>Ga0160422_10000076_pt1 | contig 51801 bp, 67 predicted proteins | sample Fk160mmetaG_FD_108192 | JGI IMG/M metagenome (GOLD analysis project Ga0160422, IMG submission 108192) | Marine microbial communities from the Central Pacific Ocean - Fk160115 60m metaG | ecosystem: Environmental > Aquatic > Marine > Oceanic > Photic zone | place: The Central Pacific Ocean... | reverse complement strand
TGCGAAGAGCGACTGCAAAAAGTGGGTGCTTGAACGTCAGCAGAGATTCGTGTCGCAGCGCCTCTAGACCAACGCGAGGCGAAGCGAGGCAGAATCTTGCACAGTCGGAATAGTCAAAAAGCCATTGAAGAACTTGAATTAGCAGTTCTCTCGGCAGCTCAAGCCAAGCGACGACAACTTTCATTTTTTTGAAAAATATGCCAAGAAACAAGAAGGTTTCGACTCCGAGTAATCGTGCTTACCAGCGGGATGAGCAGTCGGGTCGTCATTTTCGCGCGGAATCGTTCGTACCAATGTCTCCCAAACATTGGAAACCAAGTCGTGCAGCTTTGCGATCAATGGAACGGGTGTATGGGAAATATTGGCGTGACATCGACTTCGTCTCTTTGGGAAGTTTTTATGGCGACGGATACGATTATGGCGGTGATGTGGGCCATGTCTATGAGGGAGTAATAATCTAAACCTTTTTTCGCAAAAATGAACCGACTGAAAGAGCTTCACTGGTCACGTATTTTTGTTCTTTATGAGAGCAAAATATGCCCCCTCTCTTCGAAGCAACTATTCACATTATTACAGTATCAGACAGGACGCAAGTATAATAAAAAATACCTGCGAGATGTCCACAAAAAACCTTTCTTTTGGGAATCCGGTCAGAGACGAGACATATACTTCACGTCTCAATGCACTTTGCCCTCGCGACAGATTGGACAGCCGGAATCAGGATTGTAGTCGCACTCACGACAAACCATGTGTATTCCGCAATGTTGAAAGATGCCATTTGCATTGAATTTTTCCCAACAAATAGGACACTCCTTCTGTGAGCTGATGATAACCTTTATACTGCACTTGTCTCCATTACACATGAGCTTGCACTTGTCGCACTTAGGGCCGCATTTTGTCTTCAACCACATACCTGCAACGCATGAAATGCAAGTCTTCATTGAGCCGGTGTCCAACTCCCTATTGCAACAGGAACAGACGTCCACGTCGCACGTGCACTTCTCACACAAATTCGCGCCGCAGCTATCGCAAGATTGAGAACATTCAAGACAATATGTCTCGCGACATTCGTTGCACTTGATTGTGCAGCGGTCACAGAACGCTTTGTCACAGGATACACAGTTGTATTTACTTTGATCGAAGCAAATTGAACACTCCATTTTGCGCGGGAATTGAAAAATATGCAAAGTTATTTGAATTACCGCGATGCAACCGCTTGATTTCTATTATCTCTACACATCACACACGTATCGGCAGTGTCCTCCCAGGCCCACTCGCCGCGCTCACACACACGCTCTCATCACGCGATCACTCTCTCAATCACATATCCCTCCAAGCGTACACATCAGACACCTTGCCGTCAATCCAAGTCAGCAAGTCACTCCAAATCAGCAAGAGCAGTGCGCACCATGTCACGCGTAACGGTAAGACGCGACCGACGTGGAACGCGATTCTTTTCAATGATTTCTTGTTTCTTGGGATCGATGTCGAGAATGACCTCGCATGGTGGTCCCCAGTTGGAAAAAGCGTCGTCATGAGTGACAGAAAGGCCAGACTGACGCATGCGACGTAATGGAGCTTCAGCTAAATCGACATAAAACTTATCCACAAGTCGATCGTGTAGTTTAATCCAAAATGTACAAAAGGAAGGGTCTTTGAGAACATGCTCCATGCCAGACGGCGACTGTTGCAAATTGGAATCGTAAGAAAGTTCTTGTTTCAACATCATAACGTTGTATGCAGCAATAATCGCATCAACGGTTTTAAAGCGAGTCTGTAGATTTGCCGGCGTAGCATCGATAATCTTAGCCGAAATCGCACCAGCCATTTGAAAGCTTTTGACGCGATTGCGCGTATCTTGCGCCACCTGCGCATGTACTAGAAGGTCAACCTTCTGCATAGCATCTGTCAAGTCTTCCATTTTTTGAAAAATTTGTGACATGAAAAACTTTGTCGACAAGTGGTTAGCTACTACTTTCATGATGACAATTATGCTCGCGCCAATCGAGTTGACACTCAATGGAATGTCACTGCAATCGATTCATGCACAAATCAGGCTGTCACAAACAGGTGTGATCGGCAGCTTGATGTACCTCAAGAAAGCAAATATCTTGGAGGATGACGAAGTGACGATTATGGCACACCTTGTGTTATTCACTCTGCACATGATAAGCTTCTTCAACCGGTCAGTCGACATCTTCATGATCATGTGCATGAGTGTCATTTCGTTCGTGCATTCTCTTCTATCATGTCGGAAGCTAGAACTGGACATCATGATGATACTACTTTTCCATTTCGGTTGCTGCTGCTTCTACGATAAGTCGTGGGTGATTCCAATTTGTTCAAGCAGTCTACCCGGCATCATTTACAAGTGTTGGACGCGATTTACTATGCCGGGTGTTTCATTTCAGACGAGAAAATTCAACTATGCGAAACTTCAAACCTACATGCGTGGCATTGGATTGATTCTAGTTATTATTTTACTGGTGCCTACTATAGGATATGACGGCATAAAATGTCTGCTATTTCTATTGGTTGATCTCGTGGTCGAGCACAGAGTCATCGTACCACACTTTCAAATCATATTCACCAATGGACGTGCAGAAGAGTACGGCTTCATCTTAGCAGTTTGGACGGTTTATTCAATCCATTTGACATATCTGATGCCAGGAAGAATGGATGACACTGTCTTCCAGCTATTTCAAATGATAAAGATGGTGCCCAGTGCTAAACTTGGCATTCACAAGCCCGGAATCTTGAGCATCATCTTGTTCTTTTTGGGAGATGTATACGAGATGCTCGGTGCGGTGATGGTTCACAACATGAGCATACATTACAAAGTCTTTATCGTTTGGGTCGCCTTTCATTTCTTCAGTTTCATGATGACTTTTCTCCTTATCATGCTCTACGAAGAACATGAGAAAAGCAAAGCTCTCAAAGAAGCCAACCTACAACTGGCAAATCACTGCACTCTCAATGTAAGCTCTTCCGATGCAGCAATCAGCGAGTCCGAAGAAGGAGTAAGTGACGAAGACGAAAATGTGTGCCGCAGCGGATCTTCGGAAAGTTCCACGAGTGGTCGCGACAGTGTACGTCGGATTCGTCGGAACGATACCAACGCTTTGACAATGAACGAGTTGGACCGACTCTCAAAGAAATTGGCGCGAGTCACCGACAAGATCGAAAAGATCGCAGTTGGAGACGCTGTTTCTTCGGAATCCTCAGCGACCTCAACGACATCCAATAAAGCACGACAAATGCAGATGGAGGTGAAAGCATTAAAGAAAAAGATGGCACAAATGGTTGCTGTGATTGGTGACCGAAACCTAGGAGCATGGGAAGCACTATCAGAATTGCAGCGTCAAACGGACCAACCACAGAGCATTGCTTACGGTGTGCCAGTCAATCGTATGTCAGCTCCTGAAGAGACGGAATAATCCATCTCTTTTCAAGTTCTTCTGTGTCGTTCACATCAAATGTAATGCAAGTCTGACAATTAAGACATTTGGGAGTAGGAGTCGCAAGTAGGTGTTTAAAAAAACACGCCGAATGTGTCACATCTGCACACATAGGACATTTGCACCACTCTGGTATGGGAACTAACTTGAACTTTCTTAGACAAATTTTGCAACGATGCGGAGTGTGATCATTATTACCACGAAGCATGTGTACAGTAAGCCAGGATTTGTCTTTCTTTATTTTGCTATGAGGCAGAACAAAACATCCACCTGAGCGAGTTCTCATTTTTTTCGAAAAAAATGCTGGCCAAAGGCGAAATCTGTCGCGTGCATGTCGCAGATCCGTTGCTAAAAAACGGCAAATGGATGCCAGCAGAAGTGGTGCGCGTCAACAAGAAGTCTGCGCAGGTGCGTATGAATCTGCGAGCCAAGGAGTACATCACCACCACTGTGCCAAACAATAGGATTTGGAAGTGCAAAAAGCATGCATTGCGCGCTCGTCCTCGTCAAGACTCGTTCGGCGGTGGCAAGGCGGACTGTGTGCTCTCTACGAAGCGGATGTGCAGACATCGCAAGCTTGTCGAGGTGGTGCCTACTTTTTTTGATCCAACGCAAGTGCAAGTGATGGGCAACTTCCCACGAATGCTGGCAAATGCCAACATTCGCTCTAACAGTGTTTGCTGCTTCAATGACAATACCAATCAATGGGAGTTCGCCGGTCTGCACCCGACTACGCCGCAAGGTGCGGGTGGAGGCAACGCACAAGCTCGTCCTTGGGAGTACCTTGGCGACGCGATTGGCATCCCGACGGGTCCTTATGCTTCTCTCACCGAGATGAAATATGTGCAGTTTGCTGGAGAAGATTCGCGCAGTCTTCGGTCGGCTAAAGAGATTATCGACGAGGCATTCAACCGTGTGGTGCGCAAGCAGCTTGCTAATCCCGACAAAACGATCTTTTACTACTCTGCTGATGAAGCCGATCCAGCTGGCAAGCGTGTGGGCTTGGGAATTTTCCGTCACTCAGTGGGTGATGATGTGGTCACCTACATCACCGACAAGTTTTCCAACCTGCCTTATGCTATTCAGAAGGCTCGTGTGACCTCAACGATTCCTTAGATCTCACCGTAAGAATTTTCTTGACTTAAGAGCCCCAAGAAATCCCGAGAGTCTTTTTGTCTTTGTTGAAGTGGATGCCCTCGTAGAAGACATGGTGGCAATCAATACCACCAAACCACTTCGTCTTGGGTCTGTCGAGCTTCTCGAACTTCTTGATGCACTTGATCACATCCCAGCATGAGAAGCCGCCCTCTTGCGTAAACGTCTTGGTCGTGGTGTCCGTGATCTCGTTTGTGTCCATGTCTCGCCATACACTCTTGAAGGTCATCGTGTCCGCGGTGTACCCTGGCATCTCCTTGAGCTCCGCTTTCGTGTAGGGAACATGCTCGCCCGAGTCGGAGTCGTAGTACGTGACCTCCCCAACGTTGATGCTTTTGATACGTGAGTCAGGCTGCTCAAAGCGGTTGAGAAGCATGCCGTGCTGCGGGGCGGTGTTCGTCGTCTCTATGTCGAGCGTGAAGCACAGGCTATTCATCTTCTTAGTGATCACGGAATCGAGCTTTTTGCGGCTCTTGGTAATGGTCTTAGATGTCATGCAGAAATTTTTTCAGAAAGCAAGCAAGAGTAAAAAGTAAAGTCGACGCCGTATCTTCGTTTCCAGTCGCTCGATTTGAAGCAAATTTACTTCACAAGTATTGTCAAATAGCTATTTTCTCTTCTTACGCAATACACCCGAGCTCCCAACACCGGCTCGCTTCTTCATTTGATTGGAAGATTGGAGGCACCTGGCATAGCCGCTGTCGAGCAATTGGTAGTGTGCGAAACTCGTATCATTTTCGCCGCTATGCAGTACATCGAAGATGAGACCTTGCGTGATCCCGTTGTTGGGAATAGTTTCCATGCGTTTCAATTCAAGCGGTCGGCCAACCTTGCGCCACACTCGAAAGACGATAGGAACACGCATAGTATGCATCATCTCGCACAATGCGAGAAACTCAGATGTAGTCCCATACAATGAATGCATTTCCGATTGCCACGCAATTTTTTGCGTTTCTGCATCCGTGCCCCAGTCGCCGTACTCGTCGCGCTCATCCTGTGTGATTGCTACATTGTGTGCCATAGTTATGATGGTATGCCATGGCATATTGCCGAAGACACTGGTAGTGGTCCAGTTGAGAATCTGATAATCGCATATGTTTACACGCATGTCCGATGCCATTTGTTTATGCTGCTTGGTGGTTGAGAGGACCTTGTCATTCAGCATAGAAACAGCAAGGCCCATCGCATGAAATGCACAGTCTCCCGTCGCATCGCTGTAAAAAGGACTGGTGCGGAGGTTTGGCAAATTTTCTTCGATATGGATTGTCGGCAAATCTTTCCTCCCGATGTCGTTTGCAAAGCGAATGCAAATACCACTCACCGGCATTGATACAGCAGACATCAAGGTGGACGTAGAAGATGTGGACGTAGAAGATGTGGATGAGGAAGATCTAGAAAAAGTATCGTCGATCAGGTCAATACGATGCTCGAACATCCATGTAGCGGCGTTATCAATGTTTCCGTGACATCGGCGCAACGCCTCGGCAAGCACCGTTGGAGCATGCGACGGAAAAAGCTCGCGCAGGGCTTCCATTTTTCAAAAAATGTTCAAACTTGAAAACTTTCTTTTCATTTTTTGTTGATTACCGAGACCGCCAAGATGGATGCTTCAAGAACTCCTCCTCTTGTTAGACGCGTTGTGCGTGCACCGGACGCACCGAATCGTCCAACTAGAACGATCAAAAGACGCATGGTGAATGAGGATTCGCCGCCGCTGAATATGTGCATCCATAAACGTCTTTGCAACGTTTACATTACAACGTTGAAAGACACATGCGTTACGGAGCAAATCAGCAACCTCACGACACGCATCCAGAAATTTGCACTAGTCGAACTCGACTAGATCTAGATCGGCCCTAAGATTGTCCGGCTTCAATAGCTGCATCTGCGGATCCACACATGTCCCTTCTTAGGGTCATTCTTTTGAGGAAGTAATTGGTTATGTGTGTAAAAGAGTCGTCGTGCGACACAAACGCTTCCGTCTGCATGGTACTCACATACTATTTCTTTCATCCTCTGGAACATCTAGTGTAGCGCTCGTAAAGCGCTCGTGTCACTAAATCCAAAGTTGAAATTTAAGCTATTCAGGGCTTCAGAAGATAATGAAAGGGAAGGCTTCTAGTCACAAAGCCACAACTCGTGAAGCGCAATGCATGGTAGTTAGCACTAGAAGCATCGTATCTGATCTCTCGCATGAGTTCAGATTGAGTAGCTGTCCATCGCCAGTAGCGGGGATTTGTGGTATCATACAACATTTTTTGAAAAAAATGGCCCCTCATGAAGGAAATTTACTCCTCGACGAAACTCTCATAGCAGATGACATCGTATTGCCTCTACCTTCGAATCCGGTCGAACCTCATACAGAATCAGCTGCATCCCTTCTCCATATTACACTGGATTTGCAAGATCGGATAGCTGCATTACAGAAGCAACAGGCTTTTATTTTACACAGACTTGGTGCTAACGCGGCGCTGTTACAAAAAACGCGTTTTGGCAAATACAAAGCGCGAACTGTTTTGAACGAAGCCACAAGAATGGAATTGAAGCGCGTCTTCGATCTAGAACAATATCCAGATGCAGAAGAACGTGAAAGACTGTGTCACTGCAGTGGTTTGACGCTGAAGCAAATCAACAACTGGTTCTGTAACAGACGCAAGCGTACAAAGTGCAAAATGTCATGCGTCAAGTAGTCACTACTAAAAGCAAGTTTGTTTAAAATTATGAGGAAGCGATCTATACAAGTCAATTAAGTTTACCACAGTTACATCTGTTTACGCTTTACGCTTTTTGACCTTCGATTTGAGTTCGTCACGAACCTCACTCCAGATCCGGCCCATATGGTTGGAGTCATCTTCAATAGGATCGTATCCCCAATAGGAATCGTTGACCATGTCATCAATGATGACGCCCTCTGTTTCCAGAATTGTGTTCCTGACATCTTCATTTTGCTTTACACACATAAGGACGATGCTCTTCATCTTCGTAGCCCGATTCGCGTCCCACTCTGCGATGTCTATTTTCACCCTTTGTCCAAGCCTCACTGCATCTGGAAGTTCAAGACGCGCAAACCTTTCCATATTGTCAGGATCTTTGCATGCCTGGAATGCGTGCATGATGGATGGAAACGAGATCTCTTTGCCGGCAGCGTCGGGATAGGTGACAGGAATTGCATATGGCGAAAGTTTGAGAGTTGATGTATTATTTTGACGTTGAAAGTCTAAGAATGCATCCATATCAAGAGGTTCGTCGTCGTCAGCATTGACACTGGAAAGAAGGGTCTCGACATATTGCTCAAAATCGTTCAATTGACCGCTTCCCATCTCTCCCCTCTTCCTTTTCTCAAGGGCTTCTTGCAGCTCTCTCAACATGTTTCGCAAATTTTTCGGAAAAAAAATCGAATGGCCCTTTCCGCATACGAACTTCAGCGTCTGAAAAATATCGAACGCAACGACGCAGTCCTCGAAAGCTTGGGTCTGAAGGAGAAGGACCGGGTGATCAAGCGTTGCAGAAAGACCGACGACAACAGCGACGACGATGATGACACAGAATCCAAGGCAGCACCAAAACGTAAGCAGCCTAAACGTGGAGCTGGTTCCTCGACGAATTATAGCGACTTCTTTGCTCGCAGCAACGACCAGCTTGATGAATTGGAGCGACAAGAAAGAATCCAAGAAAGACAACGCAACCGACGGACCGTTGAACGGCCCACATCCTATGCCGATGAACAGGCTGATGAAATTGAAAAGAAAGACATCGCAGCGCAGAAGCGCCGTACTGCTACAAAGCAAGCATTGCAAGCAAGGCAGCATCAACCTCGTGCACGCGTCACGCACCAGCAATTGGGGATCGTCAGACAGTTACCTCTACCGGTTCCCGCTGAGAATGACTTTTTCAGCAGCTTTTCTGGGTTGGCCGCACCGGACATGCCCATTTGTCGGTCGTGGCCGGTTCAAGGCGTACGCGGAATTGACACTGGGATATGTCCTAACTGCAAGGCGGAATTCAAATTGAACAAACCGGATCCGATCACTGGTATCAGAAGCATCCGCTCTCACAGACCCTGTGTACCTCCAAACTAACCTATTTCCAACCATATCTCTGGCTGACTCTTTGGAACGCTTCTCTTGCCTCGTTCATGTGATACTCGACAAAGGGTAGAGGATTATGCGGAGATGGTTGTAGCTCGATATGTGCCTCACCTTGTACTAGTAAAGACTGTAGAAACAACATTAGATTAATAATAGTCATCGGAGATGAAGACCACCCTTGGTTAGACAGGTCCTCGGTGCAAATAGATCCACCAACTGTTATATGTCCGGACCGGTACTGGAATCGAGGACGAACTACACGAATAAAAGGAGGCATAGAGGGAAATGAAGACGGAAATGTAATCTCGAACTCGACTGCAGGGGGGTGTCCGCTCTTCTGACTGAACGTCTGCAACTCCTGGAAAAGTTGAGGATAACTCTCAATGAAAAGCGCGTCAGGAAAACGAACGGTCCATAAGAAGCCGTTTGACTCGTGTTCTTCTACCTGGTACCGCCCATCGTCAACGACTTCACGCATACTCTTTTGAATGAAAGGGAGGCCGTTGACAGACTTCTTTTGTCTCTTCATTTTTTTCGAAAAAATATGGCTGAAGTAAATTCAGATGTATGGCTTCTCATACACAAGCAGCTTGGAGAACACACAGACGAAGGATTTGTCGAGCGCATTCGCATGCAACAAGTATGCAAATGTGGGGATTTTGTAGTGCCTCTTCTACTTCCATGCTACAATGGAAAATGGAGAATACGCGATGACATTATCCACCACATAAAAGAACAGCGAACTATTCAAGTGTTCGACATTGATGAGATGCGCTGGCGTAAAACCGTCGATCGAACGACAAAGCTTTTGACCGATGTTTCACACTCGAAAAAGGTCTTTGATTGGATCGCGTACAACTCCTTTACGAACAAGTATTTATATCACACTCGATTCTTTGATTATCTACTACAATCGCACTCATGTGACCTCAATCGGAGACAAGTGGATAAGATTGGAATGAAGCTTGACCAGAAAGTACGAAATGGTGTGATACAAGTGATGTCGATTGGCATGGTGACTGAACAAACTCGCGGACGATCATCTCGATTGGCTGCACTCGCTTCGTCTGATGTAGAATTAACAATGCGATTTGATGCCATGATGTCAACTATTTCGAAAGCTTTGCGAGATCCCATCAATGCGAAATTGACCACCATGGTGCTTAAAGACACCAGTATTTCTCGCACCGGCTTTCTCTTCTTGGCAGATGCTTTACCTCATTGTAAGATCACAAGTCTTGATGTTTCTTGTCACCTTGAGCACGACGGTTTCGATGCTATTTTCAAGCACAGCGACACACTGACGCACTTGAACATTTCCTACTGCTTGGATCTATCAGAAACGGAAACCGACGAATTGTATCGATTGATGTACCGAAGCAAATCACTGTCAAGCCTCATGCTTTTGAGCACATTTCTATGCAATAACGATAACATGCTTCTATTTGCTTCACTGGTATTCTATACCAACATAAAGCACTTGGAATTGGGATTTTTGTGTGAGGGATCAGATCAAACTGCGTGCAACATAAGTGTTGGAGCTCAAAAGTGCGATGTGGTGCGTATCGAGAATCGTATCGAGAATCTACCTCGTTCGATGACTGGCGCTATGTTCAAAGATCATATGCAGGTTATTGAGGCCGATCTATTCAACGCGGTTTCTCTTACTTCAGATTTGGAATACCTCGGCAAGCGCGTGCTTCTGATGATGTCTCCTCCCTATCTTTCTCCTGATACTGGTCAAAGCGGTGACAAGGATAGCAAGTCAGAGTGCACCAAAGAACACCAGGACAAGTCAACGCACAAGGAACACCAATCAGAGAATAATACAAAGGATACAAATAAGACCAATGAACACCAGATCAAGAATACTGACGACGCAGAAACGCACACACAAGCATATGCAAAAGCAAAGACATGTAAACGACAACAATATGACCGTCGCAACGCATATCGGAACCAATTGTTGTTCGAACATCGAAAATGCAAGGGTTGTGGCACAGTATGGCCAGCTGGATCTGTCAAGATTCAAGCGTTTGAAGGCATGCAAAGTCTTTGCTGGAGAACCGACCGCAAGTGCAACACACACCAACACTTTCGACGCGTTTTCTGTATGTCTTAGAAGGTAATGTTAATTTATATTAGTCGCTTCATACCTCCCTTTCTTACTTTACCTTGCTTTTTTTCCAAAAAATTAAAAAATGTCCAAGAAGATACTCAACCCTAAAACCGGACGCATGGTGGATATCAATGGAGTCATCGGTCGCAAGATTGTATTGGATAAGATGAAGAAGAAGAAGAAGAACATAAAGAAGAAAGAGATGACAAAAAAACCGAAAAGGTCTAATCACAAATCTAAGAAAGTCTCTTGGATCTGGGGTGGATCACGTTACTACGGTACGCTCATACCAAGTAAAGAAACAAGCACTCATCGATACGCAAGAACGCATAATGGTAAGATCAAGAGCCTACCAAAGTAATCTAAAATTTTCAGTCCCGGCTCAGCATTGTTTGACAAGGTCCCGTGTCAAAGGTTCGAATAGATGACTACCCTAACCCCATCACAAACCTAGCACTCATAGATCTGTCCAAGCGTGGTCCACTTCTGTTTGCAAATCGAGCAAACCCTCGATTCCGGCGGGAGTTTGTCGGCGCAGTCACCACACATGCACTTGTGACCACACGGCATGAAAGCGTGCGTCGATGGATTGTCCAGGCAGATAGTGCACATTGCCTTTGGTTTCTCCCCACGCTCTTCAAACCTCTTCTTGAAGTAGGATGTCGAACGCTGCATCTGGTCGGAATGCCACCTTCGCTCCTTTACAAGCGCATTTGGGTTCATTTCAAGAGCGTCCTTGCGATAATTCCTGATTACCTCATGAAGCTCGCCGTATAATGCATCCTTCTGCGTTTCAAGCGAGGTAATCTGCTCTTGCAGCTTAGTGTTCTCGATTTGCAGCTTGGTCTTCTCCTCTTCACAGACCTCTGTGAAATGATAACACGTTTCGTTAGCACTTTCAAGAGACAATACATCTTCTTCCAGCTTGATGTTCTTCGTCTTCAGCAAATCGATGCGTTCTTGGAGAAGTTTATGGAGTGGGTCAGGGTTGTTGTAACGTTCTGATATGTCATTCCATCTGTCTACTTCCTGCTGCAATTCCTGCTTTCGCTTCTTGTGCTGATTCTGTATGAATGTCCCCACATCCTCCACATCCTCGTCGTCGCTCATTGCGTCTGCATCACATCATCCCAAAGGTTAGCAGCGGCGGGCAGCATTTCACAAGCGTACTTTTTCACTTTTTTCCAAAAAAATGTATCCGTTTACGCACGGATACATTTGACTGTTGCACTTTCTGATCTTGTGACCGGACAATTTTTACGGTGTCGTTTGAGAGTAGTAGGTAAACCATAATTTGGATATATACGTGACGACGTTCAGTCTGAAATGTCACCTAATCCTAGCATCTCGATGTAATCCTGTACAACATCAAGGCCGATTATATCCAGTGTCTCCATTGCAAGCCCTTTTGCGTCCATGGCGTCCGTCTTCGAGAGCGCGACGAGTGCGGGGATCGCATCCCACGCGGACGTGATCTTCGAGAGCGCGACGAGTGCGGGGATCGCATCCCACGCGGAAGTGATCAAGGTCTTGTTCACGGGAATGGTCACGAGGTTTCTCAGCGCCCCTACCGCGAACAGCCTTTCGTCTTCCGTTCCTTCCCGCAGGAGCGCCACCAGCGGCCCGACCGCGCCCGCCATCGGGATCGCCTTTTTGATATCGTCGTCAAACGCGAGGTCCATCAGCGCCGCTGCCGCGAATTGCTTTTGAAACCCCGTCCCGTTCCGCACAAGCGTCACGAGCGGCTCGATCGCGCCCGCCTTCGCAATGGCGATCTTGTTATTGGCGTTCTTTCGCGCGAGCTCCTTCAGCGCCCCCGCCGCGTACTCCTTTTGCATATCCGTCCCGCTCCGCACGAGCGCTACGAGCGGCTTGATCGCGCCCGCATTCGCGATCGCGTTTTGGATACTGGAGTTGTCGGCCCTGTCGTCTGACAGCGTCGATAGAATCATTAGCGCGTACGCCGCTTTCTCCCTTCCCGCATCCGTCCCGCTCTGCACGAGTACCACGAGCGGCTTGATCGCGCCCGCGTCCGCGATCTTGACCTGGTTCTCGGCGTTGCTCGCGAGGTTCCCCAGCGCCCCCGCGGCGATCTCCGGTTGTCGCCCTGTCCCGCTCCGCACGAGCGCCACGAGCGGCTCGATTGCGCCCGCCTTTGCGATCGCAATATTGTTCTCGGCGTAAACCGCGAGGTTCCCCAGCGCCCCCGCAGCGTACGTCTTTTGTTCATCCGTCCCGCTCCACACGAGCTTCACGAGCGGCACGATCGCGCCCGCCTTCGCGATCGCGACCTGGTTCTCGTTGTTAACCGCGAGGTCTTTTATGACGGCAAGGGTTTCCTCCTCCGCTTCCGAGTCACTTGTAAGTTCGTGTTCCATGTTTCAGGGATTTTCCAAAAAATAATGATTGCAAATCTTCTAGGATTTCGCTGCTGTAAACCCGATTGCAAGCATACACAGAAACTATCGGCTTTGCAGATCGATGATGAGCTTCCGAATATTCCAAACGAGTTCGTTAGCTTCAAATGCACAAAGTGCATTGAGACGACAATGTGCATTACGTGCTTTGATCAAACAGAACACGTTCTTCTGAAATGTTTGCGTGCCGAACGACTGTCAGCAGCGGAGAAGAAGAAAGCCGTGTGGACTACCAAATACGAAATGATTATGCGTCATCCCGATTGCAAATGTTCCTGTGGTGGGATTCTTCAAGCAAAAACGAGCGGACGTGATGTCATCACGCTGGACGGCTCTCCAACAACTGAAAAGCGAAGCAAGAATCGTGGTGGTCGGGGCGCTCGCTTCGATGCAACTGTTGCGGCATCTCGGCGCAAGACGCTTGATTTTGGACCAGACAATGACGACGAACTCGATGAGGAACAAAAGCTTCACATCTATACACGGACTGAGCAGCAGTCACCTCACACTACTGCAACGGAAGTCGTTCTACCCGAGATGACATCTACTGAAGTCTTTCCATCACTCAAACCTACTCAGCCTTCAGCCTCTACTGCTTGCGTCGTTCGGCGTCAGGTACCTAAATCTCTACCAACACTTGAGTGCAAGAACTTTGGTAGCTTCCACACTATCACGGTTACGGGCAAAACGCATAAATGGCAAGCCCTTCTGATTGGACGACGCGGGAAAAACATCAATGAACTTCGTGAAAAGCACAAGGTTCAAAGTATCACGATCCACGACAGTGCAGACGATACCAAACGGATAGTTATTTCCGGAGATCGTGCAGACGATCGAGAGGTCTGCATGTATGCAGTCAAAGCTAGAATAGAGAGGATTATCAGTCGTGTGTAATATTATTATAGTTCGCATGCCTGCATACCTTCTGCTAAAGCGTCTTCTTTTACAAGGTACGACTTCATGTATGTGGGAAGGTAGCCACCATGCCAAACACAAGGACCGAGGTGATGAGCACGTAGCATACAATTCGTGCTACCACATGCACCTCTTCCAGTGCATTTCGTTAAAGGTGATGGAGTGATTTTTTTCTTGCGACGAATAAATGCTTGGGGGAATGCATCCTCTGCGTATTTATTGGCAAGCTTAGCATCGATGCGCAACTTCAAATTCTTCATTTTTCCGAAAAATATATGAAATCTTCTCGCTTTTCTGTGGCCTTCGGTGAATCAGAAGTGAATTTTATAAGACGCATGGCCAGACCTCTTTCAGATCAACTCAAGATCATTGCAAGACAGAAAAGTGCCTACAACAAAAAAATGGTAAAGAAATGGCATCACCGCCGAGACTGTCTTCACACTTATTCTGTTTGGAAAACGACAGAGCATCCAGTGCAACATTTCTTGTTCGAAAAACCACCATATCACAACTTTTGGAAGTTCATAGGTCCATGTGATCGAGACGGTATACTTAAAATGTAAACTTGAGACACATCCAGTGGGTTGTACCTCTTGCGTTCATATAACCTTACAGATTTTCAGGATGTTCATTATTAAAGCCCGGTTAGCTCAGTTGGTAGAGCGCAGGACTTTTAATCCTGTGGCCGCGGGTTCGATCCCCGTACCGGGTACTAAATTTTTGCGTGAATTGTTACAGCACTCACCACATTCTATTGATGACATACCCGTGGTAAATCTCGTTTGCACTTTGTGCTGAACACATCTGAACATGACCGAATTGATTGTTGCAGTTCTTCTCGCCGTATAGACCGTCGATCAAGTACACGCGCTTCGAAGATTTCATAGATTCCAGCACATGATAAGGTAACACTCCATGCTGTGGATTACCAAGTCGGAAGTACCGTTTGTCCAACATTGTCAACGCGCTGTCAACCTGTATCCAATGCAGAGGCTGGGTTGTATAACTTTTTTGTTGGAGAATGTCTCCAACAAATAGATCACCTGTGATATGAACATACCCGTCATCATCAAGTTTAAGAGCCCATTCACGCAGGTTACGATCCGTTTTAGCACGATTGTCGCGCTTGTTTGCGTGCTTCTTTCTGTTCTTTTCAGCAGTTTTGCTGGACATTTTTTTCAAAAAATGAACTCAACGTTTGATCCAATCATGGGTAATTCGATCAACGCGGTGTGCAACAAGTTAGGCGTTAATTATGAACGCTACAAGATGTATATCGAGTCCCAGATCATCATATGTGACCATGAAGTCATCGACATGGACTATCTCACATCAGAAATTGTCAAGGCCACAGACGGTGACAAATTTGTGTATGTTGATGGGATCGAACGCAACATGTTCATTCTTCATGTTTTCACACATAAATTTAAGTTGGGCGCGGTCTAAGTACAAGACACGAGTGTAGGGGTGGGAGATCAGCTTTCTTGTATACCTGAAGATGAAGATTGACGTGATTAGATGTAAGTTTTAAATGAGCATAAACACGACCGACGCGTCGTTCATCGATCTCTCTCTTCATATACTGATACCACCAGTTCGCACTGAACATGTCGTAAGTCTCTTGTTCTTTTTTCATGTCAACATCATAGTCAACTGCATTTCCGTCACGGAGACGTTTGCTCATTGGAACTTTTTTCAAAAAATTAAAAGGGTCGCCGACTCCGACTCTAGAAATATAAACCTTCACAATGTAGCATACCGCGGAGGGAATCCGCGTGTATTTCTCATCGCATCCTTGTCAAGGTATCCATCGAGACATCGAGTTCTCCGTGAGACCACAGCGTGGCATGCACACGGCCGACCTGACATTTCCGTCGGTTAGTGTGGTTTGCAGTACGTGCATTCCGTGGTTGGGCAAAGATCCAACTATCTTCATAACGGGGACGCCTGTTTGGAGAACGCCTGAGCCCTTGCGTATCTGGAGAAGCGGCGGACAGTTTGAGCCAACGCGACAGACACGGGGTGCAACCGAGCTCGACAAGCGACTGTGGATCGATATACAGAACGTTGGGAGCGGTAACAACGATCTGTGGGAGAGGCACTCATCTTGTGCAAGTGTGCGGAACTCACGGGGTTCGAAGGGTGTGCCCGTGTGTTTGAAACAATAAAACACCCAAAACCCAGCGAGTACCCCACGTCCACCCCCTAGCTACGTACAATACCTGTATCACCACAACCCGGCAAGGCGTATGATCTTCTCGCGCAGTACGACTTCGGGGACTTTGCGGATCGCCAGCAGCGCCATATTGCGTCGAGGAGTGCGCAGCATGCGATTGAGACATATAGCATAGTACGTTAACTTGAATGCCCAGTTCAAAATCTTCTTGCGCCGGTGCGTGAATGTCGTGCCACACGCGCGGCACAGATATCTTTTATGTGATCCGGCCAGGACTTGAGCTGGAAAGTCGCAACGGCGACAGCGTCGGCGAGCGGAAGCGAACTGACTCATCTGAAAGTGATTTTTTGTAAAAAAATATCGGCAAAGTTATGCACGCATTGAACTTAGCTGATCGTGCACTTCACATTGCGACAACGACAATGGAGATCACTCAAGATTGGACAAACACTTGCTATTCGCTAGAGATAGTTGGTTCATCATGTATTCTGCAGCGTATCCCGTTCTTGGACATGACAGAGGAGTATATATTCCATGGTAATATTCAAGCTGTGTGTTGGGTGCAATCGTACGACGGCACGATTGTGATTCAATCAGAGGATGATCACCAAAGCGTCAACATTAGACAGAACTACAAGATTAACAAATCGTCTATTTATTTTGAAGATATGGTGCGTACTATTGACGACAAAATCAAGATCAATAAGAAGAACAACAATCCATCATCACAATCGCCGACATCCGTGATTCCACAATCTTCTCCGATTGACATTATTCGTCCAGTTGCGGTCAAGCCGTTTGCGAAAGCTCACATACCGGTTGTATTTAGATAGTGAAAAGTGCAAACTTGCTTCTTACATAGAGCTTGGTATCGCACAACATCATTCAAGGATACACTCTCACACGCACCATCACATCGTCTTCTTCCGACTCACCCTCAGCTAAATTGCGCACATCATCTGGCCCTTGGAAGCGACGCCTTCTTCTAACCCACTTGTACTCTCTCTCCTGTATCTTGCGCTTTCTCTCCGCATCGCGCTTTAATTGCTCCTGCTTCTCGTATGGGTTGCTGCCGTCATAAACATAGAATCCACCCTTCCTGTCAATCCACGAGAACTGGACATCTGAACTAGAGCTGTACATACCGCGGATTGTGTTGAACGGCTGGTAAAAGTTCCGCTCGTCTTCTTCAATCGCACGCTGCTTCGCTTCTGCTTCTCTTTCTGCTGCCTCCTTGGCGGCCTTCTTTTGTTGTTGCTCTAAGATGTATTTTGCAGCGCGCAGCTCGGCCTCTTCTTTTTTTCGTCTGTCTTCTGCAAGTTTCTCACGCATCGCTCGCTCTGTCAAACGCTTGCGACCTTCCTTGAGAAAATCCTCCATGGTTCCAGTGTACCCACTTGGCAACAGCACATTTCTCATGATGTTGATTGCGTCTGCTCCAGTCGGTACTTCGCCCAAATTCGGCATTTGTAAATCGCGCATCTTCGTCCACGCCGCACTCAGCAAAATAAGCTCACGCTGTTCTGCTTGTACAGCAAACTGCTCAACGTTGATAACATTCTGATATTGTGGTGGCGTAGCGTGCACGATAGTAAATCTCTCGGCTTTGGGAACACTTGCACGATATGTAGCCTGCTGTTGTCCCGGAGTAGGTACATATCGACCAGTCACTGGATCGACATGACATCCTTTCTTGGGCCGACCACGAGGGCGGACAACTTCCATGTTTGAAAAATTTTCATCAGACTTTTTTTCTGAAAAATTTGTCAAACGCCAAACCAAGTCATCACGGATGCTCATCCCACCGGGAAGAGCACAGGTTGCATCGTCAACATCCAAACCACGCGTGGTCATGCGAGTGGGCTCTAGCATTTCAGCAGCCGACAAACCATGGCTGCGCGACCCAAAGCCACGTTGGTGGCACAAGGACGTCAAACTCGTTTTACTGAAGGACCGGAAAATTGCTTCCGTCAAGTCTACCGGTGTCACCGCTACACAAACGGTGGAGGCTACCGCGTCTGTGCGTATGTGTCCCTTCTTCCTCAAAGCTGGGAACGATGTGTCTCGCGGAGGATGCCGATTTGGTGACAAATGCTTCCACACTCACGTGAAGCCAAATGAGATTGACTCGGGGATCATCGTGGATGCGAGCGCGTATGTCGAGAATCTTAAGACGAACATCGACATCAAAAAGGACTCTCGCGTCGTGCAGGAGGACAAAGAGAAGAAGATTGAGGATTGGCTTCGCAACATGGCAGCAGAGTTCGGGCAAGTCATCCGCTGCAAGATTCACCAGTGCACGAGGGAAAACGGCTGCGTCTCCGCTCATGTCCACTTCAATCGCGCCGCCAGCCGCTTTGCTTTCATTCAGTGGATCAACAAGCGGACAATCGACGGCTTCGTTGTGAACTCGCACGCGCACAACATCAAACCAATCAAGATGATTGGTGACACGTGCGCACCTTGCCAGCCGTCTTGGGGTCGCTCGCAAGAGTCTCAGCAGCGGAAGCCGCTCCAGCTTCAGCCACCAACGGCCAAGCCCGTGGTCATCGTGCAACCCGAACCGGAGACCGTCGTCGTCGAGGCAGATGTCGATGCCGACGGCTTTCAGATGACAGGCAAAAACGGCAAGGGCAAAAAGCGTGTTGTGAAGAAGGCTGCTGCAGAGCCGTCGCCGCAGCCGTCGCCGCAGCCGCCGCTGTCTACGCTGAAGTCTATCATCAAGAAAGAAGCAGCGGTGAGCATGAAGAAGTCGGTTTCATTTGAAGCCGATGATGAGGACGAGCTTCAGCTTGAGGTGCAAGATGAGCTTCATGTGACGCTCTTCGACTTGTACAAAATTCCCACATCCTCAGCTTCCTGGAGTCAGGGGTCAACGCCGTCAATGTCTTCTTCGTCGTCATCACCTGTCAGCTCCGTTCTGTCGGTCCATGACTATCCTCCGATCAACCAAGATCCGCAAGTCATGAAGCGTCTGCAGAAGGACTACTTGCGTAACATGCAGAATAAAATGAAGAGCGAGGAGCACAAGGCAATGATCGTCGATGAGTCCAAGTCCACGGACAATCTTCCGGCTTTCTCAGCGGGCTACCGGAAGAAGTGCGCGGACGGACGGGTCGAGTCGCAGATCGAGCCGCAGATCGAGCCGCAGATCGAGCCGCAGATCGAGCCGCAGATCGAGCCTCAAATCGAACCGCAGATCGAGCCTCAGATCGAACCGCATATCGATCCGCAGATCGAGCCGCAAAGCGATGTTCTCGGAGAAGTCGACCCGTCAAGCATGGAGCATGACGACGACTCTATTCCGGACAACTGGGATGACGATCTTTCCGACGACGAGGAAGAGATCAATGAGTACGACGACGACCCGTATTGTCTCGGCGATGAGTACATCACCGATCGTGAGCTTACTCGACGCATGCTGTCCATGCGCGTTTCTCTGTGAATATCTCTGTAAATGCGTTGTCGTAGAATGCAAGGTCGTTAAAATTTGGTTGACATCAACCTGGCCCAAAGACTCACCTATGCTTTTTACAACGACCATGATTTTGTCGATGTAGTTCGCAACATCACTACACGTCACACGCATCACACGCCACACGGATCACACGACACACGCATCACGACACATCACACGCCACACATCACACGCCACACATCACACGCATGACACACGCGCCAAACACGACATTCACACACACATCAAAATTGTCTAACCGAATGTCTATGCGAGTTTTACTTCTTGCTCAATATCCACAGCTGACGGGACTTCGTGCATTTGCTGTTCCATTGCTTGTGAATGCAAGATTGACACGCAGGGGTGTTCGGACGGCGCTTGCATGTGTACACATACAGCTTGATGAAAAAGCCACTTCGAAGGGTAATCGTCTCTCGTATGATACCACGCTTATGAGTCGTGCGCTTTGATCCCTTCAAGTTGACCAGGATATTACACCGTTCTGGAGGATACCAAGCGCGGATGTAATCCATCTTCACGTTGTTGGTCGCAACAACGTTGCTCTTACAACAAACGTTGTTTTCTTGTGCGTATGCTGCTGATGCCAGTATGTCCAAGCTGTTTAAAGGCTTGAACGCTTTCACCGTCACTCTCTCCGGTGTGTCGTGCGTCGGCGTTGAAGCTCGTGAGTTGCCTCTTGGCGGCGTACAAGGAACCTCATCCTCTTCCATTGTGTCAAAAATTTTTCAAACTTAATCAATCTGATGAAAATGACGAAACGGAGTTCCGTGACGAACCGTAAGATATTTTTTAACTTACAACACAATGCGCGCAATATAACAAGCACCAAGCACCAAGCACAATTAGAATCTACAAGAGTCCAATATCTTTCAGCATCACGACTGCCGCTTCAAACACGTTGACGTTTTGGATGGGTCTCTTCCCGGTCACGATCAAGCTCTTCGTCGTCCCAGTCGTTTGCGTCCCGCTTAAGAGAATGCGATCGTTCCCCGCGTTCCCCGCGTCCGCCTTCTTCAGCGGCGTAATTAGACACAGACGTAGTCGGAATGTACATCAGCTGCTGTGCATACGAACTTGGCATAGCATCCGACATTCCATTATAATGCTGTGTGTACTCGTAAAGAACTTGCGAAAGAGAAGTACGGGACTGATCTCCTTTCCAATAAGGAGCTGCACACCAGTCAAAACACCCACGTTTGAGCTCATGAATGGCAACATGATTCAAGTCCTTCAGTGTATAAAGCACGCGATTCAGTTGTTGGATGATAATTGCATGAATATCTGACCACTGTTCGTCATGAAAATGATAGTTGGAACGCATCCGCGCAAGATCATCACGTGCAAAGTCCAACATACGGTTGCATAAATCTTCTTTGGCACGTTGTTCCGAAAGCGCGCATGCATCTGTAGCGCGTTTGACAGCAAGCTCGTAGTTTGATGTCGCAATATTCTTTGCGATGTCAAAATCTTCACGCGCACGATACTGCGCAAGTTTGTAGTCAGCTTCCGCTCGATGTATGACTTCGCTCATACTTGATATTTTTTTCGGAAAAAAAACTATCGATCGATGTCTTCTTCTACAACGCAAATGCCTGCGCCTCCGTCTTACTCCGGCAAAGGTGGCAAAGGCGGAAAAGGTGGCAAAATGATGTCCAAGCACATGGCAAAGCGTCATGCGCGTAAAAACTTGAAAGACAATTGGGAAGGTATTACCAAACCTGCAATCCGTCGCATGGCACGTCGTGGTGGCGTGAAGCGTATTGGTGGTACCATCTACGAAGAAACACGCGGCGTGATCAAGATGTTCTTAGAGAATATCATGCCAGACATTCTCGCTTACACGGAACATGCTCGCCGTAAGACCGTCATTGCTGCCGACGTTGTGTACGCTTTGAAGAGACAAGGACGCATCCTCTACGGTTTCGGTTCGGTGGGTGGGTGAGTAGAAGAATGCGCACTCTGTACTCTGTAGTTTAGAGAAAATTACAGGGGTCCCAACAAAGAGTAAGCCCAGCAAAGAGTAATGCGGATTGCATTTTAGGGATGGGATCCCCGAAAAGCGCCGACAAGTTTGCTTCCGATACCGAGCACCAAGGAACTTTTCTGAAAAATTTTCTGCTGACACATGCAAGCGCCCCTTCACGATCCGGCGAACGCGCCGGAGATGACTCAATACCAACGCGACGCGACTTTCAAGGACATTCTGACGCTCATCGACACTGACGGCGCCAACAGCCTTATGCTCAGCACCGCGCCCGGCATCCCCATGCCAGCAACCAACACGTCACGTGACGTGGGGGGAACAACCTCATTGCCAATGCCCAGTCTGCCTAACGCGCTGAGGGGATTTGGCGATCTCTTTGCAGTCGACACGCGCGAAGACGAGAAGGACGAGACCACTGAGTTCGCCAACCAAGTTACCGAAAAATCTGTCAGCAGCATCAAACGTGGAAAATCACAAAAGATCACCATCTGCTACAAGTGTGGCAAATCGGAGGAGACGGTCGTGATCTCGCTCGGCGGCTCGACGCACGGCGAGCGCGCGTACTACTGGGATTGCGTGCGATGCGGAAGCTACCAAGGAAAGGTTCCTGCCGAGACAACTAACGAGAACCTGCAAACCATGACGTTGGAGCCAACGAACCGCTGCGTCCCCGGCATGAACATGCAGTCCCGCTCGCACAAGAAAGGCGGCTACAAGTGTCCGCAGTGCGGTCAACCGAAGAAGGGACACATCTGCCCGAATGATCCAGATAACCAGCAGAAGACTACGGAGAGAGAGGCTGCGATCACCACGCTCGCTCCGCTCTCTGGCGGTCATCAGCCGATTGATGCGATCACAAGCGCTAAGCTCGCGCTTATGTCTGCGCAACAAGCTATGCATCCGAATGTCGTCGTCGCTATCTCCAGTAAGCTGGACGCGAAGCTACCGATGGCATCAGTCAGCAAGAAGCACACGATAAAGATCAAACCTAGCCCGCTCAAGAAGAAGGCGCGCTTGGAGAAAGCGCGCTTGGTGGACGACGAGGACGAGGAGGACGACGACGATGAGGACGATGACGAGGAGGACGACGACGAGGAGGACGAGGAGGCCGACGACGAGGCTACGCGACCCACCGGCCGTCGAAAGGGCCGCACCGCGCTCAAGGACGACGACGACGAGGAGGACGACGAGGAGGAGGACCAGGACCGTAGTGATGACGACGAGATCGCTGACATTCAGGCCAAGCAGACCGATGCGATCAACGACGGTGTCAAGCTTCTCCTTTCCATCAATGGCGACATCACCGTCATGCGCGCTTCTCTCAACAAGATGCTGAAAAAGAAGGGACACGGACCCGCGATCATCGCAAACCTTATGCCTACTATCTTCGACGCTTTCCGGAAGGAGCAGAAGAAGACGATCGCATCTGCTCCAAAGTCAAAGCGACCGACCGCTTCCAAGCCTAAGTCAAGCGCTCCTTCTCGCAAGAGCACGGTGTCACAGACGCACTATGTCGAGTCGAACACCAAATTGACAGCGGCAGATATGCGCAAGCGGGGCATCTGTGAGGTCGGACAGTCAGGCACGACCTTCATCTATCGCTCGCAGAAGCCTTCGCTTTCGTCGGTGAAAGCGAAGCCGCAGCAGCCGTTTGCGATGCGAACGCCGACCGCCGTGGCATCAATCGCACCGCTACCAGCGGGACACTTTGAGGTGCGCCGCGGCTCGACCACTGACGATTCACCATGCGGCGAAATCTCGTGGATCATGAAACGGTCGGAGCAGCAGCAGTTTCAGCGCGAGGTTGATGTCTACCTGTCGGGACACACGGCCAAGACAGGCGATACCAAGTTCCAGACGATGGATGACGCAAAATCAGCGGCGCTTCACGATAAGCAGGCAAGCGGCATCGTTTTTATTCCGACGGAGCGCAAGGATTTCAGCTCCGCGATGGTCGGCTTCTACTCACCTGGATACGCAAAGTCGGCAAAGAAAGGAGCCATTCACTACTCAACGCTTCACGAAGCATTGGATGCGTGCCAGGATGACGACAGCGCAAACGCAGTCACGCGGGAGTCTACCGCGAAGTACACTCTTCGCACAAGTGGGATGGAGCAGAAAATGATCTCACCAACTTCGGAGATATCGTGGTTCAAGCTGAAGCCTTCCATCGACTTCTCTTTCTATCGCTACGACTCGAATCCGGATGGTCCGGGAGTCTACAATATGGAGGAGGTAATCAGCTTCTACACGAGTGCGGCGGCGGGCAAGCAGCGAGTTTCGCGAGTCAAAGCCATCAACAAGTTCAACAAGATGCCGATTTCAACAAAAATCCACTTCTGCTGTGACTGCTCTGCGCGCAACCCAACAGATCCTTTCGCATGCGACAAATGCAATCAGCAGTGCTGCGGTTCTTGTGTGGCAAAGAAATCAGGCGTCTCGATCGACGAGCTTCCCGACGCGTGGCTTTGCTCCGAATGCGATCAAGTGTCGGAAGAAGGCGAACCGACAGAGGAGGAAGAGGATGAAGAGGAGTCCTCAACTGCGGTTGAGCAGGCGGCAACGGAGTCTTCGGATGCCGTTGAGCAGGCGGCGGCCTCCAGTTTGGAAAAGTATGACTCCGACGAGGAGTCCAAACAGCCTTGCGAATGTTGCGGCGTCGTCGAGACGGACAAGAAGACGCTGATGCAGTGCTCATGTGGAGTTGTTGCGCATATCGCTTGCGCCAAGCAATACGAGCTCATCGTCAAGGGCAAGTATATGTGCAACGAGTGTCAGTGCAACACGCTCACATCCCAGTGAGTACACGGAGATGTCTGATGTGTGTGATGTGTATAGTAGTATCAAAATGCAAAGAAGTTTGCATGAGTCCGATTGCGAACCAACCATTCTTACTTTTCTTTACATTTCCAAAAGCGAACACTTTGAAAAATCTGTCTCACACTTCCAAGCGCGACCTGCAATGCCTCGCATCTCTGACCCTTGGAAGGCCGCGCTCATGACGGAGTGTGTTAGCAAGAAGCTGTCGGATCAGGGCTCGATCGAGACACTCCAGACCCGCCTGCAGAAGCGCGTCAACCGCATCCACAAACGTAAAAACAACGTTGGTCGCCCCCCCTCTGCTGTCAAGATGCTGGTGCTCAAGCTTCTCAAGCGCAAGAAGCTTGGCGAGACGGGGTCGGTCGAGATGCTCATCGACCGCTTCAAGAAGTCCTCTAACAAAAAGTACAAGAAGGCTACGGCCGTCACCAACATCCTCAACATCAACAAAGTCTACGTCTCGGCCGATGAGCTCCATGAGCTTCTCAACCTGCGCGCCGGCGACAAGGTTCGCTTCTCGAACGGCGCGAAGAAAATGCTCGTCGAGTGCAGCACGGGTGGCTACCGCTGGAAAACCATCTAAGCAAACAAGTCGAATGCAAGCAAGGCAAATGCAAGCAAGCCAAAGCAAGCAAGCCAAATGCAAGAAAGCCAAATGTGTGATGAATGGGAAAAGCGTTGAGCGAATCGGGTGCGGATGGAAAACCGTGACTTGTTAGTAGTCATAGCTACATTCACGCGCTAAGATTTTCTCACTTTGCCCGTACATGTTTGAGAACACATACCACCGGCTGATATCATGAGGAACTTGCGCCAATCTTTGGCTCGCCAGTTGTACCACATATCATATATCGTGAAAATGAAGCCTAAGACTAAAAAGAAAAGTACTGCGATTAAGACTGTCTGCGCGAAAAGCTGCAAGATGAACCAGTCTGACTGAGTCATCATGGTGATTGATGGCAAAAATACATGTGTAGCGAATGCGTCAGCGAGGAATCCAATCACAAATGCACAAAAGTCGTCACACTCTTCTTCGTCATCTTTCTTCTCTCTCTTCTCTGCGTGAACGAGGAAAATGAAGAAAAGAATGAGAATGAAACGCAAACGTTCCATAGGCTTGAGCTTAAACGCCGAGAACTTTGAGAATTTTTCGGGAAAAATATGCAAATCCAAGTGCAGCTAGAAGCAGGCAATGTTTTGTCCTCTTCCCATCGAATTACTGTGGATGTTATCGCAAGCACGAGCGATAATCAGAAGCGGCTCTATATCTCTCTAGTCTACGCAGACAACAATTTACCGGTCACATCGACACTTCAACCGGGTACAGATATTCCTCTTGCAACATTGATAGGAGACGATTTTTTGCAGGGCGTTCTTATTGACGACGCGCATGCCCAATTCAAAATCAAGCTCAACACGCTATCATCGCAGCACAACAATCGCACATTTCGCTTCAAAATCACTGGAAAGAAGATGTCAGAAAGCTTCTTCAGCCCACCATTCAAATCGCTTAGCAAATCACCAACTTCTCGACCACCACATCGGAAGCGTCGGCGTGACTGCCTATCCGAACCACCTCGCAAGTGTCCGCATGAAGAACATGACAGCCTATCCGAACCGTCAACGCATCTTGCTGAGCTCTCCGATATAGAATTCTCAGATATACTGAACCTTGATCCCATGGAAAATTTGCAGAGTCCGCTTGAGGTTGAGATCGAAACAGCATCTGAGACAAATTTACAGATTCTGAGACAGATCATGCAAGTACAACGCAATCTTATTCAAACCAGCGAGTCTATGCTTGGTCACATGCAGAGGCTCGAACGACGACTTTGCAGCGAAATGAGTATGAATGTATCTCACTCTGCGCCGCGCATCGCCAAATAGATGTAGAGAAAAGTTCAGATTACTAATAATCACGCAAACCTCTCTATTCGTGAGCCGCTTAGACTACTCCTCACACGCCTCACACTTATCGGATGGAGCCGAAGCACCAACTTCCTCGATGCGCCATCTGGGCGTTGCCGACGGGTCGAACACACCGACAGCGATTGGTAATGCCGCGTCTAGCATGCGCAGCTTGAGGTCTTTGCGCACATCAATTGCGCTCTGTCCGGCGTGATTACGGATGCACATGCACCCACCCACACGCAGTAAGTCAGTTATTGCTTCGTCGTTCTGGCGCAATGCAAAGTAGTGCATGACGGTGTTGCCGTATTGGTCTTTCATTTGCAGAACCTTCTCGAATTGAGGGCGCATCTGCTCCTCCGTCATTGTGTTGTCCACCATCTTGCAGCAAATCCTTTTAACAATGTCAGGCAGGTTCTTGACAGCGGCAGTCGTTGCCATGGTAAATCCGCGGATGTGCTCTATATCCCACGCCTCACCATTGGTCGGCATGTCCCTAATCGCGCGCATCACATCTTGTGCTGGACAATTAGGATCGCTGCAATTGCAAAAGGACGCGTGCGACATTTTTTTTCAAACTTAAGTAATGTAAAGTGAAAACGATTGATTACCACCCGCCCTTCTTTAACCAAACATACATTAAGTCAGGATTACGAAAGACACTCACAATATTTGATACACAGCTAGTCGCAAATCAAACCAATGCCCAATAAAGCGAGGACAGCTCCATCTTCGATCTGTGACAACGTGTTCACAAGCCCAGCATACTGCTTCAACCATTTCCGAACTTGTACCGGAGACACACCACATGATGCAAAGTGTCGCGAGGTTGGCTTTACTCTACTTGCTTGTGGTAATCGAAGTGCAACCTCCACCACTTTCAACTTGAACGCAACACTGTGATGTCGTCGCATAGCGATTGCGAGGCCGAAAAATATGCTTGAGATACTTATTTTTTATATCGTGATCTTTCTCTGCACTATCACATGTTTGTTCGGCTTTCTTAAAAGTGGTCTTGTCTGCATTGCATAAGATGCGTAATAACATCAACGAACACTTTTTGCACGAATACTGTCTTCACAAAGCTTGGACCACAGGCGACAAATGATAGACACTCCATCTTTTTCATGAGCTTCATCTTCTTCTTGGTTGTCCACGAATGTCCAATCCTCTCGAAAGTCAACCATCTCTCTTGGCTTACGAAACACTTGTACTTTTACGTGTTCATCCGAAGCCAGCCGCTTTTCACCGATGCTCCAAAGTAGTGCTCTGCTCAACATTTTTTGCGAAAAAAATGGACTACAGTCTTCTTCACTCACATACATCTTCCATCACTCAACATCCTGGTGTCTTCAGCTCAATATTTGACCATGCGCGTTGGATGGCACAAACGGACAATTTTGAACACATTTTTATCTTCTTTATACTGCGAGGAGATAAGCTTGAAGAGAAGGCCTTCAAACTGAGTGACATGACAAACGTGGAGAGAGCTTTATCATCGTTGATCACTCCTTCTTATAAAGCTCATGGTGTCATCGTACCGTGTGCTATTTCGAAACGGAAGGCCATTCTCATGCAAATACTTCAACACGACGCCATATTATGCAGCGTGGCAAGCTACAAAGAAAACAATTATACTGAGATAGAGTATGAGTTTTAGTACGGTGTCTCTCTCTGTACAGTACTCATAGTACTCTATACAGTACATGTAAACACGCCCGTAAGCTTGGGAAGGTGATCCCGTGTCAGTTGTGGAATCAACGCCTGCATGTCTTCATAAACTGACTTGTAGACATTCGCCGGTACACCTTTGCAGTTGTTCACGCTGAGTGATATTGCAGTAGTAGATGAATCAGGCATAAAGACCACTACAACGAACGGCATACGCATGTCCGCGTACATTCTGATGTTCTGCAACTTGCAATTCTGGTTCGCAATGACGCATAAATCGGTGCTGTTGTTGTGTAACGTCTTCTTACATAGAGTCTGACACTCAATATGAGCTTGCGTAAGTCGTCGTGCATCGAATCTGTACTCTCCATCTCTCATGAAGTACGCATCAGCCGACGCAACCACCGTTGTCTTGCGTTGTTTGACCAACTGCACAAACTCGTCACGTTTCCATTCGCCCATCCCAACCGGTATGATGAGCCTCGTTTTCGTACGTTCACATAGTAGAAGTACATCTGATACAATCTGATGCAAATCAGAGTGAGTCTTTTGCGGCATCGCTTCGCGTACTCTTGTTTGATCCACCGACCGAAAGATAGCTTCCAGACTCGACATATTTTTTTCCGAAAAATGTGGATTTACTTTCCCGCATGGCATGGAGAAGGCATTGAGCCCGAACTCAGCGCACATCTTCGATCACAAAACATACACAGTTGTACAAACTGTTCACTGCTACTGAAATTTGACAATGACATCGAAGCGCTTCGGCTTTGTTCAGCTGGAATGCGCTTTCATCAACAGACGTTTGTTGGAACAAAGCTCATCACACCTGATGTCGCGGAGTCTTGGCGCAGAAGCACAGGACGACTAACAGACGAATTGAACACGAGAATACAGAGAGAAGAATCATGGCACGCGCATATACAGCAACAATCTCGTCGAATCGCAGAACTACAAGCCGAAAATGAACGTCTGCGAAGCGATCTTACACATGTACACAGATATTTGGCACAGAAAAGACCGCTCCTTGGCTTTTCTGATTGAACCACATATTCAGCAGCAATATGTATTAGGCTTGCCTTTGGTATACATCAAGTTCTTGTGTTCCTTCTTGACATGTTTTAAAACCGCGTCAGAGCTTGAGTACTTCTTCCCACATGAAATGCAAAACTTTCGTTTTGTGTCAGTCTTGACTTGTGACGCCTCACCCTCCTGATGATCATAGACCTTTTCAGTTGTCAGGTCATCGTCGGCAAAATCGGTCAAATCTTCACTGACCGATAGAGTCTCGTACAACTGCTCCAATCGTGTAATGCTGGACATCAACATGAAAGTCATTTCATTTCCCCATATTGTAGACAGTGCCATCGTCATCTCTGCACGCATATGAGGAAAGTGCTCCAACACACAAAGAGTCACATGCACATGCCACATCCACCCTTGAACTTCAGGATACAAGGCACATAGAAACGGAAAACTGAACTCTTTGAACATTTTTCCAAAAAAAACAACTATGTCGGTGAACCAAGCACTTTACGAGTTCGCGGGGCGCTACAGAATAGCATTGAAAAGGGATGAAGCACTTGTGGAGCAAGACAAGCCTAACTTGACAGCACTAATAAATCTTTGCGTTCCACACATTCCCGCACATTTACACGCAGAAATTTTCACAACAACCTGTTGTTTTGCAGTTGTAAAGAACGCTGACAAAAGTTTTACGATACATGTTGCATTCACAAAGCACGATCTGATTATCAAATGCAAAATGGAACCTCCGTGTAATGGTATATGCTCTTTCTACAAGCTGGAAGAAAGCAAAATTCCACAAAACATACGAATCTCCAACTTGAAAGATGAGGTTTCCACAGAAGAAGAAGAAGAGTGGTGTATTGTTTCTTCAAAGAAACGAGATGCATTGTTGATGCCACCTCCTCCACCACGCAGACTTTGAAACAAGTCATAAGATTGACAAAAATACTGTGCTCACCTCTCCCTCGTTTTTAATTAACCTTTCTTTAATTTTCACAAGCTTCAAAATTGCTCATCTTGCTCTACTTCACCCATCACATCGCGTCGTTGGGGTCGGGATAAGCGTTGCGAAACTCGATCGGATAGATGTCTTCATTGTTATTAAAGTAGACATCTTCCCACCAGCGCATTCCGTATTGAAAGCGCTGGAAAGCAAACTTGGGCATATCGGCCATATTCACATAGAAGAAGAAGTCGTGGCGTCCGCCCGTGTCTGGAATATTGATACCATCTTCGTCCGTATCGGGCAACGTCTCCACACAACCCACGGGCGTCGGCACAATGTCAAAGACTTCCTTAAAGAAAGCCATGACACCCTCTAGGTCGCTCTCTTTCACCGAGGTTCCTGGCCATAAGGTAAGCACGGCGTCATCAACACTTATTTTTGACCACGGCATCATGGAACAAACATTCATTTTTTGAAAAAAATGGGGTTGGACAATCTACAGGCACCTAGAATTGACACCGATGGATCCTCAATCGCCATCGAAATGAATTCGTTATGGTTGATGCTGGCCAGTGGTGCGGAGGGCAATCAAGCAGAGAAGAACATCGTTGACAACTTGAAGTCTTTATGCAGAATGTATCGTGTCCCCATCAACAAGTCAAAACATATCATGATAAAGTCTATTCGGGAAAACGAAAACGCATCAGCTGCTCTTTTGAGATCATACATCGCTTGGTACAGAATGAACATCAGTGCTTTACAGTATGGTGTCGACAACATGCCGAATGAAGTGGTATTTCCGATAGGTTCCGTTGAGCATAGATGTAGACAAAATTAGTCTGCTCGCACGCCAACATACGAAGGGAATCGGGGCAAGCCGCTCGCAGTTTCTTCAAAGTAACGGTAAGTGATGCGTTTTCCAATCGTTGGCGTGAAACTCATACGATCCGCATCTGTGAAACCAGTACCGATTTCTATTTCGGTACCGTCATCTCTGCGACATACTAATGTCCCCATTGCATTTGCGTATTTTCCTTTTCCCATCTTGTGACCAACCACGGTTGCATCTCCATCTTTAAAAGTCTTTATCTTCATTAAATCCTGTGAGCGGTCCGATTTATGATGATTCGTCGGGTGTCGAGCGATCAAACCTTCTGCTCCCTTATCAGTGATGTCACTCAGCATTGACATCACATGATCTTTTCCCTTGCAAACAGTCGTATCCACAAACACGATGTTTTTCACATCCGTTGCGAATAGTGAACGACCGCGCATCATCCGATTCTCAAACCCATCATTGAAATCAGGAAAGTCAAAGATAACAAACTTCATATCATCTGGAAAACGTCCAGCACGCATGTCACCACTCGTTTCGTCGAATCGACCTCTTCCTTTCCAAAACTCACCGTCCACTGTTACATCTTTCGGAAACTGCGCATCAAACCATTCTGGAACTTTCCATGATTTGTTGGTACGAGATTGGAACTGGTTATTCAAACGTAGACCACGGACGCCATCAAACTTTTCCATCAGTATCCAATTGGTCAAATCGCGCTCACGATCCCATGCCGTTGCAAGTGCAACCTTGCATCTCTTATCACTGTTCGCACCCTGAATCACTTTTTGCATCTTAGGATCTTGTGGTATCCCACTTGGATCGAAGCCAAACTGTTGTTGGATTTGTTTCTCGTGTTTGCAGGTCTTATCTTTCGCGCGCTTTCTCCCTGGACAAGAACACCACCAATGTCCGTCACCATAATAAGTTACGATGTACGGTTCAGCGGCAGATCCTTGCACTGACCAAGTCTGCTTATCCGGAGAGTCGCGCTTCATCCAAAAGTTTGAGTTTTTTTTCGAAAATTTTCCGAGAAATTTAATATGGGACTAGACGACAGATGCTGGGATGTAGGCAAGAAAGGTCTATCGGCTGAGGTTGCAAACATGCTGTGCAAAAATCATATACTTGGTCTCTACAACATATTGAACGAACACGCCGATTTTTCACACGAAGAACTGCGCGAAGAACTGGAACGTGACGAGACCACGATTCGATACAATGGATACAGCTTGGCCTTTCACATGATGCTGCCTGTTAATATCATTTACGAAAAGGGCATGACTGTCACAAACATAGATCAAGACGAGGCTCGGCTTCGTTTTGTACGACGGGAAACTAGAGTTCAAATTCTCAAGAAGTACAAAACGTTCATGCAGTCTAAAGATGAAGAATTCGCACTTCTACTTCCCGAAACGGCACCAGCAGATGCTAAAAAAAGAGTGCGAGTTATCAACAGCCTGATACGAGAAGCTAGAGATGAACAAAATAAGATAAGAGCCGCATACGCAGCAAGACTAAATGCCGAAGCCGAATATGCGAGACAAGCTGCCGGGCTAGGTAGTGGCGGTGATGGTGGTGGTGGAGATGGAGGTGGCGGACTAGGAGGTGGAGGCGAAGGCGGAGGAGACGATGGAAGTACTCAAAGCGGACACTCTACAAATGAAGCAAAGCGGAAGCGCAAGCGTGAGAGATAATTTTTTTCAAAAAAAATGCCTCGTGCAAATCAACCTCGCAAGCATTTTCCCGGCAAAGCAGAATCCTTAGTTCAAAAATGACCGACATCACCCTCCACTCGCTCCTGGCCGACGACTCAAAAAGATTCGTCTTGTGGTCGGGATCGTCGACCACTCATTCGAACATCGCGATCAAGCAATTTCGCACGTGGGATGAGCGGCTCATGAAGCGCGAGTTGCGCATCATGAGACGTCTGGAGCACGATGGTGTCCTCGCGTTTTTCTTCGCATCTCACGACTCAAGCTCTCTGTATGTGGGATTGGAAAAGGCCGACGATGGCGATCTCTTCACGCTTTTGGCGCGCAAGGGACGCCTGTCCAAGACGGTGACGACGAGCTACATAACGCAGCTTTGCGATGCGCTCGCCCACCTGCATGGACGGGGGATCATCCATCGCAATCTCGGTCCGGAAAACATCCTACTAACGGACCACTTTCGCACGGTGAAGCTTGGCGGGTTTAGCAGCATGTGCGACATTCCATATGCCGGGCAGTGCGTCTCCCTGTGCGGCGACAACGTCGAGTACATGTCTCCGGAGCAGATCACGCAAGCGCACGTCGGAACAGCGTGCGACCTTTGGGGATTGGGGTGTCTGATTTCCGAGATGCTGTGCGGTTCCACGCCGTTTTGCGAGGAGAGCGCAATCGCACTCGTGCAGCGCATTCTGACTGCGAATCCAACGCGGCGGTGGAGAGAGACGCTTTCCGACAAGGACAAAGACCTCATCAACGAACTTTTGTGCGTCGATCCCGCGATGAGACTCAGCCTCTCCAATTTGCGAGGGCATCAATGGATGCACATTGAAAACGACCCGCCGCTCAGAATTTGCAATCTCACCCTCATCGGTCAAGCGTGAAAAGAAAGTCACGGCTCACGAATTGTACTACGCTCGGATATTCTACAACATGGAACAGTTGTCAACATTGTCAACATTGTCATTGTCATGAAGTTTGCGCTTCTTATTAGAAGTAGTAGGGTTAGTAGACATTTGAGCGGGCGCTGGAGCAGGCGCCGGAGCGGGTGCTGGAGCCGGATTGTTGTCCTTGTCGTCGTCTTCCTCGCCCTCAGTCGCAACGCCCTTGTCGTCGTCTTCATTGTCACTGTCTTCATCGTCACTGTCTTCATCGTCACTGTTTTCATCGTCATCGCTATTCTTGATGCAGTCTTTCCAGTCTTTCCACTCTTTCGATTCCCAAAGTGCGTCACGCACCTTGCGAATCCTATCAAGCTGACGCTTCAGCTTATCACGCTCTTGTGTCAGCCGCTGTGCTTTGTCATGCTCTCTCTTACATGTCTCATAACAAAGGTCCAGAGCACGTTTTTCCACTTTGTAGATTTTGATTTTGTCGGCCCAGATATCCGTAACTTTATCGACCATTTTCTTCAGTTTGCTCATCTCATCAGTCTTATCAGACATGTCTGCAAACATCGTACATCTTCAGGGCAATCCTAGGCAAGGGCAAGGGCGGCACACTTTGCTTGATTTTTTTCAAAAAAAATTGCGGATGACAACTCATGCACTTTGCAACATGAAAGACACTAGCTATAATGCACTCGGAGGCACGATCATTTCTTCTCCCAACAAGACCAGAGTGGGCTTCAAACTCGACTCTGGTAAGAAAATATCAGTGCGACCAGAATGTGTCATTGAACTCACCAACGATGAACTGGCTATACGTGGCACGTGCTGTGTCTGTTTTGAAGACACCAGAAGCTTCGAGTGCAAGTCCATGCCTTGCGACCACATCTTGTGTCGGATATGCTGGAGTAAGATGCACAGCGATTATAACGACAAAATTAACATGCAGATGGGTCAACAAGTTCTTGTACTGGAGGATATGACAGATGAAGCAATTCGATGTCCGATTTGCAAGGTTTTGGTGAGTCCGTCTACTTGCATGTGGTACGAACAGCCAGTAGACTTGCTCATCATGGGCAACATTGGAGCGATATGTCAACTCTATCACAGGCTTATGCGTCTACCTGAACCCAATCTTAGGGAAGAAGCAGAATGGATAGAGAAGTGCTCAAGACTTGCCGACACGCAACTCAAAGAACAAGGCTCATCACTACTGCAACACAAACGCGACTTTGAAATGAAGCGGAAACGATTTGTGTCTAATCCGATCATCGGTTCTGATGCGAATTTTCTTCTTCAAGACAGCTTCTTACAATTACTTATCGTATTTGTTGTGCACCCGTGCTTTGACAACGATATCATGCAAAAGGCATTATTGCAGCTCATTCAGGGTCTCTCAGGTACCAAGCTTTAAGTAATGTTGGGTAAAGTGTAATTTTTAATGCAAAGGTGATCGTGAATGCGTGATTTGTCACCATTATCTCTCAGTCTGCAGTACATGATAGTCTTCAAAATTACATCGTAACGCTGCATCACCGCCGCACCATCACCAACACGTTCTCCTCTTCCACCCCTCCCCGCCGCCGTTTCCATTGCCTCCACCTTCTCCATCCCAAGTCCACCACCTTTCCACCTCCACACCCCAAACCTCGGCTCACCTACTCTCACTATTTTTTGAAAAATGTTTGTTTTCCAGCGTGCGCATGATAGGCCGGCTTGCAGAAACCATCATCACTGTATGAATACTACAGAACAACACTGGAGAGATTATGATCATCCTTCATGTCACCCTTTCATATGCGCTTCAAAACTTAAGATCGAGGACGACGCTCCACCAAGTAAAAAGACCAAATCTGTTCATGAAGTGGAAATTGTGGACAAAGAACCTCTCCGTATCGGAGAATCCGTCACCGTAACTGGCTCTCGTGGCAATGCCTATGTGATCAAACGCCATCCAGACAAACATGGGAAGCCATTTTACTGGTGTGAATGCCCATCAAGAAAATTTCATGGCACTAAAGGTGACAATACATGCAAGCACATTGAAGCTTTGCGAGGTGGTGAGGACTTACAACCGGTGCCTGCAAGTGCAACGCTTCCTATGACACCATCCAAACTGCCTGCAAGTGCAACACTTCCTATGACACCATCCAAGACACAATTCCCAGTCGCATTGGCTGAGAAGTACGAGCCTCAAAAGCACAATGTAGTCGGTATGGTTTACATGGAGAAGTATGATGGTTTCTACGCTCACTATGACATATCTACACAAAAGATATTTACGAGGAGTGGTAACGAAATATTCATACCAGATTGGTTTATCGATCAAATGCCCAGTCTCAGTGTGACGGGAGAGCTTTATGGCGGCAAAGGAAAATTCAGTGAGTTCTCAGGCTTGTTCAATAGCAATGACACAAGCAACATCAAGTGGAAGGATGTCAAGTTCATGATCTTTGATGTGGTAGATGATCCCCTCAAATCAATGACTTTCAAAGATCGTATGGCTTTCGTGCAAGGCTTCCATACATCGAACATTGAAGCTGTATCGATTTATGACTGTACATCGCAACAACAGCTTGATTCCGCATTCAATGCGGTTGTGCAATGCGGTGGAGAAGGTCTTATGCTTCGAAAGAATGTAGCTTACAAGGCAGGTCGCTCAGCAGATTTGCTTAAGTACAAGAAGAAGGATACTGTCGATGGAAAAGTGGTTGGTTATACAAAAGGTTCTGGCCGCTTCGCAAACTTTATTGGCTCTGTGATACTTCAGACGCGTCAAGGCAACAAATTCAAATGCGTTCCTCCCGACCGCACAAACCCACCTTCACTTGGAACGTTTGCTGAAGTTGAATGTTTTGAGGTGACATCTGCTGGAGTGCCGCGTCATCCACGATGGTTGCGCATTCGTAGTGACATAAGCTTTTAATAGACATGAGCCAACTTTCTTTTACCGCTTGCGCTTACAACTAACAACCTCTCCCTTGTCTCCTTTGATGTACAACGGATTGCCTTCTGTAGGATGACCCCATTTTTTAACACGCCTGCTTGGATCCGCTGGGTCAAAATACACATAGTATCGGCGGTGGTTATTATCAGAGAAATGTGACGACCATTTCTCTGGTAAATCACATTCAGGACATAATTGTGTCTCCTGTCCCATTGAACCATCATATGTGTGCATATGCTTAGACAGTGCATATCCTTCACAATTGTCGCATGTTGTGATGTCGCCCGGCTTCGCCCATATACTTAGTATCTTGGTAAGAAATAGTTCTTGCTTTAATCGTTCTGACTGAGTATCCATTTTTTCAAAAAAAGTATGTTCCGATGCTTACAGAGAAAACGAGTTTCGCCCACGCCTACTCCTGTACCACCACCTCCAACCCCTACACATCAACCGCTACACCAACTACCTCAACACACAGTTCAGTTCATGGATGGGTTTATTCGCGAAATAGGCGACCAAGAAGTTGCAAGACGACCAACTACTCCCATATCTGATTCATCATCAGATATTATGACCGACGCGTAGAACACAACGAACTGGTTTCGTTCGTTTCGTTACAACCCAACAATTCAAAGAGACCACGTCGCTGTGCTTGCGCTTTGCTGGCAAAAATGACTTGAACTCTTTCATGAAGACTTTTTGAAGTCCCATGTTTTCGCACATTGGAAGTAGTTCAATCCTATTATCCAGGAAAGAATTGACCTTGTTCAGTCCCTGCTTCTTCAACATTTGATACAAATCATCACGATTGTAATGTACCGCCATTATGATAATCGACTCGAATGTCATGCGTCGCAAGTTCTCAACGTTATCGCCACCATCGACATCGTCCAACATTGCCATCTCACGACAAGCGCGTGCCAAACACTGTAGTTCTTCTATTGATCTTGCAATCGAATCGTCTTGAATCACGCAGGTACCGCAATGCAAACATGGATTACATGCTTTGTCAACACAATCGTTGCATAACGATAGCCAGGCGCACTTGCATCGAGATTGTGAGTCAGGCTTTGCATACTGACACATATAGCACTTTTCGTAAGTAGTATCTTCTTCTTCTTCTTCTCTAACGTCGGTGGTCTTTTCCAAGGGCTTGACCCTATCGGGAACACAGCAAGCTATTACCTTACGCATGTATTCCATTGACAAAACTTAGACTATTTTTTTCAGAAAATGAATAGTGTGACACGAACATCCTCCAGAAGCTCATTCAGAAACCAGCGACCATCGTTGAAACAGAGATCAACTTTGGACAGATGCACTGGTACAGACGAATGCATCCTCGCTTCTTCATCCACCATTCATCGTACTGCTCACAACTCATACACAACTTCTCCTACTCATACAATGACATCGACGGATCCATGGTCTCAGAGATCAGACAAAGGACGCGGAAAGCTCAAATATGTGTCGCCAGATGAAGAAGTGCATCGCGTGTGCAAGGAAATGCTGACCATGTCGCATTCTCACCCTAAATACGATGAAATTGCATTTGCAGTCGAGACGTCCACGCTGAAGCAGACTCGCTACATCAATGCAGGCAAAGGCGAAGTATACTACAAGTACAGCGAACATCCTACTGTTGTGGGCTTGCATTGCAACACTACACATTTCAAGAAGTTCGATCAACTGGGTATACAAAGCATTGAAAACCTCTTTGACGAGATATTAACATGGATAGAACGCACAAACCGCTGGTGTGGACCAAGTGTATCTATATACAAGACCGACTGGACCGCCTGGCTGAAAAAACATGCACCTGGCTCGTACATGAATTGGGCACATCTAGTTGAATTTGGATGGTTGGAGGAAGGAGAGTGTCGTAAGACAGGGGGATGGTGGTTTAGATTGAAAACGTAAGGTAGATTAAGACCACGCGGTTGTAAAACTCGAGCATTCTACCATCTTTACATATCTGACACATCCACGCATACACACTACCATGTAATGGAACAAGTTGAACCTAAAGTAACCAGTCTTCGTCCACCTCTTCTTCTGTATACGCATTCTCGATCATGCGAATAGCATCAGTGAATACCAGATCATCCTCGTAGTCACGAAGCAAATGATCGTATGAGCATTGAGTGTCCTTTAACCATTTAACCAATGAACACGCAATTTCCATCTTATCGTCGAATTGTACATCGCCGTCCCATACACAGCTACGAATTCGGTCATCGTCGTGCAGAAAGAAGTGCATTCGTGTTGACTCACTCGTAACGACTACTTTGTTTGCAATTTTGGTAGACGTAATGAATGCATCGTACCCCTTGAAATCACCATACTCCCACCTCGCTTTTAGTATGTGCTTTAATAGACGAGGTTTGATCAAATGTTCAACATCTTTCACAGCAAACCAACTGTTCACTTGGTGTGCTAAGGTAGACAGAGAAATCGAAAGCATTTTTTTCGAAAAAATATGCGTATAGTAGCAGAAGACGTTCACGCCGCAGCTCGGGTGTTGTCAGTTCTCCGGAATAGCTGGGATACGAGTAGCACAAGAGCAATAAGATGTCTTCAATGTGCTAACTGTCATGCTAAATATTGCCAACGATGCTTATCGTGTCGTGATATGCTCAAACATGAGAGCATACGTAAAGAGTCTTGTCGTATGAGAAGAGCGTGTTTGTTCCCTGTACAGTTTCAGGAGCGTAAGCGAAACAAGCACGAAAAACCGACATCTTCTGTTGCGACACTACCGCTGAAGCAGAGTGAAGCTGTTGCGGCACTATCACTGAAGCATAGTGAAGCTGTTGCTTCACGCATATGGCAAGAGCTTAGTGCAGATCCGAACAGCCCTACTGAGTGGCAATGTAGATATTGCGACAGATCGTACCAGAGTCGCGATGCTCTGCGCAAGCATTGTCGTCAGAATCACTTACGAGATCTAAGAGAGCACGGTGCTCCATTTTGGAGATAGAATGTAGCAAGCTATAAGAAACAAGGCCGGGATTTTCGAAAACTTAGGTCCGGGAGCGAGGCCGGAATTTTTGGCTGGGAGAGCTGGGAGAATTTTTTTGGCTGGGAGCTGGGAGAATTTTTTTTGGCTGGGAGGAAAAATTTTTTTTGACTGAGAGCTGGGAGAAATTCTTCGCTCATAATGGTATACTTGGTGTATTGACTGCTACATTTTCGAAAACTTAAGCCCGGTAGCGAGGAAACAAGGCCGGAATTTTCGAAAACTTAAGCCCGAGAGCGAGGAAAACAAGGCCGGGATTTTCGAAAACTTAAGCCCGGGAGGGAAGAAACAAGGCCGGGATTTTCGAAAACAAAGCCGGGATTTTTGAAAACAAGGCCGGGATTTTCGAAAACTTAAGCCCGAGAGCGAGGAAAACAAGGCCGGGATTTTCGAAAACTTAAGCCCGGCCCGGGAGGAAACAAGGCCGGGATTTTCGAAAACAAAGCCGGGATTTTCGAAAACAAGGCCGGGATTTTCGAAAACTTAAGCCCGGGAGGGAGGAAACAAGGCCGGGATTTTCGAAAACAAAGCCGGGATTTTTGGAAACAATGCCGGGATTTTCGAAAACTTAAGTCCGGGAGCGTGAAAACAAGGCCGGGATTTTCGAAAACAAAGCCGGGATTTTTGAAAACAATGCCGGGATTTTCGAAAACTTAAGCCCGGGAGCGTGAAAACAAGGCCGGGATTTTCGAAAACGTAAGTCCGGGAGCGAGGAAACAAGGCCGGGATTTTCGAAAATGTAAGTCCGGGAGCGAGGAAACAAGGCCGGGATTTTTGAAAACGTAAGCCCGGGAGCAAGAAACACAGCCAAAATTTTCGAAGAGTTAAGACCGGAAAATGACCATATTACTTAGATTACTTAGGCTCCGAAATGAGACAATGTGGCTCCGAAATGAGCCAAATGGCTCATGAAAGATGACACTCTCAGGGAGAGAGAGAGATGAAATTTTCATTGAATGTTCATAAAAAAAATCACCACCGTTGTGAATAATTTTTTTCAAGTCAGAAAGTGTTGCAAGAAAATTTTGTACCTGACTCAAATATATGGTTGAGGTATACACAGCATCCATATTTCATCTCTCTCTCTCTATAAGACTGTCATCTTTTATGAGCCATTTGGCTCATTTCGGAGCCACATTGTCTCAATTCGGAGCCATGGCAGGATGTTTTTTACTTGAAATATTAGCACACTTTTGTAAATATAAGGTCATCTGTATCTGAAGGTGCAACTACCCATGTATTATAAAGTTGATAACAATTCTTTTGCATGTATTGGATAATCTTATGTCTGTTTCCATATTGACTTGGGTAAGTATTTTCATTCAGTGATTCTATCATTACCACTTGTATGTCGAAATGTTTCCAAGGAAATGAAGAAATGATTGTGTATTCACTTCCTTCAGTGTCAATTGTCATCAAATCCACATGTTCCATGTTAAATTTTTTGAGTTTCGTTGCGAGGTTATAGCATCGAACCACATCGCGGGTGTACAAACTTGAGCGCCGTTTTCGAGTGTATGTATCTTCCATGCCAGACCACCCTAAATTAATACTGATGGAAAGGTTTATAAATTTTTGTGTTTTGGGACATACCGCTCCGTTGAATACTATTGAATTGGGTCGATTTTGTTTCAATGTATTGTATTCTCGACGATCCGCTTCAAACAAAAGACCACGCCAATATAAGGCTTTTTCGAAAAAATATGTGTTTGAATGTCTAATTCCGTCCCTGGCACCAAATTCAACAAATGACCCATTTCTACATTTTGACGAAAAGAATTGTTGATAAAGATATCGATCTTGACCAGCTTGTGCCTTAAAGTATTCCATTCGTGGACTGCAAATCATTTATTTTTTTCTATATAATTTAGTGACAATTTATACCACATCCATATTGTTCGACACGACTAGACTGCGACGTGGTGTTCATTTTTTATCGTTCGCTTTATAAATTATGAACCAACCAGAGGAAAGCTATATGAATGGTTGTTCATTCGATAACAAGACCAAAACTTGTTTACTGCATATAAACATTCTGTATGGAAAAATGGTTTTATAGGTTGAGTAAAATTTAAAGTTATTCTCTCTCTTCTCTCTTTTACTTCTTCAAGTAAACGTCCTTTTTTTTGGTTTTGTTGAATGACACCTTTGCCCATCAGTCGTCCTTTTTTTTGATTTTGTTGAATGACGCCTTTGCCCATCAGTCCTACTTGATTTGGATAATAAACTGTCCTAGCTTTAAAAAAACCAGCTCCATAAAGCGATGAAAGAAACCAATCTACGTTACAAACTTCATTTTTTTTGGTTTTAATCATACATACGTCAAAACACGACAGTTTCTCGGCTAATTTTATATCCATCAAATAAGCTTGTGTACATGCCATATCGTTTCCACAATATCCAATCGCAATATATTCATCGGGTAAAGTACTGCTTTTAAAAATTTGAGACAGCGCATACGATGGTGTTGATGCAAATTGCCAATCTTCTTCGAGAATCAATACTTTAGACGAATTGACTTCTCGTATTTTTTTCCATGCATTCGTATGCGCTTGAAAAACACCTTCTTGTTTTAAAGTGTTTCCACTGCAACCTTTTTCCAGATAAACCGGATCAACTGCATACAAGTTAGGAAAATATTTACGCGTATTATGATAAACTAATGATGAATTGCTCAACAAAAAAACAGGTAAACTTAGTGTTTTCATTATTTATATGAAAACTGATTGATTTTTGAATGAACGCAAGTGTAGCAGTATATCAAAATTTTATGAGTCAAAATTTTCTCCCAGCTCTCCCAGCCAAAATTTTTTTTTTCCCAGCAATTTTTTCTCCCAAATGTTCTGAATAACTGGGTTGCCATCAGCTTACAAAGTTGAATATAAACATTTTGAGCCGTTTGTTCGGAAAGTTTGATTCCCAGTTCGTGAAATTGATCAGCATATTCATATTCGATCATATTGAAACTCATATTCTTCTGTAATATTCATGCAGTCTAGATTTTGCGTAAGCTTGAAAGAAGATGAATCGAATATGTTGATCTGAGTTGGGCAGCATCCAAATAATACCGAAAAACTTGTTCTGGTTCTTGTAAAACATCAACCCTCCATGACATACCGGTGGGTATGTCATGGATATACTTGAACAAGCCTATTCAACTTTTGTGGGAGCATAATTTGACCTTGCTAATGAAAATGCACATTATTAGAGACGCGAAGTATGGTCTGCGCTTCGTGTAATACTGAATTCCATTTGGAATAATTGATGTGTATAAACTTACTTGATCTGAAATCATACCATGTATTTTCCATGTATGCAACACGAGCACCAATGTAAGAAATACCTAAAGAAGCGTGTAGTAAGGCGTAACCTGCATTGGAGATGACATACTCATTACATTGTTTATTTATTTCGATGACAAGACTATTAGGTTGCATGAACATTGAATTTGCCATGTTTGCACCGTGATGTGCAACTACGATGCGAGCTCGCGAATACATCTTTACCTGCTCGCATAAAGACGAATCGGAAAACGAAGCTTCTATAATTTTACACGAATTGTAACATGCGAATTGGAGTGGTTGTAAAGATTTAAGCAGTATGTCTTGATCCTTAAATCTTCTTGAAGATACAAGATCAGTCGCCTTACCATGTGATGCGAATAATATTATATCTTGTCGCACCGATTTCGGAACTTTACAGTATTTCATCATGCGTGATCTGAATAATTCGCTTCCTTGTTTTGAACCAGACCACGCTAAAGGCTTCTGAATGACATGATCGAAACATATATTCAATTTAAATTTGTCGAATTCTGGATTTGCGTTCTTTTGAAGAAATATGATTTCGCTTTGATTTCCCACCAGTATTGAGAGTATTTCCTGTCGTATTTGTAGAGTTCTATGTTTTTTTAGGTATCCTGTAGCTGCAGCTTTATCTTCTACAAGAATGACATCTGGAGATACTACAGATAGCATTTTAGCAAGGAATACAAAATCTTTAGCCGAGTGTCCTACATTCAAATTGGCGTGTAATTCTGGAAGCAGAATTGCAAGCTTTTTGCGTGTATCACAAACGCATTTTGATGCGATTGTTGAAAATCTACGCTTATACTTATAATACGGTCGCATCAAAACTTTTTGCACAGATTCTCTTTTTTTACCTTTAAATTTACCCCAACGACCATTACAAACATCGTTGGGATCACTTTTGGTATACTCATCCTTTAGTTGCGTCATAAATTGAAAATTTGTATACAGAGAATATTCTTCCTTTCCGCCAACCAAGTCAAAACTCTTCCCTATGACATCTCTATACCTGTTTATATATGGTTGCTTTACGTTGAGGCAAACATCTGTCGAAACATCAGATATATTTTGGAGCATTCTTTATCCCAGCTAAAAATTTTTCTCCCAGCCAAAATTTTTTTTTTCTCCCAGTCAAAATTTTTTTTTTCTCCCAGCCAAAATTTTTTTTCTCCCAGCCAAAAATTTTTTTTTTCTCCCAGCCAAAATTTTTTTTTTCTCCCAGCCAAAAATAAATTTTTCCCAGGCAAAACATCTCAGCAGCAGTCAAAAATCCTGACAAGTTGAACCATTCATCTGCCAAGTACAAGCGAAAAGTATTACGGAATTTTCTTCATTTTTACTGTCAATATATTTTTAACAATGAAACAAAAAACAAGCATTAAAAAGAAGCATTCCATGAATTCTCAGGTATCATTGATTTGATAGAGTGCACACCCGAATACACACAAGTAGAAATCTGTCGAAAACTGCAAGTAGAAAAAGAAGAATATAACTTAAATAATCAGTTTTTTTACAAACAAATAAATATGAAAATGATTTATCAAGTGTTACCTACATGGGGATTAGGAAATATGTTGCAAGTGTATGCCAGCGCATTGACACTGGGCGACTATTTACAAATGCCTGTCAAATTCGTAACCAATGCGCAAAATTTTCATAAAAGACAAGCAATGTTTGATGATAATTTTACGATTCAAGAAGCAGTGCCTACATTTTGCATACACGAAAAAGTTTTATTCAAACCCGCTTCACCCTGCTACACGACAAACACTAATTGTTATCATTTTCCAGAAATGATTGTGCACAAAAAATACTTGAAGACGAAAGATTCCGTATGCATCGGAATGACAATTTATTCTTACATTGCCGAAACAATGGATATTCAAACTTATCTTCTGAAGATGCAACATCATCTCCAAAGAGTGAGACCTAAAATTCCCCTACCTTTGATCTCACGCAAACAAATTCACACAAGACAATGCATATCTTTGCATTATCGTCATGGCGACAATTGTATGAGTGTTTCAAAACAAAAAATACATCAAAGCTGTCCAGATTTAAAGAAGTTCATTTCACATACTATTAGATTATCATCATTAAATTCCACGATTTTGATAAGCTCTGATTCGTATAAATCTTCTGTAAAATTACATGAAATAAACTCGAATTCAATTATAGTCAATGGCAATCCGATTCAATCTATAGATGCCTTATCAAGGTGTCAGATGATAGTCGGAACAGTTGCATCTACGTTTGGATATGTCGCTGCATACAGAGGAAACATACCATTTTTTCCCGTCATTTAATATAAACAAGGAACTAAAAAAAAGGGTAGATGGGTTGCTTTTGATACGGAATACGAGTGGAATAAATTATAGATTATGCAGCATTTGAGACAGGAAAATATGCAGTGATTATTGTGTTTGTTTTGCTCTCGCACCTTCTAAATTTTTTTTTTCGAAATGAACATACTTGATTGTCATCGTGAACCTGAGGATTATGAAGACTGTATTAATTATTATCTTAGTTTTATGATTGTACCCAGAACACCGCCATCACCACCGTCCTCACCATCACCGCCATTACCACCGAGTTCACCAAATCTGCCACCTTTTTCGCCGCCCCGTCAAGATTTTCTAAATTTCGTTGAAGAATATTTTGAACACAATCAATACATACACTATGTTTTCTTTATTTTGGTAGTTATTTTGCTACTCTCATTGGTATCTGTTGCATTATGTTGCAGTTGCAGTCCACGAAGAGCATTTCACAGAGGTAATCGCAGGATCAATAGGAGGAATGATACCGATTGTGACAATAGTAATGGAATTCCGATGGTGACTATCGTGATTCATCCTGACGAGACATCTAGCCTTGCCGATGATGTTAAACAATAGATAGTTAATTTGTACATTTTAAAATGCACAACTTCTTGCCACCTTATAAAATTCTTTTGCTAGATACATGAATAACACAAGAAAATGACCTACATGTGAAATGTTTAGTCGCGTTTTTGTCGGCATGTTGCATTGCGATACTTTATCTGCGTAGCCTTGAGTATGTAAATGCGTGGATAAAAGTAAGTCATTCATGTGCAACCGAAAGAATAAATCAGCAGAATAATCATGTGCGATTCTCAATATACCATCAGACACAGCTTTTGTCATCAAAGTACGGATACCTCCTGTCACACATATGGTATAATCATACATTAAGAACGCGTCGGCGTGACAGACGCCAAACAAGCAGATGACGATCTGAAGTCTACTGCTGTGCACATGCAATGCAGTCTTTTATTTCTGTACAATTGCATGGTTGATACAGGTAATTTCTGTAATGAAAAGTGTCAAGACACGCCGATCGTTTGGCTTCTTTGAAGCGCAGCCAGACAACTTCGACCGCAAACGCGTTTTTGCAGCGATGTGCATCCTCTGCGTTGCTGAAATGCATAGTGTCATACTGTCTGGAGTAATGCGAGAATACTTTACGGTAGCTGTTCGTGCACCACTTGTCAGTGCAGCTCATATTAAGAGATCTGGCAGCATGCGCATGTGACACGAATCCGATAGTTTCTCCTGTAAACATACGAATGCCAGAATTCGGTGTCAGGTAGGTCCAATACACATCGGTGGTCTCATATTTGCCTCTTTTGACCGAATGACAGTGGGTGACTTCGATCCATGTACGACTTTGGGGCAATGTCAAACGGTGATGCACGAAGGCAGAATCCCTTGGATCCCACTGAGATCGGTAACCACTACGATCTCTGTATATTGTTCCGGTTACCAATTTGTCACATGGTATCGTATAATTAAGGTTGTGACCGTACATAAGCATACTAGAGAAGGACTATATTTTTGAAATGTACCGTCGGTGAATCGAATAAATAATTTTTTTTTCGCGAGCGAATTTATTATGAAGTTGCTCGTGGTCTTTAAGGGTAGAGTTCTCACACCCGGGATCATACCAAAACTGTATTCTACAAACTCAATCCGATTGTGGTTTCGCGAAAGAGAAACCGCATCACAAAACGGGGTTCTCGACAGTTTCATTCGTGGGGCACATTATCCAGAAATTTTCACGTCGTCGATTGCACGATGGCACAAGTATGTATTTTCTCATCTGAAACACTATAGTACAATCAGCATTGCGCTTCATGCACCGCCAGCAAGTCGTCAGTCTAGAATAGAAATTGAACGTGCGCTGAGCATGTACAACATATCCTTAATTGTTTGGAGAAGCGCAAAAAATCAATGGGATCGAATTGTACAATCCTTAAATCTCATAAATGGTTCGTTTGACAATATACTTATATCACGACTTGACCTTGCTCCTCGCAACATTATACCAATTCCAACACTTCATAATACCATCATGTTTCCATTTTACGAAAAAACTTGGCTATGCGACAGTATCATTCTTGTTCCTGGTGAATGTGTCTCTTTATTCACTAAAATCATACACAATATGAGTTTGTCAAATGATCCCATGATCGCCCATACTTCGCTTGCAGGAATGTTGCAACAATCTCACGTAAATGTGCAGGTATGGCTGCCTTCAAGAAATTACACATGTGGAACTGGTAGTCTTTTGACTGTAGACAATCCAATGTATGAACTTCTGGGTAGAAATACATTGCTTACACGATTTACTTTGACGCTTCTCATATTTATCGGAGTTTTTATCGGAGTTTTTTCACTCATCCTACTTGGAAATATCATCTTCAAACTCAGAGGGTCCAGAGGGTCCATAGATTCAAAATCAACGTGCGCATCAATAATCAAAGAAAGCGAGCTACTCGTTCAAACATCTTGTAATAAAAAATGAACATAATGTATAGCAGTTTCCATCGAAAAACTGCGAAAAATGGCGGCGTGATGAAGTGGATATCATGGGGGACTTCTAATCCCCTCTCCCGGGTTCGAATCCCGGCGTCGCTTTATATGTTTTGAGAGCCTTCAAATTTGGCGTAAATTTTTTTGATTCAGCCCCCAGAAAAAAAAAAATATCGAAAAAATTTTTTTGGCGCTCAGCATTATATAGCAGCATTGCAAAAAATGCTGAATGCGACTCTCGTAATGGTACATATACTAGCATCTGATCTTAATTACATGTGTGAAACAAAGACAACCAACGGTTACTGTGTTTGTAATGCGGAACACCACCGCGATGTCAAATATGGAGGAAGGCGTTTGCTAAACTTGCGCAATTTTAAACGGAGCATTCCCACAATAGATAAGACTCTGAAACGGGCGTACCCCATTACGCTTTTCCATGATGATAACCAAGCGTACATCCACGATGATCTTAAAAAACTACGATCATTCACATCGAGACCGATTTTGAATGCTCCCGTGCCACTCTTTAGCGACCGTTTCTTCAATGGACGGATGAAGCGCGAGTTTGTAAACATCACAAATAATTGTCTCATCTCGCAATCATGCGGACGGAGTTTTGCTTACAAACAGATGAATTATTTGTTCATTTACGGCATGTTCTTTGAAACCAACGCGCTTGCATCGTTCGATTATTGGCTGAGGATTGACGCAGACAGCAATGTTATTTTTCGAGTCGATCCATTCGAACACATGCACGCGACATCCACGCACATATTGTATCAGGGTCCTTACAGCGGAGGAGGGTGCACCGATACCTTGTCTGAAGAGGTGGATACGTATCTGGCTGCAAATGCCATTCAGAAATCGGAAGCAATCAGAACCGCCTTGATTTATCAGTCTTATTACTACGGAAACCTGATGGCCGGGAATCTGAATATATTTCGTTCAACGCGTTACAAGGACTTTGCAGCATACCTAGTCAAAAAACAGGGAATATGGAAGTACCGTTGGGACGATCAGCACATCCTCTGCTACGCCTCAAACATATTCTGGCCCGGAAGAAGTGCTAGAATCAATGCTTTAAACAAACATGGAGAGTACAGGTGATAAGAAAAAAAATACATTTGAATGTGTTTACCGGAAGGTTTATTCAAATCTGCTGGATATATCACCGACAAGATATTCTTTGATGTGGATTCTCGTCAAACTTTCTCACCACATGAACTCAAGCGTGTCAAATACAAATTTTTCAGAAGAAGGTTCTGAAAATCCTAAAGAGTATTCTAAAATTCCAAAGAGTTTTGAAGGAAATCTAAGGTTCTAAATCTAAAGTGTCTAAAAAACTGGTCAACCAACATGTTTCGTAAAAGGAGATTTACATTTATTTTCAAACTGAATTCCGTATTTTTTTAATTTAGCAAACGGTGCACACAAATACGGATGTTCTACCTGGCAATAGGGTCTCACGGAGTAAAAATCAAACTTCTCTGTATTATACAGTAGCACACGATCAAATTGCTCATTTATGCTTTTTATGTCAATTTTCTTATGAAAATATGGAAGATACATCATTAATTGTTTGACATTGAATGCATGCATAGATGTCCAAACATTATTTGGAAGATTTTTCCAAGTATTTGCATACTTTACATGACATTGCTTTATTTGAATAATTTCTACTTTTTGAGATTGATAGGTGGAGTTCGATATTAATTCTGTTGTTGATATTACATTACCGATTGGACGAAGAGTATGAAAAGATACATAGGTCCAATTTTTTGGCAACACAGATAATATCTTATGTGCGTTAGGAATCGAATTATGTAGTAAATTCACATCCTCTTCCAAGTAAATGAAAACAGAGTAGTTTTTTAGTAATGCGACAGACACCGATTTTTCGTACATTTTAAAACTGTTTACTCCAATTGATCTCCATTTCTGGTACCACAAATTATTAGAAAGTTTAGTGTGTAGAGCTCTGAATATGTAAATATCATCTTTCAAAACATTTTGTGTCAATAATTCTTCGTACAATCGTGGCGTTTTGAGAATAAGCATAGTAAGAATGCCGAATGCTATCTTCATTATCTTCTAATTGATTAAAAAAACTGAATTTTTTCGGAATATAATTATAATGCGATCCGATATAAAAAAATAAATTTCAAAATTTCAACAAATCGGCCAAATTTTCTCAGAACAGTGTAAAAATCCCAAAGAGTATTGTAAAAATCCCGCTTGATCGCAAAGCGATCTGCGCAGCGATCTTTGATCGCAAGAAGAGAGTTCTAAAAATCCCAGAGAGAGTTCTAAAAAATCCCGGAGAGTGTGCAAAATCCCGGAGAGTATTAAAAAATCCCGATGTATATTTCAACAAATCGGCCAAGTTTTTAATTACATGAAAATAAATGAATCTCTTGGTCGATTCGTATTTTATTGAATTACACACTTTTGATTGTGTGTTTCAATAATATTCATATTGTCTTGGCCGACATACATAAAAATTTCATGAAATTACCCCAGCCCAAAAAATTTTTCCCAGCCCAAAAAAAAATTTTTTCCCAGCCAAAAAAAAATTTTTTCCCACAGCCCAAAAAATTTTTCCCAGCCCCAAAAACTCCCAGCTCTCCCAGCCGAAAAAATTTCCCGAAATTCTACCAGCCAGTTCTCCCAGTCAGAATTCTTTTTCATACGGAGCAATTCGTTGTAAATTTAATTTTCGATGGCAAGTCTTTTCCAAAAAGTGGCCGCTGGGAGTTCGATTGAAAGATTGTCGGTCGAACCCGCTTTACAAGTGCCATTGCTAAAGTGCCAATCAGCAAGAGTGGGATCTTCTTTTGGTTGTTTACAATCGGCATGAAACTCAATTGACGGCGGCAACCTACCCGATTTGGGATGAAGAAAATGGTCCGTAGAAATGGTAATATTTTTTGCACCATTCATTCCTGGTTCACAATTACCGTCAATTCTCCAAGGCTCAAGGGAAGGATCTATTATTGGAAAGGAGCTTGCAACACATACATCGCCTTGCCTTGTCGTTCCATTGCCACAAGACACAGTTTGGGTTGCAACACATACATCGCCTTGCCTCGTCGTTCCATCGCCACAAGAAACACTTTGTCCCATTTTACATTACTAAATGATTCATCTACTGACTATAGGAGCTCTGTTAAGACCAATACGTTTGTATAGTACGAATTGGAGAAATTCAGATGACATATTAGTGAAACAAGTTATTTATGACCCAATATTAAAAGAATTTAGACCGTCCGAACACAATGACAAATTTAAGGATTTATATATGACGCGAAACTTGAAAACGACACGATCGTATATTATTCTCGTAATAGAACACTTTAAATTACACACCCTCGCGTGTCAAAAAGAAATAACGGATGTAGCGTATCTGGAGTATGTTCACAAACATGTTCTAGCTGGCGTCGCTCTCGACATCGAACACATTGTATATCTTTGCGAGTTCGGTTGACAAACATGAACGGAATCCATGCTAAAGGTTGATCATAGCAATTTTTGTTGAGAAACTCTACGATTTCAGTACATGTTGCCGCTGGATATCTTGTCCACTCCGGTAAATTTATTGATTCGTACGCATATATTACATGTAAAATTACAAATATGCACCGCATCTCCACCTTTTTCTAACTTTATTTTTTTATTTTGAAACCATCTAATCACGGTGTGTGAAACCATCTAATCACGGTGTCTTCAGGAGATTCTCTTCACTGAATATTACAATCTTTTTTTGCAACACATTGTTTATCCTCTTTGCTGAAGTAAGTTCCCTCACCACAAAATGACTCTTTATCAACTGTAACCTCCATATTATTTATCAATAATCCACCTTGCACATCAATTGCTTCATGCGTATCACTATTCAACACCATCTTTATATCACGTACATAATGAAGTTGTCCACCCACTTGATTTACTTTATCCATACATGCATGCGCTTCATGTTCAGCCAATGTATTATTTGAATGAAACCGAAATGACATTTATACTTACCAACTTTTTTATTCTCACTTCTCAAACAAATCACATACCAATATCGGCGTGCGATCGCCGTACTAACAATT
>Ga0160422_10000075_pt1 | contig 51828 bp, 48 predicted proteins | sample Fk160mmetaG_FD_108192 | JGI IMG/M metagenome (GOLD analysis project Ga0160422, IMG submission 108192) | Marine microbial communities from the Central Pacific Ocean - Fk160115 60m metaG | ecosystem: Environmental > Aquatic > Marine > Oceanic > Photic zone | place: The Central Pacific Ocean... | reverse complement strand
GGTACTGAGGCAGTCTTGGATTTGGTTGATAAAGAGATGGTGAAGGGTTTTTTGATTAATAAATTTAGAGGTGACACACGCTTGTTTGATGAGGGGTATAAGTCGATAGAAAAAATGACTAACTGGAAAGGATTGGGAGTCATACCATGGTTCGAAAGCGCATGGAAATTACCAGCTGAGGATTCAATGGACATTCGCTCGGTCAATAAAAATCAAGCTAGATTTAAAGTTGTTTGTCTTTGCCTTTCAAGAATGGCAAACTTTGATGATTTAGATCCTATATCGCAAGAGCCTGATATTGATCTTGTGATGCTTAACGCTGGTAATGCAATACCCGGCAACGCAGATTTGGTCATCATACCTGGTACAAAATCTACCATAGGAGATTTAAAATTTTTGCGAGAACAAAAGTGGGATCTTGACCTAGCTGGCCATATCAACCGCGGTGGATATGTGCTTGGAATATGCGGTGGTTATCAAATACTGGGTAAAACAATTTCTGATCCTGACGGAATCGAAGGAGCCGCTGGAAGCACTGAGGGATTAGGTTATCTTGACGTTCAAACAACGATGACAGCGAATAAAAAAGTTACGCCAACCTTGGCAGTACATTTGGCGTCTGGCACTCAAATAAATGGTTACGAAATTCACATCGGCGAGACCACTGGTAGTGATTGCTCCAGACCATTTGCAAAGTCAAACGGCACACCAGATGGTGCAATAACATTTACGGGGCAGATAATGGGTACGTACTTACACGGTCTTTTTTCTAACAACAGTTTCCGACATTATTTCTTAAAAAATATTGGTGCCAAGCCGTCCAATCTTGATTACGATCAAGAAGTTGAAAATGCACTTGATAAGCTCGCTGATCACATGGAAAAAAATGTTGATATTGATGCTTTTATCTCGATAGCCCGTTAGAGCTGGGAGCGCTCCTCAAAAATAAACTTTCACAAAAATAAGTTAAAAGAATTGCCGTGCTCGGTAATCTCTTGTAACGTCTTCACATTCTAGCGGTTGTTTATTTCTGTAAGTAACCAGGGAATTTGGAAAAGTAAAAAACCAAAGCCGCGCCCGCGACTGTATATGGCGAGCTGAAGTTATTATCCACTGATCTTAGTAGAAGGTTGGGAAGGAACTTAGGCGATGAACCATGAGCCAGGAGACCGGCTAGAATGTAAAATTTAACCGCCGTCGGGTGAACGGTAAGGAGAGAACTATGATTTTAGCAATTACTACAACCTCGTTTAGTGGCGTTTCCAAGCTTGGCAATGCAATTTTTAGTTAAAAAAACTATTATTCACAAAATTGTAACTAATTGACTGGCTGCGAAATAATACATCAAATGAATATAGAGAATAATTATTAAAAATAGTTTCAAATCTATTAGAAAAATTAGTTGTTCCAGGCACAATTTTAATTTTCTTGACAGCCCTAAATTAGTTTCATAGGTGATATAATGTTATAACATAACATAATATGGGTAAGTGAAATTGAACCTCAATCTTCCAATATTATCTATTTGCACTAGATGTCGAGATGGCCGTGAAGCTACTCGAGGGGGAATGCGTTTGGCGGCGTCAGTCCTGACCAGAGCGAAGAAACCACTTGATCAGCCATTTAATCTTCGGGGTGTTGCCTGCATGAGCCAATGTAAACGACCTTGCATAGCAGCGGTTTCTGCAAGTGGATGCTTTTCTTATATTTTTGGGGATCTTGATACTGACAATTCCGAACATATAGATGCTCTTTTTGGATTCATGTCATTATATGTTGATGCCCCGGAAGGTTTTGTCGAGCGCAAAAATCGCCCGATAGCTCTGCAAAAAGGGATCCTGGACAAACTTCCACCCATGATCAGTTCGTCACCACTAATAGTAGAATTAAATTCTACAACAGTGGTGTGATTTTATGTATTTAAACCACTTCATATTAAGAACGTAATGCTACTGATGAATGATTTTTTAGCAACGGATCCGCTTTCCCTTAAAAACCAAGAAACAAATCATTTGAGTGCTGACGTCATATCCGGTGCAACTGTTTGTGTAAGAAATGTTTCCTGGTCATTGTCACGAACCAAACAAACAATCCTGCACGAGATGAGCTTTGACCTCTCGTCTGGCCGTATTCTTGGCATAGTAGGGCCGAATGGTGCCGGAAAATCAACGCTACTTAGGCTTTTATATCGGTATCACAAGCCTACCACTGGAACTATTGAGATTGGCGGCACAGATATTTGGAAAATCACAGCTCGTATGGCTGCACGCAAAGTCGCAGTAGTTCTGCAAGAGCATCCTACAGACTTTGGATTAACAGTTCGCGAAATTGTTACTCTTGGCCGAACTCCACACCGTGTCGGCTTTGGCGGAAGCAATGGTGCGCAAGATGGTCATATAGTGGACGCTGCGCTAAACCGAATGGATTTAAACGGCTTTTCAAATCGATCTTTAGGCACATTATCAGGTGGAGAGCGCCAGCGCGTTATGATTGCTCGAGCTCTAGCACAAGAGCCGTGCCTTTTAGTCTTAGACGAACCAACAAACCATCTTGATATTCGTCATCAGTTAGAAATTCTTGAACTTATCAAAGACCTCCCACTTACGATTGTTACCTCATTGCATGATTTAAACATGGCAGCAGACATCTGCGATGAAGTTGTAATACTAAAAGACGGATATCTAAAGGCTTCTGGCCCGCCAGAAGCAGTTTTTTCAACCGAAGCAATCTCAGGTACCTTCGAAGTTGAGGCATGTTATGAGCGGCTCGCACCTAGTGATAAAAACCTTCTAACTTTTAATCTCAAAAAATGAGGAAGAAACCAATGAAGAATACCTTTATTATTACTTTATTTATGTCTTTTAATGCGAGTCTTTTGCTCGCTGAAACTACGGTAAAGAGCTGTAACCGCAGCGTGACATTTGAAAATCCCCCAGAGCGTGCAATCTCCAACGACGTTAATCTTACAGAAATGATGCTCGTTCTTGGTCTCGCCGATCGTATGGTAGGCTACACCGGCATATCTGGATGGAAAACCTTAGATGCGGGAATGCGCTCAGGTGTAAAAGAACTACCAGAACTATCGGCTAAGTATCCCACGAAAGAAGTTCTAGTTGGCGCAGATGCTGATTTCTTTTTTGCAGGTTGGAATTATGGCATGAAAGTGGGCGGTGAAGTAACGCCTGAAACTCTCGCTCCATTTGGTATAAAAGTTTATGAACTTACCGAATCTTGTTCTCACATAATGGATAAAGATAAAGCAGGCTTGAAAGATATGTATGCAGACATTTTGAACCTTGGTACCATTTTTGGTGTTGAGGGCCGTGCAGAAGAATTAGTAGCTGGATATAAGTCAGAGCTCAAAAATTTTAAAGCTGACCTAAAAAGCAATGACCAAGACCTGCGTGTATTTGTTTATGACAGTGGTGAAGACGCTCCCTTTACAGCCGGACGTTATGCTATGCCCACGGCGCTTATAGAAGCAGCTGGCGGCCAGAATATAATGGACGACTTTAATAAAAGCTGGGGTACGGTTACTTGGGAGGAGGTTATTGAACGCGATCCGCACGTTGTGGTTATTGTGAATTATGGTGACGTTACTGCCGAGCAAAAGCGTGACTACATGGTGTCTAACCCGGCTCTCAAAAACATTTCAGCAGTAAAAAATGACCACTTCGTAACGCTCGAATATGTTGAAGCCACTCCTGGGCCGAGAAATATTAAGGCCATTAAACATTTGGCGGATAAATTTTGGACCAAGTAATTTATCTCTATCAGACAGGCTCGTTTAAACAGACTTGGGACTTATAAATTGACAAGTCGATTACTTCTAAGCATTTGCGGATTGCTCATACTGCTACTTTCTTTGTCTTTTGCTGTATCAGTTGGGGCAGTCCCTGTGTCCACTGGCACAGTTTGGGGTATTCTTTCAAATAAAGCTTTTCCACAATTAATAGATCAGACTTGGTCTCCAGGTAGAGAGGCGATAGTATGGGAAATTCGCCTACCTCGAGCACTATTAGCTATGATGGTAGGGTCGGGATTGGCCATTGTTGGTGCGAGCCTACAAGCAGTGACCCGCAATATGCTTGCAGATCCACATCTTCTTGGGATCTCTTCAGGGGGGGCTTTTGGCGCAATTTTAGCCCTTTTGCATACTGGAATGTTTATCGGTCTTTTGACTGTTCCATTATTTGCGTTTGCAGGCGCTTTGCTCGCAACGATAATTGTACTCGGTGTTGCCCAACTGGCTGATGCTACTAGTGCGGATCGGCTGGTATTAGCTGGTGTGGCAGTATCATTTATTATAATGGCTGCGGCTAATATACTTATTTTTCTTGGAGATCCCCGTGCTTCTCACACCGTAGTTTTCTGGATGCTAGGTGGTCTTGGTTTGGCACAATGGAGCCAGCTTATCTACCCATTAGCAATCTTGCTTTTATGCGGTACTTGGCTGATATCGCGTGCGACACTCCTCAACGCTATGACAGTCGGGGACGAAACAGCCGCCACTTTGGGTATATCTGTGGCTCGGTTTCGTCTCACTGTTTTTATTGTTGGAGCTTTGATCACTGGCGTAATGGTGGCATTTTCTGGTATTATCGGGTTTGTTGGTCTTATGGTCCCACATATCGCTCGAATGCTTGTAGGTGGCGACTATACAAGAGTTCTTCTGGCATCGGCTCTTATTGGCGCAATATTTTTGCTCTGGGCGGACATCCTTGCGCGCACTTTGATGGCCCCTGAGGATATGCCAATCGGTATCGTAACTGGACTCATTGGGGGAGCATTTTTTATTTGGCTACTAAGCCGGCGAGGATCAGTATGATTCTCTAAAATGTATCCGCCTTCGTTCGATGCTAATCTGCTATGTGGTGGTGGTGTTCTCCACCCTAACATCTATTAAAGTTTAATGTAATCTATATTTTTATATAAATATAATGACTTATGCCTTTTTTTATTTAGTACCTTCCGATACAATATAATACCATCAAAGACTTATTGTAGGGCTAATGAAACTTACTGCAAAATTTGTTGAAAATGTAACTGAGGCTAGATAATTGAGACATTACAAAACGTTTACTTTTTGTCGGGATAATTTCATTATTTTTTCTTACAGGTAGTGTTGCGAGTAATGCACCAAACCTAGCGTGTAAGAGAAAATTATGTTGTTACGGGCAAAACATTGGCAGATATAAGATCTGCTAGAAGCAGTATTAAATTTTTTCAGAAATACCATCCGCAGCATATTATATAAGGGAATTGACAGTACAGAGGTCTCATTGAAATTATACTGAGGAAATACCCAGCACAACTATAATGGACGATGATTTAGTTTTGCTTTGTATGCCCGTGGCGCAGATGGACTTACAAAAATTAATCACACCAAAACCAGCGGCTCATTGGAAACCACTGGCAGGTGGGTACTGCTTCAGCGCTGTCTTTTCGACTGGACTAATTGAACTTTTTCAAAAAATGGGAGGGCAGCATAACTAACGACAAAGGCATCATGGTTTTTCTGTTGTCCAGCCACTGCGCCGAATGGCGAGGGCGATTATCAGCCCGAAGGCCAGCATGGAACAACCGATGGCGGCAAAAATGCCTTCCACCCGCATGTTTGTATATGTTGTCAGGATCAGGGCACCAACCAACGCTACGGCCATGCGGCTTAAACTGCTGATCACGGGCCAAATCATGCGGCCCGCCCCTTGCGACGCAAAATAAAGCGCGAGACCCAATCCGAGAAAGGCATAGAACGGTGCTACAAGCCGGAAATAGCTGCGTCCAGCGTCAAGTGCCGTGGTTTCGGATGGATCGAGGAACAAACCGAGCCACAGGTCTGGAAATATTGCTACCAGCAGGCCGATGCTGCCCACTATCCCTGCTGCAGCCAGTGAGCCAGTCCAGGCGATGCGCAGCGCACGGTTGGTGCGGCCTGCGCCAATGTTTGCTCCAACCATGGCAGTCATTGCGGCACCAATGCCAAAGATCACGGGGATCATTAGGAACTCGAGCCGCGCGCCCAGCCCGTAACCCACCAATGCTCCCTCACCATAACGCCCCACCAACCCAGTCATCATGATAATGGTTAGCGTCGTCAACACCGGGTTGATTGACCCAAGCCCCCCTACAATAAGGATGTCCTTGAACATACCAAAATTGAGGCGGAGGAAAACGCCGCGAAAGCCTAGCCCGGTACGACCATATATGATATATCCAATGGAAATTAGCGCCCCCAGTGCAAAAGCCAGAACCACGCCAAGCGGCAGCCCCGCCATGCCAAGCGCAGGCAGGGGCCCCCAGCCAAAGGCAAGTCCGCCAGATAGAGGGATAGAAATGATCGACACTAGTAGCAAGATGATTGCTGGTATTTGCATATTGCCGGTACCCCGGATCACACCGAGTGATGCATTGCAAAGCCAGATCGCTACACCGCCAGGAAAAAAGATAAGCGCATAGTTTGTTGCGGCTGCGACAGTTTCGTCTCCTCCGCCGAGCAGTCTGAAGAATTGCGTGCCAACAAGTGCGACCAGCACCGCTATGATGACAGCAAAGCTCACCGCGGTGATCCAGGCTGCGACCGTCACGGACGCGCCGCGACCAACATCTGCTCCGCCGAGTGCCCGCGCGACCGACGCCGATATCGCACCGCCTATGGCACCTGCCGACAGCATTTGCGTCAGCATAACTAGTGGAAAAACCAAGGCCAGCCCTGCAAGTGCCGTGACGCCAAGCAGGCTGGCAAAATATGCTTCTGCAATGATCTGCGCGGTTAGTACGAACATAGATAGCATATTAGGTGCCGCCAGTTTCGCAAGTGTTGGTCCAATGGGCGCCTCAAGCATAAGCCGTGTGCGCGGCATGTGCGCCGCGGCTGCATTACTTCCAAGCGGCTCGCCTTTAACATCGCTCATGGTTTCCCTACCTGTTTCAAACTGTTGCTATGATCTGACCACCCAACGACCATAGAGTATTGCATGCCTTTTGGGAACTCACTATTCAATGTTCGATGAATCTTAGCTTTCTGACTAAATTTTACTTCTCAAATGAACAGAATTCTGATCCTCTTTGGCTTCACAATATTAGCCAGAATTTTTGGTGCGGATGCGAAGATGCTTGTGATGATATGTATTACGCCGCACGCAATTTGCAGCGGCGGTAACCCCGCCGCTTTGATCACAAATTTAGCAGTAAAATGTTTTCCCCATGTTTCCCCACAGAAGTTTTCATGCGACAAATTAAAAAAGTTCAACTAAACAATAATATTTGTGGGGGTGTTTGTGGGGGCAATAATTATCGTCATTACTCAAATAATTATAATTAAATATTTAAATTAAATAGAATGGCGGAGGAGGTGGGATTCGAACCCACGGTGGGCGTTAACCCACGTCGGTTTTCAAGACCGGTGCATTCAACCACTCTGCCACTCCTCCGTCCAGGGTCAATTAAAGAAAAATTTGTGATTCTTAAAGTATAAAGATAGAGTTCTTAGAATGAACTTAAATCCTACACCTTTTCACCAAGAGGCTTACAAGCTATAAATACTCTGGCGGTACTTTTCTTGGGTAAAAAAATGCAAACTTTTAAAAATATAACAAAAATTTCATTAGTAACCTTATTATTAGCCGGATGCCAGTCCGCAAGTAATGAGATAATTGGTAAATCATCAAAACCTTTGGGTATTGAATTTAAGGAAAACGATGTAGAGGCTCCTGAGATATTCAATGCTGAGGGATTAGCCTATTGGGACGGTCAATCTTCACTAGGCGGAGTTTGGATCACGCATCCAAATATTAATCAACCGACTAGGGTTTTAATTAAAGATAAGTATGGAAACAAATCTGTAATTGGAGCAATTTTTAATAGAAGCAGTGACACGGATGAAAAAAGGATGCTACTATCATCCGAGGCAGCTGCGTTTTTGGGCATCGAAGCAAATGAAAACAGAATAATTTCTGTAACCGCCCTTAGAGCGCTCAAAACGGTAAAATCGTTTAAAACTAAAAAAGAAATTACCAATATAGAAACCGAGACAACATCATACGGAAACAACAAAAACGAGAGTGTACCATCTCAAAACCCTACTGATATTGACTTAGCGAAACCATATATTCAAGTTGGTATATTTAGCATTGAGCAAAATGCTAGGAATACTGCTGAAGTTATGAAGCAGCTAAATATCCAGCCAACCGTCAAGAAACAAAAGAGTCGAAATAAGACCTTTTGGCGAGTTTTTGTGGGACCAGCTGGTAGCTTGAACGAAAGATCCACACTATTACAAAAAGTAAAAGCCGTGGGTTTCGGTGATGCGTATGCTGTATCAAAATAAGTTATCCTCTACTTTTAATTTTTTGATAACACTTCTGTTATCAACTATATTTTTGTGGGCTGGTAAGGCGCTATCCTTCGAAACATCAGCAAAGGCTGCCTATATTCTAGATCAAACAACTGGCACAGTACTTCTTGAAAAAAATGAAGACCAACCGTTACCCCCGGCATCAATGTCAAAATTAATGACCCTATACATGGCTTTTGAATATATAGATCAAGGCAGGCTGAAATTAAAAGAAAAACTCCCGGTTTCAGACGCCGCAGTTAAATACCGCGGGTCAACTATGTTTTTAAATACCAGTGATAGAGTAAGCGTAGAAGATTTGCTACGTGGGATTATTGTTCTATCAGGTAATGATGCATGCGTTGTTTTAGCAGAAGCCTTATCACCTGATGGTACGGAAAAAGGCTTTGCTGACTTAATGACAAATCGAGCAAAAAAAATGGGTATGTTAAACTCAGTATTTGCAAACTCCAATGGATGGCCACATCCAAAACACAAAATGAGTGTCAAGGATCTCGCTATTCTGGCAAATAAAATAGTAACTGATTTTCCCGAATATTATTCAATGTTTGCTGAAGACACATTCGAATTTGATGGACGTGCAGCAGCCAACACTCGAAATCGAAATCCTCTTTTAGGTCTTGGAATTGGTGCGGATGGACTTAAAACGGGTCATACTAGTGAAGCCGGTTATGGACTTGTTGGGTCTGCCTTACAGGGTGAAAGAAGAGTTATTTTCGTTATTGCAGGATTGAGAAGCAAAAGTGTTAGAGCTGATGAAGCAGAAGCAATCGTAAATTGGGCGTTTAGGCAATTCACTGAAAAAAAATACGGGGAGAAAAATGATGTGATTGGGTTTGCACCAGTCTGGAACGGTGCGTCTCCACAAGTGGGGCTTGCCCTTGCTGAAGATTTAGATCTTTTAGTACCGGTTTTTGATAACGATGATATCAATTTTACTGCAGAGATTAAGACTCCCATAAAGGCACCACTGTCGAAAGGTGCTTTAATTGGAAATTTAGTTATTTCTCGGCCCAATTTACCAACTTTCAGTGTTTCACTTGTTTCAGCAGAAAGTATTGGAACCGGCGGATTTAAAGAGAAAGTTTTTTCTGCTGCTAAATTTATTCTCAGTTCAATTAACCAAAGCCAAGAGGCTGCATTTTGAATTTGAGCGGAAAATTTATTACCTTTGAGGGGATTGATGGATGTGGAAAGTCTACTCAAGCAAAAATTCTAAGTGAGCAACTTATTTTTTGCGGGCAAAATGTTTTACTAACGCGAGAACCAGGTGGCTCCGACGGAGCAGAACAAATTCGAAATTTACTCCTTACGGGTAATACCGATAGATGGTCAGCTGAAACCGAAATATTACTATTCACAGCAGCCAGGCGAGATCATTTGGAGCGAACCATTTTACCTGCACTCGAGAATGGATTAGCTGTAATCTGTGATCGCTTTTCCGACTCAACAAGGGTTTATCAAGGTGTTACGCGAGGTGATTTAAGAGACTTAGTTGATCAGCTTGACACTGCTATGATACCTCGACAGCCAGATATTACTATTTTAATCGACTTGGACCCTAAAATTAGTCTGGCAAGAGCACTTAAGCGTTCAAACAATGAAGCTAGGTTTGAGGACTTTGGATTAGAAATGCAAATTAAACTGAGAGAAGGTTTTTTGTCTTTAGTAAATGAGTTTCCTAATCGTTTCATGGTAGTCGATGGGAATAGAGCCCAGGCGGAAGTTGCAGAAAATATAAGCAAACTACTAAGCGATGTTGGTTGATTTATGAGCGATGAACACGATAATTTCTTTTCTGACAAAATAGCGGGTGCACCTCACCCAATGCTAGCAAAGGAAATAATCGGACATAGTTCACAAAAACTGAGCTTTTTAAATTCCTTTGCAACCAATAGAATTCCTCAGTGTTTGCTATTAGCCGGCGACAAGGGAATAGGTAAGGCTTCTTTTGCATGGTTAGTAGCAAAGTTCTTATTAACCACTAAATATCAACAATCCGATTTAAAAATCGATCTTGATGAGTCAAATATTAACTCAATTTTAGTGCCACAAGATGGCGATACTTTAAATCGAATTATCGCAGGAACAGAACAGAGAGTATATATTGTTAGGCGAGGATATAATGAAAAACGGAAAGCGTTTTTTAAGAATATCTCTATCGAGGATGTTCGCGATTTACAATCTTACTGCTCACTTTCAATAGCTGACGGGGGTAAGCGAGTAATAATAATTGATAGTGCAGATGATTTGAACAAAAGCTCGGGTAACGCACTACTTAAAATACTTGAGGAGCCACCAAAAAATACATTTTTTCTATTGATATCTCACCAACCAAACTTGTTATTACCCACTTTGAAATCAAGGTGCCAGAAACTATCATTCTCCAATCTTGATCAAACAGATCTGGGAGCAGTTTTGACTGCAATAGGATGCAAAATAGCACCGTCAGACGAAGTGTCACTTTCAATTCTATCCAATGGATCTGCCGGAGCTGCCTGCAGGTTAATAAATTCTAATAGTATCAATTTGTACAGAGATATATTGAATTTAGCCTCATCACTGCCAAATCTAAGTACAAATAAAACATTGCAGTTGAGTGAAAACTATTTTGCCAAGGCAAAACCGAATGAATTTGAAATTTTTTTAGAGATGATGCACCATTTTTTCTCACGTCTATGCAAAACGGGAGCAATGCAAAAACCTATATTACCAAGTGTGACTGAGCAAGAAGCAAAAATTATGAAAAATTTATGCCCATCTCTTAAAAGTGCCCATGCGTGGTCTGAGGCCGCTAACATTACCCTTGCTAAATTAAATAAAGGCTACCTTCTGAATATTGATATTGAAAGCCTCATTCTGGATGCATTCATCTATTTGGAAAAATGTTACAAAACTATTTTTCAGAATCGGATTACAAATGAATAGTAGAGCAAGCATTACCGATAGCCACTGTCACTTGGATTTTCCAGATTTTAATGAGGATCTTTCAGAAGTTGTAAGTGCTGCCCTAGAAAATGGGGTAAATAGAATGGTTACCATCTGCACAAGGCTCAGAAATGAGCCATTAGTTAGAAAAATGTCCGAGAACTACGAAGCAATTTACTATGCGGCAGGGAACCATCCGATGAGTGTCTCATCTGAGCCAATGGCAGATTTAAACGAATTAATAAAAATAAGTAAACATCCGAAATTTATTGCCATCGGAGAAACTGGGTTAGATTATTACTATACATCTGATACGGCTAATATTCAGAAGAAAAGCCTTGAAATTCATATAAATGCTGCGCAGGAAACAAACTTACCACTAATAATTCATGCTCGAAATGCAGATACTGATATTGCTGAAATTTTGGAAAGTGAATTCAAAAACTCTCCATTTTCTTGCGTCATGCATTGCTTTTCTTCGTCAAAAAAACTTGCTATTAAGTCTATCGATCTTGGATTTTATCTTTCCATGTCTGGAATTGCTGCATTCCCTAAAAGCAAAAAATTACGCGAAATTTTTTCAATGGTGCCGGTAGACCGTATCTTGGTTGAGACAGATAGCCCATACCTTGCTCCTCCCCCTTTTAGAGGCAAAAGAAATGAACCCGCTTACGTTGTTAACACAGCGAAAATTGGTGCCGAACTATTCGAACTTAGTTATGAAGATTTTGCGTTGCAAACAGAAAAGAATTTCAACTCGCTGTTCAAAAAAGTCGTTGATTGTGGAATGTCGTGATGGATAGGCTTCGTTTCACTATTTTAGGTTGTGGATCATCTGGCGGCGTGCCCCGTCTCGGCGGCAACTGGGGGGACTGTGATCCAAAAAATCCAAAAAATATTAGACAAAGATGCTCTCTTTTGGTTCAGCGCGTTAATAGAAATGGTGCAACACAAGTTTTAATCGACACTTCTCCAGATATGAGAAATCAGCTCTTGGATGCAGGGGTAGGCTCTCTCGATGGTGTTATATATACCCATTCCCATGCAGATCACGTACACGGGCTAGATGATCTTAGGATGATTTTTTTTAATATGCGTAGGCGCATAAATGTCTGGGCCGATCAATCTACGAAGAACGACCTTATAGAACGTTTTCAGTATGCTTTTGTTCAACCTGCTGAATCCCCCTACCCACCAATTTTAAATTTGAACACTCTCGAAGGTTTTACCAAGGTAGAAGGTGACGGCGGGTCCATTACTTTTATTCCTTTTCAGGTAAAGCATGGAAATACTACCGCACTCGGCTTTAGGATTGGACCACTAGTATATCTTCCAGACGTATCGGAGATGTCCAAAGAAGCTTGGGATGAAGTAGCTAAAGCAAAATGTTGGGTTCTGGATGCACTTAGACGTAATCCGCACCCATCTCATTCACATCTGGAAAACAGCTTAAAATGGATTAAAAAATCAGGAATTGAAAAAGCTGTTTTAACAAATATGCATGTAGATCTAGACTACGAAACACTAATGAACGAGACACCAAAAAATGTCGAACCTGCCTTTGATGGTATGGTCCTAGATTTTGGATTTTCGGGATGAAGTATGGAAGTTTTTCTTAAAGTAATTCTGCCTGTATTCCTTGTAATAGGGACAGGATACTTTTCAGTTTGGCGTAACTGGTTAAATGCCAAAAATATAGATAGTCTAACAACCTTCGCTCAAAATTTTGCAATTCCGTGTCTCTTATTTTACGCTATAGCGAAAATCGAGATTGGCGAGTATTTTAATTTAAAGCTGCTTATATCTTTTTATCTTGGCGCCATAACTTGTTTCATTATTGGCTTTCTAGCAGCGTATCATTATTTCAATCGAGATAAGGAAGAGTCCATTTGCATCGGATTTACCTGTCTTTTTTCCAATTCGATACTGCTTGGTTTGCCTATTATGGAGAACGCCTATGGACCAGCGTCTTTAGGCTCCAATTATGCTATAATATCATTTCACGCCCCTTTTTGTTATCTAATTGGTATACTGTCGATGGAATTTTTTCGGGACAATAATAAGGCACTTAACTTTAAAAAATCGTTTACTCACATTTTCAATTCAGTTTTTGGAAACCCTTTAATAATTGCAATATTTGCAGGCTTAGTTGTAAATATTTTTGGATTATCCATACCATTTCCAATTTGGAGTGGATTGAGTATAATCAAAGAAGCAGCACTTCCAACTGCTCTTTTTGCCTTAGGGGGTGTTTTGCATCAGTACCGCCCAGAGGGCGATGGCCTTACAATATGCTTTATTATTTTTGTATCAATAATTCTCCATCCCGCTCTAGTATATTTTGCAAGCGCAAATTCATCACTTACACTAGACCAAATTAGATCAGCAGTTCTTACCGCCGCAATGGCACCGGGAATTAATGCCTTTCTTTTCGCCAGTACATATAAAAAAGCTCAACCAGTGGTAGCAAGCTCAATACTTCTCGGGACAATAGCTACAGTATTTACTGCCAGTATTTGGATACTAATCTTAGGATAGGTATGAAAAACGTCTTAATTGGTAAAGCGCAGATTTAAAAAATCTCTTAATCGATTGGTACGTTCAAAGAAATTCTCCAACATTAATAATATAGACACAGTCTAACGTCGATTAGCTTTGAGTGATCCTTAAGGTTATCATTAACTATATTTATTATTAAATACTCAATGCAACTTATGTACTAGTACTAACCTTATAAATTTACAGATATTAAAAAACTAAGAGTAACTTCAAGCCCTGCCCCCAGGTTCTACCAACTCCTATGTTTTAAAAATTCATAAAGTCACCTAGGGATACATTTTACTCGCTGTTGCGCTTTCAATTGTTCCACCAAAAGAAGACTTCTTGGTTTTTGCAGATGCCGTCCATTGATATTTATGTTTTCCATTCGGTGGGCATGGTGATTTATATTTGAACGCACCAGGCTCTACAGTTGATTGGCCCGTGTACTCTACCCAACCTCCACCGTGATTGTATGACCTCACATCTAGATCTACTAACTTAAAGTAAATCCATTTTGTCGTATTTGGCACGTTATTCAGTGTGAAAATAGGGTTTGCAACGGTGTTAGGTCTTCCAGATGTACATTTTTTAAGATTGCTCCAGTCAAATGCAATACTGAATTCGTCTGCATTAGATGAAGCAGAAAATGCAATTAGTAGACTAATAAATAAAATTGCGTGGCGCATATCACTATCCAAATTTACAAACGTAATTAAATTAATTTTAGCATATTCAGGAGTTAATAACAAAAAGTTCGTTATGATGTTCAAGTTTTAACCTCCAAAGCGCACCGGAACTATATCTAACACACTTCCTTAATTCTAAAGCTAAATTAATGCAGTTCAAAATAAGCCTAATTACCTACGAAGTAGTGTCCGGGCAGTCATGAGGTATGAACAGGCGCTACCGAGCAGCTGGACTTTCAGAATCAAACCCTTACCCATGCCGCATTTCGTGCCGACGATCGGACGCAAGCATCTATAAACTCAGCACCTTTCAACCCATCTTTAATAGTAGGATAAAGTACTTCGGCCGCTGGTTCTTTGCCATCGCGATGCGCAACAATCGCTTCAGCGGCCTCTCTGTAGATATTCGCAAAACCCTCTAGATACCCCTCTGGATGACCTGGGGGGACACGGCTGATGCGTATAGCGGCATCTCCAGCACCGGAACCATTGCGCGTGATCACTCGTTTGATTTTACCAAAAGGTGTATGCCACAAATAGTTGGGATCCTCTTGCGCCCACTCCAAACCACCAGCCTCGCCATAGACACGGATGCGCAAGGCGTTTTCATTGCCTGGGGCGACCTGTGAACACCACAACATACCTTTCGCTCCGCCTTGAAAACGGAGCATGACGTGACCGTTATCATCCACCCGCCGGCCTGGCACAAATGCATCAAGGTCGGCCGCGAGGCTTTCCACCTCCAAACCAGTTACAAAGCGTGCAAGATTATGTGCGTGGGTGCCGATATCTCCTGTTGATCCACCCGCGCCTGAGCGCGCGGGATCCGTACGCCATTCGGCCTGTTTGAAATCTTCGTGCTGGGTTAGCCAATCCTGCGGATACTCGACCTGCACAACTCGGATTTTGCCAATCTCACCACGCGCTACCATTTCACGGGCCTGGCGCACCATTGGATAACCGGTGTAATTATGTGTCAGAACAAACAGTGCGTCAGAACGCTCTACCGCTTTCGCCAGTTTTCGCGCATCCGCCAAAGTTGATGTCAATGGTTTATCACAAATCACATGGATGCCACGTTTGAGAAATTCACGAGCGGCCGCATAGTGCATATGGTTCGGCGTGACGATGGAAACTGCTTCGATCCCATTTTTCAATCGCGCCTCGCGTATCGCCATCTGTTTGAAATCATCATAGATCCGTGCCACCCCCAAGGCCTGCCCAGAAGCTTGCGCCTTTTCAGGGGTTGAGGACAGCGCTCCAGCAACCAACTCGTACCGGTCATCAATGCGGCTCGCGATCCGGTGCACTCCACCAATAAAAGCGTCATTTCCTCCACCGACCATGCCCAATTTAATACGTGTCATGCTCAGATCCCCAGTATCTTACGGTTCACAGCCTCGTCAGTGCCCCCGTCAGCGAAATCGTCAAAAGCGCGCTCAGTCACGCGGATTATTTGCTCTTTAACAAATTGCGCGCCCTCGCGAGCACCATCCTCCGGGTGCTTTAGGCAGCACTCCCATTCAACGACAGCCCAACCGTCAAAATCTATGGCAGAGAGTTTTGAAAAAATGGCTCGGAAATCAACTTGCCCATCGCCGAGCGACCGGAACCGTCCCGCTCGGTCCACCCAAGGCTGATAGCCAGAATAGACTCCCTGCCTCCCGGTGGGATTGAACTCTGCATCTTTGACGTGAAACATTTTGATACGCTCTTGGTAGATGTCTATATTTTCGAGATAGTCCAGACACTGCAGCACGTAATGTGAGGGATCGTACAACATGTTGCAGCGCGCGTGGTTGTCGACACGTTCGAGAAACATTTCAAAAGTTACCCCATCGTGTAGGTCCTCTCCAGGGTGGATTTCATAACAGATATTGACGTCGTTTTCGTCTGCATGATCCAGAATGGGTCGCCAGCGTTTGGCCAGCTCATCAAAGGCCGTCTCAATCAACCCATCCGGACGCTGTGGCCATGGATAGACAAAGGGCCAGGCCAATGCGCCCGAAAATGAGACTTGGTTCTGGATACCCATGTTTTTTGAGGCTAACACGGCCTTCATTACTTGATCCACAGCCCACTCCTGTCGTGCCGATGGATTGCCGTGAACAGATGGAGATGCAAAACCGTCAAAAACTGTATTATATGCGGGGTGCACCGCCACAAGCTGACCTTGCAGGTGGGTCGACAATTCCGTCACCTCTACGCCGTTTACTTCCGCCTGGCCTTTGATCTCATCACAATAATCTTTGCTTGTTGCAGCTTTTTCTAGGTCAAAAAGGCGTGCGTCCCAGCTAGGCAGCTGTACGCCCTTATAACCGCACTCAGCCGCCCATTTGGTAATGCCGCCCCATGAGTTGAAGGGCGCATCGTCACTGGCAAATTGCGCCAGAAATAGTGCAGGTCCTTTGATAGTTTTCATCTGTAATCCTCCCTATTTCCCTCATGTGACAGGGGCATATTTTTCTTTAGATAGATCTCTATGCGGATACGTTCTCGTGCTGAGTTGACGGGTAGGCTGTCGCTGTTAAATGTTGTTATCTAATGAATGCAAAAGAAGATCTAAAAATCAAGAACTATTTGGCTCAAACCACAAGTTGATCACACAACTGACACTGCTTTTCTTTGGACTCATTAGATGCACAAGCATCAAAAAAGTTAGTTGGAGCATATGGAAGAATGAAGCCAAGAGTTGCGGTGAACAATTCACTGAGAAAGAAAAAGCACATAAGTTTAAAGATCAGATACTGGAGCGGGTCATATTTTCGTACACTAGAGCTTTTCTTACCACGGCTACTTTGGTCTTTTTCGAGATAAGGCAGATCGATAATTAGCGATACAAAAAATAGTCTTTATGACTACATTTCTTAACCCAAAACCAAAAAGCCATGTACCAATCTTTTACGCTAAAAAAGGCACACAAGTGATATTCGGGTGAATAAGCATAATTGCTGAACTGTTAAAGATAGATGTTTTTAATTACTCTATTCGTTCCATCTGATCATCTAAAAAAGTGAACTTAATTTCTTCCGCTAGAATTGGAGCCATCAATTCACCAAAACCGTTATCCATCCGCCACTCTAAATAAGTATCATAATCTTCTTTCGAATCCCATTGTTCTATAATCAAGACGCGGTTGGGATCTGCTTGATCGATCGAACAATATATACTTTGAAAGCCTTTGTGAGTACTAGTAACTGAGAAACCAACATCTGATTTACCTACAGCCACTAAATCTTTAGCCTTACCGTCGTTGCAAGCGCAGTCCAGAATAACTGTTACTGTCATTTTTTACCCTTCATATCAAATAAGTCCAAAGCTGTTTATTTATTGACCATTGTTTAAAGTAAAATTTATTACAACTTGAAATATCAACTTTGACGTAAGGTTTTGACCCGCCCAGTCTTTCAGTAAAATTACAGCGCTGATAAAAAATCATTTTTTCAAATATGCATCCAATACATCTGAATTATTTTAGCATTTTACTATTATTTTTGATACTCTTTTATATTTTACGGCGTTTGTACTCGCTAGGCCGTATTGGTTTAGATTAACACATCCTATTACTACTCCGAATAATAATTTTCGCCAGTAATACCAGATTTTCTGGGTCGCCATCCTCGTTAACTGCTCATCCTGTCTACACCAAAGCAGAGTTACCAGTTATTACAAGTAATTGTATTGCCAAAAGTATTGCAGGTGGTGGCTCTTATCCTGTTGTTCTGCATCTTCTGATTTGCTGCACTTCGACTGTTGTTCATCTGTGTCTGTAGGCACTGCGCCATCTCTGTTGTCTTATCTGCAAACCCAAAGTCTAAACATTGGCTGCGAAAGTAGGAACGCTTGACTTCTGCTGATGCAGTAGTGTGCCACAGTGGACTTTCAGCAAATCCAATCCCATGGCCATTACCGCCACAACTTTGCAAAATTAAAAGGCTTATACCCAACAAAGATAATCTTATCATCTGGCATCCTCCAGCAAGTTAGAAGGATGATACAAAAGGTATCACTCGTGTAAACCAATGTTCACCAAAACAGTAATCACTTTGCTTTTTAGGTAGGGGGTGCGAGAGCCAGTGCCACCCTATCAGTTGTATATACACCGCCTCTGTCATAGATCAGGTTTTTATGGTGGATACTTAATCGTATTTAGATAAACTTTAGGAGGGTTGAAGCAATTACCACACCTCTTGCCTTAACACTTCCATCAAAATTAGAGTCACTTTAACTCCTTTATCTACTTGGAACCCCATAAAATCTATTTACCCCTACTCAGTGTCTCCCTCAGAATCTCTCGGGGCATTAACACATTGGCCACAAGGGGTGTAAACTTTATATAATTTTGAGCTTTGACACAGAGGTAGAGTTGGTGTTTGTTAACTATAATACAGTTTTCAGTATGGAAATTAATATAGGTTTTATCGAAGGAATTTTTGATTATGGATGCGAAAACGATATTATCAATTTGGGAGAAAACTTTTTCCGAAAAAGTGGATTACCTTTCTGAACATCTTGCGGATGATTTGGTTATTGAGTTTATGGGTAAAGACAGTTCCTCCCAAACAAAAGACGAACATATTGCTTGGAGTATTTCAGATGAAAGTCCAACAATAGGCGACTTTAAGGTAATTTTTGAAGAGAATGGCGTAGCAGTTGGAACCCACACTGCTTTCAACCCTCAAGGAGAGGGAAGAGATGTCATGTATTATGGTAAGTTCGAAAATAATAAAGTCATTGAATGGAAAGTCCTAGTTTCAGTCCACGATGGGAGTTAGGCCGCTAAGCGCTCATTAAGGATATTGAAAACACGCTGCTCCTTTTTTTAGGAGAGATTATTATGAAAATTTAAAATAGAAAATCACAAGTATGAAACCAACCAATGTAGTTTCGATGGATTTCAACTCTGCAGAAGCAATGGAAGAGTTTATTGCGATGTATGAGCGTGACGCTCCAGCGCTATATCCAGAAGCTGAATTACTTGTGTTGGTTAAAACCGAAGAAGCAAGCCTCATTGCAATTGCAGCATACCCAACAGAAGAAGACAGATTGGCTGCCAGCCAAACTGCACAAGAGCGTATTAGCGGCCACTTTGCTCCCTTGTTTAAAGAAAGCTTTAGGCTACTGGGAGATATGGTTGTTCAGCACCGCCCAAATGCAAAATCCTAGTTTTTTCAATTTTTTTCATAGAACCTTAATGACAAATCAGGTTAAGTTTTCTTATCGTTACTAGTATAGGAAGTAATACATACAGTAATTACAGAAAGTATCGACTATAGTTAAGAGACAACAAAATATTGTTGGCTAAAGATTTGTATACAGGGCTGTGCTTTGCCCTTTGTTTTGTGGAAGAGTTGTACTAATCGAATATCGCCGTAAATTTATTAAAAGTAATCTAAATTGTTACATAATCCTTTGCAAAACAAACCAAATGGTATAAACTTTTATTGATATTTAAAAGGGAGTTAACATTATGAGTGGTACAATAGGGGTTCTTGCATTGGCCTTAGCAATGGCAGTCGCCACCACAATAGGACTTTTAGTACTTGGTTCTATAGGTTGGCATGGCTCTATCTTTCTTGGAATTATAACATTTTTATTACTCGCTGCCTTCCTTAATTGGGTTATTTTTAGGCCTTTGCCAAAAATAGAAAATGGGCAAAGAGTAGAATAGCGGTATATTATTACTATTTTTATGCTCAAAAAAATTCATCTGACACAAAAAGAAAACGCTTTTCTACTACTGATAAACAAGCATATTAATATATTATAATAAGTGAACTAAAGTTTTTGATGGTTCTCTTTTACTACTTGTTTTTACTTCGATCCTTTGGATGTTCCCTACCATCAAACCAAGGAGCATCTGCATAGTTTTCAACTTTTATACCCTCCAAACATGCTAGGTTTACTACATACTGAGTTGGTGTGTTACGGCTATGGTGGTGTGTATGAATCCCACAAATTGAACAAAACCAATGTTTTGAAGTATGAGTATGAAAAGTATATTTCTTAAGCTTACTTTGACCTTTGATTACCTCTAAATTCTTAAGATCAACACCGCAAAAGACGGCATACTTTCTACTACACATCGAACAAGAACATCTTTCCACATGTTCAATTCCATTTGGAAGTGTCAGGTTTATCTCGACAGCGCCACAGTGGCAGGTCAATAACGCAGAATTTTTCATTTTGATCGCTACTCCTTATATCCAACGATGTAGATTTTACTCCGTGAGTTTATAAAGGATTTTTGAATTAATCATCCTGTTTATTCTTCCATCCACTTATCCAGTTCAGTTAGAAATTTTTATATCTCTACATCAGCACCTGAAGTTGCTTCAATAGAAACAGAAGCCTTTTTACAAACAAATTTAAAAATATTAAGGTTAGCCCATGGAAAACTGTCCTACTGATACATCTTTTATTGGCTATATTGACTTAGTCATTTGGGTAATAGTTGGATATTGCATTTATAAGTACTGGGATAATCACCAACTGGTAGAACAGAAGAGACAAAGGGTAGGCGCTTGGATAGCTGGTATTATTTGGATATTAATAGGTGCCATAAAGTTTCTTGAAGAGACAGCAGCAGCTTACCTCTGTTAACCTCGAAAACAACAGACATTGGTGCCTGTAATCGTTTAGTTTTACTCGTATGATTATGTATCTTAGTCTATCTTTTGTAGGTAGTTAAGAATATTACAACGATACAACCAACAGCACCATTACTGAAGACGCTATACCAGCATAATAGAAGCCATGTCTTATTGGCTTGGTAGACTTATTTGCTAATGCCATTAACCAACCCGCTGCCCAAGCAACTAAGAACGAAAAGGCAAACAAACTTGCAGTAAGTTTATCCTCCATCTACCAGTAAACCTCTACATCTTTGTAGGTGTCCGTATTAGTTGCTGATCCTGTTTGGGCTAAAGCAGACTTCCCAACAAACACTAAACGCATTTGGTTGTTGCCTTGAAATCCACACTTAGTACATCTGGCTCTACGCAGTATTTCATCACTGGTGATGTCCTCACCGTACTCTTTAAGCAAAGTAGACACTGGAACCATTGCATTGTGGCGACAGTTATCATTCTTACATTCAATGTAGAAATGGTGAGACTTATTAAGTTTTAACTTGATCATATCAGTATCGTATTCAGATTCGTGTCAATCTCCAACACCTCACTAAAGTGTCCATTCTTTAGGGTGGGGCGGTAGCCATGATGGGTGCCTGATACATTAGTATTCTTACAATTGGGCACCTGGGCCCATCAAACGTAGTGTTATTGGAGATAAAAATGCCTTGTAAAAAGAAAAGGGGCTTGGCTTTTATGGCTAGCCCTTAACAGGTAAAGATAAGAATTGGGAGTTGTTAACTGACCTTGGTTAACCCGCACTATTTCTGTCGTGACACATAGTATATACGCACCAACATTTAGATTGGATCATAACTAAGCCTTTGATAGAAGAATTAGTAAGTGCACCACAAATAGCAACGAAAGGAGTTAGATTTTGACACCAACCCCAGTACTCCAACTCTTTCATTTTATTCTGCGGGTAGGATGACCGCATCAATTACATGAATGACACCGTTGGATGCTTCAATGTCTGCAGAAACAACATTCGCAGAATCAATTTGTACTCCGTCAGTTGCATCTATCTTTGCAATGGCACCATTCACCATTGTTACTTCAAGTGATTTGCCAGCAATATCAGCCGACATAACTTTTCCTGGTAACACGTGGTAGGTCAGGATGTTGACCAGTTGATCTTTATTTTCAGGTTTAAGGAGCGTCTCTACGGTGCCAGCTGGAAGAGCAGCAAAGGCTTCATCGGTTGGTGCGAAAACTGTAAATGGTCCTTCGCCTTTTAATACTTCTACAAGGCCAGCGGCTTGCACAGCTGCTACCAATGTGCCAAAGCTTCCCGCCCCAATTGCTGTATCCACAATATCTTTTGAATGCCCATCAGCAAGTGTTGCGGTCGCTATTGATGACGCAGCAGCAGCTGCAATAAATGTACGTCTTAACATTTGTTTCCCTTTGATTTTATAAATTGTTAAAGACAAGAATACGCATGATATAAATCAATAGATCAGCAAAAAATTGTCGCACTGCGGTCATATGAGGATAATGAAACTAAAGAGTTTGAAAATCTGAACTTGACGTTTGACGCAGATCATAAATCACACGCAATCTCAGCACTTAATAAAGGTCTATCTGAAAAAGATAGTGACGATTTATAGGTTGTTATAAAGTATATAAAATTTAGCTTAATATAATTGTGTTAAACCGCAATGAATAATCAGCACCTTCTTCAGGACACTATGAAAAGCTTTGTCTAGTGAATTAGCCATATGCTCAAACTGCGCGTTTGGGCACACGTCTATTATAATAATAGATGCCTGATCGGCAGATTGTGTACGGAATGTATGACAACATTTATTCTCCAAATGTATTTCTTGAAGGAATTTCAGTAAGTTAAGCTGAAGGTATGGTGCGGTCGAGAAGACTCGAACTTCCACTCTTGTTAAAGAACAGCGACCTCAACGCTGCGCGTCTACCAATTCCGCCACGACCGCACTTGATCGCGTTTATCTAAAAATATTTGAATTGTGAAGCTATAAACTATCATTTATTAAAATTTCGATATTTATTTGCATGCTTTACAATTTGCGGAAACAAAATAAACAAATGCCAAACAATTTTTAGATTTTATTATTTTTTAAACTATATTTATAAAATAAAACTTTAGGTACTCTATTCATGGTAGAATGGTTAAAAAGTAATGAATTAGTAGACTATAATTTTGCTGAAAATTTCATGGAATTTCGTGCCTCTGAGATTGCAGCCGATAAAAATAAAGAGCTCATTTGGCTAGTTGAACATCCCCCGCTTTACACTGGAGGGGCATCTGCACAGGAAAAAGACCTATTAGATAAAGATAATTTACCAATTTATCGCACCCGACGGGGTGGCAAATTCACCTATCACGGTCCAGGGCAAAGGGTCGCATACGTTATGCTTGATTTAAACAAGCACGAGCGCGATGTGAGACGGTTTGTTATGTTTTTAGAAAAATGGATTATCGCAACACTTCAAGAATTCAATATTGAGGGGGAAATACGTCCCGGTCGAGTTGGAGTTTGGATACGCCGAAAAGATAAAGAGAGAGACGCAGATGGCGCTTTTTTAGAAGAAAAAATAGCTGCAATAGGTCTCAAGTTGCGAAAATGGGTGTCATTTCACGGAATTTCGATCAATATAGATCCAAACTTGGATCATTTTTCCGGAATCATTCCATGCGGGGCAGAAAATTTTGGCGTTACGAGCCTGAAAGATCTAGGCGTCTCTGTAACTATGGATGAATTTGACCTTGCTCTGAAAAGTAACTTTTTTAAACTTTATAAATAAAGTCACATGCGGCAATTACGAGCATTGTGAACGAGCTATAATTTGATTACAAAGTAGTCATATGATTCAATAGGGGCAAGGCAGAGGATTCTTCTGCTTTAATTGAGGAGAATAATATGGCAGACGCAGCCATTCACGGCAATGAGCATACTGACGATAGAGGATTTTTTACTCGCTGGTTTATGTCAACAAACCACAAAGATATTGGAATATTGTATTTAGTGGTTTCCGCCTTTGTAGGCTTTATCGCCGTTGCTTTCACCGTTTACATGCGCCTGGAACTGATGAACCCTGGTGTTCAATACATGTGTTTAGAAGGTGCACGTTTAACCGCTGCTGCTGTGGGCGAATGTACCCCAAATGGGCATTTGTGGAACGTATTAATCACCGGCCATGGTATTTTGATGATGTTTTTTGTGGTCATCCCAGCGCTATTTGGTGGTTTTGGAAATTACTTTATGCCACTTCAAATTGGCTCTCCAGATATGGCTTTTCCGAGAATGAACAATCTGTCGTTCTGGCTTTACGTTACAGGTACGTCGCTAGCTATTTGCTCAGTATTGTCGCCTGGTGGTAATGGACAACTGGGTTCGGGTGTTGGATGGGTTTTATATCCACCATTGTCAGTTAATGAGAGTGGAATGTCTATGGATTTAGCTATATTTGCGGTCCATGTATCTGGGGCATCGTCGATTCTTGGCGCCATAAATATGATAACAACATTTTTAAATATGCGGGCTCCAGGAATGACTCTCTTCAAAGTCCCATTATTTTCGTGGTCTATTTTTGTAACGGCATGGTTAATTTTACTTGCCCTTCCCGTTCTGGCGGGAGCAATTACAATGTTGCTGACGGATAGAAATTTTGGAACAACATTTTTTGATCCTGCCGGCGGAGGTGACCCAATTCTTTATCAACATATTTTGTGGTTCTTTGGTCACCCTGAAGTTTACATAATTATTCTCCCTGGATTTGGTATAATAAGCCACGTTATTGCAACCTTTGCAAGAAAGCCGGTTTTCGGCTACTTGCCTATGGTTTGGGCCATAATAGCTATAGGTGCTTTAGGTTTCGTAGTGTGGGCACACCATATGTATACAGTGGGGATGTCGGTAACACAGCAGTCATATTTTATGTTAGCTACGATGGTTATCGCAGTACCTACCGGTGTTAAGGTTTTTTCTTGGATAGCAACCATGTGGGGTGGATCCATAGAATTTAAAACACCTATGTTGTGGGCTTTTGGATTTTTATTCCTTTTTACCGTTGGGGGAGTTACAGGAATTGTATTAGCCCAAGCAGGAGTTGATCGTGCGTATCACGATACATATTATGTTGTAGCACACTTTCATTACGTAATGTCACTGGGTGCCGTTTTTGCAATATTTGCCGGAATTTACTTTTACTTTTCCAAAATGACTGGTCGCGCTTATCCTGAATGGGCAGGTAAATTACATTTTTGGATGATGTTTATTGGATCCAACTTGACATTTTTTCCTCAGCATTTTCTAGGGCGTCAGGGGATGCCTAGAAGATATATCGATTACCCTGAAGCATTTGCTTATTGGAACGTAATTTCGTCATACGGGGCTTTCCTTGCATTTGCATCATTTCTGTTCTTCTTCGGTATTATATTTTATTCACTGTTTTTCGGTGCGCGCCAAAATGCTGCAAACCCGTGGAATGAGTATGCCGATACACTAGAGTGGACGCTACCTTCTCCACCTCCAGAACATACTTTCGAAATTTTACCAGAACAAAAGGATTGGGATAGGTCAGAAGTCCATTAGATCGATCCTTTGTCTTTTAAAAGGTTAGGACAAAAGATTACATTTTAGCGGAAAATATATATAGTTTTGTAGTTAAGAGATGCCTTATATTTGGAGTAAAAAAGAAGAGTCCGACTTTGTTGAACTATGGCCATACAGCTCGCTTCCAAACAAAGGCTTTGCAATATTCATTTTAATTACATTTCTGATGTTGAATTTCCCGCTATATACACTGCTCGGAACTAAGTATTTTTGGGTGATTTTTACGTTTTTGTTCACTATGCTTGCAGCCGTTTGGTACGCATTGAGGAAAAATTATAAAGATCGAAATATTTTAGAAAAGCTGACGATTACACCAGAACATTGTCAACTAACGCGGCAAAACCCAGATGGAAAGCATCAAAGCTGGGAGTGTAATAGATATTGGACTAAAGTTTCTCTGCATGAAAGTGGCGGGCCTGTACCAAATTATATTACCTTATCTGGCAGTGGCCGCATTGTGGAAATAGGATCTTTTTTATCAGAACCAGAAAGGAAAGATCTTTATAACGAACTGGTTAAGGTAATAAAGAAATTTCAATCCAATTAATTGGATAGCTTATCTTTAACGATCGGCCCAACACTTCCAAAGTCCATTTGCCCAGTGAACCTCTCTTTTAGACAAGCCATTACCCTACCCATGTCTCTTATTGAGGAAGCACCCTGTTCATCTATTATCTTAGTTACTTCTATTTCTATCTCATCACTGTTTAGTTGACGGGGTAAAAAATACTCAATAACCTCTATTTCTGATAGCTCTCGCTCGGACAAATCTAAGCGACCAGCTTCCTCATAAGTTTTAGCACTTTCATGGCGTTGGCGGGTCATTTTTCCAAGGATTGCTAGTATTTCCGTGTCATTAACTCCACCTTCAATCCCTTCCGCTCGAACAGCAATATCGCGATCTTTTATTGCAGCATTTATCAAGCGTAATGTCGATAATCGCAGTTGAGCCTTTTCCTTCATGGCTTCCTTCATTGCAGAGTTTATTTCATTTCGAAGCGACATATTATCCTCCAGGAAAGGCACAAAAATATTTCTTCTTTACTTACACCATAGCATAAACAACGATATAATTAAATTAACATGTAACCAAACTCAAGCTTGACCATTATAATTAGTGAGAATACGGTCTCTTCGATTCACACACTGGAGAACCACAGATGCAAGATTCTTATGGGATCAAGCCAACGGCTTGTCTCGCTCTGTCCGATGGAACAGTTTTTTTTGGTGAAGGCTTTGGTTTAACTGGCCAAACGACTGCGGAATTATGTTTTAACACTTCAATGACTGGCTATCAGGAAATTTTGACAGATCCGTCTTATGCCGGCCAAATTATAACTTTTACTTTTCCCCATATTGGAAACGTTGGGGTGAATTTTGAAGATAATGAAGCTAAAAAACCATTTGCTTGTGGAATGGTCGTAAAGTGGCGTCCAACTTTGGCCTCCAATTGGAGATCAAAACAAAATCTAATTGAATGGTCAGAGAGCAATAAGCTCATAGCTATTGGTGGAGTTGATACCAGAAGGCTAACGAGAATTATACGAAAGCAAGGAGCCCCACACGTTGCTTTAGAACATAATCCAGATGGTGACTTCAATACAGGTTCTCTCATTAAGGAAGCAAAACGCTTTGCGGGTCTTTCAGGGCTTGATCTAGCAAAGAATGTCACAGCGGGCACCACGTATAATTGGACACAGGACCGCTGGAAATGGGCCAAAGGTTATAGTAATACAGATGGGAACAAAGCTCGAGTTGTAGCAATAGATTTTGGAGTGAAAGAAAATATACTCAGATGCCTAGCAGCTATTAAATGCGAAGTTATTGTTTTACCAGCAACTGCAACTGCTGAAGAAGTACTAGCTTTTAATCCCGATGGTGTCTTTTTATCAAATGGCCCAGGCGATCCAGAAGCTACAGGTAAGTATTCTGTACATATGATTAAAAACTTATTAAAGGTGCAAGATCTACCAATATTTGGTATTTGCCTAGGGCATCAAATGCTAGCATTGTCTCTAGGAGCTGAAACAATTAAGATGAACCACGGTCATCATGGTGCAAACCATCCAGTTAAAGATCTTGCAACTGGAAAGGTTGAGATCACAGCAATGAATCATGGCTTCGCCGTAGATACACAATCTTTACCAAATAACGTCGAGGAAACCCACGTATCTCTTTTTGATGGATCCAATTGTGGAATTAAGCTCGTTGGAAGACCCGTTTATTCAGTTCAACATCACCCAGAAGCAAGTCCAGGCCCTATGGATAGTTTTTATTTATTTGAACGATTTGCTGCAGACATTGAAAGCAAACGATTATTGAATGCCTGATTATTTTTTTGACTATCCGATTAATAGTCGCTTATTTCTTGTTTCAATCTAGTTACATACGCGACAGATATATGATCCCTCAAACAATTATAAGCATCCTGGGCTTTACCAGCTATTATTGCATCAACTATGGCTTGATGTTCTGCCAAAGCCACTTCCCCTCGACCATCAACAGCCAGAGAAGTAGTTGCCATTAGTGCCATAGATCTGTGAACTAAATCTAATTGCTGTACAAGGTAACGGTTATGAGAGGCTAAATGAATTTGCTTATGAAATCTACGATTTGCTCTCGCAAGTGCAGTTGGGTCTGCCATTAACATTCTGTCATTGTCGACCATGTCTTGAAGCACTCGCTTTTCCTCATCAGTAGCATGCTTTGCGGCTAATTTTGCTGCTAAGCCCTCTAATTCTGCACGAACAACATATAACTCAGCCATCTGATTATGATCCAGCGATGAAACAATTAAACTTCGTCCATCTCTTTCCAAAAGAGATTGTGTTTCTAATTTTTGTAGCGCCTCTCTGATCGGGGTCCTAGATACTCCAAACTTATCAGCCAAATCTATTTCGACCAAACGATCACCAGGTTTAAACTCTCCCGTATCAATCGACTCTAGAATTAAAGCGTAAGCGTCTTTATTTGTGTGTTTATACATATTTAAATAGCAACTTGCTCTTAAGCTATATCACAAAAGTAGTCTTCAAGATTAAGTAAAATCCCTTGAAATAGCAACAAAAAATTAGTTATCGCAAGATTATCCTACTTATAAAATTAATCTTATTTTTGGTAAATCTCTAGAAGTAGCATTCAAAAAAATTAAAATCTAATCCATAAACTTGATTTTAACCATATTTAGTATTGCAGCTGACGAATAAGTGGTATCGGTAAGACTTTAAATAAAAAAAAAAGTACTAGGTCTTATTAAAGGTGCTATACCAAATCATAAAGTATTGGATAGTAAAATTCTTCTGATCGCCCTAGAGAATTCCAATGTTTAATCAAAATCGAACAGAGAGTTTGAAAATATTTAACTGCATTCCAACACTTAGAGATAAGGATAAAGATTTAGTTGTTTGAATACTTTTCTAGGATACAAAGAGGCTGATAATTGAAAATTAGAAACGTAGATATTTTTATTTCTGGTGCAGGACCAGCAGGATTACTAGCGTCTATATCTTTTGCTTCATTGGGTTACTCCGTGTTTTGTGTAGACCCACAGAAGCCAGTCACCCATGCTAATGACGAGGGTGCTGATTTGCGCACAACTGCTTTCTTACAGCCAGCAAAAACTTTCATGGACGCACTAGATTTGTGGGAAAAACTAAAATCATATGCCGTACCAATGGAAATGATGCGTATTATTGACTCAGCAGGGGTAGATTGGCCACCGAAGGAAAAAATAATAAAAAACTTTCTATCATCTGATATTTCTGACCTTCCCTTTGGATGGAATATACCAAATTGGCTTTTACGACGAGCTTTCATTGAAAAAGCAAGTAAATACAAGAACCTTGAATTAAAATTTGGTTTAACTAGCTCATCTTTCATAAGACGTGACGATGCTGCATTTGTTTATCTAGATGACGGGACTCAAATAAAAGCGAAACTTGTTATTGGTGCGGATGGAAGAAATTCACTTATACGGGAAAAATCTCAAATTAAAATTTCGAGAACAGAGTTTTCACAGAAAGCTTTAACATTTATTGTCACTCATGAAAAACCTCACCGAAATACTTCAATTGAAATTCATAGATCTGGAGGCCCTTTTACCTTCGTGCCATTGGCAGATTTTGAAGGGAAATCATGCTCTTCAGTTGTATGGATGGAAAGTAACAAAAATATTGATAGACTTTTGGCGCTAAACGCTGAGGATTTTGAAAAGCAAGTTAACAATCGATCATGTTCACACTTGGGAAAAGTTAAAGTGATAAGCCAAATAACAGCGTGGCCAATTATTTCACAAATTGCGAAACAACTAACAGCAAAACGAACGGCATTGATTGCTGAGGCAGCGCACGTTTTGCCACCTATTGGAGCACAAGGTTTAAATATGAGCCTGGCAGACATAAAATCATTGTATGATTTGGTAAAAGGTACCTCTAGACTAAGAAATATCGATGAAATATTGGATAAATATGACAGATCCAGACGTCTGGATATTAAAACCAGAGTCTGGGGAATAAATACATTAAATGAAGTGTCAAAAAGCTCATTACCTATTACCCAAAAAACCAGAGCTTTGGGAATTAATTTTCTACATTCATCACCCCAAATACGTAAACAGCTTATGAAACTAGGACTTGGGCTGAAATAGATATACCAAGAATTTAAAAGACTATAAAACTTTATCTATAACACGACGCAAACGATCTACTGTTCCGCTTACATTATATAGTTTATCAAGTCCAAACAAGCCTAACCTGAACGTCATAAAATTATCAGGTTCGTCACAGGCTAACGGCACACCAGCCGCTATTTGCATTCCTAAATTAATAAATTTTGCACCATTTTGTACTGAAGGATCTTTGGTGTAACTCACAACCACACCTGGAGCACCATAGCCCTCTGGTGCAACAGAATTAACTCCTTTTTCTTTTAGCATTGCTCTTACATTATTGCCCAAATCCCATTGAGCTTTGCACAATTTTTCAAAACCATATTCTTTTGTTTCAAGCATTGTATCCCTGAAAGCTCTCAATGCGTCAGTTGGCATAGTAGTATGGTACGCATGCCCACCACTTTCATAAGCCTGCATGATTGAGTGCCATTTCTTAAGATCAATTGCAAAACTGTCTGAAGTAGAACTTTCCATTCGCTCAAGTGCCAATTTCGATAACATCACTAAACCTGTAGACGGTGATGCAGACCACCCTTTTTGTGGTGCAGAAATTAGAACATCAACACCTAAACTACACATATCAACCCATGCGCAACCTGATGCGATACAATCAAGAACCATAATCGCTCCAACTTCATGGGCTGCCTCTGACATTTGCTTTATGTAAGTGTCAGGCAATATTATTCCAGCAGAGGTTTCTACATGAGGTGCAAACACTATGTCAGGTGAGAACTCTTTTATTTTTACTACCAACTCTTCTATTGGGAAGGGATGAAATGGGGATTGTTCTGAGTTCTTCTCTCTACGTGCCTTCACCACCTCAACAGACTGGGGCAAATTGTTGCTTTCAAATATTTGGCTCCAACGATATGAAAACCACCCGTTTCTAGCCACTAGAACCTTTGCATCGCGACCGAATTGTCGAGCAACTGCCTCCATACCAAAAGTTCCCCCACCAGGCACAAGCACAACAGCATCGGCGCTATAAACTTCTTTTAACATAGCGGAAATATCATTCATAACCAGCTGAAAAGAAGAAGACATGTGATTGAGAGATCGATCAGTGAAAACCACGGAAAATTCTTCCAAACCATTTGGATCGATGTTATCTAATAAAGCATTCATTTTTGTCCCCTAGTAGGCTGTTAAGGTAAATATTAAAACAACTCAATTTAAAATCAATCAGTTCAGTAATTAATTCAGTAAATAGAAGATTTTAATAGCAAAACTGATTATAATGGTCCCTGCCTTTTCTCTTCACTTAACAAAACATTAGCTTCAATTTCCCCAGCACCAGGAAGTGTCATTATTCTGCGTCTTAAAATGCGCTCAAAGTCAGAAATATCTCGCGCGACAATTCTTATCCTATAATCATAAACTCCTAAAACATGTTCCACAGTTTGCACCTCTGGTATAGCTGTGACTGCCTGTTCAAAATCTTCTACGCGAATTTGACCCTTTCTAGCTAATTTAATACCTACAAATACTGTAACACTAAAACCTACTTTTTCAGTATCCAAAACTAAACGCTTGCCAGAAATTATACCCTCTTCATAAAAACGTTTAATACGGCGCCAAATTGCTGGTTGTGATAAACCTATTTGATCCACAAATGAACTGGCAGATCTGCTGCAGTCTCGCTGTAGTTCCTTTAGAAGCTGCAAATCTATTTCATCAAGTTCCATCAGACAGGCAATACCTCACTATTCCTTACACGGGAAATATGCATTAATGGCTCAATTTCCAATATATGGGGCAAATGAAGTATTCTTTCTCTATAAACTCTCTGGTAATCATCCATATCTTTTGCAATTAAAAGTAATCTGACATCTACTTTTCCCAAAAATGTTTGAATTTCAATTACCTCTACAATTTTTCGAGCCTCACTCATAAAATTATCAAATGCCATATGGTGCGTTTTATCTAAAGTTACGCGCAGAGATACTTCAACTTTATAACCTAAAAGACGCCAATTGATTATTGCCTCCTTCGCAAGAATTTGACCATTTTGCCTCAACCGAACCAATCTTCTAGATAGGACCGCTGGTGTTGTGCCAGCCGTTGACGCAAGCTTGGCCATCTGAATATCGGGGTCAGATTGATAGATTCTTAAAATTCTTGAGTCTAAATCAGAAAGACTATTTTTTTTCATTTTTGTAATTATTTTTTATTAAAATTGTCAAATTCCTATAACAAATAGAAATTAAGAAAACAATCTTCAGAAAATTTTGTATATATTATAATTTATTATAAAACTGAGAGGGAATTATGCGAGTTTATTACGATAGAGATTGTGACGTTAATTTAATAAAGGAAAAGAAAGTAGCAATTTTGGGATACGGATCTCAAGGACATGCCCATGCGCTCAATTTGAGAGATAGTGGCGCAAAAAATTTAGTAGTAGCATTGCGTGAAGGCTCACCATCAGCGAAAAAAGCGGTTGGTGAAGGCTTAGAAGTAATGGGAATCGCTGAAGCTGCTGCCTGGTGTGATGTTCTTATGTTTACCATGCCAGATGAGCTACAAGCTCAAACCTACAAGCTTCACGTGCATGAGAATATAAAAAAAGGCGCAGCCATAGCTTTTGCTCATGGCTTAAATGTTCATTTTGGACTCATTGAGCCCAAAGAAGGTGTAGACGTAATTATGATGGCACCCAAGGGGCCAGGACATACTGTCAGAGGAGAATATACCAAAGGTGGTGGGGTACCATGCCTCGTTGCAGTGGATAATGATGCAAGTGGCAAGGCCTTAGAACTTGGTCTATCTTATTGCTCTGCGATTGGAGGCGGAAGGTCAGGGATCATCGAAACTAACTTTCGTGAAGAATGCGAAACAGACCTCTTTGGAGAACAGGCTGTTTTATGTGGCGGCTTGGTTGAATTAATTAGAATGGGTTTTGAAACTCTGGTAGAAGCAGGTTATGCACCTGAGATGGCTTACTTTGAATGTCTTCATGAAGTTAAGTTGATCGTTGATCTGATTTATGAGGGCGGAATAGCGAACATGAATTACTCAATCTCTAACACAGCCGAGTATGGTGAGTATGTATCTGGACCGAGAATACTGCCATATGATGAGACAAAGGCTAAAATGAAATCTGTGTTGAAAGATATACAAACAGGAAAATTTGTAAGAGACTTCATGCAGGAAAATGCAGTAGGCCAGCCATACTTTAAGGCGACACGCCGTCTGAACGACGAACATCAAATTGAAAAAATTGGGGAAAAATTAAGAGGTATGATGCCATGGATCTCAGCAGGAAAAATGGTTGATAAAGATCGAAATTAAGAGTGGTTGTTCAAAGGCAGCTATAGAATAGAAGCTGTCTTTGAACCATTTGTCGATTAGATCGAAAATTATCGTTTTTATAGCTAGATATACATAAATGGAGAATAGCGTAACTAAACAAAGTTGGCTCTTATTGACCGTTTTGGGGTTGATTTGGGGCAGCACCTTTATGATTATAGAATTAGCTTTAGACGGAATTTCACCTTTTTGGCTCGCGGCCGCTAGAATTTTGATAGCCGCTGTAATAACAAACGTTATTTGGTTTTCCACCTCTCGCAAACTTTTTCAAACACAGTTTACAGATTGGCGAACTCTTGTATTTTCTGGAGTGTTTGCGACTGCAGCTCCATTTATTTCACTAAGTTGGGGTCAGCAATATGTGACGTCTGCTTTTGCAGGTATTTCAATGGCTTCAGTCGCTTTATTAATTCTTCCACTTTCTTATTTTTTTGTCTCAAGTGAAAAAATTACAACCTCTACAATATTAGGAATATTTATTGGGTTTTGTGGCGTTTTTATACTCCTGGGACCTGAAGTTTTTATCGCCTCAAATGAAATAAAAGAGGCTTACGGCAGATTGGCTTGTTTATTTGCAACCTTTTGTTATGCAATTAGTGCAGTACTTACTAAACGTTTACCACCAATAGATCCAATAGGGCTCGCTGCTGTTTCTCTTACTTCTGGGGCCGTTTTCGTAATCCCAGCTGCTTGGTTAATTGAGGGAGCGCCGCCGGAGGTATCAAGTGAAACTGCTTTTTACTTACTTATTTTGGGTATTTTTCCAACAGCAGCGGCAACTTTTTTAAGAATCATTATAATTCGAACTTCCGGCCCTATATTTATGACACTTACAAACTTTCAGGTTCCGCTTTGGTCTGTTTTTTTTAGTATTCTAATACTCGACGAGCCGTTTAACATTTCAATGCTTATTGCACTAGCGGTGATTTTGAGTGGTCTTGCGATGAACCAATACTCAGAAATAAAGCAGATTATAAAAAAATAACTAGATAATTTATAGTTCCTTAATAGCGTTACCAATGGAAGATATTGTAGCATCAATAATCGAGATATCTTCAGCTTCAACCATAACTCTTATGAGTCTTTCCGTTCCAGATTTTCTGACTAACAAACGCCCAACCCCTGAAATCTTTTTTTCTGATTCTGAAATAATTTTCTTAACAGATGGGTTATCCAAAGGATTCTTTTCGCCCGAATAAGTTATATTTTCTGTTTTCTGGGGAGCGAGATCAAATGGACGTCCAACCACACTAGCTGGTTCGCCTCTACGAACCATTTCTGCTAAAAATTGTAACCCTGCCATTAAACCATCACCAGTGGTAGAATAATCCATCATCACAACATGCCCTGATTTCTCTCCTCCCAAATTAAAACCATTCAATCTCATTTGCTCTACCACGTATCGATCCCCAACCGAAGTTCTAATTAGTTTTATTCCATCTCGATTCAGAAAGGTCTCTAAACGCATATTTGACATAACGGTTGATACTAAAGTATTTTTTACTAAGGCACCTTCTTTTAGCCAACGTGATCCAATCATTCCAAGGAAGTGATCCCCATCAATGGAATACCCTTTCTCATCAATTACTAGTACTCGGTCTGCATCTCCATCCAAACAAATTGCCACATCAGCTCCATGTGCCACCACCGTTTCAGCTGCAACTCTTGGACAGGTAGAACCACATTCTAAATTAATATTCCTTCCATCAGGTGAAACACCAATAGGTACAACTTCTGCTCCAAGCTCCCACAAGACTTCTGGTGCCGCTCGATAACCAGATCCATTTGCGCAATCTATCACAACTTTGAGGCCATCTAATCTCATCTGATTTGGAAAACTAGATTTTACTCTTTCTATGTAGCGGTATCTACCATCATCAATTCGCTTAGCTCTGCCAATACTCTCTGGGGATACGCAATTTACTCCCTGAGAAACTAAAGCTTCTATCTCAACTTCCACACTGTCTGACAACTTATAACCATCAGGACCAAAAAATTTTATACCGTTATCATTATGTTCATTATGACTGGCTGAAATCATAATACCTAAATCAGCTCTCATAGAATTTGTTAAAAGTCCTACTGCAGGTGTTGGAACTGGTCCGAGTAGTAACACATTCATGCCTGCGGAGGTCAACCCAGCTGTCAATGCATTTTCAAACATATAGCCCGATAAACGTGTATCTTTACCTATAACAACACGGTGCGAGTTTTTACTGGCTTGTCGAAAATAAGACCCTGCTGCTGCACCAAGTTTTAGACAAAAGTCTGACGTCATTGGATAAGAGTTAGCCCTACCACGGACACCATCTGTACCAAAAAATTTACGAGACATCTGGATCTCCTACTTTATTAAGTGTACACTATGCCATAGTTTCATAGCCTGAACAGTTTCTTTTACATTATGCACCCTAAAAATATGTACGCCCTGCGAACGAGCATACAAAGCAACAGAAATAGATCCTGACATCCTGTCTTCATTTTCGTTCAGCCCTGCAAGCGTTTTTATAAATTTTTTTTTGGACAAACCAATAAGTATTGGCACTCCTAATCCGTGGAAAAGACTTATATTTCGCAACAAACTTAGGTTATGCGCTAGAGATTTTCCAAATCCAATACCTGGATCAACTATTATCGCTTTTCTTTGCATGCCGGAGTTTACCAAATTTTCTATTTGCTGACTCAGAAAATCATAAATGTCCAAACATACATCTATATATTTAGGTTCATTCTGCATTGTTTCAGGAATGCCTTGTGAATGCATGATGCAAACCGGAACATCGGACTCGATGCAAAAGTCACCCATTTTACTATCGAATTTTAATCCAGAAATATCATTCACCATAGCTGCACCTGAGGCTATTGCCATTTTTGCAACTTCAGACTTTCTTGTATCTGCGGAAATTGGCACTGCAATTATGTTTGCTAATTTTTCAATAACAGGTATTACCCTCGATATTTCCTCTGAGGTGTCTACTTCTAGTGCACCAGGTCGAGTACTTTCTCCGCCGATATCAATTATATCCGCACCAGCAGAAACCATCGATATGCCGTGCTCTGTAGCAGTTTCTAAAGTTGAATACCTTCCACCGTCAGAAAAACTGTCAGGAGTTACATTTAATATACCCATGACCCTCGGAATATCAAAAGAAAGGCCACAAATTTTAGCTCTTTTTTTTGTAATATTATGAAATATATATCTAGGAATATTTTTAGCCAAAACGATCTCCGGCTGGGAATGTCTAGTAAGCTTTTCAGCATGGGTAAACCAAAATTGAGTACCTTGCAAAACGCCCGCACTACTTGGGATAGTAGGGTCAGAATTTATTATTGGGCGGAAATATTCACTCATTATTCTTAAAAAGACTATCCTGGTATTTTAGAAAATATCTTCTTCCAACGGAAGTATAGCGACCATCTTATCATCATTATGCGCTTCAGGCACCACACCAATAATACTTAGCTTCTCTCCATTAAGTTCGGTCATTAGCCAATAAGCTAATTTGTAAGTATTATCAGCATCCACATCGGGAGGTCTGTTAGAGTCCAAAATTAATTTTGATGGAGCCCAAACTGAAATCTGGCCTTGCTTTATCGCATAATCTAATTCTGTTTTAGTTGAAACTACCACACATTTAACATTCTTACCTGCTAATATCCACGCACTCTGCTCTATAGATAGTAAATCCAACCTTCGCTGAATTGAGGGTTTTTGATTCTTTGCCCCTACTGGGTTATCAGGAATATCAACACATAAAATGACTGGTTGTTGCAAAGCGCAAAGTTGATCGATCCATGACTCTAAATAAATAGAAGCAACAGCTGCATTACTTAGATATACTATGTGAGGTCTACGTACTAGTTCATCGCTGCCTACAGCTGATAAAGTAGCATAATTGTGGTCTTTCTCAGTACGAACAATTTCTACTCCCAGAGCCCCTGGGCCTCTATCAAGTTTTTCAATTCTGACAAATGCCCTGTAAGCTTGAGGTTCAATCAGTATTCTATCTGCTATACGCTCTGCTAAAGTTTCAAGTAAATTTACTCGGTCAGCGTAAACTTCATCCGAAATAGCCTCTGTGACCTTATCATAAGATAATATCTTATCCACATCATCATCTATGACTTTATGAGCTGGCTTTACCTCGACAACAACGTTGAAACAAATTCTCTGCTTCATGCCACGTTCTGATTGGAATGCCCCGATCTCTACTTCAAGTATGTGATCCCGCAGTGAAATTCTATCTAGTTCGATTTCAGAAAGCTCACTTCTAGACCTTTCAACGGGATGACTGAAAGCCAGCTTGATTTCATTCGTCATTAATTAATCCTTTAAGCTAGTTGAGCTTTGCATAATTGTAACCTATAGACCACGAATAGTTTATTAGAGTGACAAACTACTATTTAGTTTTTACTTTATTAGACTAATTTACTGCCAATTGATCAGAATAAAATTTATGGCCACCAATTATTCCTGTGCTTGCTAACTTTTTTGCCCAACTTGGATTGACAGATTTGGCATGATAATAAAGCGCACCATTTGTAAGATTAATATTTATGTCCCATAACGTCATTCTAGCTATCTTACCCGCCCTTGAATAACTAGGTTTATCTTTAATACTCTCTAGCAGACCATCACACATGTAAGTAAACTGGCATCTATAACGGCTTTTATTTGCTCCTTGGTTGACTACCCCGCAAACAGTATCTGGAAATCTACTGCTGCTAGCCCTATTAACAATTACTTCCGCAACCGCAAATTGACCCATTATCGATTCACCCCGCGCCTCGAAGTAAAGTGCGTCCGTTAGGCATTTCCATTCCTGCCCACCCTGGAAACTTGGTAATCCATCAATATAATTTTGATCTACAATCTTCTCAACACGTCTCATAGAAGGATCCACTAAAATATCCATTATGAATACTGGCAGACTTTCATGATGTTTTTTTTGGATTTCAATAAGCCTATTAAGATTGTTTCCGTTTGCAAAGGAAAAACACGAAATTAAAATTAAAACCATGACTGTTGGTATTATTTTTTTGTAATATTGATATACCATGAAAAACAACCAACTTTAAATATTAGCGAGCGCTTCGCCTCTAACTGATTACAGTCGAAATGGCAACCTGAGCGGCTGCAAGTTTTGCTACTGGCACACGGTATGGAGAACAAGAAACATAGTGGAAGCCCAATTGATGACAGAAAGCTATTGATTCAGGGTTACCGCCGTGCTCACCACAGATTGAAAGAGTAATATCAGATTTTATAGACCTTGCTCTCTCGGCGCCCAACTTAACAAGCTCACCAACACCTTCTGCATCTAAAATATGAAAAGGATCCTCTTGAAAAACACCCTGTTGCACATATTGAGACATGAACCTTCCTGCATCATCCCTAGACAAGCCATAAGCCATTTGAGTTAAATCGTTTGTTCCAAAGCTCAAGAACTCAGAGTTCATGGCAATATCGCTTGCTCTGAGCGCTGCACGTGGTGTTTCTACCATAACACCCAATTTATAACTAACCTCCTCCGATGTTTCTAAACTTACTTGAGACGCTACAGACGCCACCCGTTTTTTAATAAGTTCTACTTCACGTTTAGCACTCACCAAAGGTATCATTATTTCTGGGATCACTGGAATACCTTCGTTAGACACGTGAACTATCGCTTCAAAAATTGCTCTCGCTTGCATTTCATAGATTTCTGGCACAGTTACGCCTAACCGTACTCCCCGCATGCCGAGCATTGGATTGTATTCACCCATCGCTTCAACTCTTCGAACTACGTCTGACAAAGGCAAACCCAAAGCCTCGGCTAAATCATGCATACCATCTCTATCGGAAGGAAGAAATTCATGAAGCGGTGGATCAAAAAGCCTTATGCATACGGGTAAATCCTTCATGATTTCGAATAATTCAATAAAATCTTTACGTTGCATTGGCAATAATCTTTCCAAGACCAAACGTCGATCCTCAGCAGATTTCGAAAATATCATTTCACGCATCACAGTGAGTCGGTCGCTCTCAAAAAACATATGTTCCGTTCTGCAAAGGCCTATTCCCTGGGCATTAAACTTCCTAGCGGTTAAAGCATCCTGAGGCGTATCGGCGTTAGCACGGACTTTCATTTCTGAAACTTCATCCGTCCACTCTAGAAGGGTCTGAAACGCATCATCCAATGCCGCCTCTACCATTTTAGGAGAACCAAACAAGATATCACCGCTGGTTCCATCAATAGTTATTTCATCACCTTCTGTTAATTGACGGCCATTCTTGCAAATTAAAGTTTTTCTCCTTATCTGAAATTTAATATCCTTTACTCCAACTACACAAGGCAATCCTATACCCCTACCAATTACCGCCGCGTGACTAGTTATGCCACCTCTCTCGGTTAAAACACCAACGGCTGCATGCATTCCCCTCACATCCTCAGGAGAGGTTTCTCTACGCACCAAAATGCAATCGACTCCCCTCGATGCATTTGACTGAGCAGCTTCGGCCGAGAAAACAATTTTACCAGTTGCAGCACCTGGACTTGCTGCAACCCCACTTCCCAATATTTGCCGATGCGTTTCAGGATCAATTTGCCTGTGAAGTAGTTCGCTTATTGCTCTTGGCTCAACCCTCATTAAAGCTTCAGAGCGAGAAATAATTCCATCTTCGGCAAGCCTTACAGCCACCCTAACAGCTGCCTGAGATCGCCTCGGAGTTCTTATACCATCTAAAATATGTAATACTCCATTTTGAATGCTAAACTCAATTTGCATTTCTTCTCGTAATTTAATGCGCATAAGAGTAGCGAATTCAACTAATTGTCTAAAAATTTCTTCATTGTTATCTTCTAACGAACAACCTCTTTTATCCTTTGTTAAATAAAGAGCACCTTCGCTAGATGTTTCTGGGCGAATTTGAGATTGTTCCTTATAGCGTCCTTTTATTTTGGGCTTTCCATCGTTTTCATCAATAAGTTGTAAGATACCTGTACCGCATTCGCCCTCTCCCAGACCAAATGCCATAACTTGGATAACTAGACCCAAACCGGCATCTAATGGCGCCCCTTTTGCCTGTCTCAGCAATCTTGCAGTGGTACTCCCCCAAGTACGCGCCATCGACCTGAGAATTTCAGAGAGTTGTAATGCTATATCCTGAGGGAATTCATGCTCCGTTTCATTTTCATAAATCTCCAACACTTTTGACAAAGCTTCACTATTTTCGTTGTCAACTTGATTAAAAATATCAGGATCTAATCTAGCTACGTGCAATGAATAAGCTTGTATAAAATTGATATATACTGATGATGCCACCTTTGGGCCCACCTTTTGTTTAAGTTCCTCATAACGTAGATTATTCATGCCAATATTCATAATAGCACTAGGGCCACCCCAATCAGAACTTTCTGATGAAGGGCGCACGCATAGCAAATTATCTTTACTAAAATTATTTAAAATACCTGTAATATTCTCAAAATGACCCGCAGCAATTGAATGAACGCCAGAAAATGAAATTGCTACTGTTTTAGGAACTGGAAGTTCTAATCTGATCAGTCGTTGAAGACACTTTGCTCTACCTCCATGCGTTGAGGTCGCTATTTTGGCTGATGGTGTAATTAGCTCAAAATCTAACTCAATCCGTTCCAATTCCTGCATTTCTGACCCGTTTAAAGTAAAATCAAGTAATCATCATTATGCATATATTGCACTAATAATCTTTAATTAAAAACAATATTCTACTAACCGGATTGACCTTCAATTTTACTTAAATCAGCCACCAATCTACAAGTACTTCGAATTTGGCCTAGTAAATTTAATCGGTTACGCTTAACAATATCATTGTCAGAGTTCACCTGAACACAATCAAAAAATTTGTCTATCGGCTTCCTGAGCTCCGATATTGCTAAAATAGCCTTTTGAAAATCATTACCCGAGACCGCCTGTTTAACAATTAAATATTGTTTCGTTAAGGCCTTAAATAATTCCTTTTCCAGATCAAGTTCCATATATTTTAAATCAGCTCCATAGGAATATTCTACACCATCTTTTTGCTCTGCTTTTGCCAAGATGTTATTTGCTCGTTTAAAGCCTTGAAAAAAATCTTCAGCTCCATCACTTTTCAGAAGATTTGTAAGTGCGTTAATTCTTTTACTCATCAGATTGAGATTTCCAAAGTTACCAACTTCTAGACACGCATCTATCACATCATATCTGATATTGTTTTCCCGAAGATAAATCTTAAATCTATCTCGAATAAATCCCATCAATTCCAGTACTGCATCTGGTTTGTTGCCATAAGTAGATAAATCTTCCAAGTGCTCATTAAGTAGTTTGAGTAGATCAAGTTCCAGATCATTATCAAGAATTATCCTTATGACACCAAGGGCGGCTCGTCGAAGTGCAAATGGATCTTTTGAACTAGTTGGTTTCTCATCAATAATCCAAAAGCCCAGCAGTGTATCTAATTTATCAGCAAGCGCTACCGCTACAGATACCAAAGCTGTTGGCACAGGATCATTTGGACCCTTGGGACCATAGTGCTCTTCGCATACTTTCGCCACACTGTCAGGATATCCAGAGCTTATAGCGTAATATCTGCCCATAACACCCTGAAGCTCAGGAAATTCGTAAACCATTTCAGAAGCTAGGTCACTCTTGCATATCTTTGCACCATTTACAGCAGCTTCGAAATCGCAATCGAGTAGACGTGCTAGCTTTTTGGTTAGAGCAGAAATACGTGATACTTTATCAGCCTGGCTACCAAGTTTATTATGAAACATTACCTTCTTTAGCTTTTCTAACCAAGTATCAAGGCCGTCCTTTCGGATTAAACGTAAGTCGTTTTCCCAAAAAAACTTTGCATCTGATAGTCTAGCGTACAGTACTTTTTGATTCCCCTCCAAGATTGTTGCGCCATTATCAGCAGATTCAATATTAGAAACTGTAATAAACCTTTCAATTTTCTCTGTTTTTGGGTTTTTTAATGAAAAAAACTTCTGATGTTCTTTCATCGACGTTCTGAGAACTTCTGAGGGCAGGTCAAGGAATGCGTTATCCACTTTCCCCAACAGTGTAACAGGCCATTCTACCAACCCCGAGACTTCTTCTAATAAAGCATCGTCGTTAATTAAATCTAGCCCATGAGCAAAAGCCAAGTTGTTTGCATCATTTAATATTATTTCAGATCGTTCCGTATGATCTAGAATGACAAAAGCATTTCTTAATTTTTGTTTGTAATCCTCAAAATCTTTAACTGAAAAACTGTCAGGAGCCATAAATCTGTGACCAGTGGTAAACGAGTCTGAGCGTATTCCGTCTATTTGCACATCAATTACTTGATGCTCGGCATCTTTTATAAAAATACAAAGTATACCTTTCAGAGGTCTGACCCACTTTAATGATGACACACCCCATCTCATAGACTTTGGCCAAGGAAAGGTCCTTATTGTTTTTTCTAAAGCCTCAGCAACAATTTGTGTTGACATTCTTCCAGGCGTTTTTATTGATGCAAAATATTTCTCAACATTTCCGTCTCTTTTTACATTTAATTGATCTAATTCCAAATCGACGCCTCTAAGAAAACCATCTATAGCCGTTTGTGGCGCATCTACTCTGGGCCCTTTCCGTTCTTCGATAATATCATGAGATTTTTCAGGAAGGCCCGTTATGAAAAGAGTGAGGCGTCGGGGAGTCGAGAAGGCACTCGCTGCAATTTCTGATAAGCCTTGCTCGGCAAGGAAACTAATCATATTTTTCCTTAATTCTTGAGCAGCAAATCCCTGCATTCTTGCCGGGATTTCTTCTGAAAGTAACTCTATTAACAAATCTGGCATGCTTAATCTTTCTCAGGGCATTCATTTGAAACTGGAGAGCCATCGTATAACTTATCCCCACAGTCGTTTATTTCATGCCAAACGTAACCTTTTCCGTTTTCTAAAATTGCCACAACTCTATCAACTCCGTACATAATATTTTTCTTGGACAAAAATACCTCACCGCTTAAACCATCTTTGAGAGATAAACCTAATTCCTCTGCATTAAAACAGTCAAACCAATAGGGAGCAATCCTAGGTTCTGCACCTTTATATACCAAATATCGGCTGCGCAGAGCATCAAGATCTTCAGTAGTATCAAAACACGCACGATATCTTATCGGAGAGCTATCTGAACTTATTGCACGAAAATTTGAATAATTAATAATTTCTGGACGCTCATTTTGTTTTTGTAATATAGCCACGTCTGTTACTCCATCGGGGATCACCTCCTCGTAGAAGCTGAAAATTTGTAAATAGAAAAGTGCCACACCTGCTAAAATCGCTGGTAAAACCAGAAAAGCTACAAGTACTTTTCCGCTCAATTTTTTTGTCCTCCTGCGGGAGTTTGCACAAAAGAGTCTGCACACTTCTTCGCCAAATTTCTAACACGAGAGATATAAGCTTGCCTTTCTGTAACAGATATAACTCCTCGCGCATCTAATAGGTTGAAAAAATGGCTTGCCTTGATACACAAATCGTAAGCAGGGTGAACCATGATTATTTTCTTTCCTGTTTTTGGATCTAATTCACCATGAGCCAGAATACGTTCACATTCTTTTTCGGCTTCTTCAAAATTCTTAAAAAGAATATCTGTATTCGCTACATCAAAGTTCCATCTTGCATATTCCTCTTCAGTTTGAAGAAAAATATCTCCATATTTTAAAGGTAAAGACGCTGTCGGAGAATTAAATGGCATTTCCATAACATGACTTATACCCAGGATATACATGGCAAGCCGTTCCAACCCATAGGTCAATTCACCTGAAACGGGTTTGCAGTCATGTCCACCTACTTGTTGGAAATATGTAAACTGACTCACTTCCATGCCGTCACACCAAACTTCCCAACCCAGACCCCAAGCACCCAACGTAGGACTCTCCCAATCATCTTCAACAAACCGAATGTCGTGAATACTCATTGACAAGCCAATCGCTTCTAGAGACCCCAAATATAATTCTTGGAAGTTTTCAGGGCTAGGTTTCATAATGACTTGAAATTGATAATAATGTTGAAGACGATTAGGATTTTCCCCATATCTTCCATCGGATGGCCGTCTTGACGGCTGAATATAGGCAGCTGCCCAACTTTTTTCACCCAGGGATCTCAACGTAGTTGCCGGATGGAACGTCCCTGCACCAACCTCCATATCGTAGGGTTGAAGAATGGCACAGCCATTGTCTGACCAATAGTTTTGCAACCTTAAAACAATTTCTTGGAAAGATTTCGGCTCTGTGACATTCATTACTTTTACCTTGTAATTCCATATACCTGTTTGCGACCTATTTATGCAATGCTATTACTAGGGTCAATTGGCAACAGTTTACTGATTTTAAATGATTTCAAAAAGTTTTCACTATAGATATTTTTTTGCATCACCAATAGATAAAACGAAGTCACTAATGTTCGGGAATGCTATGATTAGAATAATTCTTACAATATATCTTTTTATAGGCACCGTATTATCTGCAAATGAGACCCGTTGGATACAACTTGAAACATTGCCAAGTATTGTTAGGGCCAAAGAAGCCACAAGCAGACTCTCAACAAGCTTAAATGAGAAAGTTAACATATTTTTTCTTGATGATGGTTGGTATGCTATTTCCTTGGGGCCTTATGATTCCGTAGAAGCGTTTGAAGTCTTAAACACCAAGTTGTCAGCTAATCTGATTTCTTCGGATAGCTTTGTGACAGATGGAAGAAATTATGGTAAAAAAGTTTGGACAGCAGCAAGCTTTTCGATGGCGGACCTCGAAAATCTTGCCGGCGACGAAAACGCCGAACAATATCAAAATTATGACTTTGACTTAAATGAAAACTTATTAAATAAGTCAGAAAGTGAAAATCTGTTATTTTCAAGCATAGAGGGATTAGACTCTCTTGAAAAAGCGAAGTTTTTCGACGCACAGTTGAGTGATTTCTATAAGAAAGCAGTTCAATCTGCACTACTGGCTGAAGGACTCTACGACTCTAAAATAGATGGGCAATATGGTCCGGGAACACGTAAAGCAATTAGTGAGTGGCAAAAAAATAGTAACTTTGAACCAACAGGTTTTCTAACGATTCCACAGCAATCTGAGCTTATAAAAAACTACCTAAAACCACTGTTTGACAATGGTATCAGAATAGAAAAAAATATTTTGGCCGGAATAAAAATTCCATTGCCAACCAATTTTAGAAATCCAACAGAGATCACACCACCATTTATAACCTACGAGGCTATACCTTCATCAAAGATAAAAGTTTTTCTGATATCACAGCACGGTGATGATTATGACTTAAAAATTCTTTTTGACGCAATGCAAGATTTGAAAATAATTCCACTTGATGGGAGAAAATTATTATTACGAAACTCATTTGAGCTTTCGGGGAAAAATGATGAGTTTGAGAGCTTTTTTACAGCAATAAGTTCAAATGATAAAATAAAGGGCTTTGGATTAATATGGCCGGCTGAGGAAGATTTCATTGCAAAGAGGCTTTTAATAAAAATGCGACTGGAGTTTGAAAGTATCCCAGGTGCTCTAAGAGGATGGTCTACAGCAAATGAAGGTCACAATTTCAATGAGTATCTTGGCTTTGAATTACGCCGTCCCAAATATTCTCGATCTGGTCTCTTTATCGATGATGAAGCAAGAATAATCACTCAATCAAGCGGCTTGTCGGAATGTTCCCGTTTAACTGCAAATGGGACATATGATTACAGTATTCTTGAAGAAAGTAGCGATTTAGACCTTGCAGTACTAACTCCGCAAGAGAGCCTACGACCACTCAGTGTAATTGAATACACAAGTACTTTGCCAAAGATTGGCGATAAGGTTGCACTAGCAAGTTTCCCGTATCAGGGAAAATTAAATCGTCCGACTTTAAGTGAAGGAATATTAAGAGATATGAAAGATTTACAAGGCGATAGAAATAAGTTTCGCTTTTCAATTAATGTTGTATCAGGAGACAGCGGAGGAGGGATATTTGACTCTTCCGGGAACTTTATTGGACTTCACATATCGCATCCAACTTCAAAAGAAAATTCAGATTCTCAAAATGCAATAAAAGTAAGGGAAATTAATGAATTTTTACGCGAAATAGATACTTCGGGACTTAAACGTTCTTATCGCACCAAACCGGTGGATCCAGGACAGTTAGAGTTTATGGCAAATAAGTTTACTGCTCTTATAAATTGTTGGGGAAATCAGTAAATGTTTTTAATTTCTCCAAAACCTCCTAGTGAATAAAATGTAAACTGCCATCAGTTCAAGGCGCCCAACTAACATTCCAATAATCAACAACCATTTAGCTGCATCGTTTAAACCCATAAAATTACCTGAGGGTCCAATGCGATCTCCCAGGCCAGGACCAATATTACCCAATGCTGTAACCGCTCCAGAAACAGATGTTATGAGATCTAATCCTGTCATAGACAACAATATCGCAAGGACACCAAGGCTCAAAAAGAAAACAACAAAAAACGTCATAACAGAGTGGAGCACATCTTCTGCTACGGGACGATTATCATACTTCAATACTACAACTCTGTGTGGATAGCGGATTTTTCTAAGCTGTAAAAGGATTGCAGAAGCAACTAATTGATACCGGAAAACCTTAACAGAACAGGTTGTAGAACCAGCACATCCTCCGATCAACCCAATAAAAAAAATTATAGAAACAAGCACCCCTCCCCAATTCATATAATTGTCACTTGAGTAACCTGTTCCCGAAATGATTGATGTGATAGTAAACAGAGCTTTTCGGAAAGCCTTTTCCCAATCTCCCAGGAATAATGAATTTAAAATAAAAAACGCAAAAGTAGCAATCAAGAGGATAGTTATCAAAAATGTTTTAATTTGAGTATCATAAAAAATTGCTCGACTGTTTCCGTTAACGAGTTGCACATACCTGACAAAAGGGAGGGCGGCCATTATCATAAAAACGATAGCGACATATTCTACAGCTCCCGAAAAATGGCCAAAGCTCTTATCATAGTTTGAGAAGCCACCGGTTGAAACTGTGGTAAAGGAATGGACTATTGAGTCAAATGCAGACATTCCGACTGCTACATATGATAAAGCGCAAGCAATGGTTATACCCAAATAAATGACAAATATCTGCAGTGAAATAGTAGTTGCACGCGGCAGTATTTTTCCCATGGTATCAAATGCTTCTGCGCGAAAAATTTGCATGCCGCCTACCCTGAGTTCAGGTAGGAACACCATTGCGACAACTATAATACCGATGCCACCTAACCACTGTAAAATACCTCTCCACAACAGTATACCTTTTGGAAGATCCTCCAATCCAGATAAGACCGTCGAACCAGTGGTAGTTACTCCTGACACAGCTTCAAAAAGAGCATCAACAAATGAAAGTTGGGTACTTCCTATAATAAAGGGAATAGAACCAAACAGTGGTAATGCAACCCATACACCGGTAGTCAAAAGAATTGTTTTTTGAATATCGAGACCTTCAGATTTTCCGTTTGAGCATGCGATCGCAAGAAAACTTCCCGTCAATATCGTTATAAGCGCACTTTCAGCAAAAACCCCTACAAATCCACGTCCTTCTGAAAAATCAATGCCCATCGGTATCAACATAGTAATACCCAAGAGAGTGAGTAGAATGCCTATTACATAACCTATCGGACGTAAATCTAACCGCATATACTACGCTTGTACCGAGACAGGGGTTCTGTCAAGCTTCAGTAACAACTAGCCCACATGAATTAAACTGGAGAACATCTTTGGATCAAAAGTATTCTGATCGAAAGTTGGACCTTCGCACATAATAGAAATTGCATCATGGCTATGTAAACTTTCCTGGTGGCTGGCTATAACCCGGAAATCACCAATACGATCGTCTTTTTTTAGTGCCTCACAAAAGAGACGCACGGCATCTTCTACAAAGATCGGGTTCGCTGCATTCATTTCAGCGAATGCCTGTTCATCCTCTCTTTTTACCATAACCTGCGTTTCCGTCGGCACCGCGCTTCTACAGATATCGATTAAATCTTCAAACCAAAGAATGTCAGCATCTAGGATTTCGACAGAAACCCTTGCGACTGAACGTTGTGAGTGGGGAGTCGCAAGCTGATTTCGCTCTCTTCTCGCATGCTCGGACAATTCGAGAGAGCATGGACAAGTTGAACTATATACGTAATCAAGATGTAAGAAGCGAGATCGAATATTTTTTTTGTCTACTACCTCAACTCCAATATCATAATATTGAAATCCCTGCAGGTTTGACCGTAAACTGGTGATTGATTGGGGAAAAGACAAGCGAAGCATAATCCGAGCGTCGAATGTATCTAAGTCCTCTCTATAGTCATTTAATGCAGCTTCAATGACCTCAAAACTGAACGTACTTTGAGAATGCTTGTAAAAACTCCGCATAATTCGGGACATGTTTATTCCCTTTTTATCTGCATCAAGGCTTACTGATCCGGTCACGGAAGTTTCAAGCGTTACTTCACCACCATTTTTTTTCATGAACTTAAGCGGGAGCCTGAAATTAGAAATACCGACATGCTGTATGGATTGATGTGAACCTTTGATCATTGCAGCAGGCCCATTCTGAAGGTCTGGCATTCTTGCAGCATAATCTTCACTTACAGTAAAGTCATGTGGGTATTCTGTCTCAAAATCTGGATAGCCTTCTATTCTTGGTAATAGAAATTTTATCGCGACTAACTCTTCGTCAGTAAGCCGTCTCCTCGCACCATCAGAAAGCCACTGCCTCAGGATATCCAAACTATCCGATCTCTGAGGAGTTTCTACAGTACTTTTGTGGTTGGAAGCATGAACATTCATAATGTATTCCAGTTTTTAAACAGATTATATTATATTTTACTCCTAAAATACGAATAAAAACAACTTATAGATCAATCAAACCTGTATTTTTTGTCAGAGGATTTTGTCTAAAGCAGATGAAAAATCACTTATAAGATCCTGAGGATCCTCTAATCCTACACTTAGACGCAGAAGTCCTTCCGTTATACCCAGCTGCTCTTTCCGGTTAGCTGGCAATCGCTGATGGGTAGTAGTGGCAGGATGGGTTATAATTGATTTTGCATCTCCGAGATTATTTGAAATGAGCACTATCTCTAGTGAATTCATAAAGGTAAATGCTGCCTCCTTGCCGCCCAATAGTTCGAACGAAATGACTGTTCCACCCTTTTCCATTTGGTCCTTGCATAAAGTATATTGAGGATGCGTTTCCAGACCGGGATATATAACAGACGAAATTTTTGGATTACCAACTAAAGCTTTTGCTATATCAAAAGCAGCGCGGGTTTGAGCGCGAACCCTTAAATCCAATGTTTCTAATCCTTTGAGCAATACCCAGCCAGTAAACGGACTCATTGAGCCACCAGTGTGCTTCATAAAAGGCTCAACGATATTATAAATATAGTCTACTGACCCTAAAATTACGCCTCCCAGGGTGCGCCCCTGACCATCGATGTGTTTAGTTGCAGAATAAATCACAACATCTGCGCCAAATGAGAACGCATTTGAAAAAATTGGTGTTGTAAACACATTGTCAACGATCGTTAGAGCCCCTACGGATTTAGCAATTTCTGATACTGCTTTAATATCAATAACCTCTAGAGTAGGATTTGAAATGCTTTCAAAAAATACAACATTTGTTTGCGGGGTAATTGCGCCTTTCCATTGATCTATATCGGTACCGTCAACAAAGGTTACCTTCACGCCAAAATTTGGCAGAATATTTTCCAAAATATACAAACATGAACCGAACAAGGACCTTGATGCAACAACATGGTCTCCTGAGGAAAGCACCGACATTAATGCTCCATTTACAGCAGCCATTCCTGAAGCTGTTGCGAAGGCTGCTTCAGCTCCTTCCAAGGTGGCAATCTTATCTTCAAACATTGCAATAGTTGGATTACCGTATCTGGTATATATAAAATTATCTTTTTTTATATCTTCTGAAAATCTTTTTTCGGCGTCCTCAGCAGTTTCATATACATAGCTTTGGGTTAAAAAAATAGCTTCGCTAACTTCATTATATTGACTTCTGCGATTTCCAGAATGAACGAGATTAGTTATTTTGTTCCAAGTTGTTTTCATAAATGACTCTGTTTAAAAAAATAAAACCCTTCATTTGCGGCCAAGCAAAAGGAAGGGCTTTCATCCTAACCTTTTAGCGGTTTTTTAAAATGGTCCGCAATCTGGTTACAAATCTCCACACAGGTCGCATAACGCTAAGTAGGCGCGCAGTCAACAATTAGCGCACAATATAACATTTTATAGTACAGCTAAAAAATTAATAAATGATTTAATCTTTAAAATCACCATATGTTTTGAATACCGAATATTGGGTAATAAAAAACGCAAACATGGCAATAGTTAGTCCAAAGGTTTTAAAATAAACCCATGTCTCAGTGGATTGAGTCCGCCAGACAAACTCATTGGTAGCAGCCAAGAAAAGAAAAAAATATGCCATTCGTCGAGTTAAGATCATCCAACCCTCATATGAAAGTGGTAAAGCTTTTCCTAAAAGGGCCTCCAAGTAGGATGTTTTTCTAAAAATACCAAACAATAATATAATGGAGAATAAACAGTAGATGAGAGTTGGCTTTATCTTCAAGAACCGCTCATCGTTAAACAATATTGTCATGCCTCCGAATACTACCACAAGGACAAAGGTCAATAATTGAATGCGCGATACTTCTTTCAATATGAACCAGCTAATAGTGGTGGCAATTACTACCAATGGAACAAAGACTAATGTTGCTAAAACAAAACCACTTAAATCGCGCCCAAATAGTAGTATTTTCTCATCTTTGAAAAAGATAAAAACTACAAAAAATACTGCAATAGGAATATACTCTAACAGATTTTTTAATAGTGTATTCTGATCTTTTTTTGACATTTTAACCTCCCCACTCCACAAACACTGCACCAACGGCTATCAATATAATAAGCGCTATTCTTCTTGGACCGACAGTTTCTTTTAAAAAGAGCCAACCAATTATTGCAGCAAAGACAATCGATGTTTCACGTAGTACAGCCGCCTCACCTACCTTGTCTAGTCTTGTTGCGAGCATGATTGAACCAAAGCTAAAAAAAGCAATCAAACCACCT
>Ga0160422_10000074_pt1 | contig 51854 bp, 37 predicted proteins | sample Fk160mmetaG_FD_108192 | JGI IMG/M metagenome (GOLD analysis project Ga0160422, IMG submission 108192) | Marine microbial communities from the Central Pacific Ocean - Fk160115 60m metaG | ecosystem: Environmental > Aquatic > Marine > Oceanic > Photic zone | place: The Central Pacific Ocean... | reverse complement strand
GCTGAGTACTCACTAGAGCTTGCTCAAGACCTCAAGGCAATTCACGGATTGAATGCAGAAGCAACATCAGCAGATGTTAGAATCATGTTACCCTTTCCTCGACGAGTTCTTTGTGCGATAGCGTTCGCATCTCTCTCGATCTGGAAGATAAGTCCCTTGAACTTCTCAACTGACCATCTACCGTTTGAGTCGGTATCAAGGTCAAATGTTCCTTGAGTAGCAACGTTTGATTGAGCACCAGGTTCTGCTACGTTGTAGATAGTTCTGATAACTTCTCTGTTGATTTCCGCAAGGATCTCAGTAGAAAGAATGTTAGCAAGTTCTGCTTCTGCATTCAAACCGTGGATTGCCTTGAGGTCTTGAGCAAGCTCTAGTGAGTACTCAGCTTTCAACGCACGAGACTTAGCGGTAACTGTTACCTTCTCGATGCTGAATGCCATCTCGTTGAACTGATCACCAGTTCCATCTCCGAGATCTTCAGCAGTATCAGTACGCATACCCTGACCAACGTTGTAGTCAGTAGCAGTTGTCTGTGCTGGAGAGGCAGATCCGTCTAGAAGTCCTGGATTAGAACCACTTTGTGCTGTTGTACCCAAACCAACGTTAGTATTAACGTCGCCTGAGTTAACATCAAAGCCGTCATTCTGTCCAGAGAATGCTGTATCTGCTTCGTTGAATAATGCCTCATCGCCACTCTGTGAGTTGTAGCGTGAACGCATTGCGAAGATTAGTCCAGTAGGACCATTCATTGGTTGAACACCAGCAAGGTCATATGCGACCAAGTTTGGCATTGAACGTCTAATCAATGAGATTAGAACGGGGTCGAAACCAGCAACAGGACCAGCAGCAGTTGCGTCAGCAGAGAAACCTGCTGCAGAACTTGAACTACCTGTGTTTACTGTTGGAGCTTCTGAAAGGAAAGAACGCTCTTCTCTTAGTTCTTTCTCTTGGTTTTCTAGCAGGATAGCGGTAGTAGCTCTTCTATGTGCGTCTTTGATTGGATCAAGTCCGTCATAATCGAGAATGGGGGCCCACTTCTCCTGCAGAGACTCAGAATTGTACATCTGCATTTGAATTTTACCTTAATTTGTTTTAAATAATCTAAAAATCACTTTTTAGCACTTCTGGAAAGTGTCTCAAGATAGGCTTGCATCGTAGGATTTACATCCTGTGATGCTACTTCATCAGTAGAAACCTCTTCAGATAAGTTTTCGGAGGTGCTTTTTGGAGTAGCAGTCTTACTTGGGAAATAAGATTCCTTAAGTTGTACTAGCTTCTCACGATAGTCTGCGTCACTTTTAAACTCAACATTTTCGGCAAGACTAGCGAGTTTTTCTTGCTGAGTGTCTGCTAGACCTTCAGCTACATCAGCAAAAATTACATCTGCTGTGGACTCTGCTAATCTTTGATTAAGAGCAACATTTCTCTCAATCTGTTCATTGAGTTTATCTTCCATTTCATCAAGCTTATCTACCATACTATTAAGTACATCGTATTTTTCTTCAGGGATAGTTACATAATGATCTTCAAATAGTGACTTCATACCTTCTAGGAAGGATTCAGTCATTTCTGTTTTGAGTCCTGCTTCAACTTGTAGTGCGTTCTCCTGCACCCACTCATCAGCAACATACTCTAAGTATGCATCGACTCTTTCAGTAAGTCCAGTTTTGATAGTGTCTAGTTCTTCCACTAGAGCATTAGCATAGGACTCCTGTAATTCTTCTTTAATTTCAGAAACCTTAGTTTTAATTGCAGTTTCAAAAATTGTTCTTGCTTTGGTTTCAAACTCTTCAGAAAGTTCCTCACCAGCGATTAATGCTTTGAGGTCTTCCTCAACATTAATTTCTGCGATTAACTCTTCTTCTTCAGTCGCTTCTTCTTCAGCAACAACTTCAGTAGCTTCTTCTTCAGCAACAACTTCAGTCGCTTCTTCTTCAGTTACTTCTTCTTCGGAAACAATTTCCTGACCATCTTCAACTTCATCAGAAACTGCTTCAGCAGCAGCTGCCTTAGCATTAACAACATCTTTAACTTGTGCTAAAGTTGCAGAAGGATCTTTGAGCTTTGCAGAATCGTCATCAGGACGATAGTTTTCTGGAGTAGGTCCACCAAGGTCTTCAACTGGTATACCAGCAGGAGCTGGATCTGCGGCAGCCGCACCTTTGGTTACTACGTTTTCTTCGAGGTTTTCCATGTCGTGATAATTGTTTCCAACGGAGTGTTTACTAGATTCAGTAAGAATCTATACTTATTTATAGATTTGTTAAACTTAGAGGTTATTTAGAAAATTGGTGAATAGACCCAACTTATGCTCCTCTAAAGCACTTTGATCAACTAAAGTATTAATTGATTTTTTTGTTTTCTCTGCGAGTTGCTCACGAAGGAGTCCTCCTTCCCAAACCCACTCTTTTCCTTCCATTATTCCATTAACAAAAGCATCAGGTGCAGAAGGATCGGCAACGATATCAGCAGCAGTTGCTAGTTGGAAGTCTTCACCAACTACTTTACAACCTGAATGATCTTCTTTAAGTGACCCAACACCACGAGAAGAAACTCCAAGCATAACACCTTCACCAAGTAAAGATTGAGCAATCTTACCCATAGGTGTATCAAGAAGAGTTGCTTTTCCTCTAAAATTATTACCTTCTTGAACTAAAGATGTAATTTTATGAGATACTCTATCAAGATTTACTGTAGGACCTTCGGGATGACCCAACTCTCCTAAAGCACGACCTTTATTAATAAAGTTTTCATTATATCTACCAACCTCTTTACAAAGAGTTTGAATAGGATACATTCTACCATTACGGTTTTTAATTTCACCTTGAAGGAAGCAACCTTCTATACAAAGGCGTTTACATTTCTTGCCGCCTCTAGTATATTTTTCGGTGATAACTTGTACGTTAGTTACTTCTTCGGTGATCAGTTTCATTCTTCTTCCTGTTCGGTTGGCTCTTCTGGATCAATATCATCAAATACTGTTGATGCTATATTTGGTTTCATTGCTTCAATACGATCTGATGCTTTCGCAAATAAAGTATCTTTTATTTTATCAGACACCTCAGAAGCTGACGCATCTGTTGCGATCAAATCAATAATATCTTCCATTAGGATAAAAATATAGTATATTTTCTATTTATAACTCAGCCGAATTGCCATCTGCCTCTGTTACTTGACCTTGCCCATCCATATCTGGGTCTGTAGGAACTTCCCCCATAGACATTCCATCACCTAAAGGTTCTCCTGTTGTTGGATCTACTGGTGCTGATGGATCTGGCAAAATACCTTTTTCAATCTCATCATCAATCTGCATATCAATTTCTTCTATTTCAGAATCACTTTGACGCAATACTCTCTTACGTACATACTCTGTAGAATAGTACTTACCAATATAAGGTTCTATTTGAGTAAGTTGATTTAATCTACCCTCCATCAATTCAGATTCTTTAAGTTCTGCAAATTGATTATCATAAATGAAGTCATATTGAATATGATCTTCCATAGTCTCCCAGTCTTCTGGGGTAACAATATTCTTAAGAATTAACTGTGTCTTAAGCATATCATTAAACATTGCAGCAAAACGCTTTCTTAAACGTCCTACAAACTTAGCAAATTTAAGTTCATCTCTTAAGATTTCTGATGAACGACCTAAATTAAACCCACCTTCAGCAGCGATTCTGGATTCAGGAACACCTAATGCTCTATAAAGTTTCTTCTGGAAATACTCAATATCAGCAAGTTCACCAAGGTTTTGTCCACCAGGTAGAGTTGTAATTTCAGTTCCCCGACCACCTTCTCTTCTAGGCAACCAGAAATCTTCCATCATACTCATAAATTTACGATCATCACGAACTTCACCAGTGTTAGCATCATAAACTAACTTATTTCTATAGCGAGACATTACCTCTTTTAGGTATTGTTCTGCCTTTACTTTTGGTAGATTACCTACATCAATATAAAATATTCTTCTTTCTGGTGCTCTTGATAGTCTGTATATAACAAGAGAATCCTCAATCATTCTAAGTTGATTAAGTGCTTTGATTGCTTTTTGTAAATAAGAAAGAACTCTATTCTTATTTCTATCAACTAAACCAGAAGTACAATATGTAATAGAATCTTTAGCAATTTTTACCGAACCCTTAGTGGTATTCATAATCATCCCAGTTGGATAATTCGGTTTGCTTGTGTATATAAAATACTCGTCAAATTCTGGATTAGGTACATCTTCTTTAGCACCTCTTACCATGATAGTAGGATCAGTACCTTTCTTTTTCTTCTCTTGACGAATATACTTTATTTTTAATGGATCAATATATCTAAGATCCTGAATACCTTCTTGTGGATTTTTTAAATCAATAACCTTTAAATAAAATAATCTTCCATCAACATACCAATTTCTAAAAATTTCATGGCACTTTCTATCAAAGTCCATTAATTCTTTAATATATGTAAATTCTTCCCTTATTTTAGCTTTAATAGGTTCTCCAACTTTTAGATTAGAAAGTTCTACTTCTACTGGAGAATCATAAAGATCACTAACTATAGCTTCATTAACAACATCTTCAATAGCACCATCAACTTCTGGATGGAGTGCCATCTCACGATATCTTTTTATTAATTCATATTCTGAACGATATGCACCTTCAATATCTACATATTGACCATAAAATCCGCTTGATATATAATTATCAACCCCATCCTCATTGTTCTTGGGAACAGGGCTAATTATCGAAGCGGATTTCTTTTTACTATCCTCAATTGAAAAACCGAAAAGTTTTGCCATAGTATAACTGTTTATCTACTATTATAGCACTATTTAGTTAACGTCTTCGCCACCCGCATTTGTGCCAGATCCTTTAATTGCTTCCCAATACTGAACTTGTAGTTCAACAGTGAATTCTTGGATGCCTGTAGAATCGTAAGATAATTCAACTTGACCAACCTGAGTTGGGAAAGTATCATAAAATCTGTAAGATCTTAGAGTAGATCCATCACGATCCAACTGATAAACATAAGCATCTGCTTGATAATCTGCAGGATTTACTAAACCTGTATTGTCAGACAATCTATTAATTGTATTAGACCATCTTTCAAACGCAGAACGAATAGCAAAGTCTGTATCGTTAATAACGGTAACAGTCCAAGAATCGAATGTTCTATCTCCAGCAATTTTAAGAACCCTTCCTCTAAAAGGAACTTCTATTGGTGATACGTTAGAAGCAGGTAAATTAGCACCCTTTACTAAGAATCTTGCTTTTTCAAGAACCGCAGAGTCTGGTTGAGCAGCATCTGGAAAAGTAAGGACAACTTCAAATAAATTAGCACGAGCACCACCACCCGTCAACTTACTTTTGAAGTTTGAAATCGTCCTTAGTGGTGGTGGATTGACTTGGTTTCTAGCCATGATTGTTTTTTAAACCTCTAATTAAACGGAACCGATTACTTCTTCAAACGAAACACCAGTTCTTGTAGCAACAAAGGTAAGACCAATGAAGTTGATAGAACGTGCTGGTTTGATGAATATGTCAGCAACAAATTCGTTTGCATCGATTACTGCTGCTGTATTGTTTGTTTCGTCACAAACAACTACGAAGTCGAAAATACCTCTCTTCGCTTGAACATCTCTTAGGAATGGTTCAACTATATTTACAAAGTTTGTCCTTGTAAGTTCATCGTTGAATTCAAAGAGTTGATCTTTAGCAGCCGCTGCGATAGCATCTTCAAGGAAGATAAACAACCTACGAACGTTGATGCGATCAAATGCTGATGCCTTACCAAATGCTGTCTTATCTCCAAATAAGATAATTCCAGCACCAGGAGAATTAATTACAGGGTTAATTCTATTTGAATAAAGAATGTCACGCTGTTTCTTACCTGGATTGTAAACTAACTTAACTGCGTTAAGAATAGCACCTCTCGATGTTCCTGCTGGTGAGAACCAAGGGAATTGTTCGAGACTTGTTCTAGCACAAGTTCCAGCAATATCACCATTTAATGGGACATATCTGAAAGTATTATTAAAGCGATCAAACATGTATTTGTAACCGCTATCAAGAACACCATAAGTTGATGATGTCATTGTTGAATAGAACTTAATGATATTTTCAGTGATAGTGTCAATATCATTAACAGTGATTGCAGTTCCGTCACTAGTATCATTTAAAAATGCTTGCCTGTATGGAGAAACAAATGCTACACAATCCTGTCTAGATTCAGCAACTCCTATTACAGTTTGTCCAAGTTGATTTGCTTGACTTAATGAATAATTAGCAGATCCCATAAGAATGAAATCAACATCAGTCTCTTCAGCGTTTTCAAATAGTTTGTAACCAGACATTATATCGTCTAGTCCAGGACTAAATGCCCCATTCTTTTCTTCTGCTTTTACAATGCTACCACCAGATGATGTATCTGATGCTCCTCCATATAGAGTACCTTTTGATAAAGTGTAACTACTATTTCCAGTAACAGCAAAAGTAACACCATTAGCAGGTTGATTCCAATCAGTATCTAAACCTGCAGTAGAGAAATTAGATACAGTATTAAATCCTACTGTAGTATCTGTTGTGTTAGCAGGTTGTCCTCCAGCAAAAATAAATCTTGAATTAGTTTCAAGAAACTTTTTCCAGTAAGAACTACTTCCTACAGAATACTCTGCGTCAGATGCTTTAGAAAGAGATAAATGCTTTTCTAAAATAGTTCCAACATTACCAGTAACCTTTCCTTCTTCATCAATTACAACTACATGAATCTCATCGAATCTAGCACCTCTTGAATCAGCAAAAGATGAAGTTCCTGGCCTATTTGCCATTTGACTCCAATCTAAGTATCCGATTACATCTTCATTAGATTTCAATTCTACTTGTTGAGTATTAAACCAATCACTTTCACCAGTGTATGATCTACTTGCCCAAGGTGCTGAAGCTGAAGTAGCAGTTCCACCAGCAGTATGAATACCTATAGTACCAGAAGCTGGGAAAGCATAAGTTCCTTTTTCAGCATAATCATGATCTTCTACTGTTCCGTCAGCAGCAATATGATTAATAAACTTAACACCAATAGAACTGATTCCTACAATTTCACTAACAAGACCTGTAAAATATCCATCTAAAGGTGTTGCTGTTGAAAGTCCAGCAGCAGTTGTACCATATTTTGTACCACTAGCAGTAACTGTTACTGCCATACCAACGGTAATATCAGTAGTAATAATACCACTTAGGATTTGATCAGTTTTACCATCTATTGTTGCTACTTTAAGGCCATTTGCCCAAGTACCAGGACTACTAGCAGCGATTGTTACACCAGTGATGTCATTCTCGTCATATCCTAGTTGTAAATAATGCTCTCTTCCCTTTATTCTAACACTGGCAGCAGCACCAACCATAGCATTTGTTAAATTCTGATCATCAGATCTAACAACACTTAATGTTCCACCATAAGCAAGATATGATGAAGCAACTAACCAATGCTCGTAGTGCTTATCAGTTGAATATGGTTTACCAAAAGTTTGTAGTAAATCTTCCTCACTTTCAATAAGTTGGGGATCATTAACTGGTCCTTTTTCAAATGGTGCTACAAGTGCTCCTGTCGATCCACTTGTCGGATCCACTCTACCAATTGTTAGATCGACCTCTCTTATTACAATGCCAGGAGATGCTAAATTTAGTGGCATCTTTTCTGTCTCCGAATCTCAGATTATTCTTTTATTATTTATTCAAAGGGTCTTTTTCATTGGGGAAACAGTGCATGAACCTACCAATCTGGGTATTCCCAAATATTTGATTTTTTTCTACTAGTCTTAACACGGTTAATAGTACATACCTTACATTCATAAGAATATGCTGATTGATTCCTTCTATTTTTACGTATTAAATAAAAATCCGATATTAAATCTTTAACTTTACCACATATCCTACACTTTCTTTCTTGTAATAATAAATGTTCTAATTCTATCTGTTCGTCAAAATTCATTAACGAAAATCCCACATATAATTCATACCACCACCCTTATCACCATATTCATCAACATGCCAAGTATCTCCATCCGCATCAACAAAACTAGTATCATCTAATCCATCTGACATAAATCCAAATGGAGCCATGTCCTGTTCTATCTGATTCTTCTGCTCTTCATAAAGTCTTTTCCGAACATCATTGTCCGTCATTTCTTTAAAATAATCTTGTGCTACTACCCAAGCAAATATGACAAGGCACATGGCAAGGTCATCATTACAACCTTCCTCTGCCTCAAATGAATTATGCTTTTGAGCAAAAGTAGTTAATTCTGATATAATATCGTAATCACTAACTAATATCTTATCATCCTCAAGCATAGTCTTTAAGTTAGAACAACCCAACTTCTTAACTGCTGCTGTTGTTCTTACACCCAACTGACATTTCTTACCAGAGAATCCTTGTCCAACAATTTGACCGTTTCTTCCTCTCATGGATGCCATAAGAAGATTATCATACTCTAGATCATATTGAAGAATACTTGCAACCTGATCTCCAATATCATTTACTTCTACTAATATGAATGATTCATTATATCCCTTTGCCACATCATGTATGATGTTTGGAAACAGCATAGGTTTAATTTCATTATTCCTATACTTTGCTACAACTTTATATGGGAAGTTTGTAATGTCAAAAACAATGAAAGCAGAATAATCATTACCCAATCCACGAGCAACGTCAACTGTTATCATATAATTATGTTCTTTAATTGGTGCTTCGTAAATATCAAGTCCAGCATTTCTTTGTAATGGATCTTCAAATACTAAATTTTTAAGTTTAGAAGCATTAATAAGAGTATTAACAGATCCTAAGAACTCACATTCAAACTCAATCTTAAACTGCTGTTCAGATGTGTTAGCAATAGTCTGCTCTTTCCAAGCCTCATCTCTACCAGGTACTTCAGACCAATGAACTTCAGTTGGAACATAATCACTCTTACCTTTTTCAGACTCACGCCACATACGATAGAAATGATTCATACCCCTTGGGGTAGAAACGATAATTACTTTAGTACTTTGTCCAGAAGTAATAGTTGGATAAACGGAAGCAAAGAAATCATCAGCAATGTGATTCGGGATGAATGCGAACTCATCCAAAAATATGACATTATAAGATCCACCACGAACAGCAGAGGAAGAAGTAGAGTTTGCCGATATTTTAGATCCATTTTCTAACTCCAGAGAACCTTTATTCCATGATATTATACCTTGTTGCATCCATCTAGGTAAATTTTCATATGCAAGTTGTAACCTGCCAAGTAAATCTCTAGCAGTGGACGCTTTGTTTGCCAGAATCGCAACATTGACATTATCATTAAAAACGGCGTAATGTAGTAAGTAAGATACGCAAGTGGTTGATTTACCAGTCTGTCTAGGCATCTTACAGATGTTAAATCTAGACTCATGGAAATTTTTAATTAACTTCTCCTGAAAGTCATACATGTTGAAAGGAACTAGACCTTCATCAAGAGAAACGATTTTTATATAATTTCTTGCAAAATAAACAGGATCTTCCTTACACTTAAGGAATTCTATAACTTCTTCTTCTTTAAATTCTATAGGCGTATTCGCCTTCTTCAGGTTGGGATTACCTAAGTATACTTCCTGTGACATAACAAATTAAAACTTACTAATCAGTAAATCCTGCTGCTGCTCCTTTTACTCCAGCATTAGCAGCAAATATTGCGTATGTACTTACTTTCTCTAAAAACTCAACTGAACCTGCTGGCATAGTAAACGAACCAACAACTGTTCCATTAGCAGCCTCTACAAGTGTTACTAGATGAGCACTTGTGTCAGTATTAACTAAACGCACAACAGTAGCACTACCGAATGTACTTGCTGATCCTGTTGCCGTGGCACATGCTGCTTCAGCACCTTTAATCAAAGTTCTTGACATTACTCTAACTTACACTATAAGGTTATTTATTCATATGGATCGCTACTAGTTGGTGATGGATCTCCAGCACCAATATCAATATCATTAGGTGTCACATCAGCATATAACAATATTGATCTATTTAATCCTAAGAATTTAACGTTTGATTCTGTAGCACCCTGACTTGTTGTTGTTAATGCTGATGATGAAGGTGTAAAGTTACTTGTATAAAGTGCCTGTCCTTTTGTAAGTCTTAAGTTGGAAATTTGTCCATCAACATAACCACTAGTAGCAACATTACCACCAATATCTACATTAACAGTACTGTTCTGCATAGTACCAACAATAGTATGATCTGATCCTTTAGATCCATTTAACCAAACATTAATCGTATTACCACTCCTAGTTACAGCACAATGTTGCCATTGGTTTGTCTGAAGTGAACCAGGAGCACTTATTCCATACAAACTACCAGCAGTATTACAATAATAGAATTGTAAAGTAGAACCAACAGGTTCAAGTGTCCAACTGTTTGTTACATTATAATTTCCATTTGGCCACTGAGCCATTAATCCACACCAACTTGGATTGGTTCTTGGTCTATACCAACATTCTATCGTAAAATCTACGGCAGCAAGATCAAAGTCGGTGCTATCTTCAATAGTTAAATAATCGTTACCATCAAAATCAACAGACCAATCACCATCAAAAGGATTGGAAGAATCATTAGAAGAAACAGTTCCATAGGAAGTAATTGTTCCTGGTGTAACTGTAGCTGCTGTAGGTGATGATTGATTTAATCCTAAGAATTTTACATTAGATGCTGTAGCACCCTGACTTGTTGTAGTCAATGGTGACATAGAAGGTTGGAAATCAGTCTCATATAAACACTGATCCATAGTAACTCTTACATTACTAATCCTACCTTTAAATGGTTCTTCTACCTGTCTATCAACCGTATTTGCGATAGCAAGATTTTGTCCACTTGAATTGTAATTGGTTGCTGCTATTCTAAATGTTATACTAGAATTAGTATCCTCTAAGTTTCCATTAACAAATAATCTAAAAACACCACTCTTTCTAGTAACTGCCACATGATACCATTGATAAGTTTCTACAGTAGTAGTTCCTACTAATATTCTACCATTAGATGGTGTAGTTCCTTGATTCGCATTAACATAAGATCCAACTGTTATTTTATTTACATGATCACCATCATCAAAATTCAAACCTAAAGCACTATCATCATTCCAATACTCCCCAAAATGCAGTATTCTTGAATATGCGTAAAGATCTTCCGTTCTCATAACATATGCTTCTATTGTGAAGTCATCAGTATTATTAAACGCAAGATCATTAGTTGGTGCTAATTGTAATCTAGAAACACCACCATCAAATATAACACCATAGTTTGGTGGTGGTGTTGTAGAGGTATCAGAAATAGTAACAGTTAGAGTATTACCTACCTGAGTATTTCTTCCAGAATCACTATAAACTTTAATCGTAGCAGTTTCTGTTCCTTCAGTAGTTAAATCTTCATCAACTGTATGAGAGAAAGTAGCAGAATTACTTGATACGGATGCTGTTCCTGTTAGTGCTCCTGATGAGAAATCTGAAGATGATACACCAGTTAACTCCCAATATAAATTAGTTCCATCAGCAACATTAGTAGTTGTAATTGTAGTTGTAAAACTTCCCCCTTCATCTACAGCAGTGGCAGATACTGAATGGGTATATGTTGGAACAGGATCTGCAGTTTGTCCTACAAAACTCATCATAGGCGAGAAAGCAACCCTCGCTACTTTAAGATTCACACTACCTTCTAGTGTATCTGTATAATCCTTTTCACAATACACAACTTCACCTGCAGGAACCATAAAAGTACCTACAGTAGTACCACCAGAAGTTTTTCTGGTTACAAGTAAATTAGAAGAATCGCTATTAAAGACTCTTACAACACTAGCACTACCAACGCTAATAGGAGCGTTTAGATTTGTTTCCCCACCTAATACTTTCATTTAGTTTGCCATCTCCTGTTCTAATGGTGTTAAGTGTGATCCAGAGGTTCCATACTTCTTAACCTTATCCTTTGTTTTCTTCAAATACTTCTCAGTATTTGCTTTAACCTTAGCACGATTTTCATCTTTCTTTTCCTTTTCAGTTTTAGATTTTATAACAGTATTCTTTTTAGGATCAACTTTTTTCTTTTCTGTATTAGAAATTGTTTTATTTTCACTTTTCTTCTCCTCCTTTTTCTTCTCGTGTGGTATTACTCCTTTAGGTTCATTTTTTGGTGAATCTGGTGCTGAAGATTTTGCCTTTTTCTTACCAAGTTTTTTTCCAACATTTAAACCTGCCTCTAAACCAGCCAAACCAAAGAAAGCAGCACCAGAAGCATTTGATATAGATTTAGCTTTATCTGCTTTTAAAGTAGCTCCTGCTGCTTTATTCAATGCTTGCCATTCTCTAGCCATCTTGATTTTCTTTTGAGTGGCTTTAGATCCCTTACCGACTTCTGTTGCTTTAACATCAACAGTAGACTTACTTGCTGGTTTTTCAGTTTTAGTTTTGGATTTAGTAATTGAAGTAGTTTTAGATTTGGGTTTTATTGCAGTACTAGATGTAGTTGTAAGTTTATCTGACTTAGATTTAACTAAAGCACTACCTTTATCGTTTCTTATTTGACTAATAAGTTTATCAGTCTTATTAGATATAGTTCCTGGTTTTTTAGAGCTAGATACTGCCCTATCCATTCTATCATATATCTCTTTAGCTTTGAGTTGCTTTTTACTCTTACCCTGTATCTTTAAAAGTTCCTCATTACCTCTTTGGGTGATTTTTTGTCTTGGAACGTGTACTGGTTTTGGTTTAAGTACTGTTTTTGCTACCTTCTGACTACCTGCCTCAACTGCTGCTCTTGCTTGAGATGCTGTTATATTAGGTGCAGTGCTCTTACTTGACTGAACTGCTGCTCTTGCTTGAGTTGGTGTCACAGTAACTCTATTGAGTTCTGGTTTTACCTTACTTTTAGTAAACTTAGGCTTAGTGGTCTTAGTAGTCTTAGTAGAGAATTTATTAGCAGCAGCCTGTATTCTTGGATTATTAGTTGCAATATTACCTTTAATTTGCTGTCTAATTACCGCAAGATCTCCAGCCCTTTTAGCTGCTTTAACATTACCAACTACATTCTTTGCTGGATTTAATAAACCCTTATTAACACTACCACGTAATGCTTTACCTGATTGATAAACTCGTGCTGGAAGTTCTTTTGCAAACGCACCAACCTTATCAATATCTTTATTTGCTCTTGCCCAATTCTTAGGATTTCTAGCAAATTTTGTTAAAATCTTTCTATCCTTTATACCACGTTTCGCAGCAAATTTAATAACCTTTGGGGCAATTTTTGTTGCTAACATTTTAGCACCCTGAAAAGCACCTTTAGCAAGAAGACCCCATGCCTCAGTCAAATCTTCTTCCACATTATAAAATTCAGCAACTTCATCATAAGAGAATCCTTCATTATATAAATCGGTAATATCTTCTTCAATTATCTGTAAAACCATATTTTCAAGATCTACCTCATAAGAAGCAGAAACTACTTCTTTCTTTTTATCATTATTAACCATCAAGGTATAGTCAACATCATTAACACCATGCTTGATAGTTTTATTTTTAGGTGCTGCTAAATTTTTTTCATGACCACCTCCGAGAAACTTATATCTCTCATCAACCTGATCTTGAATCTCCGATCTCCAATCATAATGATCACTCATTGGAACCTTTTTAGGAGGTATGATATTACCATCTTTATCTGTCTTAGGTCTGTAAAGTAAATCACCCTTTTTTGGAGGTATAATATTTCCTTCCTTATCTGTTTCAGGTCTATAAAGTAAATCCTTCTTTCCAATTTTTGTCAATTCTTCATTTGTGGACAGTGGTTTTGCCTTGATTATATCTACAGTCTCTATCTCATTAAACTGAACGCCATCAGAATAATTCTGTACACTTATACCACCCTGAACTTCTTCATTAGTTGTACCACTTCTTCTATTTCCACCTATCTTTAAATTATTTCTCGCATCCTCAATTTTTTCATCAACTTTTGGTTTTAAAAACTTTTTCGCTAGATATGGAAGTGCTAAAACACCACCAGCTACTAATGCAGTAGTAACAGCACCTTCATCAACCTGATCTTGAAACTCTGATCTCCAATTTGATAATGTTTCACTCTTTGCTCTTATATTGTCCATTGAACAGATTAATTTTCGTTATTATTATTTAGAATACCTCCTTTTAGCATTTTTGATAATTCACTAGTAGAACCAACAAATACTGCATTATTCGTAACATTGCTTGGTGTTTTCATAGCATCTTCATCCAAATCTTTAACTTTCTTCTGTAAATCTGCTAACTTATCTGTAGTATCAGCAACACTCTTTATTAATTGTCCAGCAACTTCATATGCTCTTGGACTGGCACTTTCACCAGCAAGTTCCATAATACCATTAATTGCTTCTTGACCCTTTTCAATTAATGAATATAATTGTGCTCTTGTATACTTATAGTCTTTATCAACATCATCAGTAATATCGGTCATTGTGTCCTTTCTTCGGACACAACCACCCTCATTAACTTGCTGAACTTCTATTTCAGTGTTAAATGTATCATTCAAATCGTCATAATTATCTTTCATAATTAAATGTCTACTTTACGGGTAGGACTGTAATCTTTAGAATCACCAAAAAATTCCCTAGTTTCTGTGAAACCAAAATCATCACCTGGTTCTATTAGCATGTTGTCAGCAGCATCAATAACCTGGTCATCATTGTAATCTTTTTTAGCAGTTGATTCTACTCTATACCGCATTTCACGATTAGCAGTTCTCGTATTAGTATCTGAATAGTAATCAACTTGAACCTTACGTATAAGTCCATCTGTACTGTCTGCGATAGGACCAAACATGTAAGTTTTTGCTGTAAAACTTAATGTATATATTAATGATCTTCTAGTATCAAAGTTACCTTCATAGTCATCAGAATACTCTATACCATTTAAGATTAAAGGGATATCCCTCTTTTCTCCAATAGAATTAACTAGATCTACTGTTAATGTAAATCCTGGTTGAAAAAATGGTAATATTTGTTCTAATATCTGTAAAGAATCGTCTTGTAATTTTGTAAGTATATTTAATTCAAATCCAATATTATAAGGAACGGGCATAAAAACTTTTTTAAATTTCTTACCGTCCTGTGCTTTAAATGTTTGTGTTATTCCAGATTTTCTTGAAGGATCATATGTAATTGATGACATTTCAAAAGACATTCTAGGCAAACTTATAGCAACTGCTTTATTAAGTTCTGGTTGTTGTTGCAGTCTTGCTAGAAATTTTTGTCTAGGACCATAAGCAATAGGAACCTTGGTATCAACAAGATCCTTACCTTCATTATCCTGATGACGAACATGTATATCATTAAATACTGTTCCAAAAGATATAACAGTTTTTCTCAGTATTTCGTGATAAAAATATGTACCAAACATTAAACTACACCAAAGGGATTAGATTCTGTAAAATCAATAATTTGATCAGCTTGAAATTCAAACTCACCACCATCACTATATTTATCATTAGCATCATCAGAATTATATGAAGCAGTCGCATATTTTGCTCCAGATATCTGACCAACAATTTCTTCACCGCCAAAGAATCCTGCTACAGTTGATCCAATTCCAACATTTGTAACCAAAAGTACCTTAGTATCAACATCCCAAGATCTAACAGTTGCAGTTGTTCCTGATCTGGAACCCTTGACAATTTCATTATATTGATATGTTCCTACACCAACCATAGATTCTGGATCAGCAATAGTCACTGTTGGTGATGAAGTATATCCTTTACCTGGATTATCCACATAAATGAATTTAACAACTCTATTTTGACCACTATCTCCAACTGATGTTATACCAGTTGCTTGTATTCCAGATCCAGGTGCTTCAATAGTAACTGTAGGTGCTGTTCCATATCCAACACCACCATCTATGACATTAACTCTAACTACTCCATTAAATCCAGTTTGAATAGAGCAAGTTGCTGCTGCTCCAGTTCCACCACCACCACTAAAACTAATAGTAGGTGGAGTAACATATCCAGAACCAGCATTTAATACTAAAATCTTTTCTATAGAAGTGACATTTGCTCTGGTTGTCATTATACCAATTGCTCTAGTGGTATCATTAGCAGGTGAATCACTAAAGGTTATAGTTGGTGCTGAAGTAAATCCTGATCCATCATTATTCAAAAATATTTCACTAACGTAACCACTACCTAATGATGCGGTTGCTAATGCAGTCCTTCCTAAACCAACTAATTTTAATGTTGTTAGATAACCCTCATCCTTAACTTGAGTATCAATTGCTTCTATAGAAGTATCAATAACTTCATCTTCAAGTTCAAAGAGTTCACATTTAAGTTGATAAACATAATTCTTACCTAATTGGTAAAATGGATCTTCATGTTCTACAAACTTTATTTCAAATAACCTTTGACCTAAAGGAAAATAAACTAGATCACCTTCTCTTGGTCTGGATGATAATATTATCTCACTCTCATCAGTTCCATCATCCAAACCTGCCATAAATGGTGCGATAAAATCCTCAAACCTTTCTTTAGATATTGTAAGCGTGACTTCATCACGAATATTCATACCAAATTTAGTTAATACATCACCAGCACCAGAATAACCCTCATATGTATTGACATATGCTTCTATACTAAAATTATCATCATACTTAGAAGATTCTATTTCATTCCAAACATTATCAGTACCTACAACTTTTCTTGGAATATATGTTACTTCAACACCATATATCTTAAGGTGTTCATTTATTAAATCTTGTGTTAGTCTTTGTTCCGACTGAGCACCTTGTAGGAAAAATGGATTTAATGCCATATTATTATCCTATAAAGTCGTATGGTGGTAACTCATATTCAGAAGTCATTCTTGATCTGAGAGATTCTATTTCTTTCTCAGCATCATCGTAAATCTCCCGACCATTCATCTCTATTCCACCTGGTAATTTAACTCCTTTAAATTTAATTAAATTTTGCCCCCATTGTCTCTTTATGAGAGCAGTGAGATACTGTTTTAAGAATACATCATTATAAACTTGAGTAAATGAATTTGGATCTAACGCCCTATAGCAATCCAAAATCAACCAATTACCAGCAGTCTCAGCACCCCAATCTATATCCAAATATAATCTATCTTGTCTCTTATTAAATCTTACTTGCTTATCAGTTGTTAACAGAAAATCAATATCTTCAAGATATGATTTAACCATAGCATACTGAAGCAATTCTACAGAATTAAAGTAATAAAGATCATTTAAAAATAACTGATACTTTATACTAAACATTCCACCAGATATTGAACTGGTATCAAATTTAAATATTTTCTCTACCCCAACTACAGAATCTGGAACTTGTAAAAAATTGGAAGTCTCATACCAATTACTTGTAGTTGTGCCGTATCCAGATATATTAGTTGATGTTCCTGTTGTTGTTACAATGCCAACTCCGTCATGATTTTTTGCTGCTCCTCTATCAATATCTTCTTGAGTAAGTTTATACTTAAGATACATTCTTTCAACACCGTCAAAATGGCGTTCGTTGAAAAGTTGTAAAGCATCATCAACTAAATCATCTATTTGGTCATCAGCAACGTTAATTTCCAATACAGGAGCACCTAGCTTTCTCAAGCAATAATCAATAAGTCCTTGTCTGGTTGATGGTTTCGCCATTTATCTTGATGCTATATTGCCTGTGGGTTTTGGTTTCGTAATTTTTTCAGTTTTATTTTTACTACTAACCTGTTCTTTCAATTCTAATATTTGCTGTAGCAAATCCATTTTGTCTTTTTCAAAATCATTTTTCATTGTTTCAATTTTTGCTTCTAAAAGAACATTTTGATTTAATGTATTAGAAAGTCTTTGATGATATAAATTCACTAAAACATTAACGTCAACGTCACTTCCATTATTTGGTTGTTGCATAATTTAACTCAGAATGTACCCCCGTCTAGTGTTGAAGTCCAACTAGGCTTATTAGTATATATCACATTAACAGCAGATGCTGTTACAGATAAGTTTTCAATTGCACCATTATTACCTTCTTTTCTTAAATTGTTAGTAGTATCAAATGTACCTTCAACACCAATTAAACTTATTGAATTACCAGTTAAACCAGTTTCAACAACACCATAAGCATTAGTGGCATCTTGTCTAATAATATCACCAACAGTAACTGTTACACTACCAGATAAACCCATGTCTATTTTAGTAACAGCAGTCAATATTTGTTTTGATGTATTAACTGGAGATGCTACAGCATTAGTTGATGTCTGTAATCCATTCTCATCAAAATATACAACACCATGAGTATTGTAATCACCAGTTTGATAGTAGATACCTTTAATATCAAGGAATCCTCTAGTTCCAGTTACTAAAGCATTGGCAGTACTAGCGTCAGGAATATAAGTCCATGCTCTTGATGTAGCACTACTATTTGGATTAGTTTGGTCAATATAACCAAAGAATCCTAACTTATTATTACCAGCACCACTACTTGTATTATATCCGAAAGAAATACCACGATCAGTATTTGTATCGTATGCGTGAGTAATAGTTAATTGTGTAGTGGTAGTAATACCTGGAGCACCAATAGTTTGATCAACAGTAATAATTCTCTTTGATTCGTCATATTCAGTAACAGTTGCTACACCAGATGCTGATAAAGCAGAACTTGATGAAACAACATCACCTGTATTAATACCAACAACAGAATCTAAAGTAATTGTACTAATACCAGCAACAACAGGTTGCATTACTGTTCTTTCACTAGTTAAATCACCTAAGTGTAAAATAGGATCATTTAAAGTTGATGTTGTAGAGTTTACAGATGTTGTTGTTCCATCTACTTGTAAACTACCTTTAATAACAACAGTACCTTCATTACTCAATCCATCTGGATATGGGTCAATAAACAGAAGATCTCCACATCCTGCTTCAGTTTCAATAACATTAGAACTTATTCCAACACATCCAAACTTACCTTTACCAGTAACTTTAACACTAGTATCAAACTCCCATGAAGCACCAGTTACCTTTACAGCATCATCTCCATTCTCATCATATTCTATTTTGGCATCTTTATCAGTACCAAATGATAAGAAAGTATCATCTACAACATTAACATGACCATTACCATTAGTATCGAATATAACATCACCATCCACATTAGTAGATGATATTGTATTCAGATCCAATCTAAGATTATCTACATTCCACTGGTCAACCTTTCTTTGGTTGTCCATGACGGCAACTATACCACCATCACTATTTCTTGTATTCTGAACACCAGCAACAGCACCTGCTGCATGTTCCATCATAGAGGTGTAAAACTGACCACCTATTGAATGTACATTATTACCATCATCACCAATGTATATTCTATCTTTATATTGATTTATACCACCGTAACTACCAATACCTGTCACATAGGCCATTTCACCCCAATTGAGGCTGGCAGGTTTATCGGTTCCAGAGGATCGTTTGATCCTGATAATACTAGCCATTTAGAAATTTCCCCCGTTAATGTTTAAATTTTGTTCCGTTCCAGGTGTTAGTTCATTGGTAGCATCCCATTTTTGAGTTGCAGCATTATAAACTAAGACCATTCCATTCAACAGAGTCGAGGCACTAACATCACTAAGCTCAGCAAGCGATAATCCCTGAGCTCCAGCAAGTGATGAAACAACCTTCACAGCATTGTGTTGTCCAACTCTTACTTTAATGTCTGCCATTTATGTAACCAATTCAGAATCTATATATTTATTTATATGTTTCTATGTTATCTGGTTAGTTAAATTTTTAAGTAGTTGTTTAATTTCATTAATATCTTCTTTCATTCTATCCAATTCTGCTCTCTCATCACTCTTCTTGTTTCTGGCAGAAACATAAGAACTATAAGCATTATTATCAACACTTAATATAGCACCTGTATTTTCATCACGAAATAGGTTTTTGTGTCCTTCAACTGGTATCATGCTTTTATTTTTTTAATAGGATTCGTATTGTCAATGTTCTTATCCCTAACATTAGGGTCAGTTATAGATTTTGTAGGGATTGAATCATCTTTTCCAAATTTCTTTGGTTTTCTGGCTGTTATTCTTTTAGGTGCTGGAACGTAAGGGTTCTTAGGATCTTCTTTAGGTGCATCATAAGGTTGTCCTGGAGATCCACCTCCACCAGCAAGTTTTTTAAATAATCTTTTGATATATCTAAAATTACCTTTCTCATCAGTAGTTCCCTGATTCATGGTTTTATATGGAGATAAACCTTTTATAGAATTAGAAGCTTCTACTGCCTCATCTAAGAATTGTTTGAATGACTTCATTTATAAGTATTACCTTTAGTAATATCTAATGTTTGTTTCTTTTCTGGATTGGGATCAAAAGATCTCCAAGTTTTAGGATTATTCTTAAAATAAGTCTTCACTTCGGGTTCATTAAGGTATTGTTTTTTTAATGCTTCCCTACCTTTCACATTATCCATAATATCATTAGGGTATCTATTACCACTTCCTAGATCATGGCTTGGTGGTCCATGATGCCCATAAGACCATTTACCTGGAGTGGTTTCTTTACCTGTTCCATATTTTTGAACAGGAATTTTTTTTACTTCTTCTGAGAATTGATTAAAAGTTCTCATTATGCTAAAGCAATTGCTCTAAAGTCTTTAAGTCTAATAGGAACACATTCGTTAGTAGATGTCATTACAATCTTAATTGTAAATCCACTAAACTGTTCTAGATCATTAGCAGTGAATTGATATTCAGAAAAATCATTCTGACCATTTTTCTTAACTAAAGCATCTGACCTACCATCATTCAATCCAAGATCAATAACTCTATCACCAAAACCATCACCAGTAGTATCAATTAGATTTTTATATCCAGGAAATGCTCTGTATGTTGATGATACTTCACTTGAATCAGCAGTAAATAATCTATAGTAAACTCTAAAGTCTGCTTCTGGTCTAACATTAGCAGCAACAAATACCTTTATTGAAGTTGCTGGTTGCTTCAAATTAACTTTCTTAGAGATAAACATTGATCCATGTGGATCTCCTATTATAGCATTTGTTTTATCATTAGAAGCATAATTATCTACACCTATTGGATCATTTATCTTATTTCTTCCCAAAATCAATGTAGCATTTTGTACATCTAATACAGGAGATAAATTCTTATCGTTTGAAGTCATATCAACCTTCACCGCAAGAGACTTATTCTTAGGTAAAGATTCTAATCTTTCAGATTCATTAATTTTAGAAGCAGCTAATCTTGGAGTTGGGAAGAATGTAGTTTCATTTAAAATTGTAGGTTCAAATCCCTGATCAATAAATGATACCTCATTACCATTAGCACTTGTTCCACTTACTGTTCTAAAGGAAGAACTAGCACGAGTTATACCAGGTGTAATGATATTAAACTTAGCAGAAGCATTACTAAATTGATGGTTTTGTGATATACCAACATTAGGTCCACCAACTGCTTTTTCATCAGTAAAGTTTAATTGATTTTTTCCTGCTAGTCGATTACCAGTACCTCTACTAATTTCTAAGAAATAATTATCAATATTAGAACTATTTCTTAAAGTCTGATTTGATGGTACATCGTGAGTAGTATTAATCTTAACCAAAGGCATACCATTAATTTCATATGTCTGAATACTATCTCCATCTGAATGGGAAAGAGCAGTTGATCCTTCAGCACCTCTAGCAGAGAAATTTAATTTATCAACACCGATAAGATAAGAAACAATTTCTCCATTTATAAGTGCTTCACCTCTATCTGTAGTAATACCAGCAAATTTAGAAAATGATGCTGTACTAGCAACAGCAACTTCTGTGCCAGTTGCTGGTAGATCTGCAGTAATAGTTGTCCTAACAGTATCAGGTTCAACATCTGTAATTCTAACTTTATTATTAGAACCATGATGACCATGATTATACTGAATAACCTCTATTACATTTCCTGCATTAAGATCACTTGTAACAACAGAATCTGATGTAACTTTAGCACTATTACCTAAAAGTGTTCTAGTATCATTCGCTGATCCATAATGAATAATAGTGTCATTAGTAACAAATTTTTCACCTTGTACATCTGTAAGGAATAATGTGTCAAGATCATCCTTAATATCTGTTACTACAAATCTAGCACCAGCTCCCTTTTCCAAACCTAGACCAGAAGATAAAGCAGTATCAGCAGTTAATACTTCACCAACAACAAATCCAGTTCCAGCAGCAGTTACAACACTGACTGCTGTAACTTTTCCAGTTGTATTATTTACAGCAAATGTTGCTCTAGCACCAGTTCCGCTACCAGTAAGTGAAGTTAAGTATCCCGCAGGAATATTACCAGTGCCACCAGTTCTAAAATAACCAGATCCACCAGATAATAATTGTAAACCTATAGGTGTATCCATAATTGGAGCACCTCTATCTTCAATTATACCAGTGATACTATTATCTTCCTCATCAGTAACTAAACCACTACTAATTTTTCTACCTATTGGTAAAAGTGCTGATTCGGTTTCGGTAATATTTCCAACACCAAATCTTATTTTTCTTGGTAAAGTTCTAATTGGATTGGTAAATAAATTAGAAGTATTGATGTTACCAGGTTCAATTGGTGTATTGTAGAATGTTGTAGTTCCTGATGGTACAAATTCTGCTTTTCTAAGAGTAAACTTAAGATCTTGATATTGGCTTGGTGTCCAAATTGTACCATTTTGAGACTTGAATAAACTACCACCAATATATTGTTTAGTAACAACACCAAATTGAGAATCACTTGTACTTGCTGGTAATCCACTAGGAGGAGTAACACTCTTCTGACCCATAGTAGCAACCCACATCTCATATTCATCAGAACCAGGTGATAAGAATACAAGAGCATATTCCTTACCAGATTCTAAGTAAACTGGTGATGGGAATCTAACAGTAGTTGCTACAGTAGCATCAACTGAAGTATTAATATTATTTGGGTTTAATGAAGTCTGAGCAAAATCTTGAACAAGGAAACTTGTAGGTGTTCCTAATTCAACTTCTCTAAGTTCAATAAAAACTTTAGCATTTGAATCTTTCTTAAAGAAATAAACATCAAATGAAGTTAAGAATGCTCCAGTCTCATCAACAGTAAATGTTTGTGCTAAAGGATCTCTATAAGGTGCTTCTACTCTTACAGTAGAAGAATCTGAATTTACGTTTACTGTAGTTGTAGTTTCATTTGGTCTCTGTGCTGGTGGGGGAGGATTTCTAACTCCAACTGTACTTGTGGTTTGAGTTAAAATAGTACCCGTTCCACTAAATGTTCCTGTAGCATCACTAGCAAGAGCAGTACTTCCTGGTGGTACAAATTCCCCAGTAGTATTAGCAGTCAATCTAAATGTCTTTCTTCCAGTATAGAATAATACTGATGGTGCTGGTACTACATGTGGATCTCTGAAGAAGAATGCTCCTAAAACATCACCCCAATTATCAGACATTAAATCTACATTGGTTACAGTAGCTTCAGTTCCAGTCTCCTCTCCGATTAATTTTGCACCATTAACAACATATCCAAAATAATTTGAACCATTTGCTAAAGCACTAACATCACAGTTAAACAATAATGATGTTGATGAATATGTATCAGCAGGTCCAAGTCTAGATTTATCAAAAGGATCTACTATATATTTTTCAACAACTACTGAAGGTGATCCTAGTCCAGCAGCAAACTCTGGTCTACTAGTATCTCCAAATTTATGATTAGGTGCTTGTGCCTTAACATACCCTATTTGGGTAGTTCCATTCATAACCTTAACATTTTCACCAACTTTGAAACCTTGAGTTCCTGCTATGGTTGAAATTTCAATCAATTTAGGGAAGATGTCAGGTACACCACTATCTAACTTATGAATATGTTTTGTAAATGGTTTTAATCCATTAGCAGCAAAATATACATTTCTAGATCTCATGAAAGTGTCACTTTCTCCAGAAATCTTCACACTTTCAACATAATCAAATTCTTGATTGTCACCAGTCATTTGATTGGTGAAACTAGTTTCTACTGTTTGTGTTGTAGTAGTTGTGGTTGTAGTTGTAGTATCAGTGTGATTTCCATCAAATTCATCTTGATCTGTTTCAATTTCTTCAGAAGTTACACTTACATCTGTTGATGTTACTGTGTTATCAGCAACAACATTAGATATTGTATTCCAACTATTACCAGTTGATTCTACCCTATTATTATCAATATAAATTGTTCTTGTCCAGTTATCTGATGGTGGATCTAATTGAATAGCACCAACATATGTAATAACATTAAATGGGTTAATATTCTCAACACCAGATGCCTGTGGTTGATTAATCCACTCTACTTCATCATATTTAAGTGTTATTAGATCACCAGTCTTTTGACAATTTGGATCTAAAAGATTTAAATTAGATGACATATCAGCAGTTTCGACATTAATTCCAGGATTAAGTCCTAATTCTGCCTTCATTGACCAGAAATCAACCGCACTAATTAATTCATTGTTAACTATATCTACATCACATCTAGATACATCTTCAGTTTTACTAGAAAATCTAATAAAATCTCTATTTTTAAAGTCATTAGCAACAAAACCAGTCTTAAATCTATCAATACCATCAGCATCCTTAACTTGAAGTGATTTTGTATCTAATTCAAGAGCAGTTAATGAAGTCATTACTTCAAGGTTGGAAATCCTCTTTTCAAGTTTTCCAATATCCCTCATAGTAAATCTTCTATTATCATATAATTTAATCTTAGGTCCTTTAATAGGATCATAAAGATATGGTGGATATGTTATTTGAGCAATCTCCATAGAGTCACCAACCTCAGTTGGAGGTGCTGGTTTGTCAGCAGAAACACCCTTTATTAATTTTACTTGCTCATTCTTATTAATTACTAGTTTATCAATTCTAGGTAAGTAGTAACTATATCCAACAACAGAACTTTCATCAGGAGTGATTATGTATCTGGTTGTTGTATCAAATATTCTATGACTATAAGCAAACGGTGATTTTGCATTTCCTGCAGGAAAATCTGTTGGGTCAAATTTCTTAACCCTTGGTCTAAAGTCAAGGACATCAGTTGCTCTATTTCCAGCTATTGCTGGAATATCATTTGTATACCTATCTTTATTATAAGAGTTTACTGTGAAGAAATCACCACTACTATTATCAGCGACTTCATAATTATCAAAAATAATTAATAATCTCTTAGATGGTTGTGTAGAATTACCATTTCTAACAATTCTAGAATAATCTGAGAATTGTTTTCTATGTCCTTTATCTAAATTGTAGTTTGAAGTTCTATCAACATAACTACCAGGAATTATCTTCTGTGCTACAGAACTTATATTTGACTCTTTAAATAATACTGTTTCACCCTTTACAAAATTATTATCATTTAGATAAACATATTCTACAATTGTGCCAGATTTTCTATTGACTATCTGACCAATTGCTCTACTTGTTTCACCTACAATTTGTTCTCCAACAAAACTCTTAGTATCTAAATCTAAACCAGAAACAAATTCCAAACCATCCAAAGTTGGAGTTAGTTTATTAGTAGATTCGTAAATACCAAGAACTTTAGCAACATCAGGAACATTTAATGATATTTCTTTATCCTCAACACGTAATCCATAAGCATTACTTTGAATTAGTCCTGAATTTTCTGTGGATACAGAAATAGTATTTGTTACTTCAATCTGACTACTTCTAATATAATTTTTTGTTCTACTAGCAAGACCTAATTTCTTTAAAGTAACATTAACATCTGCCTTTGTATTTTGAGCTTTTGCTAACCCAGTAAAGGTAATATTAGCACCACCATTAGTGATAGTTACTTGATCTGATTTTAAAGTTTCTATAGAACCATCATCATAATGAATCGAATATCTTTCAGCATCAAATGGTTCAAAATATGCTGTAGTAATTCCTAATCCACCACCTTCACCAGAAGATTCTATTGCTGCTTGAGCACTAATTGTTATTGCTTTAGAAGCATTAACTGTAAGACCTTTTACTTGACGACCAACAATTAAAGTAGAATTAGCAAGATCAAGTGTAGATACATTTTTCTTAGGTAACTTACTGTATAAACCAGAACGATTTAAATTTATTATCTTAGGAGACATTACAGAAAATGTCGATTCAGCTTTCGCTCCACCAGTTAATACAGTACCAGAACATAAATCTGCAATGTTCTCTTCAGCAGATAAAGTTAACTCTACACCATCTGGTGATATAGAAGAAACTCTATTAAACTTTGGATCATCAGTACCAGCTACTGAATATGATATTATACTATCTGTTTTTATGCCAACTTGACCAGAAAATCTTCTGTTTGCACATTTAGCAGCATTATCCTCAACATTAAGTTGATCAGTTTTAGAAAAATTAGGTAAAGTTCTTGGATATAAAACAGAATCAGCACTAAACGCTGTTTCTAAAGCACCAATATCCTTTGGTTGATGTACAGATTTTATATCATCTAATGTGTAAGTAGTAACTTTTTCAACAGAAGCTGTTGATGTATTAACACCTACAGTACTGGTTTTCTCATTAAATACTATAGTTTCACCATCTACAAATTGTCCAGTAGTTTGTATAACATTTATTTCATTTGTATTTGGATGATCTTCAACATAACCTATAGCACCACTACTCATACCTCTTACTCTAGATCCAGAAGGTGCTAAAGTTTCTGATTGGTATGTTAAACCACCTTGTCCAGATTTTATTTGAAGAACAGTATATGTTTGAACATCATACAAGAAAAGATCCCACTCAGTTGTAGCACCTTTATAAGTATCATCTGAAGGAGCATAAGAATAGACTCTAGCTTGTCCAACTACTGCAGCACCTACATCAGTTCTTGGTTCAAGAGCAGCATTACTTCCCTTTCTTCTACTGTAAAGTGTAACAGTATTACCCACACCAACAGCACCAACTTTACCACCTAAACTGATATATGGAGTACCATAAGTATTATTAACTCTTAGAAGACTTCCCATTCTAAAAGGAACTGTCTCTGCTTTTATATTTTTAGCATCTCTTGGTTTATCAACATCAAGAACTGTAGTACCAGGTAGAGGAACATCAAATCCCCTAACATATGCTTTACCTGGAGATAATTTTACACATACAGTATCTTCTGATGGAAAATTACCCTCATCAGTTTTTTCATTAGATAAGAATAGTCCATTTGAACCAATCTCATCATTTAATGAGTCCTGAACAGTAACATTAAATGGATCTATAGCATAGTTACCAGACTCATCATAAGTTCTTTTTGCAAGATATTTTCTTATTTCAGAGTATTGAGTAGAATTTTGTATCTTTTTAACTTCACCCTTTTTAACTCTAACCAATTCAACAAAATTGATATCATCAAAATCGTCAAGTGCTTTTTTAGTTAACTTTGTGCTAATTTTAAATCTATCAGCACCAGGAGCAGCATAGTTTGTAAATCCTTTAGCATTATCATTTAATGTACTATCATCACTAGATGATATTATTTCTTCAACTATTTCAAATCCAACTCTATATGATGGTTTATTTGAGTATGGTTCTAAAATAACTGTCGATTTTGGTACATCGACAAATGTACCTCTTAGAAAATATACACCTTGATCAACACCAACAGCAGATCCAGTAGCTACTGGATTATCTGCAACTAATGTTAATACAGTCTCTCCTGAATTTAATGTTGTATTTCCATAAGTAATATTCTCTTCAAGTATTATTATTTCATTACTTGGGAAGAAATTACTTACACCATTAGAATCAGACTCAGTATATTTTACAAATATTGTAATTTCATCAACACCTTCTTTTGGTGGTAAGATATAATTTATAATTTTACCAACTATTTGAGAATTCTGACCCTTTATTCTAGTCCCACCATTTTCTATTAAAGCATCTAGATATATGCTAACATCTATTCCCAAATGATCTGGGTTTACTTTACATGAAAAATATGTATTATCATAAGTAACAGATCCAGGTATAACCATAGATCCTTCTTTAAATATGTGATTACCAAACTGTTCTACTTGATTCTGTAGAATTGACTGTAATCCTGATAATTCTCTTGCTTGAACTGGGAAACCAGGTTTAAACAAAACCTTATAATAGTTCTTCGCCTTATCAAAATCATCGTAATAAGGACTTATATTTAAATTAGTCTTTTGTGGCATTTTACTTTAGAATTCCAGGATGATTTTAACGTCTTCTTTTTGTCGTAAATTACGAGCAATCAAAGGTCTATGGTCAATGTAAACCAAATCCCCTGATCCTTTATTTATCTCTGATTGTGCGAACCCATCTACGAAGTTGGATCCCAGATCAATTTGCTTATTTCCAGTAGGATTAGTTGTAATTCCTGTGTAAACATTGTTAACATATGCCTTAAATCCAGAAGATTGTCCTTCAATAACAGGACCAGATTCAAAATCATAAAAACGACCAGAGGTTGATACTCCAATATAATCAGTTTGATCTTGAGTTGAACTATAATTCAAGGATCTGTCAGTAAAATACTTTAGCACTTTTGTTGTACTATCGTAAGAAGCAACATATGCTTTTGCTATTTTAAGATCAGATCTTTTTTGTTCAATAACTTCACCAACTACAGGAGTTCCAGTAACTTTTTCAGTTGCTTGACTACTAGTTGGATTATCTTTAAAGATAACTGCTTTTAATGATGAAAATTGTGTTTGTGTGAATGGAGTAACACCATCAATCTGAGTTGGATTTTTGACTATACCAACTACAGCAAATTTAGTATCTGTTGGAAAATCTTTAGTGGAGTCGTCAAATCTTGCATAAATTAAGATTTTATCAGTTCCCAATTCCTGGTAAATGTCATACCCATGACCCCTACTTGGAGGAATAATTGGAATTAGTCTTGCTGATGATCCTGCTGCTGTATTATTAACAGAATCTAAATCAACCATTCCGTAACTATATCCATTTCCACCTGAAGTAACAGTTACATTTGATATTTGACCAGCAGCATTTATATCAAGTCTTGCTTTAGCACCAGATCCATCACCAACAATATCAACTTCTTGATCTGTTAATGTTGAATAAGAACTACCTGCATTATCAATGTAAACATGCTTAATTTGATTACTATTTACAGTAGAATTACCATTTTCTCTAACTGCTCTTATTTGAGGATCTGTTGATGTATCCCAATCACTAGGAACAGCTATGTACTCAGTAGAATCGAATTTTATAATATCACTTGGAGAAACTGTAAATAGGTACTTCCAAATATATCCATCACCACTACTACCAGCTTTTGATGGTTCTAAATCAGTGAATGTTGGTTCGTCTAAAGAAACATTACCTTTTGGATTAGTTCCTGTCGATCCATTATCAATACAAATATAAACTTTGTAATCCTCATTCATTACATAGTAATCAGCACCATATAATTTACTAGAACTTTTTATAGGACTTGGATTCTCTATAGTATAATCATCTCTATAGATTTCATATCTATTACCTGATTTCCAATCAATCCGTCTAATGACTCTTCTTATATTTTTTGCTTGAATTTTTTTACCAAACATCATAACATCCCCTACATGGGAGTTACTAGAAAAACTATCAAGGGGTACTGGAGTTTTACTCACATCATCCCAATCAGCATCTCTACCATATGCGGAGTTTACACCACCACCTATAGAGGCTGGTGTTGGATTCGGTAGACCAATAAAAACATAGTAGTTATTGTTTGCAACTGAATCTACAAAATTACTAGCATTAAGAATCCTAAATTGGTTTGTTACAATTGCTGGCATCTTAAATATACTTTTTTTCTTTATTTATAGACATTATATTACTTGAATTCTAAGAGCACCTGTATTACGCAATCCTTTAACAGAACCTTGTACATTATTTCTCCTTTGAATGGTTGGGAATGTGCTCAATCCAGAGTCAATTGTTAGACCAGTAACACCAATCGAAATTGGATTTGCCCCTCTAGTTGTTGCATCACCATACAATCTACCCCAAGTAATCTTACCTAAAGAAGTTGTTACACCAGTATTACTAGGTAAATATTGACCTGTAGATGCTAATCCAACAATACTTGATGTACTTAAAACATTACATCTAATCTTAGCAATCTTATCACCAGCAACAGTTATTGAATGAACCTTATAAATGTTATCCAAGAAAGTTGTACCAATACCAACAACTGATGTATCATGACTATCTACTGATGTAACACCATCACCTATTGAAGTATCCTTTATCAAAATTGGATATCCAGACTGAAGTAGACTTGCTTGCTTACCATCAGTTACATTGAAGAAGAACTCAAGAGCAAGTGGATGTCCACCAGTTCCAACAGCAGTTCCTATACCAGTAATAATTCCAGTAAAACCTTGACCAAACTTAATTAAGTTAATATCTTCAGTCTGATAAGAAGGAGTCTCAATTATAATTTGAGGTGCTACATTATATCCTTGACCAGCATCGGTAATTGTTATTCCTGTAACTGATCCATTTGAAATTACTGCTTCAGCAGTAGCAGTTACTCCCATACTAACAGTAGTAATTCCAGGACTTGATATTTTAACAGAAGGTATACTTGTATAACCTTTACCACCATTAGCAATATTGACGGTTGTAACTTCTGAATTAGCAGTACCAACATTATTACCTAATCCTAAAGTAACATCAGCAGGAGCAAAATCTGGTTCTGCTGGCATCATAATAGTATCAACTGCGTCAACAGTAATATTATATCTCTGATGGCTAGGAAGACGAAGTGGTCCTTCCTCATAGAAGAAGATTTCAGCATCATCTACAAATATACCATCCTGTACACCAAGACCTATACCAGAAGTAGCACCAACATCAGATATAATTTTTGCTGTAGGATATACACAAGGTTCAATAGATTCTCTATCCTTATTGATTATCTCACCCTGAATAATCTTATCGTCTTTTTGTCTAGACCAATCAACAGGTTTAAAGTCAATTTCATTAATACCTGGTCCAGTATAGATGTCAGTCTCAACTAAGTCAGATGATAATATCTCCTTAACTGTTCTATCTCTATTTTGAGATACTGTATCCAGTTCATTGTGTAGTCTTATTCTTAAATCATCACCTGGTTTGATTGTTTCCTGAATATCAACGATTTCAACATCAACTCCTCTTTGACCAAGATAGAAGAATATGTCAACCTTATCACCAGTATCTGGTGCTTCGGTAAATGTAAACGTAGCACCACCAGTGAATTGATAAGCAATACCAGGTGTCTGTAGTACACCATTAACAAAGATTACCAATACAGAATTTAGATCAATATCTGCAGATAATACATCAGTCTCATCTTTTTCAAAGCTTAATAGTTGTCCATTAAAGAATAATGGGAATCTCTTTCTAATACCATTTTGAAGATTTCTTATAGTATCAATGAAATCTATTTCACCGAATTGCCATGCTGAGAAGTAATCATTGAATATTTGAACAACTTCCAATTCAAATTCAGTTAAAGGTTCTTGTAATTCAGCAGATGTTACTAGATCAACTGGTTTAAATCTATCACCAATTTTGAATGAGTGTCCTTCTCTTGCTATCTTAAACTCTGAAATTTCAAATAAAGTTGAACCTATACCAACAGTTGTTTTAGCAGAACCTACATTTAAATTAAGTAATAGATTTTCACCTGTATCTGTGGTTTTTCCAATACCTAATCTAGAAACACCAATAATAGGCATATTTTCATAAATTGGTTGTGGAACTATAATTTCTGGGTTAATATATCCAGAACCACCATTTTCAATAGTAAATTCTAAAGCACCACCAGTACCTGCAGGTGATTTGCCAACATCTACAGTAAATTTCTTAGTTGTAAGAACACTCTGTACTCCAATAAATTCATTGTAAGTAGGATCAGTTGTTCTTGGATACAAATGATTAGTTGAATATTGATCTTTATTACACTGGAATACTAAAGATCCAATATCAAATTTAACTCTATTATTTGCTTTTTGGATATTATTAGGTAGAGATGATACGAATGTATGTGAAGATATATTTGTAGATGGTACAGAACTCAAAACTTGTATATCAAATTTATCTACAGTAGTATTTGATATTTGAACCCACTTATAATTAATAGGATCTTTTCTTCTAGGATAACTATGTTCAGACTCGTAAGCATCTTGTTCACAAGTAAAGACTATAGAATCCTGAGCAATTTTCACATAATCCCCATCACTAAATCCATGAGCAGTAGTTGTAGTAACTGTCATAATACCAACTTGAGGATTATATACAGCACTCAAGGTTGATTTAACCTCAGAAGCAGTAAATCCGTGAGCAGCAGATGTAGTAACTGTCATGATTCCTGTCTTAGGATCATAATCTGCTACATTTGTTGTAAATGGACCACCAACATCAGCAGTTAGATTTTCATACTGTGGAGGAATACCAACATCACATGTTATTTTTTGAGCAGTTACTGCAGTAATTGCTAAAGCAGTATTATATGCTGGATCAGTTAATCTTGGATAAGAATGATTAGATCCATGATTATCAGCATCACATGTAAATGTTAAAGCTTTAGGAGCAATGGTTACTGTATCACTGGTAGTGAAACTATGATTACCTATTGTTAGTGTTAATAATCCAGTACCTGGAACGTAAACAGCATTGTTAACATCTCTCTTAACACCACCTACATCAATAGCATTACTTATAGCATCGACAAAAGTATGAGTACCAATAGCATTGATAAACTTATGTCTATTTGGAGCAACTATAGCAGTAACTACAGCACCTGTTCCACCACCACCGCCAGGACCAACATTAGTCAATAGAGTGTTTTGTGAGGCTGAAATTATAGGTAAGAATGTATCATATGCTGGATCAGTTGCTCTTGGATATGGATGAGTACCAATAAAATTATCTTTTGAACACTTGAATATTAAAGAATTCTCTTCAATCTTCAATGATTTAGTAGCAGTTACCGCATTTGGTATAGAAGATGCGTAAGTGTGAGTATATCCACCACCAGACTTAACAGCATTTGCTGTAGCACTAACAAATGTGTGAGCATCTGTGTTTGTTGAAGGTACGCTAGTCAATACTTGCAGTGTAATTGTGGTTGCTGTCACTGCTTGAATTGGAATAGCAGTATTATAATATGGGTCATTACCATTTGATCTTGGATATGCTTTTTCAGCAGCAGCACCAGTAGCACCATTATATCCACAACTAAAGGTAATTGACTCTTCTTCTAACCTAACACTTGTACCAGCCTTTAAACTATGAGCACCAATTTCAAGAACCATCAATCCTGTAGTAGGATCATATGTTGTACCAGTAGTTGGTGTATGTCCAACTAATGGACTTGTACCAACATTAACTTCAAATTGAGTAGCAGTAGCATTAGAAACTAATAGGAATTTACCTCTGGCTGGGTCTGTAGATCTTGGATATACATGATCTGTACTATTATTATCCATAGTACACCTAAATGTAATCGCATTATCAGCAAATTTAACTTGCTCATTATTAGTAAACACTCTTGGAGAAAATACTGCTCCAGCAGTAGCACTAACAAATGTATGAGGATCAGTATTTGTAGAAGGAGTTGTTGACAATACCTTTACGGTAATTGTTTTTTCGACTAAATCTACAGCAATAATATCTAAGAATGTATCATATGCTGGATCAGCACCTCCACCAGGATTACCTGTTCCAGATGATCTAGGATATGATTTTTGGGCAGCAGCACCAGTAGCACCACCGTATCCACAACTAAATGTGATTGAATTTGGTGCTAACTTAATTTTATCGTTGGTAGTCAATGTATGAGTACCAATCGTCAAAACCATATTACCTGTTGTTGGGTTATATGTAGCATCACTAACATCGTAATTTGAACCAGCACTAACAGTTAAAACACCTGTAGTAGCATTGTAAGAAGCAGTATTAATGTTTAAATCTTTTGCTGTTTCAATACCGTGCTCTTCTGTTGTAAATAATAAATCTCCATTTTCAGAATTATATTCTGCCTTCAAAGGTGTTAAATTCTGTCCCATAAATCCACCAGTGTATGCTGTAATAGCATCTGTACTAGCACTTATAAACTTATGAAGATAATTAATATCTGTAACACCAATAGAAACTGGTTCACGATATCCAGAACCTGGTGTCAACTCATCATAGAACGCATATACAGAACCACCCTTCAAATAAGTATGAGGAATACTATTAATACCAACATTAACTTGGAAACTTCTTTCAGAACTAACTCCAACCAATGGAAGCGATCTTTCATGATCTTGGAATATTGATGTAGTAACTCCAACGTAATTTAAAGACTGAACACAATCAGGAGTTGCTCCAACAAAGGTATGTGCGTCTGTATTTGTAGGTGATACCCCAAATAATACATTTACCTTAAAAGTATCTGCAGTAACATCAGAGATGTACATGTACCTATCATAGGCAGGATCAGTTTTTCTAGGATATGATTTCTCAGCAGCAGCACCAGTAGCACCACCGTATCCACAACTAAAGGTAATAGATTCTTCTTTTAATTTAACAGAATCACCATTTGAAAGACCATGACCAACAATCTTTATCACCATATCACCTGTTGCTGGATTATATGTTGTACCAGTAATAGGTTGACCAATAGTATATGTTGGACAAGTAAAATGCAGACCCTCTAACTTAACAGTCTCTGGACTTTCTAAAGCAAATCCATGAACTTTATTAGTAGTAACGGTTATAATACCAGTAACAGCATCATAATGAGCAGTCTCAATACCAGATCCAATAGGACCTATTGAAGAAGCAATACTGACAATACTATCAACAACGCCATTAGTTGAATTAGCTAAAAGTCTAGCACCAACTAAAGGAGCATATCCAACACCAGGAGTTGATCCCATAGAGACTATTAGACCACCTCTTGGTAATTGATTTTGATTAATATCAAATTCGGATTGTATTAACTGTCCGTTCTCAGAACTAATACCAGTAAATGTAACACTAGAAATTCCTGTAGTATCATTTGCTTCAATTTCATAATTGTTACCCAAATTATTCAGTGTTAATGGTGTTTGGAAAACTCCATTAATGAATACAATTCCATTTCCAACACTAACTCCACTGGAAGTATTAGCACCACCAACAGTCAATGTATATGTTCTTCCTATTCCAGTAAATGAATCTGAAATATCATCAAATACCATGTTGGTATCATAATTTGACCTTAAGAAAGTTCTTCCGTTATATTCTGCCTTAACATAAGGTATGTTTGTAGCATTTCTTCTTGCTCTTGTATTACCTTTAGGTGGACTTAAGAACCAAGCAGTACTATCAACAATATTAAATGATCCCCTAAAGACTCTTACTTCAGCATTAGCAGCATGAGATACTTTTTCAGAACCTAAAGATCCTCTTGCTACTAGTACTTCAGGTATATCACCATCAGTTGAATTTATTGGAGAGAATGGAGTAGCACCTGTTAATGTTGTAAATCCAACTTGCTCCACTTTCATATATTCATCATCAATTTTAAGTACATCTAAAGGTTGTACTGAACTAATACCACTTATAGCAAATTGATCTTTATTAAGAGTATTTCCAATACCAATATTATTAGTTAAAGAATGTAGTATAGAAGTATATGTAATTGGTTGTTGAACAATTCCATCAAGTCCAATAACAGTCTTACTCAAAACCTTAGTCATATTAAGTTTATGAGCATTACCAGATCCAGTACTGGTTATTTCTATAGGAATACCATTTTCAATATATTCTTTTCTACTAAAGAGTTGGAAAGAATCGGAATCCTTAACTTTAACAAATACTTTAGATGGCATTGTAGTAACTAAATTACTATCGACATCCAATGTAGCAGCAATACCAACAGAAACTGCTGGTACACCAATAAAGGTGGATCCTGCAGCATATTCTATTTCTTCATTAGTGTTAAAGAAATGATTTGGTATACTGAACGTAGTACCAGCACCAGCACTTGAAACAATTCGAGTACTATCTGTAGGATTAAACTTCTTACTGTATACTGGAATTCCTTGATATGTTATATTGAAATTAACTTTATTGCCTCTTGTACCGTTTATTCCATCGTAAGATGATAATAAAATATCTGAAGTTACTGGACCAAACTGTAATGGAGTTGGTTCATTAATAAAATCGTTAAATGTATATAATACTTCATTGAATGATTGAACTTCTACTAAACCAGTAACAGAAGGATCTGGATAGAATACAAGATTGATATCATTAGATGTGGTCTCTGATCCGAATGTTCCTAATCCAGTTTGACTTCCAACATGTGGATATTGAACAGTGATTGCATCATTATCTTGATCATGTAAAAGAATTGGTTGATGTATGGCAAATTCCGATCCATAACTAACCTTTACAATTGAACGTACAGTACTATCAATATCCCTGTCTATAGTCGCCACAGTTACCCCTACACCAAGTGTAGTTGAGTTATATGTTGATTCATATCTAGCACTTCTTTCTGCCCCTGCTGGTTGCCCCTCTAGGTTAAATCTGTATGTACCGATACCTGCTGTAGTGGTTCCTAAACCAACAATATTGGCACTTACTATTAAATCAGAATTTCTTTCATTGATACAATCAAACTTAATTACTCCACTATCATAACTAGCGGTTAAAAGTCCAACAGTTCCTTTATCAACTTGACTGAATGATACTTGAGATAAATCAGCATATAATTGTGATATCGATACCTCTTGTCCTTGAACATTAACTAATGCCTCAGTATAATCTAATTCTCCAGTAACATTATCCTTTGAAACAACATTTGCGTAAAAAGCATTACAATCAGTTTCAGAATATTCTCTAATAGTTGTAGTAGTAACTCCAATAGGAATAGCAGGTCTTCCTATTTCACTACCAACAAATCCAAGTTGATCAGTACTTGCTAATGTTTGAACTTGAATTGGAGCAAGAGTTGGTTGATTTGTAGGACTAGTAGGATCTACGATTCTAAGTTTAGCAGTATTTGCATCAACAACATTTAGAATTTCAGTCCTATCAGCAACACCTGGTCCTGATAATGTAGTTCCTGCCCCAATAATAGGGATGGTATTTCCATTAATATCTTTAACTTCAATGCCATTTACTCTCTTCTTAGATGTTAGATCAAAATCATTAGATGTTAAAGTGTCTCCAGAAATACTACCACTAAATGTGGTTCTACCTACAGCAACAGAAACATTTGTACCAACTAACTCAACAGATCCAATATCCTTAACTCCAACTGAAGCAACATCGGTATTGAATGAGGTTTTTATTATTTTAATATCATGATCTTTATTAAATGCTTCGGTTGGTTTAAATTGTAGAGTTTTTCTATTAAAGAAATCTACATCTGCTTCAAAATCTCCTAATCTAATACCAGTAAAATCAGTTGTTTTTTCTAATAAGTAAGCATTATCGGTTGAGGATAAGACAATTAAATCACTAACTTGAACATCAAAACTATCTGGATCAACTATCTGTACAAAATAACGAGCATAATTAGCATTTATCTCCTCAATTTCAGTAAATAGATCCTGACTTCCCTTACTGGAGAATCTACCACTAATATCATCATGTAATATGACTCTATTAGTTTTACACTTAGTATAGTCGGTTAATTTTACATTTTGGAAATCAATAGTTTTAGAACTATTATCTCTAGGATAGAAATCAATACCAAGATCAAAATTATTAATAGTATCAACTCTTCTTTCATTAACAACATCAAGGATTAAAGTCTGTACTGTAAAGAATGAATCACCAGCACCAACATTTACATTTGATGTTATAACAGTATCAGCAAAGTTTTTAAGACCTGAAGGATGAACTAACCTATTAACTGGGTCTACAAAATCTTCCCAAGTTTTTTCACTCTGGATAGAATATGAAAGATTTTGGAAATAGTCATTATTTGGTATTACTTGGAAATCTTCACTTAGTTTACCAATATTATCATTCCAACCAAGATTTTGTATACTTGAGAAATCTACATTAAATTTTGCAGGACTGGAAATTAACTCAATAACAGTTGCAGACGTTCCAGAACTTTCTCCAGATATTCTATCACCCTCTTTTAATGAATCTAGACCTTGTATTTTTATAAAATCTTCTCTAGATTCTTTTACAATAATATCTTTTCTTACAAATGAATCTGCCTCTTTTACAAGAAGATTTTCTCCTAAACCAAAATCAGCTCTCTTTTGATTTGTTTCAAAAATTGGATAATTTTTACGATTTACAATATTTGCATAACCAGATTGATATGTCTTAGCAATTCCTGGATTTGTAGTCAATCCTACTAAATCAAATTCTAAGATATCTGGATTTGCCGATGAATAAGAAGAAACTTTAAAGAATCTATAATCATAATTTGAAGAATTGTAACCATCACCAGAAAGAGTAGTAACTCCAACAGAAGATGACTGTTGTGTTCCAATACCAGCAGGATCCTCTCCAAAGAGTTGAATACCTTCAACGAATATTTCATCATTAACCGCAAATGGGGGTGTTACATACCCATTAATAGGGGTTTCCATAACACATCTGACAAGGGTTCCGTCAGTAGTCATTGAAACTATACCAATTCCATTTGAATTATTAATAGCAATTACTCTATGATTTACAGAGTTTAATCCTTTAATGGGTGCTATAACGTTTACATTAGCTATTGACTGGTAAGGAGCAAAACATTCTAATGAAGTAGTATCAACAACTTCCTTACTTTCTGGATTAAGCAGAATTAAATCTGGTGGATTTAGATAATCTGTACCACCATCAATAATAGTAATATTTTCAATTACGTCCAAATCATCAATTCTAACGATTGGAGGTATGTAAGCTTCTGGTCTTAGTGTATTATCTGAAGAATACTCAAACCCAATATCAATTATTCTAAGATTATTAACTCTTCCTATAGAAGTTGATAAAGCAACAATATTAGCATTTTCACCATTATCACTAGTAACTGAAGTAAATCCAGGTACACTCTTATAACTAAATCCCTCAGAAATTAATTTAACACTCTTTATAGCACCACTTACCGTTTCAGATTTACTAGAATATTCTAATACATCACACTGATCAGATTCGTATGTTAAAACTTCTGGTACAGATCTAGGGGAAATTTTAAATGTTTCATTATCAACATCAAAAACTTTAAATTCTCCAGAATATGCACTATCAACAAAAGTAATCTCTGAATAATTGAGTACATCAGTATCTGCTGTACTAATATATCCACCCTTTTCTAAAGCATAGTATAATTTAGATGGAACTGCTGTAGAGAATCCAATTGATACTGCAGCACCAACAAGTGGACTTGATAAAAATGTTCCTACACCAACTGTTCCTACACCACTAATAGTAAATGAACTTACTGCGTCTTCTGATGGATCATATTTTGTAGCATTCTTAAATTCATTCTTAAATTCTTTATCGTAGAAGAATTTAAGATTATATCCAGGTAAAGAAGTTGAACCCATACCAAAGGTTAAATTAGCATTCTTAACTACTCTTATTGGTGGATTAATTAATGATATACTATGTCCAGATCCAGTAGAACCAAATTTAACTATTAGAGGAGAATTTGCTAAAGAATCCCTCAAAGTTTCACATAGATTGATTTTATTTGAATCGATTACATGAACATAATAAGAACCGTTTATTCCTGTAATAGGATCAGAACTTTCATAGAAAACTTTATCTCCAGTTTTTAGACCGTGATTTGAGATTGTTAATTCATTCTTAAGAATATCAACGTCAGATCCAGTAAATCCTATAGAATTTATTAATAATTTAGCATGTGTTTCATTAACACTAACCGTTAATGGGGCAGTAGATCCTAATCCCACTACAGTATTTGGATTTACTTCTAAATCAATAACATCACCTACATGTAGTCCATGTGTTGTGGTATTTGCTAATCCTATTTGAGTAGTAACAGTTGATACTATTCTATCAATATTACCTGTCAACTTAGTATGATCAGATTTAATCAAATATTGATAATTATCATCAGCATTACCATAGAAGAATAAACCACTCTCACTTCTTGCAGCACCTACATTAGTAGCAAGTCCAATATTATTTGGTCCTTTATCAATAACATATAATTCAGAAACAGCACTTGATTGATCTGGAATATAGAATTGATTTGACGCATCATCATCCCTACTTACCAATAAAGAAGTAGCAGCTAATGGTTTTGAAAACTTAACTCTTTGCCCTGATGTAAATGGATGATTAGGTAAGTAAATGCTTTGTTGAGCAATATTCACAGATTTTGTTGTTTCACCTACAGTATAATCAACAACAGATCCACTAGTAGTACCTAATCCAACTGCTTGTCTTGTATTAAAGAAAACTAAATCATCTAGTTTAGATTCAAAATAATCTGAATTAACTGGAATACTAATACGATTGTTCAATACATCTATACTTGATCCGAATGTATGTGCTATACCTGTTCCAAATCTTTGAACTCTTATTACTTTTTCTACTTCATATAAATTTAATACTTTAAGAACTTCATCACCAACTCTTAAAGATCCTCCAATAGAAACCGTATTTGGTATCTTATTAACATAAATGTCCTCAGTCACTCCACCTGAATTGTTATTCAGAGTCATTGATTTTGCTAATCCAATTCTATCGGTACTAACACCAACCTTGAATGAATTATTAAGTTCATAATTTGCCGTACTTAATCCAGAAATTAATACAGTATCTTGATCATTTAATTCTATTTTTGGAATATAATGTGCCGTTACTTTATTAGCACTATTCCAAACAAATGTAGCATTCTCAAATGTTGTTAATTGAGTCTTAATACTAGAAACTCCAATACCAACTATTCTATCAACTTGACCTCTAGCACCACTACCATTAGTGCCATCATTGTTAAAGGTAGTGAAATCTCCTACCTTATAACCTTTACCACCATCTAAAACCTGGAAACTATCAACAACACCTTTAGTTACAGACTCTACAACAGACTTTTGACTAATAATTTCATTTGATTCTACTATAAAATCATTATCCGCAAACCTATCATTAACTTTATATGGTAAAGTATTTCTAGAAAGGGTTGAATTATTAAAATCAAAAGATTGATCTAAGTACTCATTTTCTGGGATAAATGGTAAACGATAAGATTTTCCTATAAAATATGGGTATATTGGATTATTATTAATATCTAATGTAGCAAAGTATGCATAAACACCATTAGGAAATTCAGGTGTTTTACCGAATCTACCATTATACTCATCTAAATCACCACTACCATCAAATACATAATCTTTGGTAAAGAAACCATTTTCTTCATTTGGTCTATCAAACCAATTAGTGTCAGTACTATATCCAGATTCTAATCGTTTTACTTGACTAATATCATCAGGATCAGAATATCCAAATGCTCCATATATTGGATTACCGTCATATGCCCATCCAATCAAAGGAGAATGAGTTCCTATTCCAGTAGTTGCGTCTACACCAGAATCTTTAAAAGATTCTCTCAACTTCTGATAGTAACTATTAACGCCATAATATAATGTATTATCACCTATTGACTCTAAATGTATGTCATTTTCTCTTTTAACATTATCAATCTCCAATTCTCTTACTCTAGCGTTTAGTAAACCATTTTTTCCTCTAGGTTCTACGTAAACATTTGTTCCTGTACTGGAATATCCTATTCCTGGATTAATAACAACAATATCTTGTAGTCTACCATCAGATATTACTGGTTTTAGTATAGCACCACTACCTTCTTTAGCATCTATTGTTAAAATAGGTAATGAATTATATTCTTGACCTTTATTTTTAACTATAACATCTATTAATCTTCCACGTTCTACTACAGTATCTACTTCAGCATCTTTACCATTTTGAATCTCAACAGAAGGTGAAGTCTTGTGGTTGATAATACTAGATCCATAATTACATCCCTGATCATAAGTATAGGTTCCTATAATCTCACCAGTAACTATAGGAGTAAGTTTACCTTCAAATGATCCACCAACTTCATTATCAAAAAGAGCATTTACTGTGATCTCAATATCAGGATACTTAAATATCTGGTATCCAGATCCTTGAGATGTTAAATTAATATATTTTCCTCTTTCAGCATCAACTTTTGTTGTTGCTCCAATTCCAGCATTTGTTAATCTGAATGAATCATCATCAATCTTCAATGCATGATAAAAATTTGTAGTTGATGTTATACCAGTGGATACTGTTAGACCTTCAATTGAAGTCCCATCTGTCAAATATTCAACAATATCACCACTTCTAAACCCATGATTCTTAAAGTTTATAGTATCAAAAGAAGTCGAAATGCCTGAAGATGGTACTGGTAATTTCCTATATTGGAAATCTTCACCAGGATTCAATACTTTAACCGATTTTAAGGTATTTTTAGATTCTGTTCTAAACTTATGGAAACCAGCAGCAGAAGTTGCTGTAGAAAATCCTATTGTATTAATACCTGTTACACCAAATAAAGCATCATCGGGTCTTTTGAAGAGATAAATTCTAGTTGGATTAATAACTCTAATAAAATATGGTGCTCCATTTACAAGATATTCTGTTACTGTTGTGCTTGCATCTTTAAATGGAGTTATTCCGATTGAATTTTGACCATTATTGTTATAATATACCTTTTGACCGTTTACAAAATTATGTTCACTTGTAAATGTAATCGTTTCCTCTTCTATATCCAATCCACCATTGAAAAATATATCCCTACTATTAAACTCAACTTCCCTAAATCTAGGACCAGTAACAGGTTCTAAGAAACAATCTCTACCATTACCACCACTTAAAGTTACTGATAATACTTTAGAAACGTCAAACTCTTGAGGTTCTACTAATATTTCCTTTACATTACCTTTAATTATTGGTTCAACTAAAGCAGTTGTACCAATACCAACAACTCCTTCAACTACAACTTTTGGTGGATTAGCAATATCATATCCAGTACCTGAATTATATACCTCAGTTTCTTCAATAGTACCATAAGAAATAGTATCTATTGAAGTATTAGTTCTTATTTGAGTACCATCTATTAATAATCCAATATTTTTTGCTGGTTTTTCATTTTTTGATGTAATTTTTAAATCCTGTATAAGTGGGAATTTTCTTAAAATAGGATTTTTTATAATTTTTTTATTATATTGATCATTAATCGTAAAAGTATGTGTTGCTATTATCGCAGCAGATGGTTGTGATTGTTGAGCAGGTGTACTAATAAGTATTGACTGATCTGTTTCTATAGCATTAATAGTAGAATATAATTTTATCGACTTCTTATCATCTAATACTCTAACAAAATATGACTCACCTTCTGTTAAACCATTAAATGCCTTTGTAGAGTCTGATGTTGTATAAACTACAGAATCTCCAGTAAAGAAGTTAGTTTCAGTAGCGAATTTAATTGTGGATATACCAGCAATTGTATCTGCTGGAAGACCTGTTCCTTGCTGTGAAGAACTAACAGGTTCTACATTAAGTTGTGTACTAGGTAATGAATTAGAAGCAACATAACCAAACTTATCACCATCAACATATACATTTAAGATATCACATAAAACATTTCCAGTTCCATCTGCATTCTGATAGCTATCAGATAAAGCAATTCCAACTTGATTAGCAGCATTATAAGTTGCTTTCTGTAGATGTCTTCTTATATCATAAGCACCAAGAGGACTTGGTTCATTAGGTATAAAGTTAATACCATCACCAGTAAATGAAAAATCAGTATCTATTCTCTTAACTATACCACCACCAACTCTTTTATTTGATTTTCTACGTGTTATATCAAAACTATCACCAACCTTTAAACTAGACTTATCAATCTTACTTAATAAGACAAAGGTGTTATTAGAAGCACTACCAGATATTTGATATCTAGAACTAGTATTATAAATCCAAGAGTTTGTAAAGATTTGCTTATATGTTTGAGTTCTTTCTGGATTTGATACAATTTCTCCAACATTTTTTACTAATATCTCTTGACCTTCAGTAACAAGTGAAACATCTCCATCTGGAACAAATTCAGAAATTACACCAGTAATTCTTAATTCAACCTTTTTAGATAAATCACCATCCTCATATCCAAATACAGTTTCGGAAGATCTAAGGTCAGTAGCAATTTCTATGTCACCATCTATACCACTACATCCAAAAAATTGGTTGATAGTTTTAGATGTATAAGTAACTGTTCTCTTAATTGAATCTATATCTTCTACAATAAAATCACCAGATTCGGCAAACCCAATAGTAGTATCAACTGGAACTATTGTAGAGTCTTTTTTAACTTCTTCTAATACCTTTGATTTACCTGGTATAGTAAAAATACCTTGTATAAGATCTCTATCATTAAATCCTACAAATAATGAGACTTTATAGTATGTTTTACTATCTCTTGTTATAATTTCTACTTCTGATACTGAAGCATTGGTTTCTAAATCTGTCGATTTAAATATTGTTTGACCAACCAACTTAGAAGGATCGCCACTAAGACCCTCTGCTACAACAACCTCTCTACGGATATATTCAGCACTTGATGGTTTTATTAGACGTTCTTCTAAATCTATTACATTTGCTTCTACACCAAATAATACTTTAAATAAAATCTTTATAGATTCTGCAATTCCCTTTGATTGATAGAATGATCTAGCAGTTTTAATAAAGTTACCAACATCCAAACCTTCCGCAAAAGTATTATCTTCTAGTCCAGGTAGGAACGTTTTCTTTAATTTTTTATAAAATTCCTGTAAAAATAGAACACTTAAATTAGTAACCGTAGATGAGGTTGTATGTAAAGCAGCATTAGTGTCTTCAAATCTTAAACTTTCTTTATTTACAGAATCAAGTGAAGTTGATATACCAACTTTATATCCAGTTATACCACTAAACCCACGAATACATCCTGTGAATGTAGTGGTAGTTTTTCCTGTATATGTAATAATCTCATCACCAATCTTTATAAGACCATATGAGGCAGGAAATCCTTTAGTAGAATCCACACTAATTGTAGTTTCTGTAATTGAAACATCAGAAGTTAATGTAGTTTTACCTGTAATAACTTCAGGAACTAAATTATCAACCTTGACATAACGATCAAGGTTAGTTAACAAGTCTTGACTAGATCCTTGATATTCTTGAGAAATATAATATTGTCTAAAAAATTCAACAGCTTGAGGAAAATCAGCAACCAGATACTCTGGTAACTGACTTTCTATAATCTTATTGACCTGTACTCTCTTCTCGAATTCTAAACTCATATCTATTTCCTTTCTAGATCTCCATTAGAATAACTTGAACTGTAGTAATCTCTTGTGAACACAACACCCGAAACATCTTCACCCGAAGCAATTACGTCTTTGAACATATTTATCGAACTATTTGAAACGTCAAAATTTAGGTATAAATCCTTTAATCCAACAACATCATTAGATTCAGGGAATGCCTGTATCTCAATTAAGTTATTGGCAGCAACTGTAGATGTAATATTAATTGTATTGACGATTATTTCACCTTTGGTATAATCAACTGTACCAACATCTTTTGCTACAATCTTTAATTCCTCTTTATCATCTTTAGAAACAATACAAATAACACCCTTTCCACTTCCATCCAATTTACCTTTGGCATCTGTATTCGGTATATCAGTAAAATATACCAATTTTGACCAACCAGAAATTTTAAATCCAGTGCTCTTTATATTATATCCTGCTTGATTGATATGGAATTGATTACCAAAACATAACTCATATTGTGCAAATTGGTTTAAAAGTGCCTTTAGATCTCTTCTAACCTTTACTTTCGTTATATTAGAAGTTATTGCTTCATTAACTCTGTCAATCAATTGGTTTATTTTACTAAACTTAAATCTACCACCAAACTTATTAATATCAACAGTATTAGAATATGATAGCAATGAGTCTACAATATTAGTCTTCAAACCAGTAACATCACTAACTGCTGATGTGTTATAGTAAACATTTGAATCAATCTCCACATATAGTATTTTAAGATCAACAATATCAGAATCAATACCAGCAATAGAGTAATTCTTTAACTTATTTTTTATCTGTTGCTTATCAAAATCAGATACAAATGTTCCATTTTTTGGTTTAATGCTGATCTTAACCTTACCAAATTGTGGTGGATCTAATTCTTCCCCACCAACAACAGCAATTGACTCTGTTGAAGGATAAATTGACTTTATTATAGCCTCATAATCTCTTGGTGTAACCGCCCTGTACTGTGCGGAATATAGTCTAGGAGCCAAATACTTAATAGACGATAAATCTTCGATCTCCGTGCCACTTGAGGCACTCTGAGTGGTTGTTACATTAACAATTCCAGCTGGTCTGACTAATCCACCATTATCAGTTCTACTAAAGGTTCCTTGGAAATCGAAAGAAGAAGCACCATTACTTTCAGATCCATTAGTAATTAAATATTCTACAGTAATTTTTTGCCCATTTTCTAAAGGTTTTCCAAAATAACCATCACCAAATAATATTTCAACCCTTTCATCTTGAACTTCTTGGATTAGGAAAATTTTAGAATTTTTATTTAAGTTAAGTATATTATCAACTTTTGAATATTCTGACCCAAGAGTATTATTAGTATCAGATACATTCACAATAATAGTTGAAGTATCAATGCTTGAATTGTCTAATATGTACTTTGCATCAACTGAAGTATTCGCTATGAAACTATTTCTAACATATGTGCCTTGAAAAACATCTAAATCAAAGTCTGCTACTCTATCACCAGCAGAATTAGTGTAAACTCTCTGTGTTATAGGTCTTAAAGTAGAAAATCTATAAGAAGTATCGTTTGCAGTACCTATACAGACTAATCCAGGATTTAAAGTTATCTGAGATATTTCAGCATTGGTATCTATAATCTTAACTTGAAAATTTATTCTTGCTTTTGCTGCTGTTTTTGATCTTGGAACGTACCCAATGTTCCTTGCCAGCGAAACTACGTTTTCTCTTATAGTTGCTGAGTCTAAAAACACCTCATTTGTCGCCAAATTAGCGTTAAATGAGTTAATATAGGTATTATATGCTAAAGTATCGATTAAAACCGAGAAATTAGAACCTTCAAAGTCAAAATCAACGAAATTTGAGTTTGCTTTAAGGTATTTTTTAATTTCTGCCTTAATTTGGGTAAAATCAAGACTTGTAAATTGCGTATATGGCATTATTTTACCTAGTTGGTTCTAATAAAAAGGAAAATGACTGTTTTGGTAGTTCTAAACCTACTATATCAAAGAAGACTGTAACTTCAAATGTATTTGAATCAGGCATTCCCTTAACTTGACAAGAAACATTCTCTACCCTTGGTTCAAAGTTGATAATTGAAGTCTTAATTTGGTCTTTAATTACCGTTACAGTAGTGTTTGTGTAATTCTCAAACAAAGAATCACGTATATCAGACCCAAAAATAGGATTAAAGAACCTTTCAGTAGGGATTGTTTCAACTATATTCCTAACTGATCGTATAATTGCACGTTCATTGATCAAAACAGGCAAATCTTTCGTTACTGGATGAGGAACGAAAGAAAAACTTATGTCTTTAAATGATCTAGACTTACGTTTAACGGGCATCTAAATGGTATATTTAGTATTATCTCTCTTTATTTATACCTATTCTTTAAAACTATGAGAATTTAATGGAAATTCCTCAACCCAAGAGGTAATTATGTATTTTGAACCCCCAATAGGAGGGTTTCCACGGTGTGTCCAAGGCCAACTACAAGGAAAAATCAAGAATTTTCCCCTTTTTGGGGCAATTTTTTGTTGTTGATATAAAAATTCTGTCTCACCACCTTCAAAATTATCATTTAGATATATCATTACTACTAATTGTCTAAAAGAAGAGTATGAATCTTTACCATCACCATCATAATGCCATTGGTGAAACCCTTCAGATGGATTAGTCTTCTGTATCTTACATGTTTTATGCTCAAACTCCCTTGTTTTTAGAACATCATACTTAGACATGTAATGTTGCAGTGCCTCACATGATAGACGATTCCAATCATTATACACTTGGAACATAATATTATCATGAATATGGTTATGAACATAGACTGAACTATCTTTCATCTGTAGAGGATTCAATCTAGGTTGTACTAAACCCCCTGTTTCGGTCATTTGTTCAAAATAATCAATATATTGCTCACAATCTATGTTACATTGATATTCGGATATAAAATTACCATGATCCGTATGAGCATTAATAAAGGGAGATTGATTCATCTCCCCTGTCCTCTAGATCTTTTCTTTGCTTTATTACGTGAAGTAGCGGAATACTTTGTATGTTTTCCGTTTCCTTGACGACTCTTCTTTGGTATTGCTTCTACGTATACATTACCATTGATGCTAGTTCTTGTTGCCATAATTAGTCTTCAATAAATTCAGTTTTAATATCAGATGGATGAGGCACTCCACTTATATAAAAGTCTTGTGCCAAATCCTCTATAGTGTTAAAATACTCGTCTTGAGAGAGATTCTCGTAAGCAACCTTGCCGTCAATAAGAATATTATAACGAGTCATTAGATCACTCTAGTCTTCTCATGACCTACACGAACACGAGGATCACACCAGATCTCAAACCCTGCCTCCTTAGCATCTAGGCAGAATGAAACATCTTCTCCACACATATCTTGTACTTCACCACTTTCAAAGACTTGCATCTTAGGAGCGAACCAAGGATAAGGCATTTGCTCATGTTCAAATACACCGTTCTTAATAAGTAACCATCCAAAACCAGTGTAATCTACGGTGAATGGTTTCTTTCTTTTCGAGATGCTTTCGATGGTTTCGTGATTCATTACACCACCATTTGTTCTGAAGTCATCTTCTTCGAGCCAATGTGCTACCGAGGTGGTTTTGCCGTCTTCTGTACAATACCAACCAGCAGCTAGATCCTGATCCATTAAAACTAATTGCCAGAACTTCTCTGTATTGAATACTATATCACTATCGATCCATAACTGATAATCATATGGTAACTTGCCGTCCCAAGGTTTTTGATCAGGTCCTCTTAAGACATTTGCTCCGAGACACTTGCACCGAGCGAAGTTGACCATTGACGAATAATCTTGGGAGATCTGTATCGAAGCCTGTGCCTGGACAAGATCAAAGCATAACTGTACAAAACTTTTTAAAAATGTGTATGATACTCCACGACCTGGTAGACAGAATACTATTGTCTTTCCTTTAACGAGTTCTCTTGCTTTATCAAAATCCCACTCTGGTTCTTTTTGTACCACTGGGGATTTCGCTTTAACTGTAAATCCTTTTGCCATAACCTACGTAATGTTATACCTTTTATTATATCCCATTATGTAGGAGAAGTCAACTTAAATATACGTTACGGATAACAGTAACCTTTCCTTGGTATTAGTGGGTGTTGAGCTACTGTGAGGAACTGACCCGTCAAAAAGCAACAACCGATTTTTCACACTTTCAACCCTTTCACCTGTTTCAAAATCAGTAAACCCATCATTAGTATTCATATAGATTAATGCTGTCTTACAGTTAGTTGTATGATCTACGTGTCTATCATGTATATACTGCTCACCCTGATTGACAAACATCAATACCCTTGCCCTATGTAAAAACTGTACATTCAAAGATTGAAACAGATACAGGAAGTCATCATAGAAGGGGCTTTCTATTTTATTCCTATAAAACAAACTATGAACGAAATAATAATGATTTAAATCTTCTTCAGGATCTTCTGTTATATTTGCTACCCTATTCTGAAACATCCAAGGAAACGTTGTAGATGTTATCAGTTCATTTATATGTTCGTAATACTCTTCTTGTAAAAAATCTTCAGTAACTTGCATCTTCTGTTATACCATTATCAAGATCAATTTTTTCATAAGTTAGTTCATCTCTAAAGTATGATTGATATATTCTACCCCATATCAAATTAAACTCATAATCATCAAGATCCTTAAAGAGGCACTCTCCCCTTAAGTATATGTGATAGGTACTAGTTGTATTCTGTAATGATAAGTTCATCGCCATCAGTCTTAAAGGTTAATTCAGTGTCTTCGTACCAACCTTGGTCATTTACAACCCATTCTGGTATTCGTATAAAGTATTCTCCTGTTACTGTATCTACTTCTATGGGGCGTATTTCATGTGCGGGATTTTTTTGCATGCCAAGGTATTCTATTTTTTCATTATATATCATTTCCGAATTATTAGCAAGTGACCCTGTGGGCATTTTTTAACAGCGAAAAAAAATTTGAGTTTCATTGTAATATTGTTCTCGCTTCCGTAACACTTTGTAGGTTAGGGTAGTTAGGCGTTTTAGGGCGACGGGGGGGCGAACCGCCCGAAGGCGGGACACTGCCAAAACTGGCATACGTCTACTAAGTGGTAGTCGTTGGGGGTTGACACGCCTGACCATTAAGGTACTCCGCTAACTGTTATCCCCCAATACGTCTACCTAATGGAAGGCGTTGCCGTACTTAAGGTAGTTGTATCTGATCTTAATACCTCTGAAGGTACGCACCGCCCAATCATGTGGGGTCTCTTGGATCTCAGCGATTAGGGCATCCATCTCCTCAAGATTTGCCTCTCCCCAGTCTGCCCCGTCTTGGGTTGCGTCGTTCTCCATGCCTACCATGTAAAGAACTTCGTGTAGGAATTCCTTATAGTCTACGCACTCTTTTGCGATGTCGTATAACCATTGATCATTATTGATCCATAAGGCACAGTTCCATGTTGTCCAGTCTGCCCATCCGTTGTAAGTTTGATCAGTCATGATGCTGGTTCCTTTTGTTTGGTATGTACTTATTGTATAGGATAAGGGGGGATAATGTAACCCCCCAAATCTGTAGAAATGATTAAAACCTTGTGTCGCCATTACAAGCGATTAATTCGGCATCCAATCCCTTTGGTAGAATGTTTTCTACATCCTCAAGGCAGTCACCAATGATTTTAATCTCTCTATCCTCTGAAGGTAGGTAGAAGGTGTATTCTGTAGGATCTGCGAAGTTTTTCATGTGATTTGATTAACTATTAATATGGTATAGGGTAGAGTGAGGACTGTCTACCCTATAAATCTTAAGAAATTATTAGTAAGCAATAAATCCTGCTAAACGCTCACGACGGTCTAACTCATTTTCGTCTGTGCCTTTTACCTTCTCAAGTGTTAGAAGTGCTTGGCGAATTGCTTCCACTTGCTCCTTAGCGTTGTAGCAAGGTGGATAGTCAAAGTCCCACTCACTCACAGGCACTTCACAGTCAGCGTCAAAACCTCCTAACCTATAGGTAGGAGCAGACATAAACTCACCATCGATGTCTAACCAAAAGGTGTGTCCTAATAGACCTGATTCAATACGGTTGATCATTTTTCAAGATCGATTCAGTACTCCTTTAATATACCACGGATTAATCAAAAATAAGGGAATGAAACATTAAGAAAGTACAAAGGATCAAATGTTAAGAAATCCTGCAAGGTAGTGGCATAATGTCGGTGATGCTATAGAATATGAATAACAAGAGGAAGGTAGCAGCAAAGTCGCTGCTTGATCAACGCTCGTCACTCACCCTGCCATTAAAAAAAAAAAAAAAAAAAAAAAAAATAAAGGGGAAGGTTATAAAAAACCTTCCATTATTTCCCCCCTGATTTGGCATTGGGGCGGGCCTTTTATTGTTGTTGGGGGGTTTTTAACCAACGGCTTTTTGCCCTGTTTGGTCGGGGGGTTGGG
>Ga0160422_10000073_pt1 | contig 51908 bp, 32 predicted proteins | sample Fk160mmetaG_FD_108192 | JGI IMG/M metagenome (GOLD analysis project Ga0160422, IMG submission 108192) | Marine microbial communities from the Central Pacific Ocean - Fk160115 60m metaG | ecosystem: Environmental > Aquatic > Marine > Oceanic > Photic zone | place: The Central Pacific Ocean... | reverse complement strand
CGGCTTCTTCCCTTTGGCTCCGAAATTGTTCGGGTTTCCCGCCAGCGGCTTGCCGAAGTGCCTCTGCCAGACCCGGTTGACGATGGATCGGGCGGTGATGGGGTTCTTCGGATGGGCGATCCATTTGGCGAGGGCCAAGCGGCGCCCGGAAGCATTACTGGTCAGAAGATATGGATTTTCGGGGTCCTGGGAGGAAGGAAGGCCAAGGGCGCTCAGGACACCCGGCTGGACGGGGTCGGCAGGGGCTTCGAGGGCTCCGCCGAGCAGGATGCGCGATTCGGGGATAGGCCCATTGGGTATTTTGCCGGGCATCCGCATTTTTCGGGCGTTAAGGGATTTGGGCACGGGACCGTTGTAGACGGACTGGGCCATGGGGGCGTAACGCTCGAGGCGCCGGGTCCATATCCAGTCGTCCTGTCGCCGGACCTTGAGCCTGCCTTGCTCGACAGGGTTCAGGCCGACGTAGCGAGGAGGCTTTTCCTCATCGGGCAAGCCCCTCCGCTTGCCCTCGTTGAGGTATTCCTTGCCCCGCTCGGCATACCAGACCTTGGCCGCATTTTCCTGCTTGTCGAGTAGCTGATGGTATTTCTCCTTCGAGAAGTCGAGCATGCGCTGGGTTGCCTTTTTGCCTTCGTTGAGTCCGAGAAGGTTCTCCTCCTTGGTGAAGGGGGCGGGTCGTTCAGCCAACTGGGTACCGGAAAAAGCGGCGTAGAACCTGTAGTAGTCGCGGGTAGGAAGAGGATCAAACTTGTGGTCATGGCACTTGAAGCAGCGCATGGTCGTGCTGAGGAAGGTCTGCCCGACGGAATTGACGACGTCGTCGAGGTAGAGCTGCCTGGCTTGAGGCTTCAGGACCATGGCCGGGTCCCACGGCCCCATGCGGAGGAAGGAAGTGGCGACCAGTAGTTCCGGGTTGCGCTTTCCCTTGGGTTGAGCTTCCCATAGTTCGTCCCCGGCGACTTGCTCGATGACGAATCGGTCATAGGGTTTGTCTGCATTGAAGGAACGCGTTACGTAGTCGCGGTACCTCCACATGTTGGAGCGCTCGTAGTCATTGGAGAGCCCCGCCGTGTCGGCGTAGCGGGCGACGTCGAGCCAGTGCTGGGAGGAGCGTTCGCCATAGTGAGGACTCTCCAGGAGTCCGTCGATCAATTCGCTCCATGCCTTTTCCGGGTCCTTGTCCCAGGCAAGACGGAACTGGTAGATCTGATAGGGGGTGGGGGGGAGCCCGTGAAGGTCGAGATAGGCCCGCTTGACCAAGTCACGGAAATGAGCCCTCGGGGCTGGCTTGAATTTTTCCTTGCGCAGCTTGGCCAGGACGAAGGCATCGATTGGGTTCATGCCGGGCAGAGGGGTCTCGGGTTTGCGAAGGGGCTGAAAAGCCCAGACGTCCGAGGGTTCGTAGCGACGATAGGTCCATTGATCGGAAAGTCCGCCGCTTGTCTCAACGAGCATCCCGTCATCCGTCACCGGGATGGACCTTTCCTCCCTCAGGTAGCGTTCCCGGGTGGCTTGATCGGGCCAAGGAGCGCCGAGCCTGATCCATTTTCCGATCCACCCGATCTGTTGCTCGCTAAGGCGGTCGTTTTCCTTGGGTGGCATCTCGTAGTCTTCGTCCTTCCACTGGATGGCGGTCATGAGAAGGCTTTTATCAGGATGCCCTGGAACGAGAACCTGGTCCGAGGTTTCCCCCCCCGCCAGCATGTCCTTGAGCGAGGACAGGTCCAAGTCTCCCTTGGTCTTTCCTTCCTTGGCGCTGTGACAGGCCAGGCACTTGCTTTCCAGCAGGGCGTTGACCTTGAGGGAAAACAACCGTTCGCCTTCCGACTTATCGGCCTTGGCCCAAGACAGGCAAGGGAGGACGAGGAGCAAGGCCGCAACCGCAGTCTTCATGATTCTAGACGACGTTCTCCTCCAAGTAATAGAGGGCCTTTTCCCGATCATGGTCGAGGACCGCCTCGACGATCCTGCGATGCTCGGCGGTGATGTCCTCATACCTCGTAAGGCGGGAGTATTTCATAATCATGCGGACGGACAGACCGAGCCACATACTTTCCAAATGAGAGGATGCTTGAGCGACCCAATACCTGTGAAGAGCCAGGTCGCATTCGGCGACCTTGGGCAAGGAGGCTCGTTCGCAGGCGGACTCGAGCCGCTCAAGCAAAAGTAAAAGTTCACGCTCGTGACCCTCGTCCATGGTCTCCATGAACTTGGACAGGCAATGCTTCTCAAGGGCCAGGCGCATGCCGGCCACGACGCTGCGCTCCTCCTCCGACAAGGGAGAGGTTACCCGTACGCCCTTGTTGGGTTCGTAGACTAAGGCTCCCTCTTGGGTCAAGCGCAGGAGGGCGTCGCGGACGGGGCCCCGGCTGGTGCCGAATCGTTCCGCCAACCTTTGTTCACGGATGGGTTGGTCGAAACCGAGCTTTCCCGAGATCAGGTCGGAACGGATGGCCTCGCAGATTTCGTTTCTGGAAAGGGTTGGATTTCGCGTCTGGCTCACTGGATCAAGCTTGATATTCTTCGGCAAAGCGGTCAATCAAGATTGTTAACAATCTTTTGTCGTTTCGCCGCTCGAGAGGGCCCGGAGTCAGGGAGAATTCAGGAGAGTCAATTGGCTGTTCGGTTTCTCGGGCAGCTTGAAGCGCGAGGAGACCTTGCCATCCTCATAGCGCTTGATCTGCCAGACGTGTCCGACGAAGGAGTTGATTTCCTGATGGTCTCGGTGCCGGAGGGTTCTGCCCTGCCTGGGTCGACCATCGAAATCGATCCATTCAAGGATGATGCTCTCCCGGCTCAGGTTATGGAAGTAGAGCATGCTTCTCTTGCGCGAATAGGATGATCTTAGAACCGTGTCCTCATCCCAAGGCTTTGTCTTGATCTCGGGCGATCCCTCGGGGGCCAGGCTGACCAGTCCGCGATCAAAGTCCGTTTTCCACTTGGCGAACCTTGCGGGCCAGGCAAAGGCTTTCTCGGCTTCCGCTCGATATCCCTCGAAGTGTGGGGAAGGTTCGGCTCGGTCCAAAGGCTTGCGGTAGCGCCACTCGCTCTCGCCGAAAACCTCCTTGATCAGGGCCGCCAGCCTGGGGTCGCTTTGCTTGAGCTCCTCCCTGGTGTTGATCGGCCCGTGGTCGTGGTCGTTCTCGCGGTTGGTGTCGAACCAGGACTGGACTCCCTCGGCCCAGTATTCCGGTACGTTGGTGGAGGCGTAGGTTCCCTCCCAGATCTTCTCCCGCAAGGAGGATTCAAAGCACTTTTCGAGCTTGTCCTGAAAATCCGGGTCGATGAAGACGATGGCCATTTCGTGCAGGGCATGGGCAAACTCGTGGATGAGTATGTTCTCGGTGGTCTAGGGGTCGCCGGGCAGGCAGAGCAAGTTCTCTTCCCCACAGGTAACTGCCGGCCTGATTTCCGTAGCCCCCAGTCCCCGGGCCCGTTGGTCCCAGTAAATGGAGGGGGTGAGGTCGGAATGCTCGGGGACGTCGGTGGTGTACTCGTCCCGGGCCATGATTACGAAACGGGCCTTGTTCTCGTTGAGCTTGGCGAGCAAGTCGTCCCGGTTTCCGACCATCCGACGGATCAGGTAGGCCGCCTCCCTAAGGGCGAAGTCCGATACCCGGCTTGATCCGAGAATCGAGAAACCACCGACCTCGACGCGCTTTTGGTGGAAATCGGACAAGCCCAAGTGTTTTCTGACGGCAGGGGGGATGGGCTTTACCCTGAAACCTTCCTCGCTCGACGAACCGCACGAGCAAAGCAGGGCCGCTAGGGTAACCGGAAGAGAATTATGGGGAATTCGAAAGGGCACGCGCTATTTCTTGAAAAACGGGTGGTCCGGCTTCCCCCCGCTCAGGACGTAGGCAAGAAGATCCATGATTTCTTCCTTCTCCATCATGTTGAGAAGACCCGGAGGCATGGGGGAAACGGGTGAGGGGCCCATGCTATCAATTTCGGAACGCACTACGTTGGTCCTTTGGTTGGGGTTGTAGAGGTCGGTGTTGAGGGTTACCCGATCCCCTTTCAAGTTAACGACTACCCCGGTGTGGAGGTCTCCGTTTTTCATTTTTACGAAGGTCGGTACGAATTGCTCGTTGATCTCCTTGCTCGGATACATGATTTGCTCGAGCAGGTCGTGAGGCGAGTAGCGCCCGCCGGAGCCCGTTAGGTCGGGTCCGTTCATTCCACCCTTGTTTCCAAAGCGGTGGCAGGCGAAACACCCACCCGCCGCAAACATATTGCGGCCGGTTTGAAAGCTCCTTCCTTTGAGATCATTAGATGCCGACTTGCTCAGTTCCTGGAACTTCCATTGCTTGACGAAGGTCCTTCCCGCCATGGCCTCCGCCATAATCTCAGCGGGGGACTTGGAAACGGGTTTCTTTTTAAGCAGGGCGGCCAATTCGAGTTTCTCCTTTGGGGCAAGGCTGGCCACCGCATCCTTTCGAATGAACTCGATGAATTTGGTGAAACTCGCGCCACCCCGGTAGTTGGCCGCCTTTAGGAACCAGTTGAAGTATTGGGTTCTTAGTTTTTTGTTCCATCCCGTCTTCAAGGTTCTCAGGGACCTGGCGTATTCCATCTGCTCTTCCTGAGTGGGTGCTTCCATGAGAAGGCCGATTCCTTTTTCGGCGACGGAAGGCGCTTCCAGAAAAGAAAGCGTTTCGCAGAGAACCCAGTTCATTTCGAAACTTTGGTCGGGGAATCTCGGATCCAAATATCTGATGATCTTCTGAGCGGATTGCTTTTCGGGTTTTCCAAATCTAACCATGGTGATTTGGTAGGCCCGAACCAAGGAGAGCCGTTCTTCCCCGCTTAGATTTCCCCACTTGATTTGCAGGAGTGAATTTATGATTTGACTGCCCATCTTCGAATCGACCGGTGGGTCGGTCGGTTTGCGGTGAAAGGGATCGATTCCGGAAGCCTTGGCCAAAGAGACGAGCAAGTTTGCCCGCTTTCCGTCGTCCTTCTCCTTGAGGGCCTTTGACGCCCACCGTCCGACCGGTTGGCGCTGGATGGCCATGAGGGCGGCCCAGCGGACGAACCTGTCGGAGTGATCGACATGGGGCCAAGCCAAGTCCAGGGCTTTGGGGTTAGACCCCACATGGAGGGCCTCGAGTTTTCGCCGCAAAACCTTTAGGTCGTTTGGCTTAGTTTTATGGACGTAAGGCTTGGTGGACTCTTTTCCTTGATAGGTTACTCGATAGAGACCGGACTGGACCTTCCGACCTCCGATTACGAAGTACATGGCCCCGTCTTCGGGGTTAATGATGGCATCCGCGACGGGTAGGGGACTTCCGGTTATGAAAGTTTCCTTGGTTCCCTTGTAGCTCGACCCGTCGGGCTGCATGTGAACGGCGAAAATTTTGCCCCAACTCCAATCGAGAAGATAAATTGCCTTTTGGTATTTTTGCGGAAACTTGGATCCGTATCCAAAAGTCACTCCGGTTGGGGATCCCGGACCGATGTTTACGACCGGGGGCAAGGTGTCGGGGTAGAACTCGGGCCGTTTCCCCGTTCCGTTGCGCCAGCCATACATCGAGCCGCTCGTGACGTGACAGATGCGCGTCGGCCTGTACCATGGGGTATTGAAATCATATTCCATGTCGGCGTCATAAGTGAACAGTTCGCCATCAAGGTTGAAGCCGCCGTCGAAAATGTTGCGGTAGCCCGAGGATACGATTTCCCAATCCTTTCCATCGGGAGAGATCTTATAGATGATTCCTGCGGGAGCCAGTCTTCCGCGGTTATGCCCACGACCATCAGGCATTCGGGGAAGAAGATGATCCTCCCCCCAATGCCTGGGGACGCGAGAGGTCTGGGCTTCCGTCGGAGTGGTGTTGTTACCGGTAATCAAGTAGATGGATTTCTTGTCCGGGCTGAGAATCAGAGCATGTACGCCGTGGTCGCCGCGGGCCTCCATGGCCCGGAGTTTCTCTACCTTGTCGAGCTTGTCGTCCCCGTTTGAATCGGTCAGCCTGTAGACTCCGCTCTCCATCTTCCTCTCATAGTCGTTGACTGCAACGTAAAGGGCTCCGAAAGCCCAAAGGAGGCCGTTGGCCGCGCGGATTTTGGCCGGAACCTTTTCAATCTTCGACTCGTCCAGCTTCTTGCTTTTCTCGGGGGCGGGGAACCGGTAAAGCCCACCGAACTGGTCGCTTGCAATGATTCGGTTCTTGTCGTCCAGGCACAAGTTGACCCATGATCCGAACTTTTCCTTGGGCACGGTGTAAAGGAGCTCGACCTTGAAGCCGTCCTTTGCGGAAATGTTGTCGACCGGAGTGGCCGTAGTCTCGAATTGGGCGGAGCAGGGCAAGCTGAGGCTCGCAAGCAGAAGGAAGTAGTTTAAGTGGGATTTGGGCATCGGTTGACGCTAGATTCATCCAAGGGGTAAATCAACGATCAACCTCATCCCGTGGTGAAATTTGTTGTAACCTTTGGGGCATGCGGCTTGTATGTCTAGGTACGCACGTTCATCACAATTAGCTTGTCATCATGAAATCGACCCAAGCCCTTTTCGTCCTCTGTCTCTGTCTTTGTCCCGCCTGGCTTTCCTGGGCCGAGGGTTCGCAACGAGAGCGGTTCGCGTCCTTCCGCGAAAAGATGCAGGGGGTGAGGTTTTCCGGTTTTTTTACCATGACCGGCAAGGATAGCCCTCCGATGCAGGAAACCTACGAGATTCAAAGCGTGGAGAAATTCGGCGATGAGGACCTCTGGATCTTCACCGCCCGCGTAAAGTACGGCAACAAGGACGTGGTTCTTCCCATGCCGCTACCCGTAAAGTGGGCCGGCGAAGTGCCGGTCATCAGCATGAAGGACCTTACCATTCCGGGCCTCGGGACTTTCAGCGCCCACGTCGTGATCGACGGCGGCAAATACGCCGGCACCTGGGCTCATGGGAAGGTGGGCGGACATCTTTACGGAACCATTGAGAAGATGAAGAAGGGGGGCGGCAAATGAAGGAGGCAAGCGTAGGCGCAAAGGCTCTGGTTTTCGTTCTCCTTACCTCCATCGCCTTTGCAGGGGGGTATTTCCTCGGTCTTGACGGAGACGAATCATCCCTCATCCATACGGCCGGCGGGAAATCGTCCCCGGGCAAGGAACAGGGAGCGGATGGCATTTCCCCTCTTGGGTCGGTGGCCCGGAAGAATGGCTCTGGGTCCTCGACTTTTGCGCCCGGGATGGATCGCCCGGAAGAGGGAAGCGCCCAGGGCAAGTCCGTGAGGCAACTTCTTTTCGAGGCCCGGGCCGAGTCCAGCCCGATTACAAGGTTGTCGGCCTTCGCCGAGGCGCTCTCCGATCTCAATGAGGATAACCTCGAGGAAGTTCTCGAGGCTTACGAGACGCTCCCTTTCGGCTTCGAGCATATGCAGGAGTATCGGATGCTCCTCTATGCGTGGGGGCAGTTCGATCCGGCCGGCGCGATCGAGTACTGCAACAAGCGGGCCTCGGGAATGGGGGCGGGTTTCGCTACCACGGGAGTTCTCGAGGGTTGGGCCAGTCGCGATCCCGAGTCAGCCAGGGCCTGGGTACAGGATCCCAAGAACGCCGGGATGGCCAGGCTTTACAACATGGGTCTGGTCCGGGGTTGGGCCAGCCAGGATCTGCAGGCCGCCTCGCGTTACGTCGAGAGCCTTGAGCCCGGGGATGACGTCGGCAAGTTGGTCTCCACCCTTTCCAATGAGTACTACAAGCAGGGCTTCGGGCCGGCGGTCAGGTGGGCGGAAGGCTTGGCGGATGAAACAATGAAGGAGGCAGCCTTTGCGAACCTGAGCCGTCAAGTATCCCGCGATAACCCGGGCACGGTGGCCGAATGGCTTCAGGATCACGTCGATCAACCCTACGCGGTCAAGTCCTTCGAGAATCTGGGCAAGCGCTGGAGCGAGACGGAGCCTGAGGCCGCCATGGATTATTTCGAGGAACTGCCGGACGGGAAGGCCCGCTCGGAGGGCGTCGAAGGGATCATGGAGAACTGGGCCAAGGAAGACCCTCAGGCCGCCGGCGAGTGGCTCAACGAGAAGGAAGTCGGGCTCGCTCTCGATCCCGTTCTTTCGACCTATGCGCGCGTAGTCTCGGGCGAGGATGGAGCTGCGGCCATGAACTGGGCCATGGCGATCTCGGAACCCGAGTTGCAGGCCAGAACCGTCACCAAGGTCGGCCAGAACTGGTATCGGCAGGACAAGGAGTCCGTCGAGGCTTGGTTGCCACAGAGCGAGCTTCCCGAGGATACCCGCAAGGCGATCCAGAATCCGCCCAAGCAAAATTGGTGGCAAAGGCTTACCAACAGGTAGGCCGGATCGGCACGGAGTTGGCCTAAGGCCGCGGATCCTTGGACAGAGCCTCGATCTCTTCCTTCATGAAGGCGAGGTACCTCTCCGGGTCCTTCTCGAACCTCGGCAGACAGGGCTTGCAGCAGAACTTGATCGGCGTCCCTTTGTAGACGTGGACGTAGGGGATCATGTCCGGGTATTCCCCGAAGTCATTCCCCGAGACGACGCAGAAATCGAGCGGATAGGAGGCCTGCTCGGTACTTGTCGCTCCCCCGGAACAGCCGAAGAGAGCGAGTAGGGAAGAGAGGAGAAGAACTCCCCAAGCGAGTGGCAGGCATCCGGGTTGCATGGGTAGAGAGTTTCCTATTTCATTCCCGAGGTCAAGGGGAGAAGAGCCTTAGAGCTTGCGGGCCCGCAGGTTGCGGAAGGCGACGGTTCCTCCCTTACCATGGTGCTGAATCCCAAAGCTGCCCTTAAGGGATTGCTTGTGTTCCACTTCGGCCACCAGTTTTCCATTGAGGAAGGTCTTGATGCTCGGCCCCTTGCAGACGACCCTGAACTTGTTCCACTCCGAAGGCTTGAACAATCCCTTGGCGCGTTCCTTGTACTCCGCTTCCTTGCCCTTGGCCGGATAGAGCCAACCGCCCATCCCGATCCCGTAAACGCCACCGGGCTTGGACTGGTCGATTTCGCATTGGTAGCCCTTGGGCTTTCCTTTGTCTCCCACCAGCCTGAAGCCCAGGCCTGAATTGAAGCCCTTGTTGTCGAGGGGGATCTTGACCTCCGTCTCGACTTCGAAATCGGCCATCTTGAGGTCGGAAACCACCCATACGTTTACCTTGGAGAAAAGTCGCAGTTCTTCATCCTTGGCCTCGAAGGACTCGACCTTGGCGTGCGGAGTCCAGCCTTGGGTGGTCTTGCCGTCGAAGAGTGGGATCCACGCCTTGGCGGGTTCCTTCGCTCCAAGGGAAAGAATCGCCGAGACGAAGAAGGAGAGGGAGAGACTGAGCGTCTTCATCGGACTAGGCTAGGTCGAGGGGACCTCCCTTGGAGAGGGATGGGTTTCCGAAAGTCTCGAGGGGATGCCCGACGGCGTGGGCCAAGCTGAGGAGAAAGCGGTTGTGGGCGCTGCCGGCGCAGGGGAGGGATCTTCCCATCTTGAAGCCGAACCCGCCGCCCGCCAGCAGGAAGGGGATGTCGTTGAGGGTATGGCTGTTCCCCTTGCCGAGCTCGTTCGTCCAGACCACCAGGGTATTGTCGAGCATGGAGCCCGCTTGTCCGGGCTCGGGGGTGGACTCGAGCTTTTTCAAAAGGTAGGCGAGCTCTTGCGCAAACCAGGTGTTGATCCGGATTAGCTTGTCGTAGGCGTCCTTGTTCTTGTCCGGTTCGTGGGAGAGGGTGTGGTGTCTCTCGTCGATGTCGAGCCAGCTCATCTTGGCTTGGCCCACGGACTTGGTGAACTGAAGGGTGGCCACGCGGGTGAAATCGTTGACGAAGGAGTTGACCAGCAGGTCGATCTGCATCCGGCTGAGGGTGGGGAGGTTGTCGTTTAGGTTTTCCACACCTTCCTGAAGGGGAGGGGGGTTGCCGGCCAAGTTCTTGAGATGATCGGACCGGGAGAATTCCTTGTCCATCCGGTCGACCAGGTTGGTATGCTCGACCAGAAGCCTGCGGTCGCTTGGGGAAAGTTTGTCGGCCACTTGGGAGAGGTCCGACTTGAGGTCGTCCAGGATGGAGCGTACCTGCTTCTTCTCCCTGACGTTTCCGTAGAGCTTGCGGTAGGCCTCGTAGGGGTCGCCCAAGGGAGCGACGGGTTGGTTGGGCCCGGCATAGGACATGCGCGTCCATGGATCGGCCTTGTCGAGAACCCCGACCCCGAAATGAAGAACCCCGTTGCGGGTCCGGGTTTCCTCCTTGGACTGGAGAAAATTGGCGATCTCATGGTCGATGGATATTCCCTTGGGCCAACCGGCGGGGGTATGCCCTCCTCCCTGGATGTTTCCGGGGTAAAGCTCGATGCCCGTAAGCAGGCAGCTCATGCCCCGCATATGGTTGTCCCCGTCGCCCCGCACCTTGTTGTGGAGGTTCTTGAGGAAGAGGAGCCGCTCGCGGAAGGGCTCGAGAGGCTTGGTGATTGTCTTGAGCTCGAAGTCCTCGCCCTGCTTGTCGGGCCAGAAGTGCTTCGGGATGGTCCCGTTGGGACTGAACATGACGATGAGGCGCTGCTTGGGCTGGGTCGATGCCACGGCCGGAGCGGCCTGCAGGTGGGCCACTTGCGAAACCAAGGGAAGAGAGAGGGCGGAGAGGCCAAGCCCCTTGAGGGCTTCGCGACGGTTCAGGCTATGAAAGGCAGGTTTCATTCCAGGCTCATTTGGCGTAAACGAAACCATCCTTTGCCGCTTCCAGGCAAAGACTCAGGTAAAGATCGGTCAATTTCGAGGTGGCCAGTTCTTTCATAAATGTCTCGTCTGCCATTACTCCATAGCGCGTTGGCTCCTGTTTGGCAACGTACTTGAAGAGCTCCTCGGTAAAAAAAGTTTCCGATGCTTCACTGGCCAGGGAGTGTCTGAGAAGGTCGCCCGGGCCGTTCATGAGCAATTCGTTACCCTCGCGATCGAGGTAGGTGACCTTGAGGCTGGAGGACTTGTCTTCCGTCTTGCCCCTAACCCGGCCGGTGGCATCGAAACCCTCAAGGAGAAAGCCGGTCGAGTTGATCAGGTCGTGGCAAACCATGCAGTCGGCCGACTTGGTGAGGGCGGTTACTTTTTGCCTCATGCTCCAGGATGGGTCGAAGTCGGAGCTCTTGAAGGAGATGGCCTCCTTGGGTGGGCGCAGGTGACGGCCGAGAATCTTGCGGGCCACGAAGACGCCTCGATGAATGGGGGAGGTCTCGTCCGGGTAGGAGTGATGGGCGAGGAGATAGGGGTGGGTGAAAAGACCCTGCCTGCCTATTTTTTCGGATGGGTAGGGAGGAAAGGCGGTGAAAGTCGATTGCCGGGTCTGCTCGATCCCGTAGTAGTCGGCCAATTTGGGGCTGAGGGGAATTTGACCTGCCCGCAAGAGGTCGTCGAGGGTTCCCCTTTTTTCCCAAACCACCGAGTCGAGGTACTTGATCAGCGACCTCCTCAAGTCCGAAATCACTTCCTCGTCGAACTTGGGGAAAAGGATGGGGTCCTTCTTAGGGGATTCGTTTTGGTCGATTTCAAGCCAATGAAGCAGGAAATCACGAAACTTAGCCCGGGCTCTGGGGTCCTCGAGCATTTGCCTGGCCAAAGTCGCCTGTTGGACCTCCTTGCTCAGGTTGCCCTTCTCAATCAACTGGTGGAGCCTTTCGTTGGGAAGGGAATCCCAAAGGTAGAGGGCGAGACGCGTGGCCACGACGTGAACGTCCTTCTCCTTCTTGGCGAGGGCTTGCCACTCCGGATAGAGGAACCGAGGGGACTTCAGGGCCAGAAGGACTACTTCCTCGACCGTTGAGGCAAGGCTTTTCGAATCCTCAAAGCGCGACCGGACGAAGAAATCCTTTTGCTTGTCGCTGAGGGGTTCCCGAAAGGCAAACTGTAGAAGTTGGAGCAGGAATTCCTCGATCCGCTCGGCCCGATGCGGATCGTCCGGTTTGGTTTTGGCGAAGCTGTCGATTCTTTCGTTGACGTATTTGCCCGCATCAAGGGCGGCGTAGGTAACCGCCTCGTCCCAGGCCTGCTCGACCATCGTTCCTCTTTCAAAGCCGGCGGAGGAGTCGTCGGGCGGAAGTTTCTGCTGGAGGATCAGGCTGGGTGGCACGCTCTGCTGGAAAAGGAATTCCCGCGGGATTACCTCCTTCTTCCCTCTCGGGGGCTTCCACCTAAGCCGTACCTTTGCGACCGGGTCCTTGAACTTGAAGAAATCGAGCATGATCGGGTAGGGCCTTCCCCCGAGCAGGAAAAGGCGGACGCTCTTTTCCCGCTCCTTTCCTCCGGTCACCGTCTCGTCGATGGAAGCCTTCTTGCCGTCCCGGTTGATCCAGAAGGAAAAACCATTGTGAGAGTGGACGAAAAATTCGTACCAACCCGTTTCCATCGGAACGATCGAACCCTGCCAGAGAACGGAGAATCCATCCTTGTTCATGCCTTCGAAGGGAGCGTTTGCCCCGAAGTCGAAATCCACTTCGCCATCGATTCGGTCCTTTTTCTTCTGGTGGCGCTTGTTCATCTTCTTGACGTCGTAGTAAGTGGCCCTCAATCCAGTCTTCTTCTCGTCGATGACGGGTATGCGCGAGCCTGAGAACTGGGCGAAGAGGTCGGCCACGGATTGGCGGAACTGGCGGTTGGTCAGGCGAGCCAGGGCAACTTCGCGGGGAGCGCTTTCACCACGCTTTTGCCAGAAGGTCTCGAAGACGTAGGCGGCGACCAGCTTGGCGTTCTCTCCCCGGCAAAGTTCGGGCTCAAGTTCGGGCATGGTTCTGTCCACCACCCGGACCAGTTTTTCGAGGGGCCAGTCCCCGAGCAAGGGCTTGTCGTATTCGCCCTCCACGCCCCTCCCGTCCTTGCCATGACACTCGGCGCACTGCTTCTCGAAGATGGCCTTGCCCTTCAGCAAGGAAGCCTCGTCCGGTTTCCCCGTTAGCGAGAAAACAACGGACCCAAACAGGCCTGCAGTGAGGAACAGTCTTAATGAGTTCACTCCCATCATTATACCATAAGCTCGGTTTTAGCCCAACCCGAAGTGGGCTTGATGGCAGGATTTACCTTTCAAGGCATGCCCCAGAGAAACATTTGCTCTTCGCCCTCCCGGTTGGGGAAATTGCGGGGGGTCCATTGTTCGCGTAATTCCAGAAAGGGTGAAAAGAGGTCGGTGATTTCCTCCAGGTCCGTCCCGAAGGGAGGCTCTTCCTGCTCCCTCGGAATAAAGAAATGAATGGCCAGAAAGAGCCCTCCCGGCTTGAGCGAATCCTTGAGGCTGCAGGCATAGTCCTGCCTTCGGTCCAAGTCGATGGCGCAAAAGAGGGTGTGCTCGAAGACGAGGTCGAATTTCTCTTCGGGCGGGTTTTGGAGAAAATCTCCCTCGCGAAAATGCAGGTTTGCGATGCCCGGGTATTTTTTCCGGGCCAACCCAATGGCGGTGGGGGAAAGATCGAGCGCCGTGGTCAGGTAACCGGATGATGCGAGGTGATGGGCGTCGTGTCCGATCCCGCATCCGGGCACCAGGGCACTCCCTCCCCGGGGCGTCGGGTTACGGTCCGACCAGTCCACCAAACCGGGGGCCGGCAGGTCCTTGTTCCAGGGGGTGTCCTCCGCGAGGTATCGCTCTTCCCAATCGGAGGGCATGGGATCAGGGGGCGAGCCATGCGAAGACCTTGTTGTTGATGGAGTCCTTCATCTAGAGCCTCTTCGGGTTAAAGGGGGTGCTGGGGGTCTTTCCGCTGGCCTTCTCGATCAATGCCTTGCGGAGGATTTTGATGACCGCCTTGCTTTCCTTGTCGGGCTTGAGGGCGAGGTTGTTGAATTCCATCGGATCGGCATGGTGGTCGTACAGTTCGATCCCGTGCTTGCCTTCCCCCCAATCCGAGTAGCGCCAGCGTTCGGTCCGGATGCTTCGTCCCATGACCGGTTCGGCCAGCCGGTCGTCGGCCGGGCGCAAGACCTGGGTGATGGCGTATCCATCCCATTTGGCGAGCGGGTTTTTCAATAGAGGAACGAGCGAGCGCCCCTCCACCGCTTTGGGCGTGGGAATGCCCGCTAGGGCAGTCAGGGTGGGGTAGACGTCCACGAACTCGACGATTCGCCGGCAGGCTTGTCCGTTGCCCTTGGCTCCCGGGGCTTTGATGATGAGTGGAGCTCGGGCTCCTTGTTCGAAAAGGGTGCGCTTCTGCCAGATGCCGTTGTGTTCGCCGAGGTGATAGCCGTGGTCGCTCCAGAAAACGACGATCGTGTCATCCGCCAGGCCAAGCCGGTCGAGGGCGTTGAGCATCCGTCCGACCTGGGCGTCGATAAAGGACACGCAGGCATAGTAGGCTTGCATGGCCTTGCGGCAGGTCAGTTCGTCCAGCCCGTAGTGAGGGACCGGACAATTGTGGGCGAAGGCCGCGGTGGGGATGTCCTGACGGTCGTCTTTGGGCGCATAGGGCAGGCGTATGTCCTTCAGGGGATAGAGGTCGAAATACTTCTTGGGGGCGACGTAGGGCGTATGCGGACGGAAGAACCCGGCAGCGATGAAGAAGGGATCGTCCTTCTTTTGCTCCATCAGTTTGATCGCTTCGGTGGCGATCATGCCGTCGGTCTGCTCCTCGTCCTTACCGTCAGCCGCCAGCCAGCTCAGGGCGGCGCTGATCTTGCGGTGGGGTTCGGCGTTGAAGATCAGAGCTTCGTCGGTCTTGTCCCGTCCCTTCGGGTTGACGGTCTTTTGCCAGGACGGAGGATCGTCGAACCCGTCCGTTCCGATCGAGGCGGGCACGTTGTAATGGTAGATCTTGCCCACCCGTCCCGCCCACCAGCCATTTTTCATGAACTGCTGGGATACGGTCACGGCATCGGGAACTTCGTCCCTGAAGTGCCGGTCCAGGTCGTAGACCTTGATGGTATCGGGGCGCAGGCCAGTCATGACCGAGGCCCGGGTCGGGTTGCAAAGAGGCAATTGATTGTATGCCTTGAGGAAGCATACGCCCGAAGCTGCCAATCGGTCGAGGTGGGGGGTCTTGGCCATCGGGTCTCCATAGCAACCCAAAGCGCAGGATAGATCATCGGCGGCGATGAACAAGACGTAGGGCTTTTTCGCATCCGCCCAATGTAGCGAACCGAGGAGCAAGGCGAGGAGAAAGGAGGAAGCTTTTTTCATAGAGGCTTTGGCAAGAGGGATGAATTTTACTTTCGTTCAAAGGGCCGGACTACGAGGGATTGGAGTTTCCAACTACCGGGGGCTTCCACACCGAGGTGGGGACTGGCGTTGAGGATAAGCATTTCTCCCTTCTTGAGGATTCCCAAGTCGCTCATGATGCCCTGTTGGTCCTTGGCGTCGTTGTCCTTGTCCGTACAGTAGATGGCGAGCGGGGCCCGCTTGCCCATGATGAGGCTTCCTCCGCAGGTTCCGTCCTCTCCGGCTTTTAATCCGATTGATTCGACCAGGACGTCCTGCTGGAAACGCAGGGCGATGCCTTGTCCGGAGTCGACTCTCGGAGAACCCGAGCCTGGTATGCCCATTCCCCGTTCATCCCTTTCGGGAGCTCCCCCTTTGGTCGAAAGGGCCAGCACGATGGGAGCCGGGGTGGGGATGGGCTTGGTCCAGTCGAAGGTGATTCTTTTCTTCGGGGCCAGCGGAACGAATCGGTGACCGCCGGCTCTACGGTGAAGCAGTGCAGTGGAAACGAGCCTCTTGACGAGCGGCTTGAGTTTCGGGTCCGTCAGTCGGTTCTTTTCTTCCTTCGGATCGCTTTGGAGATCGAAAAGCATGGTCGGGTTGGCTTTCCCCGAACGGAGCAGGGAAGCATCGAAAAAGATTTTCCATTTCCCTTGCGCGACTTTTCCTCCCACCTTGGGGTTGTCTATACGCATGGCGCTGGCGGCCCCGTCCTTGCTTTCCTTGTGGTCGTTGTAAAACATCGGTCGGTCGACGAGCTTTTCACCCCGCCAAGCGGTGAGGAGGCTCAGGCTGTCCTCGGCCCCCTTTTCTCCTTTTTTCAAGTCCGGGAGTGTTACGCCCATGATTTCGGAAAAGGTGGCGTACAAGTCCTGCAGGCCGATCAGTTGATCACTGACCTTTCCCTTGGCTATCTTCCCCTTGGGCCAGGAGACGATGAAGGGTACCCTGTGCCCACCTTCGTAGCAGCTTCCCTTGTTGCTGCGGACCGGACCGGTGGCCGTCTTGACGGTGACTTCGGCCCCGTTGTCGGAAGTGAAGATCACGATGGTGTTCTCGATCAGTTTGCTCCCTTGGCTCCGGGGGTCGTCCGTATTTTCCAGGTAGTCAAGCAACCGGCCGAGGGCGACGTCGTTCTCGTAGATATAGTCGAGCCGGAGCGAGGACGCTTTGCCGGACATGGTTCGTCCGGCCTTTTTGACTGCCTTGTCCCCGATTTTCTCGTCCGGCGTATAGGGGCCATGGTTTGAATTGCTCGGGTAGTAGAGAAAGAAGGGCTTGCCGGAAGAGCTCTTTCCCCGAAAGTGATTGTCGAGGAAAGAGATTGCATGATCCGAATGCCTGCTGCCGAGGGAATGAAAATCATAGGCATGGGGCCCTTTTTCAAGCAATTGCTTCCCGTTTCCGTTGGCGCTCATGATCCGGTTGTTGTGGATATGGCCGGGTCCCGTTCTTTGCCTGGGGGTGTTTTGATCCCCTCTTTTATTCTTTCCGCTCTTCGGAGCTGTCGTTCCGGCATCAAGTCCGGAAGTTCCGTGAGACCGGGAGGTGAAACGGGCGTAGTCGAATCCATGCGCTGCCGGTCCGTCGAAGATTCCCTTGGTTAAGTCCGCGTCCTCCCAACCTGCGGCCGGTTTGCCGTCCGATTGAGTGTAGCGCAGGCCGAGGTGCCATTTGCCCACCATGGCAGTGGCATAGCCTTGCGATTGAAAAAGGGTACCGAGGGTAGGGCGGTCCTTTTCGATCAAAGGATCGCCCTGAACACCGAAAAGGACCCAATGCTTCATGCGGGCCCGCCAGGGATAGCGTCCGGTCAGCAAGCCGTAGCGAGTCGGGGTGCAACGAGAGGAGGGCGTATGGGCGTCCGTAAAGAGCATGCCCATATCGGCCAGTCTTTGCATGGCAGGGGTCTTGAGTTGCTGGTCATCCGTGTTCTTTGTGAAGAACTGGTAGGCCGAGGTATCACCCATGCCCATGTCGTCGGCCATGAAGAGAACGACGTTGGGGCGATCGGCAACCCCGGCGAAGGTACAGAGTGGAGCAAGGAGAAAAAGCAGGTAGGCTCTCATAGCGGCATCCTAGGGCGTCCGCTTGATTTCTGGCAAGGACATTGGCTAGGGAGAAAGGAGGTTAAAGGGCTGCCCGGCCAACCGGAGGCATTCCCTTCGGCCTACTGCCTCTTAAGGACCGCGATGGAGTAAAAACTGCCCCCGGTCTGAGGACCGAGGCTGTAGGAACCCGGAGCAAGATCGACTTTATAGACGCGGAACCCATAGTCGCTGTCGGTCTGCACGGTTTGAAGGGTCTTGATGAATTTGAGGGGGCCTTTCCTGAGCCATGGAACCTCCTGCTCGATACGGGTGTCGACCAGCACGAGCAGGGTCGAGGGGTGCTTCAGGGAAACCTCGTAGCGGGTGTCCGCGCGGTCGAGTTTCTTGTCGTTGTTATAGGTCATGACCAGGTCCGCCCCCCGCAAGTCGTCGGGTATCCGGGAGAAGAGGAAGCCTCGGTCGACGTAGATCAGCTTGTTCTCGATGAAGCCATGGGGCATCAACTTGACCGGTTTGGCCTTCTTTCCGTCGACGTAACGGGTTACGGATTGGAGCGCCCCACCTCGCTTCTTTGCATTCTTGACGACCTCTTCGGATACGGAGCTTTCCAGGACCCCCGAAGGAATGGGGGAGACCACCGTGCGGGGCGTCAGTTCCTCTGCGCCGTAGGCCGCGTATCGCGTGCCGATGGCCGCATCCGGGCCGGGCAGGCCGTGAAAGAGAAAGCGGTAGCGCAGGGTGAGGCTTTGACCGGCCGGCAGGCTGAGCTTGCCGTCGCCCTTGCTGCGCTTGGGGCCGAAGGGATTGACTGCGATCAAGCCGTAGTCGCGGGCATGCCACCAGGAGGGGTTGCGGGGGTTGGACGGATGAGACAGGATTGCAACGCCCGCATCCCTGCCCTCGACCTTGCCCCAGTAATGGACCCAGTCGGCCCGTTGACCCCAGATGGCCTTGCCCTCGACGCCAACGCTGTTGACGGCCTTGCCGAAAACCTCCTTCACTCCCTTGCCGGGGTTTGCCACCAACCGCAGGTGCGGATGGGTCCGCAGACCGACGAAGCCGTCCTTGTATTCCGAGAAGGTCAGGTCTCCGTGGCTGGCATGCATGTTCAATTCGAGGTCGATGCAGGTGGCTCCATCCGCCACTCCGAAGCGCCATTCCCTCGTATCGCTGCAGATCACCTTCCCCTTGGCGTCCTTCCACAGGTTGAGGGTGCGGAGCAGGGCCCGGTCCCGCCCGCTGCGAGTCTCGATCACCCGGACCTGCTCGGTCGTTCCGCAGGAGCCTCCCTCATGCCAGAAATCGACCCCGTTGATTCTCTGGTGGCCGATGAACAGGGCCTTGTGATGGGGGTGATCCGGTTGCTCGCCCTCTCTTCCGTCCTCAATGATCGGCCAGTCGCGGACTAGGCTTTGGCCGGCCGGGTTGGCGATGGGGTACAGGATCGGGTTACTGAAGCCTTTGGTCCGGACTTCCGTGAGAAGCTTGCCGTTCGCCTCGACGCGCATGCGGTCGTCCCTTGCCTCGATGGTAACCGATTGCTTCGATTCGGGACGGCGCAAACGGTTGAGCGTGTAAACCAGGGATTCGTTTCTCAGTCCCTCGCCGGCCGCGGATTTGACGTTCCCGAAGCGAAGGTCGTAAATGAAGTTCGGAGTCAGGTCGTCGAGGATCAGGCGCACGATTCGGGGATCCGCCTCGTCGACCTTCGCTTCCGTCACTGCGACGGCCGCCTTGTCGATGGCGCCGCCGCCATACTTGTAGCAGTAGGGATAGCGGTAGCGCCCCGATCCGAATCGGTCGGCCGCCACGCTTGCCGCGTCCACCGGCTTGGTAAAGGTGAGGTCGAAGCCTTCCGTGGTTAGGCTGCAATCGAGCAAGTCGAAGGGGGTTTCCCCGGTGAACCGGATGCGCTGGATCCCCTCGGCCAGGCTGCCCCACCCGCGTCCGGTCTGGCCGATATACAGGGTGTCCCCCTCGGGGGAGAAGGCAAGGCGGTTGTTGCCCCTGCGCAAGCCGTTTCCCTTGTAGAACCAGGTGGCTGCACCCTGGTAGGCCCCGTCCACCTTCTCGGGCATGCAGCGGATGATCTGGCTACCCGATTGATCGGCAACCAGCATTTGCCCGGTGAAAGGCCCGAACTTTCCTCCAGTGGTATCGAAAATGGGCTCTGCGCAGGACTTGATCATGCCATGGGGCAGGTGAAAGGCCGGCTTGTTCCACAAGTCGTCGAGCAGGATGCGGGGCAAATACAGGACGTTGCCGAAGGATTCCATCCGATCGTCCCAGACCAGGCTGGAGGGATGCCCGGCAAAGGAGTCGGGGGTCACGTGGTAGACGGGCGAGCCGGCCCTCCAGTCTCCTTGGTTGTCTCCGCACCAGACGCCCGTGCCGGGGTCGAACTCGATGCCGTTATGCATGCGGTATCCGGATGAAAACGGAGTTATGCTCCCATCCTTGGCCCGGTGCATGACCCATCCCCGATACTGCACCGCCGAGTAATTGCGGCCATAGCGGCCGATTTTCGAATAGCGACCCAGAGGGGTGCTTGAGGTCGGTCCGTTGTGGGAGGCCGTGCCGCCCGCGACGTAGAGTCCGCCCTTGCCGTCCGGGCAGATGGCGTTGGTCTCGTGGTAGTTTCCGCTCAGGCCGATGCCAGTCTCCAACTTGTTGTACTCGTCGGCCACGCCGTCCCCATCGAGGTCGATCACCTCGGTGAGCTCGGCCATCTGGCTGATGATGAGGTGGCCCGGTTTCACGATGTGCATCCCGCAACCGTTATGAAAACCAGTGGCAAAGCGCTTCCAACGAAACCCCTTGGGGTCTTTCGATGGCTTGGCCGTCATGACGTCCCCGCGCCGCAGGGAAACGTAGAGCATGCCGTCCCGGGCAAAGTCCAGGGCCCCGATCTCGGGAGGCATATCCTTGGGAAAATCCAGTGAATCTATGAGGTAACCCTGGGCCGTAGCCGTCCCGGCGACCAGCAAGAGGACGGAGGCTCTTAGCGCGGCAATCAATGGTTTCGCGTTCATATTACTGTTTGAGCGACTGGATGAACAAAACGAGGGAATCCACTTGCTTGTCGTCCAGAGGATAGGCGGGCATCATGCCGGGCGTGAAGCCCGGGACCGTCTTGGCATTGGGCTTGGTGATTGATTCGCGAAGGTAGTTTTCGTCGACGGCGACCGCTCCGTGGTCCGGGAAATTTCGTTTCGATCCGAAAAGGCCACGCAGGGTCGGCCCGTGGTTTCTCGAACCGTCCAGGGAATGGCAAGCGACGCAGCCATAGGTCGTGTAGAGTGTCTTTCCCGCACCCGCGCTGGCTTCGACAATCTTGAGGTTTGGCTTCTTGAAGCCGTGGTGGGTTTCCGAGGCATTGGGGCGAAGCAACACCTTGACCCTTCCCTTGCCGGAATCAATCAGGTCGAAGGAGGTCTTGGGGTCGACGTAGCCCAGGACGTCCGATTCGTTTGAGGATAGGTAGGCTACCTCCACGGTCTGGGCGTCCGGCCCGGGCCTGACCGATACCGTGATCCTGCGGCCGTCCACGTCGTAGGAAAACTCGGGGTTGCCCTTGATGCGCCTGTTGCCGTGGTAGCTTACCTTGTTCGAATGGGGCTTGCCGTTGATCCGCAGGGGTGGTTTCCCGTGGGCCTTGTAGAAAACCTGGCCGAAGAGGCGGGCCGAGTAATTCCCATTGCGTCGACCGTTGCCCGGAGATCCCCAGTGGCTCTCCATATCAAGGAAACCGTTCGCCCAAGCGTAGAGCAAACGGCACTCGGTGGTGTCCCAGGCATAGGCCAAACCGGGCCCGTAGCTTACGCTGATCGCAGCCGGCAAGACCGGAATGGTGGCGTAGGAACCGCTGCCGGACAAGCGGCCGTTGGAAGGGGAATAACGAGGGGAAGGGAAGCCCCGGCCGTGATGGGAGAGGACTTCATCATCAAGCCCGAGGCTGGGTAGGTAGGTTCGCAGGATATACGGTTTTTCCGGCGCGCCCATCCGCTTGTTTTCATAGGTGATGTAGTCCGCATGGGCAACTTGCGCGGCGAGCAATGCGATCGTCCAGACGGATGAAGACGGCTTTGGAACGGTGATGGGCATAAGGGGACTGTAAGGGCCGTTTCCCGGAAGACGGGCGGCCTGGGTTTAAGTTTGCTTTCCTTTTGTAGGTACAGGCAATGGAATCGAACCTCAAGAGGGGAATTTCTCCCTGTGGATGATTTTTCGAGGGCTTGCCCTTATTCCAACCACAAGGGCTGGGAAATGACCCCGTTGGTCGCCACGTCCCAGGCCTCCAGGCGAACCCAGGATTTCCCCTTCAGGTCCAGTTCCTTCTCGAGGGTTTGTTTCCCGAAAGCCCCCGTGTGGGACAAGTCGATCCGCTCGCGGTAGACTTTTTTGCCATCCCCCGTAACGACTTCGGCGAAGGACATTGGAAAGGTCCAGCTTAACACCGCTTGGAGCTTCGCTTTTCCCTCGGGACCGACCTTGAGGGTTTCCCCCGACTGCCTGCCTCCAATCATGAAGCGCGGCATCAGGACCTCGCCGGTGGAAAGGAAAAAGGCGCCGTCCCGCAAGGCCTTGAGGACCGGAGCCCATCCGTCTTCAAAGCGCGGAATATGGTCGAGACGCAGGTAGTTGACGTTGGCATGACCGTAGAACTCGGTGGTTCGGTCGACCTGAAAGATATCGACTTCGCCGACGACGTACTTCCTCGTTCCCCAGTTCGACATGTCGTCGAGCAGATCGAGCACGCGCCAGCCCAGGCGGGGCCTCGAAAGGTCGGCCGGCATGGCCTTCCATGCGCCGCCCAGGTATCGGTCCGACTTGAAGAAGGGCTTGTCCCGGTAGAAATCGGGGAAACCGGTCGAGGCCTTGATCCGGGGATGAGCCGTCCACATCAGTCCCTCCTCCACTTCCATCAACTTGAGGACGTCCTCCGGGCTCCCGACGTGATAGACGCGTCCGAATTTGGGATGCTCCTCGACGAAAGGCTTTCCCTTTGCCCGGTTCAATACCCACATCACCGGACGCGGAAAAAAACTGATCCAATGGCCACCGAGGTGTACGTTGGGTTCTTCGCCCGGGAGCAGGAGAAACTTTTCGTCGGACAGACGGGCGCACTCGTCGTGCAGGGTCTCGAGCAAGGGGAGGGCTTCGTCGGGATCTCGGCGCAAACGGCCGAGGCGGTTGTGGAATTCCGCGAGGTGAACGATCTCGATGCCGGAATTCTTGAACACCTCCACGAACTGGGGATTCCTGAGGATTGGGGGGAGGACGGGCGTGCCCTTTTTTTTGCGGGCCTCGATCAGCTTGGTGGCATGCTCGATATGATAATGGCTGGTGAAGGTGCGGTGACCCGGCACTGAGGGGAAGCGGTCGTCATGGGTAAAGGCCTTGACCCGGTCGAATAGCTTTTCGCCCCGGTCGAGCGAGGGAAGCCAGAAAAGGCCCAGTTCCTGATCGGTGCCGGGAGGGGCATTGGACCAGGGAACCCAGCGACGGTCTCCTTCCAGTTCCTGTCGGATGCCGATTCCAAAGCCCGGGACTTCGTCCATGAAGCCCTTCCCGTGCCAGGTGAAGCCGAGGTTGTAGGCCTCGTCCAGGGGAAAGAAGTAACGGTGAGGGGGAGGGAAGATCGCGACGGCTCCGTCCTTCGTTTCGAGCGAGATGAACCGGTTGCGCGTTTTTTCGGCTCGGGCCGCTTTATCGGCTGCCTTGGCGGAGTGGACTCGGTCGTCGAGACCGATCCAGGATACTTCCTTCCCTGCCGGGTCGCAGGTAAGCCCTGCATGGTAGAGGAGGGCCCTGGAGTCCTTATCCGTCCGAACGATGGCCTGGAGGTGGATCAGGTCGCATCCTGCATAAAGGGTGAAGCGCCACTTCCCCGAGAAGGCTTGGCCCTGGAGCCCGCCGAGCTCGATCATGCAACGGTTTCCTTTGCTCCGGGCCACCGCTGAATCGAGCTTGAAGTCAAGCTTGCCAGACTCGCTGGGCTTGCGGCTGGTGCGGTCGAAGAAGATGGTCCAGCCACCCCGCTTCTTGAGGTCCCTCTTCCCAACCGTCAGCACGGTTATCGGGTCGGCATCACGCAGAACCGCGACCGGCTTGGCGGTCCCGCGGGCTACGGCAACCGATTGAACCAAGGCTCCTTTTCCCGAGAGGTTGAGGGTCAATTCGGTCGATCCCTCCCGGGTGTTCCATTTGGCCTTCAGGGAGTTTTCATCCACCTTCAAGCTCACTCCACAGTCGGGATCATAGGCATTCAAGTCGATGGGAACGGCCCGTCCGTCCTGTGCCGGGGCAAAGGCTGCAAGGCAGAAGGCAGCGAGCTTGAAACGCGGGGCGAGGGAAGGCGCGAAGAGTCGGAGGGGGTTAACTTTCATAAAAAGAGGGAGGCTCGCTATTCGTAAAGGAAGGATACCGTGGCAGTCGTGTCTACCGAACACACCGCACGTATCCAATAGGCGGAGAAACCATCCGGGAAAGCATGCTTGGCCGCAGCCCCGGCTTTCAGTTCGAAAGTTTTCCAAGGAACCCAAAGCCCCGTGCCGTCGACGTCGATCTCGAGCGTGATCCGCGAGTCGTTCCGGGTCAGGATCGTCACGGACTTCCGATCGTAACCGGTCATCAGGTAGGGCAGGGAGGGGTTTCCCGCCCGCACCTTCGAATCCATCCAGACCCCTCCCGTCCCTCGAGGTTTTCCCAGTTGCCAAAGGTCATCGATCACCCCCGCCCAGATTGCGGTTTTTCCATCCTTGCTCCTAATGATCCGCTCGCCCTCTTGGCCGTCCAATCCGGTGAGGAAGAGCAAGCCGAAGTGGGATGCGTAGTCGTGAATCTTCAGGTTGTGGGTGGCGATCGGGCGAATCTTGGCGAACCCCTCGGCATTACGGGCGGGCAACTCGTAAAAAGTGCCGCCGAAATTGAACAAGTCGCGCTCGGTGGCCACTTCCCGGCAGACTCGGGCATTATGCAGGTAGGATGACGTCTCGGTAGGCTTGATTTCCGGCTTGTCGGCAAAGACCGCAAGTTCGTACACCCGGTTGAAATCATCATCCTTGAACAGGATTCGCAACTTGCGGGCCTCCATCGGTTCGTCGATAACGAAAGGAACGATCCAGTCGGAGTTTTCCCGCGCTTTTCCGCCCGGCAAGACCTTCCATTCCCCATCGATCTTGGCCTCGAGGTCAAAGTTTTTGGCTGCATACCGGGGATCCCTTTTCCAGCCGGTTGCGAGGTATACGCTTTGAAAAGTCTTTTCCTCGCCTAAATCGATCTCGAGGGCGCCCGGTCCCTTCACGATCCAGCGCGAGTCCTCGGACATGCTCCCATCCAGGGCCCGTGAAGCCTCATATTCCCCGTGTTCGTCGCTCGCCTTGACCTTTGCGCCTTTGGCCAGGCTTTGGGAAAGAAGTTCCTCGAGCGTCCGTTTAGAATCCGGTTTCCCGTTGGTCCGGACCATGTTTCGGTAGCCTGGGTCGATGGGTATGCGGTAAGAGACTCCATCCTCCTGCACGATTGCGGAAGCCGCATCCACTCGAATACTGGTTTCCGGTTGAGCCCCCTCTGCGACTAAATTTGCCACCGGTTGTTCACTGCGAGCAAGTTCGAGCTCATCATTCAGTTCGTAGTACGCGTCGCTCTCAAGCAGGCTCAAGACCTTGCGGTTGCTGCGGATTACCCCCCTTGTGATCGCCGCATTCCCGAAACCGGCTAGACCCTCGAAGATACGGCCGTTCTTGTCGCCGCGCGGGTCCCGGTCCCGATAATGGAAATGAACCGACGCTCCACGGGCCTCGTTCTCGGCTCGCAGGCGAACCCAGGATCCCTTCTCGGTGCCTTTGAAAATATGAATGAGGGAACCCCTCACCCCGAGCGATCGAAGCTTTTCCCAGTTCCCGTCTCCCTTCTCGTCGACTTCCAGGGTGAATCCGACTCGACCTTCGCTTTCGTGTTTGATCACCATCATCCGGTGATCGTAACCGGAAAACAGGTAGGGTTCACTAAGCTGCCCCGCCTTGAGGTTTTCCCGCAACCAGACCGAGCCTCGGCCGACCGCGGGGCCCAGTCGGTCGATCTTTTCCGACTCCACGAACCAGAGGTTGGAATTCGACTGGATCGGGGCTCCCTTGGCCGACTTGAAAGGACGGTGGTTGAGGAATTCCTTTTGGGCGGAGTCGTCGCAACCGAAAACGATTCTTCCTTTCCAGCGGGCGAAGTCCCCAATAACCCTCAGGTAGTTCGAGCGGGGAATGATTCCCGCGGAATTGGTTCTCGAGAAACTCTTCGGAAACCGCCAGAAGGTACCGTGCATGGTGGCCAGCAAATCATCTTGGCCGACGTCGCGGATTCGGGGCCACTCCGTGTTCCAGCCATGGGCTCCGTCATAGCTGTGGCTGCCCTTGGGCAAGCGGTAGGAATGCCATTTGCCTTTGTCCAAAAGCATCAGGATCAGGGAGCGGGCATCCCAGCCCATTGCCCAAATGGGATCGGAATCCTTCGCGTTTCCGTAAATTCCTCCAGGTCCGGTTACCTCCGTGAATTGGTTCCGGCGTACCAGGTTCCAGTCTCCGGTTCCCCGCCACGAAGCAAGGGCTCCGGACGTCATGGTAGGATCTTTGGTCACGCCCCTTCCAGTCTCCCCATTGTTCGAATAGACCAATACGCCCTGACTGGAATAAAGCCCCTTTCCATGATAGCCCGGAAGTTTGGTCCAGATGCCCGGACCCTTGAACTTTTTGTTGGGGTTGCCATCCTTGATATGCTCGACGACGCTCAGGTCGCGCACGTCGACCGAGTAAAGCCCCTCCTCCATGGTCGCTACGTAGACCTTGTTGGCCGGATCCTTCAAATGCCGGGCCGTCCCGGTGTGCCGGCCGGGCATCTTGGAATAGGGAATGACCCGGACCTTTCCCTTTTCATCGATGAAGTACGGCCCGATGCTCAACTGTCTGGATTCCTTATGTATCATCCGGTTGGCGGGTGTGCCGCCGATGCTCTCGGGACGAATGATCTGCTTGAGGTCGGGGGTGATCTCATAAAGCTTGTCCGACGAGCCCTGCGGTTTGTGGGGACCGTAGGTGATTACCCACAGCCGATCCGCCCACGGAACCACCGCCCCGGTTCCGCATTCCCCTTCCTCGTTGTACATGGTCAGGCTGGGGTAGACCCCGGAAACCGAGATGGGAGAAGGTTCCTTGCCCTGGGTTCGCAAAAGCCCATTCAGGAGAAAAAAGGCGCAGAGGAAACCAAGCGCGGGCAGGGTGGGGAAGTTCATGAGGAGCCGCATTTTATGAGCAAAGGGAACGTCTTGCTCGAAGTCCCCTATCCGCGCTCGAGAAACTCACGGAGCTTCTGCTTCACCTTCTTCGGCTTGAAAAGGAGCTTCTTGTGGTTTTCCCGAACGTGGTTGAGGGCATTCGGCAAATACCCTTCGAAACATTTCTTGCTCAGTTTGCCTTCTTGAGCATCCTTCCCTCCGATCTTGACCAGCAAGGCCTTGTCCTGGAATTCAATGCGGGTCCCTTGCGGAAGATCGGTGAGCGTGGATTTGGAAATTTTTTGTTGGTCGGGGTGATTCATGATCATGGTCAGGGTAATGAGGTTGCCCTCGACCCGGATGAAGGGGAACTCTTCCTGGAGTTTGGTTTCGATCAAATCGATCGTTTCGGGCGTGAAGCTGTTCTTGGCCTTCTTTTCAATTTCCTTTCTCATGTCCGCAATGCGGGCCTTCAGTTGGCGTCGGAGTACCCCATTGGCCAGGGAAATGACTTTGGAGGCATTCGAGAGCCTAAGGGTTTGAGCGCCGCAAAGGCGACCGTCCTTGTCCTTGTAGAACCCTACGCTATCGATTTCTACGTTCTTGATGAGGGCTTCGATCAAGTCCTTTTCAGGTTTGCCGAACGCCAAACTGCCTTTCGGTTCTTCCTTGAGCATTTCCTTGAGGGCCACCCGCTTGTACTCGAAGATCCAGTTGCTGAAGAAAAAGGCCTGATCTCCATTCAGGACTGATGCCAATTGCTCGACTTGCAACTGGTTGAGTTTCTCCGGGGCCGCCTTGTCGTCCGGGTTCTTCTGCATGTTTTGTCCACCCTTGAGGTTTCCGAAAATGCCCTCATAGGTAAGGGTCATGCGGATCTCATCCTTCTCCTCGTCGTGGTGGTAGACGATTTCCTCAGTCTCGAACTCGATGCAGGAACTGAGAAAAAAGGAGGCGAAGGAAAAGAAGAGGGAGCAAAGAAGGGGCTTTGTCGTCATCCCGATCATTGATCCATGAAGTCGGGGACTCCCGCAAGCACGTTCTGGGGTGAGCCAGGTTCTCCTATTCTGGGAACAACCGTTCGTAAGCCCTGCTGAGGATGATTTGGGAACCGTTTGCATCCTTGAGGCAAAAGCGGGCGACCAGGTCCATTTCTTCGGTCATGGAGATCCCGTCCCGGGGACCCAAAATCAGGAGGGCGGTGGCGAGGGCGTCGGCGTCGCGGGCGGTGGGGGCGAGGACGTTGACGGCGACGAGGTCGTGCTCGACCGGTCGCCCCGTCCGTGGGTCGATCAGGTGGGAGGCAGCCTTGGTCGAGTCCGGGTTTGGCTTCGATTGTCGGTAGGTCCCGGATGTGGCGACTGCGTAGTCGCGCAGGGCGACGCTGGTCGTTCTTGCGCCCGAACCGTCTTCCAGCAGAACCTTCCACCCCGGTCCGTTTCTTCCGTCCCCTTTGGCCCGGACTTCCCCTCCGATCTCCACGAGGTAGTCCTTCATGCCCCAACGGTCAAGCAGGGAGCAAACTCGGTCTATGATCTCCCCCTTGGCCGAAGCCGATAGATCGACCTGCAAGTCGGCCCGTGTTTTTCGGACCCGGTTTCGGTCCATCATTTCGAGGCGCTCCATTCCCACTTGCCCGAGCGTTCCCTCAATCTCTTCCCTCGCTGGAATCCTAAGCCTATCCGTTGAGACCGGGCCAAACCCCCAGAGGTTGACGAGGGGAGCGATGGTGGGGTCGAAGGCGCCGTTGGTTTGTTCGTGGATCCACTTGGCGTGCCGGAGCAAGTCATGCAGGACCCGGGGCACGGTAACCGGGTCGGTGGCAAGGGATGCGTTCAGTTGGTAGAGAACGGAGTCGGGTAGCCAATGGGAGAGGATTTTTTCATGCTCCTCGATCTTCGACTGAAGGTCGGTCTGAAGTTTCTCTTGATCGATTGGCTCGCGGCTTCGGACCTTGACCATCCAGGTCGTGCCGAGGGCCTTTCCCCGAAGGACGAGCAACTCGGGTTCATCATCCGCCTGCTCCCCGCATCCCGGGATTAGGATGGTCAAGATCAGGAAAAGAAAAAGGGGCTTTGCCCTCATGAGAAATGGTAGAGGATCAGGGCGAATCCGAGCAACCCGAGGCTCAGGTAGTCCCTGCGGTTCCACCCGTTGTCGAGCGGACCGAATTCGAAGAGCTTGAGTACCGCGCCGGTGGGACATCCGTACCGGCAGTAAGCCATGGGAACGAATGCGGAGGCCACCAGGCTGATGAGAGCGATGGCAAGAGTAACCCCTCCTGCGACCTCCCATACGTAAGCGTCAAAAGGCTCGAGGATGGCCGCAGTGTGAGCGGAACCGGCAAAGGCCAGAAATACGACGAAGAGCAAGAGAGCGAAGGGGATCGTTTCCAGCAACTTCCCTAGTTTTATCGGCAGGCGGAAGGAGGATTTGCGCAGTTTTCCCATCCATTGCTGGGCGGCGCCATGAGGACAAAGCTGGTGGCAGTAGAAGGCCTTGCCCGTAGCCATGGGAACGAGAAGAGCGGCTAGGGTAAGCAAGGCCAAAATGGGGGCCCGCTCCCACGGAACCCCGTTTTGAGCCCAACCGGCAAAGAGTGACTGGGAAAGAATATCTCCGTTGATCAAGCCGAGGTAGCCGACCAGAAGGACTTGAAGAGACAGACGGAAAAACTTGGTTTTTCCGCGTTTGGTGAAGGCCACCAATCCGGCCAGCAGGATGACGCCAAGCGAACCGGTCTCCCCGATGCCCCAGGCGACCCAAGTCTTTTTCTTTTCAGCCCGCTTCCCCTCTGCTTCCCACTGACGGGCCGTTTCCACGATTCCCTTGGCCATCGCCTGGCTGGTCATGGTGGCTCCGGACACCCCTTCGTATCTCTCGGCAGTTTCGTTCATGTCGGCCAGTTGGGGAATGGAACGCCCTTCGAAGAGCGAGGGCAGGTAGTAATCATCCTTCGGATAGTCCGCATACGGTTGGTTCTCGAAGCTCGACCTCATTCGCATGCCCTTGAGCGAACCGTTGCTCTCAAGAATCAACAGGATGTCGATGGGACCCTGGTAACCGATGATCCGGTCGGCGTGGGGAGAGGTCCGTCCCACTTGGCCGAGGATGGTTCCGTTCTCATCTAGCGCCTCGAAAAGCGAAGTATGGGTTTGGGATGGTCTGAGTTTTGCGCAGGTGGGGAAATGCGGAAGAACTTCTTCCAGCTCAATCTGCTCGGGAAACCTCGACGCCCTGACGCTTCCGCCAAAGCGCATCGATAGCGCATCAGCAATTGCGAGACTGGTTAAAGTGGCTCCGGAGACCACGCTTATCGCATCGCCCCGCGCAAGCTCAGTCCTGGACTTCCCCTCGAACTGGCTAAAAAAATCAGGATCTTCCAAGATGGCGTCAACATGATCAACCGTGTCGCCACTCGATCGAATGGATACCGAGGAAACGCGTTCTTCCTGATCCCAGATGACGAGTAGGTTGGTCGATCCGGAAAACCCGATTGCGGAGTCGCCGGCGGGTGAGGTTTGGCTGAGCAAGCCAAGCTCCGTTGCGTTGGCATCGAGCGCTTGAAGGAAGGCAGGATCGTCGGAATCGGGCTTTAGAGACGTAACCGTGGGGAGATGCAGTCGGGCGTGCGACAGCTCGATCGGGTGGCCCCGATCCTCAAGATCTGCGAGGAAATCCTGATGAGACTCGTGAATCAGCCAGACGATGGCAACCAGTGCGAGGAACCGGCAAAGATGACGCAGTTTTCGATTTAGCCGATCCTTTGACACGGGAGCGTTCAATCAACACGGACAAGCCGGGCGGCGTCGACGTGTACGTTCCCCTTGGATCCCTTGGCGGAAAGTTCAACCAGGACTTTTTGTCCTTTTCTTAAGGTGATTCGGCCAACCGAATGAAAGCCGTTTTCATAACTTGGTTTCTGGGTCATGTTCACAACCGTGATCATTTTGGTCGTTTGGTCGCCGGTTCTCACTTCAACTGAAACGGATTTTCCACGATTGGGATGGGGTTGATAGGCAATTCGCGTATCGTATCGTCCTGCCTTGGGGGCTTCCAAAGTGAAAGTGGCGGTACTTTCCGGGTCACTGGAGTATTGGTAACCGTAAGAAAAATAGGGCTTAAGTCCTTGTCCCTTGTTCCATTTTCCCTTGAACAAAGCTTTGCCGTCATCCACCACGCCGGGGAATTTCTTGGGATCCAATCCGTTGGGGGCGCCATGCGGGCCAGCTAGCTCCATAGCGTCCGAAGGGATCGTAATCTTGTCGTGGACGTTGGCTCGGCGGGCCTTGCCGGGCAAGTTGATCAGTTCGATCAAGTCGTCGAGGTAGCTCTTGTATACGTCGCGGGGCAGACAATCCCGCTTGATACAGATGGAAGCGGCTCGGCCGACCACTTCGCCCATCATCCCGCAGGTCTTCATGACACGCACGGTTCCGAGTGCCTCGTGGGTTACGCTGATGCAGCGACCCGCCATGAAGAGGTTTTCGATATTGCGGGAATAGAAACAGCGGTAAGGAACGGGGTAGCCGTAGGAACGATCCACACCCTTGCCGTGCACGGCGTAGGAGATGAAGGGGTTGTCGGGAAACTTCTTGGCGTACTGGGCCTTCGGGTAGTGCAGGTCGATGCTCCAGGTACTGGGCACGGTACCGTCGATAAAGTCTTTTTTGGCGACGACGTCCTCCTCCGTAAGGATCACGTCCCCGAGCAGGCGACGAGACTCGCGGGGGCCCCCGATGAAGGCGACCCAGGTTAGGATCGCATTCTTATGCTTGTCCGCGCCATCCCGGTTCTTCATCGCGTTGAAGGCCCCGAAGACGGCCCGCAGGTTCCAGTCGCGGATGCCCTCCGCATCACCGAGCGGATCCTTGTCGTATCCGCTTTCCCAGAACCACTGGCCGTGAAAGTTCCTTGGGTAGGGGAAGTCCGCCATGTTCAAATCGAGAGCCCATGGAGTCTTGGGATAGGAGACTTCCGTCGGGGCGTTCGCCCATGCCCACATGTTGCTCATTCCCATGCGGCCCTTGGGGGTCATCTCGTGATCGGCTCCTGCCAGGAACCCGATGGTACCGTGACCGGTGGCATCCACGAAGAGGGGTCCGGAAAAGCGGGTGATCTGCCCGGAGCGGACGTCGAAGGCATGCACGGCCTTGATCCGGTTTTCTGCGGTCTCGACATTGAAGGCATGATGATTGAGGAAGAGGTCGATGTTCTCCTCGGCCCTTACGATGCGCTCCTTCTTGGCATCCTCGAATTCCTCGTAGGTTCCGGGAGATTTGGTCGCCTTGTCCGAAATCTCCTCGATGATCTCTCCGATGCGAGGGTATTTTCCTCTGCGGATCTTGCCCATCGCCCAAACGCGGACTTCGCTGGAACCGTTTCCGCCCAGCACCGCGCGGTTCTGGATGAGAGCCACCCTGCAACCCATGCGGGCTCCGGAAATGGCCGCTCCCAACCCCGAATAACCTCCGCCAACGACGACCAGGTCGTATTTCTTTTCGAGAGGTTTTTCGGAAATGCCCAACATCTCGCGACGCCAATCGGGCAAGATCCCGGAGTCGTTGGGTGGGACTTCCTTGAAAGTGGTCAGGTAGATCGCGTCGCATCGTCCGTTAAATCCAGTCAGGTCACGAAGAGCCAAGGTGTTCTTGCCTCTTTTAAGACTGATTTTCCCTCCTCCCTGCCAATCCCACTCCGCCCCCTTGGTACCAAAGGTGGTTTTTACCGGGGTGCCGTTGATGATGATTTGAAAGCGGCCGGGTTGACCCTTGGCTCCCCAACGGGCTACCCAGTCTTTGGTGCGGGCAAACAGTTGATAGTTTCCACCTTCCTTGACCTCAATGGTGGTGGTCGCATCCTTTACGGGTTTCCCCAATCCATGAGCCAGCAGATAGGGCGAGCCCATTTCGCGGATGAATTGAGTATCGAGCTTCCATCCGCCGTGATCCGAAAAGGATTCGGTTTCGATGAAGATTCTATCCGCCTTCAATAGCAAGGCGGGCGTGAGAACAAGTAGGGAGGTGATCAGTAATTTATTCATTTAATGGAAGAGATGGTTCATCAATAAGTGATGGTCCTATCATGGAGGAATTTAACGAGTCCGTCCGTCGTCGATAATCTTTTGCAATTCATCGGTCATACGCTTGAACACCTCGGGGTTTTGTTCCGCGACGTTTTTCTTTTCCCGGACGTCCTTGCTCAAGTCGAACAAGGCGTAGCGGGGAGCAGGAGTGTTGGCGAGCTTGTCGGTCACCACGACGTTTCTCTTTCTCTTTGAGTCGTGGCGCTGCAGTTTCCAGTCGCCGACGCGATAGCCGTAGTTCCCTCCGCGGCCATTGTCCTGCTGAACGAGGTGTGAACGTCCCTTTGCTCCTTTCTTTCCAAGCAAAGCGTCCATGACGTCGAGGCTGTCGAGGCAGGCATCCTTGGGGATGGCAACCTTGAGGTGATTGGCCAGGCTGGTGGCAAAATCGATCGTGCAGACCATCTTGTCCGAGACCCCCGGCTTGATGGTTCCGGGCCAGTAGGTGATGAAGGGGGTGCGCGTCCCGCCCTCGAGTACGCTGTACTTTCCACCACTGTAGGGACCGGCGGGCTGATGGTCGCCCATTTTTTCCAGGGCCTCGTCCTTGTAGCCGTCGTCCCCGACGGGTCCGTTGTCCGAGCAGAATACGATCATGGTGTCTTTTTCGAGGCCTTCTTTCTTGAGATACCTTACGAGTTCTCCAACGCACCAGTCGAGCTGGACGATGACGTCTCCGCGGTAGCTCAACCCGGACTTTCCGCGGAAGCGCTCGTGGGGAATGCGCGGAACGTGCAAATCATGGGAAGCGAAGAAGAGGAAGAATGGGTTGTCCTTGTTTTTCCCAATCCACTCCTTTGATTTTTCAACCCACTTGTCGGCCAAGTCCTCGTCCCGGAATCGGGCGGCATGTCCCCCGGTGTAAAAGCCGATCCGGCTGATCCCGTTGTGGATGGTCGAGTTATGCCCGTGAGACCAATCCATCTTCAGGGTGTGCCGGTGGGTCACTCCGGTTGGATGGTCCGGGCTTGGCTTTTTCCTTCCTACCCAAAGTGGGTCCTTGGGGTCGAGGTTGAGCACCCGGTGGTTCTCGACGTAGACCTGAGGAACTCGGTCGTTGGTGGTGGGGAGTAAAAAGCTGTAATCGAATCCGATCTCACGCGGTCCGGGTTTGAGTTCGTCATTCCATTGGGGGCCGACTCCCGGGCTTCCCAGTCCTAGGTGCCATTTTCCGACAACTGCGGTTTTATACCCTGCTTGCTTGAGCATATCGGGCAGGGTGTAAGTGTCCTCCGGGATGATCAGGGGGGAACTGGGAGGTGCGATTCCGGTGTTCTTTCCACGAAAGGCGTAGGTTCCGGTGAGAAAGGAGTAGCGGGTCGGCGTGCAGGTGGAGGCCGAGCAGTAACCGCTGGTGAACTTAAGACCCTCCTTGGCCAACCGGTCGATGTGCGGAGTCTTGAGGTTCTTTGGTTTTGCGCCGTAGCACCCGACGTCTCCATAGCCCAAGTCGTCTGCCATGATGACGATGACGTTGGGTTTCTTTGCAAATGCCTGAAGCATCAGTAGAAGAGGAAGGATGAGAAGGGCTGGCAAGGTTGGGTTTTTCATTGGATGACTGGGTTGTTGAAAGGGGAAGGGAATTAAGGATGGGGTCAAAGACTAGTGGAGGAACTCGGTCCATCAAGAGCATTCCAAAGATGTTGAGGAGACGGATTCTGGTCAAGGCGTCACTTTCCCCGCAGAACGATTTGATTCCTGCATCCCCGTTCCAAAGGCTTGCATGAATGAAAATCATTCCTATGCCTGTAGGCTTAGATGGAATTTGCCCTCATCCCCGCCTTGATCTCCGTTGCTCTCCTCTTCTGGTGGAGGTCGATCGTGCTTTTCAAGCGGACGGTGGAGGACGTGCCTACCTCCAAGGTAAAGGGTGTTTTCTACGGGTTGAACGAGGTCAAGGGGTCGGTCAAGTCGGAGCACCCCCTTCAGGCCCCCCTGACGGAGACTCCGAGCGTCTGGTACAAGTGGAAAATTTCCGAGCATTGGCGCAAGACGGAGACCTATAGGGACAGCCAAGGCAAGACGAAGACGAGGACCAGGAGCGGATGGAAAACGATCGATTCGGGTGGAAGTTTTCAGCCTTTCGATCTTCAGGACGATACGGGGGAACTGTTGATCGAGCCCGAGGGAGCCAAGGTTGAAGCTCCTTCCACGATGTCTCATACCTGCGGCCCGACCGATCCGCTGTATTACGGGAAGGGGCCGCTCAGAGCGATCGCCCATTCCACTTCCCGGAGAAGGTTTTCCGAGACCTCGCTGGCCCCCGGGGATGCGGTCTACGTCCTTGGCCCGGCCAAGCTCAGGGAGGAGGTCGCCCGTCCCATGATCGCCCAGAGCAAGGAGGCCCGTTATTTTTTCATTTCCACCAAGTCGGAATCCCAGATTATCCGGTCAAAAGGAATTTGGGCCTTCTTCGTCCTTCTGTTTTGCTTCCTCTCGGCCTTGGCGGCTCCCGTCACGGGAATCGCCGTGGATACCGGTCTTGAGCCGCAGGAGGTTCTGGCTCTTCATCCGTGGTGGGTGGCGTCGGCGGGATTCGTCTTTGTTTGCGTTGCGGGTCTTTTTTACGTCTCGCTTCTCTACAATGGTTTGATACGGGTGCGCAACAGGCTCGCTCACGCCTTGGGCTTGATCGAGATTCAACTGAAGCGTCGCCATGACTTGATTCCCGGGTTGATGGAATGCGTGAAGGGCATTTCGAAATACGAGCGCGAAGTTCAGGAGTTGATCGCTTCCAGCAGATCCTCCCCCACGGGCGAGCCGGGCCGAGAGGTCAATGAGGTCGGCCGCGAAGTTAGCGATGGGACGAGGTTGGTTGGCGGCTTGTTTGCCTTGGCCGAAAGCTATCCCGATCTGGGTGCCGATGAAAACTATGCTTCCTTCATGAAGGAACTGGTCGATACCGAGGACAGGATTGCCCTTGCCCGGGCCTTCTATAACGACAGCTTGCTGGCTCTCCAGGACCGACTGCTGGTGTTCCCTGACCTCGTGGTCGCCAAATGGTTTCGCTTCAAGGCAGGCAAGTATCTGCAGCTTCTTCCCGAGCCCGAAATGGCCCTTCCTCCGAAGGTCTCCCTGGACGGCGGTTGAGGGGGTCTCCTCCCGCCCGCCCTATTTTTTCCGGAGGTGTCTTTCGAGGAAGTCGAAGCTCGCCCCGAGGGCCTTGGCGTTGAAGATAGCCTTGAAATGCCCCGCTTCCTTGATGGGGTGAAATTCCGACTCGATGCCCAACTTCCTCATCTTGGCATGCATGGTTCTCGCTCCATCGATGCGGACCAGGAAATCGGTCTCGCCATGGAAGAACAGGATGGGGGAGTCTTCGCGGTCCAAGTGGGCCAAGGGGGAGGCATGATGGTAGGCTTCCGGGAAATCCTTGCGGGCTCCTCCCAGCCAGTAGGCCAGGGTCTTGTTGTCGGCGGGGATGTTCCTGAATTCGCAGGGGGAGCCTCCACCGACGGCGACCAGAACGTCCGTCCCGATGCCTTCGGGATCGTCCTTCGCATCCATGCCCGTTACCGCCAGCATGCAGGCCAAGTGGGCTCCGGCCGAGTAACCCAAGGCCCCTATCCTTGAGGGGTCCGTGTTGAATTCTCCGCTCTTCTTCCTAATCCACCTGACCGCATCCCGGCAATCCTCCAGTTGAGCGGGGTGCTTGAATTTCGGGGCCAACCGGTAGCTGATGGCGAAGGCGTTGATTTGCTTCTTTGCGAGCTCCGCGGCCCAGCGTCCCAGTTGCCGTTTTGAGCCGCTCATCCAACCCCCGCCGTGGATGACGACCACGGAAGGGAAGGGTCCTTTGCCGGCGGGAAGGTAGGCGTCCAGTTTCAGGTCGAGGTTGTCCTTGGTGGCATAGACGAGGTTTCTCTTGACCTCGACTTTCTTGCCATGGGCAACGACACAGGCCAAGGCCAGGGCGCCTATGCAGAGGTGGGCGATCCGATCGGCGATCCGAAAAAGAGCCAAGAGGCAAGTGGTCATGGCGTAGTCCTGCCGAAGGGGATGCTAGCGGTTCATGATGGCCTCGATCTCCTCGGGCTCAATCGGGGTCTTGGCCATTAGGTTCACGGGACCATCGGCGGTAACGATCACGTCGTCCTCCAGGCGGATGCCCATTCCCTCCTCTGGGATATAGATGCCGGGCTCCACCGTGATGACGGTGTTTTCCTTGAAGACGTTCTGACCGGAATTGACGTCGTGGACGTCGAGCCCAAGGGGATGGCCCAAGCCATGCATATAGTACTTGCGGCAGGCAGGCTTATCGGGGTTCTGCTTCTTGACTTCCTCCTTGGTGATGAGCTTCAGGCGGAGCATCTCCTCAGTCATCATCTCGTGTGAGTCTTCTTGCCATTCCTTGTGGTTCTTGCCCACTGTGGCGTTGGCGATGCTTTGCCGCAGAACCCGCAGGACGGCCTTGTAGACCTGTTTTTGCCTGCGGTTGAATTTTCCGCTTACCGGGACCGTACGGGTGAGATCGGCGTTGTAGTTCGCATAGCAGGCTCCCACGTCCATGAGGAGCATTTGTCCCTTCTTGCATTCCTGGTCGTTTTGCAGGTAGTGCAGGGTGCAGGCGTTCGGGCCGGTGGCGACGATGGGCGAGTAGGCGAACTTGCAGCGCCTGCGGATGAATTCCTTGGAGTATTCGGCTTCCACCTCGTATTCCCTGACCCCGGGCTTGATCATCCTGAGGACTCTCCTGAATCCTTTTGTGGTCACGTCCACGGCGGTTCGGATGAGATCGATCTCGAGGGGGTGCTTGACGAAGCGCAGTTCATGAAGATGGGGAGCCAGTCGATCGATCTCGTGCAGGGGGAAGTCACGCCGAACCTGGTTGATGAAGCGCATCTCCCTCGTCTCCACCTCATCGGAGGCGCGGTTGTGCTCATTGTTGTTGAGGCAAGCGACCTTGGCCTCGGACATGAGGATCCTGAAGAGGACGGGGAATTCGCTCAACCAGTGGACCGATGCGACGCCTGAGATTTTTCGGGCATCCTCCTTGCTGTGCTTGAATCCCTCCCAGATGCGAAGATGCTCGCTGGGTTCACGGAGGAAGAGAATCTCCCGGTGCCTTGGTTCCTCGGCGTCGGGGAAAAGGACCAGTATGCTTTCCTCCTGCTCGATTCCGGAGAGGTAGAAAAGATCGGAGTTGGGGTGAATGATGAAGGTGCCGTCGGCATTGGTCGGCAGGACGTCGTTGGCGTTGACGACGGCGATGGCCTTCTCGGGAAGCATCCCGGCCAGGTTGGCCCGGTTGCGGGCAAAGAGTTCAGGGTTGATGGGGTCGTGTCTCATGGTAGTCGCAGATGCTCAATGAGCAGAAATTTGACCATTGCCGCAAGACTATATCATGCCCTGATCGAGGTCCGGTTATTCGTTCTCAGCCAAGAATGTTCTTGTTCGAGGTTCCTCAAAGGGCTAACGGAAGTTTATGCGAACTCTCCTTTTCATCATCTTTTCATGCCTTGCCCTGCTTGCCAAGGTCGGTGCAAAGCCGAACTTGGTCTACGTGATTTGCGACGATCTCGGATATGGCGACGTTCAGTGCCTCAACCCGAAGAACGGAAAGATTCCGACTCCTCACGTCGACAAGCTCGCCTCGGAGGGAATGATCTTCACCGACGCCCATTCCGGGTCCTCGGTCTGTACTCCTACTCGCTATGGCCTTCTAACGGGACGCTACAGCTGGCGCACCCGCCTGCAGTCCGGGGTGGTTCAGGGCTTCGCTCCCTGCCTGATTGCGGAGGATCGCCCGACGGTGGCCGGTTTTCTTAAGGAGCAAGGCTATCACACCGCCATCATCGGCAAGTGGCACCTGGACTTCAAGTACCTCGATCCCAAGAGCGGAAAGTACTTTTCAAGGAAAGAACACAAGACGCCTCCCGTGGGAGCCAAGATTCCCGATGGCCCCCTTCACCGTGGCTTCGATCATTTTCGTGGCTTCCATCACGCCCGCAACATGGAGGCGGTGATCGAGGACGACCGGGTCATCGCTCATGACCCCCCCATCAACATGCTTCCCCGTCTGACCCGTGAGTCGGTCGACTATATCGAGTCGCGCAAGGGCAAGAAGGAGCCCTTCTTCCTCTACGTCCCCCTTGGTTCGCCCCATACGCCCATCCTTCCCACCCCGGAATGGGAAGGCAAAAGCGGCCTCGGCAAGTACGGGGATTTCGTGATGCAGACCGAAAACGTGGTGGGCGAGATCCAGGCCGCCTTGAAGAGGATCGGGGAGGAGGAGAACACCTTGTTCGTCTTCACCAGCGACAACGGATGCTCGAAGGCCGCCGGCATAGGTGAATTGGCGGGAAAGGGACATCGTGTGAGCGCTCACCTTCGTGGTTCCAAGGCAGACCTATGGGACGGGGGCCACCGTATTCCCTTTATCGTGAAGTGGCCGGGGAAGGTTAAGCCCGGCAGCCGGTCGAATCAGCTGATTTGCCTGACCGACCTCTTCGCCACCGTGGCCGATCTCCTTGGCTCCGATTTGCCCAAGGGAAGCGCCGAGGACAGCGTCAGTTTTCTGCCCGCGCTATCGGGCCGGAAAATCGTTTCCACCCGCAGTGGGGTCATCCATCACTCCATAAGTGGACACTTCGCCTACCGGCAGGGCCCATGGAAGCTGCTTCTTGCCCGGGCCTCCGGCGGCTGGACTTCCCCGAGGGAAAACCAAGCCAGGGGGGAGGCGCCGGGCCAACTCTACGACATGGAGAGCGACGTAGGGGAGAGGAAAAACCTTTACCGCGAAAAACCCGAGGTGGTTGCCAAGCTGCTTGCCCTTCTTGAGAAGGACGTCAAGCGGGGGCGCAGCACGAAGGGTCCCGCCTCGAAGAACGACCTGCAAAAGATCGTGCTCTGGAAGAACGGTCAACCAAGTTCAAAATAATCAAGCGGAAGTAAATCATCCTTGATTATCCTTTCGCGGACCCCCAATTTATTGGGTAAATATTAATTCCCTCCGGAATTTCCGAAATCAGCAATTTACCCCATTTAATGAAACTGAGAGTCTTCCTCCTTCTGCTCGTCTTGGGTACCTTTTGTCGGGAAACGTTCTCCAGTCCGATCCGGGTCCTTTTTCTCGGTCACGAGTCCAAGCATCATAACTCCAATGAGTACTATCCCATTCTCTCTCAGGCTCTCGGCAGGGACGCGATCTACTTCGATTACGTGACCAGCGTGGGACGGGCCCTCGACAATGCCGAATACCTCAACCGCTTCGATGCTCTCCTTCTCTACGCCAATCATCCGAGGATCACTTCCGACCAGTGGAAGAACCTGCTCGACTTCGTAACGGGCGGGAAGGGCTTCGTTCCCGTACATTGCGCGAGCTGGTGCTTCTCCAACGTCCCGCAGTTCGACCAACTGGTGGGCGGGCGCTTCAAGAGCCACCAAGGAGCGGTCTTTAGTCCGAGGATCGTTGCCAAGGACCACCCCGCCGTTTCCGGGGTTGGCGAAATCAAGGCCTGGGACGAGACCTACTTCCATCATCGTCACAACCCCGAAAACCGTACCGTCCTAATGGTGCGCGACCCGTTGCCCGGCGATCCTCACAAGGAGCCGGAGCCTTGGACTTGGGTAAGGAAGGAAGGTAAGGGAAGAGTGTTCTATACCGCCTCCGGTCACGATGAGCGGGTCTGGAAGAACGCAGGGTTTCAGAACCTCCTCAAGCAGGGGATTCTCTGGGCGGTGGGCGATTCCGTCCGCAAGCGTTACGAGGCCTTTCTCGCATCCCGTGAGCCGCTCAAGTACGAGAAGCGCGATAATGTGCCGAATTACGAGCGCCGGCCCGAGCCCCTTCCTTTCCAGCTTCCCCTCTCCCCCGAGGAGAGCATCAAGCACACGCAAGTCCCGGTTGGCTTTAGCCTGGAACTTTTCGTCTCCGAGCCCGAGATCGTCAACCCGATCTATTTCCAGTGGGACGAGCGCGGTCGTCTTTGGGTGGTCGAGAGCGTGGACTATCCGAATGAAGTCAAGCCCGGGCGCAAGGGGAACGACCGGATCAAGATCTGCGAGGACACCGACGGGGACGGAAAGGCGGACAAGTTCACCATCTTCGCGGATGGTTTCAATATTCCCACTTCCATGACCTTCGCCCGGGGCGGTGTGATTTTGGCTCATGCCCCCGACTTTTTCTTTCTCAAGGATACCGATGGGGACGACAAGGCGGACCTCCAAGAGGTTCTTTTCACGGGCTTCGGCCCAGGTGACACACACGCTGGCCCGAGCAACTTGCGCTATGGTTTGGACAACTGGATTTACGGCACCGTCGGTTATTCGCGCTTCAATGGGGAAGTAAACGGGGAGAGGCATAACTTCGGTTCCGGCACCTTCCGCTTCAAGGCGGATGGGTCGAAGATGGAATTTCTCCACCAGTACAACAACAACACCTGGGGAATCGGCCTGAACGAGCAGGGGGACGTCTTTGGCTCCACCGCCAACAACAACCCCAGTTTCTTCGGGGGCGTACCGAGCCGGGTGCACGATGGGCAAAGAAGGATGACCGCCAAGATGATCGCCTCGTCTCCGCGGTTTTTCCCCATCACCCCGAACATCCGCCAGGTAGATGCCTTTAACGCCTACACGGCTGGTTGCGGACATGCCTTCGCCACGTCCTCCGGGTTTCCCAAGGCCTGGCGCAACAGGCGGGCCTTCGTCTGTGGACCGACCGGTCATTTGCTCGGGATGTACGACGTCAGGCCCAAGGGCTCTGGCTTCGAGGCCGTCAACGCCTTCAGCCTGGTCGCGAGCGCTGACGAGTGGTTCTCCCCGATTGTGGCCGAGGTGGGCCCGGACGGAAACCTCTGGATTGCCGACTGGTACAACTTCATCATTCAGCACAACCCGACGCCTAATCCGAGCCGGGGTGGTTATGCGGCCAAGACCGGTCGTGGAAACGCCCACGTCAACCCGAACCGCGACCGTAAGCATGGGAGAATCTACCGCCTGGTCTACGAGGCCAACGAGGCCAAGCCCTTCACCCTGGCGAAGGCCTCATGGAAAAAACTGGTCCGGGCCCTCGGCCACGACAACATGTTCTGGCGCCTGACCGCCCAGCGCCTCTTGGTCGACGGGAAGTTCAAGGAGGCGGTTCCCTCGCTTAAGAAACTCTTGAGCGAACCCGCTCCCGCTTCGCTGCACGCCCTGTGGGCCTTGCATGGCTTGCAGGCTCTCGATAAGAACGCGCACGCCCAGTGCTTGATATCCAAGGATTCCGCTCTCCGCCGCAACGCGGTCCGTGCCCTTCCGCATGACTTGAACGGTCAGCAGATGCTACACGACGGGGCTACTTTGGCCGACAAGGATCTTTTGGTTCGGCTTGCCTCCTTCGTTAAACTCGCGTCCTTCCCGCGGGACGGCTCCACCAAGGATCTCGCGTCCCTCCTCATGAGAGTCCAGGAGAACGCCAAGGACGAGTGGCTCCGTGTCCCTCTCCAGGCGCTTGGGGCGGAGGAGGTCGACCTGGTGGGTTACGAACCGGGCCCGAACCTCCTGCCCAATCCTTCCTTTGAAGATAACGACGGCAAACTGCCCAAGGGGTGGAAGGTCCGTACCTACAGTGGGAGCGGAAAGGCAGAGCACTTCATTGACACCGCCAAGGGATTCGCCAAATCGGGCAAGGCATCGCTGCGCATATCCTCTGACGGCGGTCATGACACGAGTGCCTATGCGACCGTGGACCTGAAGTCCGGGGTCCGCTATTCCCTCTCCGCCTGGATCAAGACGGAAGGAATTGAAGGTGGCGGAATGGGAGCCCTGCTCAACGTTCACGAGTTGCAACAGAAAGCCATGACCAAGGGCGTACGCGGGACCAATGACTGGCGTAAGGTGGAAACCGCCTTCCTCAATCCCTCCAGCCGTCGGGTAACGGTCAACTGTCTTTTCGGAGGGTGGGGTCGATCCAGGGGAAAGGCCTGGTATGACGAACTCTCGCTCAACGAGATGAAGCCGGTGTACCGAAAGGAGAAGCCGGTGGAAGCGAGGAAGGTGGACCAGAGGCTCAGGATCGATGCCATAACCGGACTCTTGTTCAGTGAGACCAAACTTGTGGCAAAGGCCGGCCAATGGACCGGGATCAATTTCACCAACGCCGACAACATGCCCCATAACCTCGTAATCATCGCCCCAGGAACCTATGAATCCGTCGGCAAGGCGACCGATTTGATGATTACCCAGCCTGGAGCGGCGGCCAGGAACTACGTTCCGGAAGAGGCCAAGGTTATTGCCCAGACTCCGATGATTCTTCCCCGTGCCAGTTTCGATCTTGTATTCAAGTCTCCGACCAAGCCGGGACGCTATCCTTTCCTCTGTACCTTTCCAGGCCATTGGCGCCTTATGAAGGGAGAATTGGTCATCGAGCCCTAGCCTCTAGCCTCTGACTCAATTGGAGGAAAATATAATCAATCCCTTCCACAATTAAACCCAAGCATTCAACCATGAGTATCGAAACACCAAGAGTAGCCATCATTGGCCTCGGCTTTGGAGCCGAGTTCATCCCCATCTATCAACGCCATCCCAACGCCGAGATCGTGGCCCTGTGCCAGCGCAACGAGGAGAACCTGAACAAGGTCGCCGACGAGTACGGTATCGCCAAGAGATTCACCGATTACGCGGAGCTGCTTGAAGATCCCGATATCGATGCCGTCCACATCAACACCCCGATCCCCCATCATGCCGAGGCGACCCTGCAGGCCATGGGCGCGGGCAAGCACGTGGCCTGCACCGTTCCGATGGCTACCTCGGTGGAGGATTGCGAGGCCATCGTCAACCTGTCCGCGGAAAGCGGCATGAAGTACATGATGATGGAAACCGTGGTTTACGCCCGTGAATTCCTCTACATGAAGGAACTCTACGACAATGGGGACCTGGGCAAACTCCAGTTCCTCAAAGCCAGCCACCAGCAGGATATGGACGGATGGCCCGGTTATTGGCCGGGACTTCCGCCCATGCACTATGCCACCCACTGCGTAGGCCCGGTCCTGGGACTGGGCCGGCATGACGCCGAGTACGTCAGCTGCTTCCCGAGCGGAACCATCCGGGAGGAGATGCACGACTGCTATGATTCACCTTTTGCGGTCGAAACCACCCACCTCAAGTTTCGAGACAGCGACTTGAGCGCCCAGGTCTACCGTTCGCTCTTCGACGTTGCCCGCCAGTATCGCGAGAGCTTCGAGGTCTATGGTTCCAAGAAGGCGGTGGAGTGGCCCCTGATCGAGGGCGAACCCCTCATCGTTCATACTGCGAAGAAGCCTGAGCCTGAGATTCCCGAGCCCGTTGAGTGCCCTGACTTCGCCAAGCTGCTTCCTGATGAGATCGCGCCCTTCACGACGGGTGGGGTTTATTCCAACGAGGATGGAGAGGAACACCTCAGTTTCACCCAGGGAGCCGGCCATGGAGGCTCGCATCCTCACTTGGTCCACCAGTTCGTAGAGCTTTTGCGTGGGAATGGGGAGGGTTATCCCAACGCCGTACAGTCCGCCAACATTACCCTGACGGGTATCCTCGCCCATGAGTCGGCCCTCAAGGGCGGTGAGCTGATTCGTTTGCCCGACTGGAGCTTCTCTGCGTAGACGGACTCCCGCTTTTCCATTTCAAGCAGAGGCAAAGGTTTGGTTTGAACGTCCGGGTCAATCGTTTAATCATGAATCACCCCGAATCATGAAGCGTTTTCCCTGCCTTGCGGTAATCCTCGGTTTCCTGTGCATATCCCCCGCCCGGGCGGATTCGCAACTCGATGCCATCGTGGGTGCCCTCAAGGGAATCGATGATCCCGGCATCCAGGCCAGCTTCCTGAAGGGCATGCTGGGCGGACTGGAGGGACGACGCGACGTCGACCCGCCCGCGGGTTGGGACGAGCTCAAAGTGAAACTGCAAAAACAGGGCAACGAGGAAGTGCTGGCCCTGGTCGGCCGTATCGGGCAGGTGTTCGGGGACGAATCGGCGGGCGATTCGGCTTTGGCAAAACTCCTGGACCGGAAGGAGCCCCTGTCCGAGCGCAAACTGGCCTTGTCCGGTCTGGTGGCGCAGAAGAATCCCAAGCTTCCGCCCAAGCTCGCCGGATTGCTCGACCAAGGGCTCCGTATGGAGGCCGTACGGGCCTATTCCGCCTTCGATTACAAGCCCGCCGCACCCACCCTGCTTGCGAGGTATTCCAAATTCGATTCCAAGGAAAGAATGGCCGTGGTCGAGACCCTGGCCTCCCGAAAGCCCTATGCCCGGGCCTTGGTCAAGGCGATGAGCGAAGGCAAGGTCGCGAGGGAGGAGATACCCGCCTACGTCGCGCGTAATCTTCATGCCATGCTCGGAGATGCCTTCGAGAAGGTATATGGAAAGGTGGAGGCGGTCTCGGCGGACAAGGACAAGGAGATCGCCAAGTACAGGGCCATGATCCTCAAGGCCGATTTCTCAAAAACCGACGCCTCCAAGGGTAGGGCCGTCTACCAGCGGGTCTGCGGGGCCTGTCACGTCATGTACGGTGAAGGAGGCAAGATCGGGCCCGAGTTGACGGGCTCGAACCGTTCCGATCTCAATTACTTTCTTCTCAACGTCCTGGCTCCCAGTTACGACGTCCCGGAGGGCTACCGGATGGTTACCATAACCAGCAAGGACGGCCAGGTCTCGGTCGGGAACGTCGTGGAGGAGGATGCCAACAAGGTCGTCCTCAACATGGTGGGTCAGAAAAGCGTGATCGCCAAGTCGGACGTGAAGACCCGCGTCACCTCAAAAATTTCCATGATGCCGGAAGGCCTCTTGCTAACCCTCAAGGATCCCGAAATTCTTGACCTAATCCAATATTTAAGAACCGAAAAACAAGTCCCGCTTCCCTAACTATGAAAATTAGAATTATCATCCTTGCCCTCATGTCTTCGGTCCTGAATGGGGCCACGCCGACCAGCAACGCCCCGTTTCTCAAGCCGAAGGAGGCCATCGCCAAAATGACCATTCCCGAGGGATTCGAGGTCAAGGCCTTCGTAGCCGAGCCCGACATTGGTGAAGCCATCGCCTTTTGTTTTGATTTCCGCGGTCGGCTCTGGACCCTCGAGAACTACAACTACCAGACCCGCCGCAAGCATACCGCGGACAAGCGCAACCGAATCCAGATTTTCGAGGACGTCGACGGGGACGGCGTGTTTGATAAGAAAAAGACTTTTACCGAAAACCTAACCTTTAGCTCCGGCATCGCCGTAGGAATGGGGGGGGTCTACGTCGGCATGCCACCAGAGCTTATTTTTATTCCCGATGCGGACGGGGACGACAAGCCGGACGGTCCGCACGAGGTTCTGCTCGATGGTTGGGGCATCCATGACCGGCACGAAACCCTCAACAGTTTTATCTGGGGGCCGGACGGCTGGCTCTATGGTTGCCATGGGGTTTTTACGCGCTCCGAGGTGGGCAGGCCGGGGACGCCAAAGGAAGAAAGGCAGTTCATTGACGGCGGAATCTGGCGCTTTCATCCTCAAGCCAAGGAATTTGAGGTTTTCGCCGAGGGCTTGTCGAATCCTTGGGGTTTCGACTTCAACGACATGGGGCAGGGCTTCGCTACCTGCTGCGTGATTCCTCATCTTTTTCATATCGTGCAGGGGGGCGTCTACCACAAGCAGAGCCGCCAGAACGTAAACCCCTACGTCTACGACAACATAAAGACCATCCGGGACCATACCCACAAGTCCGCCCACGGCGGAGCCCGTTTTTACCTGGCGGACGTTTTTCCCGAGAAATACCGAGATCAGCTCTTTATGTGCAACATCCACGAGCATGCGGTCTTGATCGACTACATGGTGCCCAAAGGCTCGAGCTTCATAGGCAAGCACGGGGATGACTTCATCCTTACCAATGACTTGGCCTGGGTGGGCTTCAGCGTGGAGACGGGGCCGGACGGTGGCGTCTACGTTCTGGACTGGCACGACCAGAATATCTGCGGAAACGAGGTCAAGTTCGCCAACTCGGCCCGCGTCTACCGGATCATGCCGAAAGGCGTCAAGGGACCTGAGCCTTTTGACTTGGAAAAGTTGCCGGATTCGAAATTGGCCGATATGCAGGATCACTCCAACGACTGGTACGTCCGTCAGGCCCGCACCATCCTTCAGCACCGGGCCGTGACCGGCAAACTGGATTCGGAGAAGGTGCACGGTAAACTGGAAGCCATGCTGAAGAACGCGAAGACCGTGGGCAAACGCCTGCGGGCCTTGTGGGCCCTTCACGTGACGGGTGGCTTCAAGGGCAAGGACGCTCGGTTGATGGCCCTGCTCGGGGATCCGGAGCAGTACGTCCGGGCATGGACCATCCAGTTCCTTTGTGAGGACAAGAATCCCTCTGACGAGGCCTTGGCCAAGTTTTCCGAGATGGCCAAGTCCGACCCATCCCCGGTCGTCCGCCTCTATCTTTCGAGCGCCCTCCAGCGCCTGCCTCACGAGAAGCGCTGGTCCATCCTCGAAGGGCTGGCTTCCCATGCCGAGGACAAGGACGACAACAACCTTCCCCGCATGGTCTGGTTGGCCCTCGAACCCATGGTGCCCGATCATTCCGCCAAGGCCCTGGCCCTGGCTTCCAAGGCCAAGCTCCCGAGGCTTCAGGAATTCGTTCCGAGAAGGATGCTGGCGGGAAAAGGGCCCGTCCGTCCTCCCCAGAAGCGCAAGGTTTCCAAGTCCGACTGGCAGAAGTTCGTCCAACAGGCCGCCCCCGGGTTTTCCATCAATGATTCCGGGGAGGGTGGGGTGATCCGCTTTGGTACCTTCCGCAACAAGACGGCCACCCGGACTCATCCCATCAAACGCGGCGTTCCATCTGTCCTGGGCAGAAAGCTGGCCGTTCCGAAGGGCAAGAAGACGACCCTCCGGGCAACCGTCAGCCATCACTCCCACGGTGATTGGGAATTGCGGGTCAAGGTGGACGGTAAGATCATTTCCAAGACCGACGTCTCTTCCAAGACCACCACCAACGAGTGGCTGAGTCACGAAGTGGACCTTACGCCCTACGCGGGCAAGACCGTTGACCTTCAGTTGGAGAACAACCCTTCCGGATGGATGAACGAGTGGGCCTACTGGAACGAGGTCAAAGTGGTCAGCGTCCCCTTGGGCCAAAAAAAAAAGGTAAGCGCTAAGGCCAAGGTCGTCTTCATCTCGGGCAAGCCCAGTCATGGGCGCATGAAGCATGAGCACCGGGCCGGGAACATGATTTTGGCCAAGCGCCTGAACGAGTCTGGTCTGCCCGTCGAGGCCGTCGTGCTGGAGGACGTGGGATACCCGAAAGATGCCTCCGTTCTGGAGGATGCCGCCACAATCGTGATCTTCTGTACGGGGCACGGTGGACACGTCCTCAACCCTAAGCTCAAGGAATTCGATGCCCTCATGAAAAAGGGAACGGGGGTCATCATGATCCACTGGGCGACGGAGGCGGTGAAGGGTCCGCCGGGCGATCGGTTTCTCGAGTGGATGGGAGGCTTTTGCGACCTGAACTGGTCGGTTAACCCGCATTGGAAGCCTAACTTCAAACCGCAGAAGCATCCGATCTGGAATGGGGTCAAGCCCTTCAGCGTGGATGACGAATGGTACTACCACATGCGTTTCGTGGAGGACCGGACCGGGTTTACCCCCATCCTGACCGATCTGCCCCCGCCCGAGACTTTGCGGAGGAAAGACGGTCCGCGCAGTGGAAACCCCGCCGTGCGCAAGGCGGTGGCCAACGGGGAGACCCAGCACGTTGCCTGGGCCTACGAGAGGAAAGACGGGGGACGGGGCTTCGGTTTCACGGGGGGGCACAACCACGTCAGTTGGCAGGACGACGGCTACCGCAAGATCATGCTCAATGCCATCCTTTGGACCGCCGGCCTGGAAGTTCCTAAGAATGGCGTGGATTCTCCCGCCCCCGACAACGTAGAGATCGAGTCCAACCTCGACTAAACTAATAACTTATACCTACCTCATGAACAGATTTCTCCTTCAGGTTTTCTTTCTGGTCTTGTGTAACCCTTTGGCTTGGGGCGAGCGCCCGAACATTCTCTTCTGCATATCGGACGATCAATCCTATGCCCACGCGGGGGCCAATGGGGATCCGGTAATCAAGACCCCCGCTTTCGACCGGGTGGCGAGGGAGGGAATCCGTTTCACTCATGCCTTTTGCGATGCCCCGACCTGCGGTCCCTCCCGCAGCGCCATTCTGACCGGGCAGCATATCTGGCGGCTGGAGGAAGCGGGCAACATCCACAGCACCTTGCCCAAGAAATTCATAACCTACACCGAGGTACTGGCTAAAGCGGGATATGCCGTTGGCTTTACCGGAAAGGGCTGGAGCCCCGGACGCTTGGCGGCGGGGGGGCGCGATTCCAATCCGGCGGGCAAGGAATTTCAGAAACGTCGCTTGAAACCTCCTTTCCGTGCCATGAGAAACACCGATTACGCAGCCAACTTCGATGATTTTCTAGGAGAAGTGAAGAAGGGCCAGCCGTTTTGCTTTTGGCTGGGCACGAGCGAACCGCACCGTGCATACGAACTGGGCGCGGGCAAGCGTACGGGCAAGGATCCCGCCAAGGTCATCGTCCCCAAAATCTTTCCGGATCATCCCGTCGTGCGCAGCGACATCCTCGACTATTACGTCGAGATCGAGCATTTCGACAAAATGATCGCCCGGGCTTTGAAGTCTCTGGAAAAAGCAGGGCAACTGGACAACACCATCGTGGTCGTCACGAGTGACCATGGCATGCCTTTTCCCCGGGCCAAGGCAAGCCTTCACGACCAAGGCTCCCGGGTCCCCTTGGCCATCCGCTGGCCCAAGGGAATCAAGGCTCCCGGGCGCGTTTTTCCCGGTCCCGTTAACCTGAGCGCGCTTGCCCCCACCTTTTTGGAAGCTGCCGGATTGAAGGTTCCCGGCATGATGACCGCAAATGGCCTGTTGGACGTCATCGAGAACGAGCCTCAGTCGGCCCGTCTTGCCGCCTTCATCGCCATGGAACGCCACGACGGTTGCCGCAAGGGGGGCAAGGGCTATCCCTGCCGGGCAATCCGGACGAAGGACTACATGTATATCCTCAATCACAAGCCAGACCGCTGGCCTGCGGGAAACCCGGATCGTGAATTCTGCGCACGTTACATCCCCTTCGGCGAAGTCGATTCCTCACCCACCAAGAGCTTGCTGATGGACAACAAGGGAAAGCCCGGATTCAAACGCTTTTACGATCTTGCTTTCGCCAAGCGTCCCGCCGAGGAACTCTACGACTTGAAAAAGGATCCCGGACAGATCGAAAACGTGGCCGGCAAGCCCGAGTACGCCGCGATCCAAAGGAAGCTCGGCGCGCAGCTCAAGAGCCGCTTAAGGCAAACCAAGGACCCGCGGGCTCTTGGTCTTGATGCTCCTTGGGACTACTATCCTTACTACGGTGCGATGAGGAACAAAGATTGGGCAGTCGATCCCAAGCCGTGAAACACGTCCCCGAAATTAACCACTGCAAGCCCAATTCCAAGGCATATTGGTGTTCGGTTTGTCAATGCCACAGTCCTTACGACCGGGGGGCATACAAATGCAGAGCTTGCGAATTCAGAGTGTTCATGCCTAAAGAGATACAATCTTGGATGTACGGGTTATTGATTTTCACTGCACTTATGCTTTTGGGTCCCAGTTTAAGCCCCGAAAATTCTGAATTTTTCTTCGGCATGGCCGGATGTTCAAGTCTGATAGGAGGCTCGATGGTCTACCACATGCGCAAATGGGTTCGCTGGTCATGGAGCCAACGACTGAAGTCTTCCGCCCGGTTGAGAGAAGAGGCCCTGAGTCATCCCGTTCAGCCCCGATTCACGGACGATGGTTGTTTTGCGGAATGGGTCGGCCAGTTCCTCGACGAAAAAGAAACCCACGCCCTTATGGAAAAATATCGCTCGCAAACAAATTCCGAATGAAAGCCCGAAATCAAATCCTAGCCGGAGCCTGTCTCCTACTCTCCACCCTTACCATCTTGGCAAGTCAGCGCCCGAACGTGATCGTCGTAATGACCGATGATCAGGGCTATCCCGAAATCTCGGCCCATGGCAATCCGGTCTTGCAAACCCCCAGTCTGGATCGTCTGCATGGACAGAGCGTACGTCTTTCCGATTATCACGTATCGCCCATGTGCACGCCTACCCGCGGGCAGTTGCTTACCGGTTTGGACGCTGCCCGCAACGGCGCGGTCAACGTGAGCAGCGGACGGGCCCTGCTTCGGCCCGAGAACCCGACCATGGCCAATTATTTTGCCGACGCTGGATACGCCACCGGTGTCTTCGGGAAGTGGCATTTAGGGGCAAACTATCCCTTTAGGCCACAGGACCGGGGTTTTCAGGAAAGCGTCTGGTATCCCTCCTCCTCCATCCCTTCGGTTCCCGCCTATTGGGGCAACGACTATTTCGACGACGTGTACGTCCACAACGGAAAGGAAAAACAGTTCAAGGGCTATTGCGCCGACGTCTTCTTCAACGAAGCCAAGCGTTTCATTCGCGAATCGGCCCAAAAGAAAAAACCCTTTCTTTGCTATGTTGCGACCAACACTCCACACGGGCCCTTCTGGCCAAAGGAAGAAGACCGCAAGGTAATCGCTCAGGCACTGGCCCAGCCCAAGTTCGATCATTTGAACGGTGGCCTGAAGAATCGGCTCAGCCTTTACCTGGGGATGATCCGCAACATCGACTGGAATATGGGCGAGTTGATGAAGTTCCTCGATGACGAGGGCTTGGCCGAAGATACCATTTTGATTTTCAAAACGGACAACGGCAGCCTGCTTGGCCCTCAGTATTTCAATGCCGGGATGAGAGGAAAGAAAACCGAGATCTGGGAGGGCGGACACCGCGTGCCCTGCTTTATTCGTTGGCCCAAAGGCGGGCTTGGGAAGCCTCGCGACGTAGGTGGCCTGACCCAGGTTCAGGACGTCCTGCCCACCTTGCTGGATCTTTGCCAAATCAAGCCAAGGAAAGGGCCCAAGCTCGACGGCATGAGTTTGGCCCCCGTTCTCCGGGGCGAGAAGAAGGTATCGGACGACCGTATCCTCGTCATTAACTACAGCCGGATGCCCGGATTCTCGAATTACCCATCTCCGCACTCACAGACCCAAATGCGTGCCGATCAGGCAGCGGTGCTTTGGAAACGCTGGCGCCTGCTCGAGGACCGCGAACTGTACGATCTGGCTTCCGATCCCCTGCAAAAGAAAAACGTCATTGGCGAGCATCCCCAAGTGGTGGCCAAAATGCGCCAGCGCCTTTATTCGTGGTGGGACGGGGTCAAGCACTTGGCGAACGAGGAACAGCGCATCATAATCGGGACCAAACACGAGAACCCGACCAAACTATCCGCCACGGAGTGGCTCGACGTCTTCGTCGACCAGCAGGGGCAAATCCGTCGTGGCGTATTGAAGAACGGATATTGGTTGATCGACGTGGCGAGGGCAGGGGAGTACGAGATCG
>Ga0160422_10000072_pt1 | contig 52371 bp, 41 predicted proteins | sample Fk160mmetaG_FD_108192 | JGI IMG/M metagenome (GOLD analysis project Ga0160422, IMG submission 108192) | Marine microbial communities from the Central Pacific Ocean - Fk160115 60m metaG | ecosystem: Environmental > Aquatic > Marine > Oceanic > Photic zone | place: The Central Pacific Ocean... | reverse complement strand
CGGTGCGCGAATGGTAGTCAACGTCCAGCTCGGAAGCTCCGCAGACGCAAACCTTTCCCATTTGACGAGCAACCAAAGCCGCGTGCGAAGAAACTCCACCACGTGCCGTTAGGATTCCCTCCGCAGCAATCATTCCGCGCAAGTCCTCGGGAGAAGTCTCCTGTCTGACGAGAAGCACTTTCCCCTTCTTTGCCGCATCTACGGCTCGCTCCGCATTAAGACAAATTCTACCGGATGCTGCGCCAGGTCCGGCTGGCAAACCTTTGCACAAACGCTCTGCGGCTTTTTGCGCCTTGGCATCGAATACGGGAGAAAGCACTTGGTCCAATTGATCTGCGGGAACGCGTTTGATCGCCGTTTTCCAATCGATGAGTCGTTCCTTCACCATTTCCGCTGCAATTCGAACGGCGGCGAGTCCAGTTCGTTTTCCGTTGCGGGTTTGCAGCATGTAGAGCTTTTCATTCTCTATGGTAAACTCAAAGTCCTGCATGTCCTTGAAGTGCCTTTCGAGTTTTTTCTGCACCAGGACGAGTTCTCTAAATGGCTTCGGAAGTACCCTTTTAAGCTTTGCGACTGGTTGAGGGGTCCGAACGCCTGCAACAACGTCTTCACCTTGCGCGTCCGTGAGAAATTCTCCGTAGAGAACCTTCTCGCCGCTGGCAGGATCCCGAGTGAATCCCACTCCCGAGCCGGATTTCTTACCGGTGTTTCCAAATACCATTGCCTGTACGTTGACAGCGGTCCCCCACTCAGCGGGGATGCCGTACTTACGCCTGTAAACGATAGCCCGGTCATTCATCCAGGAACTGAAAACCGCTCCTACGGAGCCTTCGAGTTGCTGCCATGGACAGGTTGGGAAGTCCTTCCCGGACCTCTTTTTTACCAGAGCTTTGAAACGATTGACCAACTCTTTCATCTGGGAGCTAGAGATTCGAGAATCGTCGACCTCACCCTTTTCCTTGGGAAAAATCTCCTTTTTAAAATCCTCTATCACCGCCTCAAAAGGGTCATGGTCCTCTTTGGGAAGTTTTTGAACTCCCATCACCACGTCACCGTACATTTGAATGAAACGCCTGTAACAATCCCAAGCAAATCTCTCATTCCCCGAAGCGTTGGCCAAGGCTTCGACCGTGTCGTCATTGAGTCCGAGGTTAAGGATCGTGTCCATCATTCCAGGCATCGAGTCACGGGCACCCGATCGAACGGAGAGCAAAAGGGGGTTCTTAAGGTCACCCAATTTTTTTCCCATCTGCTTCTCGACAATGGCCACCGATGAACGAATCTGCTCGTCCAAAACCTTTGGGTAGCTCTTTTTGTGCGAATAAAAGTAGGTGCACACCTCGGTGGTAATCGTAAAACCAGGGGGTACGGGCAAACCGATGCTCGCCATTTCGGCTAGGTTCGCGCCCTTACCTCCTAAAAGTTCTCTTTGCTTTGCATCGCCATCGGTCTTGTTTCCGAAATCGTAGACGTACTTTGGCTCGTTGGATTTAGAGGAAGCGCGCGTTTTCGCGACCTTTCCGGTGGTTTTGCTCTTGGCTTTTTTTGCCTTCTTTTTCTGTGCCATTTTGTAAGGTTGTGGTTAGCGTCATGAAAAAATTCCAAAACACGCGTTCGTTGAAAAAACTCGGACCTTGGAAATTCGAAGGGAAATTTATCTTATTTTTTACAAGCTTTGTCAACGGACGACTTGTTTGCGTAACCTTCGACACGCTCTTCCTTTCTTCCTTTAGCATGGACGAGAAGGTCATTTTCAGGCATAAATCAACTTTGTGCATTCAAAATAATTGTTGATGACATTTTGCAGACAGTGAGCTCGGACGATAAGAAAGTCGGCCCCAAAGGGTTCGGAGAAAGGTTTCGTGAGGAAGGCTTGGTCGGAGCCCTCAGGAAGAAGGGTAAGAGCACAAAATCCGACCCCAATGCGATGCATTTCCTCGAACACTTGGAGGAACTCAGATGGGTTATCCTCAAAGCCGTCTGCGCCTTCCTGTTGGGGTGCATTGGTGTTGCCGTTTTCATGCAGGATTCCGTCAAGGCTTTGCAATGGCCCTTGATCAAGGCCGTGGAAGACTTTGGGGAAATAAGCATCGACCTGCAAAGCATCGGATTGGAACAATACGCCCAAACTCTGGAAAAACAGGAGGTGGACTTAGGCATGCTGAGGAATGCGAAGGAGGAGCAATTGCATGGATGGGGAATCTCGGACCCGCATCATCAAACTAGAATGCTCGCTCATTTCGCAGGAGGCAAAAACCGCAACCTTCTGCAAGTCATACGATCCTATTCCCCTATTTTCATAGCCATGAAAATATGCTTTCTGGGGGGGTTGGGCTTATCCCTTCCGATCATTCTCTATTTTGTGGGAAGTTTTGTGGTTCCCGGTCTCACGCACAAGGAGAAACGCGTGTTCTTTCCGGGTTGCGTCGCCGCAACACTACTCTTTCTCGCGGGGGCATCCATGACCTATTTCTTCATTCTCCCCCTTTCCTTAGCCTTCACGATTGAATTTTCATTCAATGTTCTGGGTTTGGACGTCTACCGTCCGGAAGCCGGCAACTACTACAGCACGGTCATTTGGATGACTTTTGCCGTTGGTATCGCCTTCCAGTTTCCATTGGTTCTGATCCTGCTTGTCCGAATTGGCATTCTTTCGGTAGTCAAGCTTCGGGAAAGTCGCGGAATCGTTTTGGTCATTCTGATGGTTTCAGCCGCTCTGATAACACCGGGTGGAGATCCGGTCAGTCTATGCATTCTCACAATCCCCCTCTACGTTCTATATGAATTCGCCATTTTAACCGGAACGATCGTGGAGAGAAGAAAAGTCATCCGAGAATGGAAGGAATGGGATGAAGCCATACAAGGACCCCGTCCCGATTACCCGAAAGCCGATCGAAATGCCTCGCTTTTTTATCTGGTCAGTCTCTGCCTGATCGGCGCAGGCTCCTTTACGGCCTGGAAATACAAGGATGAAATAACGAAAGCGATTGACTCCCTTATCGGCGAAGAAGGGACTTCTTCACCGGCGGACGACGAGAACTCCAGCCAAACTCATTCTCCTGCGACCCCCGAAGCGATAAACCCTCGGAAGCCCTTTGAATCCTTCATCATCGAGCTTTCACCGGTCAGAGATTCAAATTCTAGCTTGCCTGAAAATTCGGAATGGCCAGGAGCCCGTCAATTTAGAGCCAAAATCCTCGAGAACTAGTTCTTCTCTCAATTTCCTTGCCCAGACGCAGCCGCCACATAGAAAGGTTGCATGTCTTCGATCAAAGCGTTTGGGAAAAATCTTAAGTCTCTGCGAAAAAAATCCGGGTTTACTCAACCCGAACTGGCAAAGGAAAGCAAAGTGGCCACCTCCATTGTCAATGATATTGAGAATGGGATTAGGACCGCCGGCTGCAAAACCCTTAACAAAATTGCCTTGGGTTTGGGAATGTCGGATGAAGATCGTTTCCTTTTTCTGCTCCACGGACTTGCTTTTTCCAAAAGGGACTACGTTATACCCGACTTCTCAAAATATTCCCCTGAATTGCTCAATTTTCTGCCCTATGCCCTTCAACGTTCGGGAATCGGTGCTGACAAGATCAAGGCCATCGATTTGCCCAACCACGAACGCAAGAACTTACAAATAACCTTGAAATCCAATCAAAGGATCGCTTTGGAGATCCGCTTGTCCCCCGTAAAGGATTAGGTGTCGGATCATCAACAAATGGAAAAGGTTCGCTTGGACCGGTGGTTATGGGCAACCCGAATATTCAAAACCCGCTCCCTCTCCACGGATGCATGCAAACGCAACTGGGTTAAGGTAAACGATCAATTGGCCAAGCCATCTCGTTATCTTCGAGTCGGAGACATCCTGTCGATCAGACAAGGTCCCATTGATAAAAAACTGCAGGTTGTCGGTCTTCTTGATAAAAGGACGTCAGCCTCGAAAGTTCCTGAATTTCTCGAGGACTTGACTTCCCAAGAAACCTATCAACGAGCCCAAGAAGATCATGCGAAAAGAAAGTTCGCTTACCCCCGTACCGTTTCCAAGGGGAGACCATCCAAAAAGCAAAGGCGCGACCTTGAAGACTTCCTTTTCGGTCGAGAAGAAGTTTAATTCCACGGATTCAAACCTTCAACTTAAACTGCCTGCGATCCTTCTCCCAGCCTTCCGTCATAGAAGCAAAGACAGTGAAATAGATTGCTTCACTGCACTCCGCCCCTAGATAAAAACCTCTTGCCACAAAGCGGAGGTCGCGACAATAATCGAACCGATGAAAAAGACCCTTGCCGCCGTTTTCTGCCTGACTCTTGCGATATGCGTTTCGTCATGCGTTCAATCTTCCTCCAATTTTCCCAGCGAACCAGACGGCACCGTGATGTTACACTGGCTCGATAGTGACGAGAATGGCCTCGTCAGAAGAGCCAAGGACGAAACCAACTCTTCTACGGACGGTACGCTTTTTTCCGGCAAGGCCATTGAAACCTACGAGCAAAGCCCCACCAAATCAGTATCATCCTGGCAGAATGGCAAGAGACACGGAGAGACCATCGAATTCTTCTACAACGGAAGAAAACGGCGATCGATTTCTTACGCGGATGGATTAAGGGACGGTTCCTCCAAGGAGTATCGCATTACCGGAGAGTTACTTCGAGAAGAGAACTACAAATCAGGCAAACTCAACGGGACCAAGTCCGAATGGCACGCCAACGGTATAAAAATTTTGGAAGTTAACATGAAAGACGGCAAACCCCATGGAGACGCTTGGGAATGGTATGCCGACGGATCCAAGAAATCATCAACCATTTATCGGCACGGACTCCGCGAAGGCCCCTCCTCAGAATGGTATGAATCCGGTCAGCAAAAGCTTGGAATCTTCTACCAAAAGGACAAACAGCATGGTATGCGTACGATTTGGTACGAACATGGACAAAAAAGACTAACCGCCCAATTTGTGGATGGAAAAATGGAAGGAAATTCCAAGGGCTGGTTTCCTAACGGTCAGCAGCAATTCGATTACAACTTTCGTAACAACTTGGAACATGGCGTATGCATAGAATGGAATAAAGCGGGGGAAAAGGTTTCCGAACTACAGTTCGCAGACGGTGATCCCATCCAAAACATTTTGACGGGACAACAAATTTCACGTCCCGGTCCATCTGAAAATTCGGCTCCTCAGGAAGCTCAGTCCCCTTCCCCATCCGAGCCGGCGGCAGAGACTGTTATCATCGATCCCGAAGTTGCCCCCATTTCCTCGGAGCCAAAACCTGCAGTTACCGGGGAACCAAAGGAGCAGCCGCTGTCCCCAGAGCCCGGTAATTCTCCGAAGGAACTCAAGTCACCCGTTGAGGAAGTGCTTGAACCAACCGAATCTTCTTCCCATTCCCCAATCCCGCAAGCGGCAAAGCCATCGACCCCAGCCACACTTGAGCCAAAGCCCTCTTCTCCGGAAATTATCCCCGAATCGGCTATTGCAAAACCAAAAGAACAGACAAAAGAAAAACCTTCCGAGCCCGCACCCACGCCCCCTGCGCCGATGAGTCCGGGAAATCCGGCTCCGAACTTTAATCCGTTCGATGATCAAGTTGCTCCGCCGCCCTCTCCTGAGGGGAAGGAGTTGTTTGCGCCACCACCATCTGCTCCTCCTCCCCCAGCCCCGACCTTTAATCCCTTTGAGGACGATCCGGCTCCGCCTGCCTCAGTACCGGAATCACCATCCCAGCAACTCCCTCCGCCACCTCCTGCGGCCCCGACTTTTAATCCCTTTGGGGACGATTCTACTCCGCCTGCCTCAGCACCGGAATCACCATCCCAGCAACCCCCTCCGCCTCCTCCTCCAGCGCCCACCTTCAATCCGTTTGAGAACGATCCGGTCGCAGAACCCATCGAACCGCAAAAAGCGAACGACAAAACCACGGTCCCCCCCGCAGATTCGGAGTCTTCGGATTCCTCTGGTTTTAACCCTTTTGCCGAACAAGTTGAGCCCAGCGAATCATCGGGTGTTGAATTTGTTCCTCCGCCATCCCCCCCAGCGCCCACCTTCAATCCTTTCGAGAATGATCCCCTACTCCCCAAAGAAGCCCCCGGGGGGATCGATCCATTTACGGAATCATCCAAAGAACAAAATAAAACCAAAGTGCCCTTGGAAAACGTCTTTAGCGATCCGCCTCCCGGAAACTTGGTTCCACCACCGGAATCCGATTTCAACCCCTTCGATTTGCCTCAATCTCAGGACAACTAGTGCGATTGATCAGTGAAACGATGTCCAATTCCAAATGGGATTGGCAGCCCGGCAGGGACTCGAACCCCGACTGAGAGTACCAAAAACTCCTGTGCTACCATTACACCACCAGGCTGCGTAACTTTTAAAAATGTAATTTGATTTGAGAAAGTCAAGATTCTACAATTCCACAACCCATTAAATGAAAAAAAATTACAAGAGAATCATCCTCAAAATCAGCGGCGAAATTTTGGGCAGTCGTACCGAAGGCGAGCCCATTCACGCCAAATCCTTGGAAAACATATGCAGGGAGATTAAAGCGGTTGCGGATATGGGCATCGAAGTCGGATTGGTCGTAGGAGGGGGAAACATTTTTCGCGGACTGCAAGGAAGCGAAAAAGGCATCGACCGCACTACCGGCGATTCCATGGGAATGCTTGCCACGGTCATCAATGGTTTGGCAATCATGGACCGCCTTGAAAAGATGGGGGCCGTGGTTCGCGTCCAAAGCGCCATACCAATGGACAAACTCGCCGAACCTTACATTCAGAGACGGGCGATCAGGCATTTGGAGCGTGGTAGAATCGTCATTTTCGTAGCGGGCACGGGAAACCCTTATTTTTCGACCGATACGACTGCAGCTTTGCGAGCGAGTGAAATTTCCGCTGACATCATACTCAAGGCCACCAAGGTGGACGGTATTTACGATAAGGACCCCCATAAGTTTGAAGATGCCAAAAAGTTCCAGAAACTAACGTACATGGAGTGCCTGGAAAAAAGGCTTTCCGTGATGGACGCGACTGCTTTTTCTCTTTGCATGGACAATGGACTTCCAATACTCGTTTTTGATCTTCAGCAAGAACAGTCGATTCGTACCGCAGTTTCAGGAGAAACGATCGGCACGATCGTAAGTTGACTTGCCCTTACAACGTGAAATAACCGCAACCCCCCGCCGAATATGGAACCAGACGAAATTTTTGACCGAATGAATAACGACATGAAGAGATCCGTTGATCACGTGATTCATGAATTCAACTCCCTTCATACCGGTAAAGCGAACCCATCCATGGTAGAAAGCGTAAGCGTAGACGTTTATGGGTCTTCCATGAAGATGCGGGACGTAGCAGCTATCACCACACCGGACGCCCGAACCATTCAGATACAACCCTGGGACAAATCCACCGTTGCCCCGATTGAAAAAGCGTTGATCGAAGCCAAGCTTGGGATTACTCCGATCGTTACCGGTGAATTGATTCGCATGCCCATCCCTGAATTGAGTGGCGAACGCAGAGAAGAGCTTTGCAAAATGGCTCAGGGTTACGCAGAACAAGGACGGATTGGGATTCGGGCATCCCGAAAGGATGCAATGGATGCCCTTAAGTTGGCCCAAAAGGATGGGTTGCCTGAAGACGACTTCAAACGCGCTGAAAAGGAAGTGCAAAAGACGACCGATGATTCGGTGAACGAAATCAATAAGGCTCTCTCTTCGAAGGAAGCGGACTTGCGTACGGTTTAGCCCTCTCTTTTGAAAATTTGCTTTTGATTCCCAAACCATATCTGCTTGGTAACGCTAGGACTAGGATAAGTGAAAAAAGTGGTAATCAAGCTGGGAACAGGCATTTTATCCGCTGGTAATGGCAAAATTCACGAGGCAAGGCTTGCCAAGCTTGCCAATGGCATTCAGGCCGAATGCAAAACCCAGGAGACTCAGGTGATTGTGGTGAGTTCGGGTGCGGTTGGATTGGGTATGGGAATGCTTGGCATCGATTCCCGTCCCACTGATTTGGCTCTCCTTCGGGCCTGCGCCGGCATCGGCCAATGCCTACTCATGAACGCATGGACCGAAGCCCTCAGGAAAGTGGGCTTGGTTGCAGCCCAAGTCTTGCTCACCCGCGATGATTTCAACGAGCGGGTGCGTTCCCAGAAAGTTCAGGAAACCTTGGAAGCTTTACTTGCCCAAGGCGTCGTCCCCATTGTCAACGAAAACGATTCGGTGAGTGATGAGGAGATAAAGTTTGGAGACAATGACGTCCTGTCCGCCCTTCTTTGCTCCTTGGGCAAGGCCGACCTGTTGGTCATTCTATCCACGGCCAAAGGGCTCATGACGCACCCTGAGGCCGGAGAATTAGTCCCATTTGTAGCAGAGATCACACCCGCCATCGAACAAATGGCCAAAGGTACTGAAAGCCCCACCGCAGTGGGTGGGATGGTTACAAAAATCGAAGCTGCAAAAATAGCCACCAAATCGGGTTGCGCCGTATTCATAGGAAGCGGAGAACAGCCTTCGGAGCTTTCTGAGATTATTAACGGTGATGCAACCGGCAGTTTTTTCGCTCCCACAGGGCTGGAACTGCGCGAGAGGAAAAGGTGGTTGGCCTTTTTCCCCAAGCCGAAAGGAACGATCTCCATCGACGATGGCGCCCGAGAGGCAATCCTGAATCAGGGGAGCAGCTTGTTAGCCACTGGGCTCCTAAGCATAGAGGGGGAGTTCGAAAAGGCGGACGTTATCTCGATCATAGACTCAAAAAAAGAGACCGTCGCTCGGGGAATCACTCGGTTTAGCTCGGCTGAACTACTGGAAATTCGGGGAAAATCCAATGCCGAGATTCTGAGTCTGCATCCCGGGAGAACTCGTCCCGAGGTGGTTCACCGGGATCATTTGGCCCCTCACTTTTCCAATTCTCGTTGAATACGCTTGCTCGAGGGTCATCTTTAGTTTGAAAAACATATCCCGTGTACGACTATGAAGATGAGGATGAGGATATTTTCGGAGCGCCAGCTACCCCGGTAAGCTCATCGCCCGCGGTTAATTTCAGGGATGAGTTAAACGATGACCAATTTCAGGCGGTCACCGCTCCGGACGGACCCGCCTTAGTCTTGGCAGGAGCAGGTTCGGGCAAGACTAGGACCCTAACCTATCGAGTCGCCTATCTCCTAAGTCAAGGGGTCAGCCCGGAAGCGATCTTACTCCTGACCTTTACCAACAAGGCATCCAAACAAATGCTCGAACGGGTCGAGCAATTGACTGGGATTGGGGCCCACCGTTTTCTTGGTGGAACCTTTCATCACGTCGGCGGTCAAGTGCTTCGTCTCTTTGGTGACTCGATTGGTTTGCCTAGATCTTACACCATTTTAGACGATGGAGATTCCGACTCTTTGTTGAATGAAATCATTCGCGACCTCGACCCGGATTTCTTCAAATCGAAAGAGAACCCCAAGGCTAAACCAATAAAGGGAATAATCAGTTTCTCCAGAAACGTAATGATTGAGGTTGAGCAAGTGGCCAAGGGAAGGTACCCCGGTAACGCAGAACTTCTTGCCAAAATAAATTCATTCGCCCGGCATTACCAAGAAACCAAACTTCAAAGAGGATTGGCCGACTATGACGATTTGCTGGTCTATTGGCTTGAGATTTTGGAGAATAATCAAGAGGCTGCCAGTTACTATCAATCTCGGTTTTCCCACCTGCTTGTGGACGAATATCAGGACGTCAACTCTCTGCAGGCACGGATTGTCGACCGCATTGCAACCAACCACCAGATTATGGCTGTTGGCGATGACGCTCAATGCATCTACACTTGGAGAGGAGCGGACTTGGATCAAATCATGAGTTTTCCCGAAAGGCATCCGGAAACCAAAATCTACAAGATCGAGACGAATTATCGAAGCACGCCTGAAATTCTCAAGCTAGCCAATGAGATTTTGGAAAACAGATCCTCCGATCAAAGCTTTTCCAAAAAACTCAAAGCCTCCCGCCCTCACCACGACTTGCCCACGCTTGTTCCGACCATGGACAATTACCAACAAGCGGACTTCGTGCTTTCGAAAATCCAATCGTTGTATGATTCGGGCGTAAATTACGATGACATCGCTATTCTATATCGAGCTCACTTTCATGCCATGGAACTTCAGGTCGAACTGTCGCGGCGAGGCATTCCTTTCGTCATAACAAGTGGGATGAGATTTTTCGAGCAGGCTCACGTCAAGGACTTGGTTGCCCAGATACGCTTCGTGGCCAACCCCAAGGACTTGACGGCCTTTCTTCGCTTTTCTTGCCTACTGCCTAAAGTCGGTGAAAAAACCGCCGCAAAATTGTTGGCTTTGGCGGAAAAGAAATCGCTGGAGAACGGTAGCTCGCTCGTTGACTCTCTGGATAACGATGAAGTTTTCAAAAAGGTCCCCAAAGATGCCAAGGAGGATTGGGAATCTCTCCTTGAAACCTTGCGTAACCTTGACGTTCTGGCGGCCACTGCCAAACCGGCCCAAGTCGTGGAGGGGGCGATTGAGGGATGGTATCAGGACTACTTGCGAGCGACCTATGAGAATTGGCCGAGACGAGAAGAGGATTTGGAAAGTTTGGTGGATTTTGCCTCCAAATACGAAACCCTTGCCGAAATGCTCTCCCAATTGGTTCTTCTCAGTTCCGAATCCGGAGATCGGGTCGTAACCAAAGGAGAAAGATGCCTGCGACTGTCCACAATCCATCAATCCAAGGGATTGGAGTTTCCTCACGTATTCGTCATTGGGTTGGCCGACGGTCTTTTCCCGAACAAACGGGCAATTGACGGGGAGGGTGACTTGGAGGAGGAGAGGCGTCTTTTTTACGTAGCCGCCACGCGGGCCGAACGCTCGCTCCATCTCGTCTTTCCCATGTTATCCAATCAGAAAGGCGTTCCCGTCCGCTTGGTCCAAAGCCGGTTTCTCAAGGAAATTTCAGAATCGCGCTACGACCTGCACAACGCTCATTCGGCCTTTGGGCCTGGCCGACAATCCGGGAACTGGAACTACCGCCAAAACCGGGGAGACCGGGGATTCGGTTCTCGATCGTTCTAGGAACCTTCCGATTCCAAGAAAGCCCGCCACGCCAACAATGCGCAATCGAACCTCTCCGGAAAGGAAAGAATCGACCGATAAACGATTAATTCTCCGGGCAGGTCGGATGCATCTTTTGCTTCCAAAAACGATTTAACTCCAAGAGCCGTCTTTCGGGCTTCTGACATCCTTACGCCCACCAGAGCGCTAACCATGAGCGATGCGCACGCTCGAGCCAATGCCGACCCCTTCACTTCAGCGCTTAACCGCTCAATCGCTCCATCAGCGAGCTTGATTCTTACCGAACAGTGGTTTCCAGTCTTTTGACTTCGATAAGTGCCCTCGCAATCATGATCCTCCAAGGGTTCGCTGCCTTGCGGATGCTCGGCATGAAATTCCAAAATCTCTCGATAGGCGTCTTTGGTCACTCAGAAATGATTTTTCCACATCATCGACTCCACCGGCTTGGGAGTTCTATGGTTGTATTTGGCGGATTTCTTACAGGAGTAATCGACTTCCACTTCACCCTCCACCCTGAAGTAAATCAATTGTCCAATCGGCATCCCGGCATAGACGCGCACAGGTTGAGAAACTGAAATCTCCAGCGTCCAATGATTGCAAAATCCAACGTCTCCTTTTCCAGCGGTCGCATGGATATCAATACCCAAACGACCGACACTGGATTTGCCTTCGAGAAAAGGGACGAACTGACGAGTTTCGGTATACTCGACAGTCGAACCCAAATAAGTTTTACCCGGGTTCAATACAATACCGTCACTTGCGATTTCAAAATGCTCCACCTGATTGTGCGATTTTGCATCTATCACCTCATCAACGTAACAGGCCAAGTGCTTGGACAAATGAACGTCATAGCTGTTGGTGCCCAAGCAGGATCGATCATAAGGTTCTATGACAACGTCGCCCTCTGAAATGGCTTGAAGGATGGAGCGGTCCGATAAAATCATGTCTTGTGCGGTTCCAAAAGTTTAGTCGAAGGAAAAAAGAATCAATTTTCGTTAAAGATAATTGGGAGATTCCCGCAGGGCAACCCCATTGAAGGCAAGCTATCCCATTTGCAGAAAACCGGGCATGAAAAAACCTCCCGGACACGCAGGCCCGGGAGGTTTTGAAAGCTTAGGCAAACGGACGATAGACTCCGGGAGCGGGAACTGGGTATTCGCCATTTTCTCCGGGAACGACCGGTGGAGTCGAACTGAAGGTATAATCGTCAATGCCCGGGGCATAATCCCTGCCCTTTTCCATCAATTCGGCCGCATTGATCTCTTTGCCGGAATAACAGGCTTCCCTTCCTAAGATCGCGGTGAAAGTGCTCATCGCGCCATATTCGGCTTCGTTGTAATATTCGCCCTTGTGCAAGGTTTCGATAAGATCCTTTTGCTCTTGGTAATGACCGCCTCCGGCACCCCGAATGCGGATGGGATCTCCCTCGAACGGCCATATCGCTCGCGCCACGTCACAAGTTCCCTTGGAACCGTGAACGGATTCCGACACGTTGGACCAACCGCCCTTCAAATGACGACCTTGGCTGTACATCTTGGTGCCATCCTCAAAGGTGTACTCGACAAAGGTATGATCAAAGATTTGCGATAAGGTACGGTCACCACCCATGCGCATTTCACTGCCGCCCATACCATTCGCCTTTACGGGATACATACCCTTGATCCAGCATCCGACGTCAAGGTTGTGAATATGCTGTTCGCAGATTTGGTCACCGGATGCCCACGTGAAGTGATACCAGTTGTTCACCTGATATTCCATTTCAGACATTCCTTCCTGACGAGCCCGATGCCATATTGAGTTTCCGTTCCAATAGACACGCAAAAGATTTATGTCTCCGATAACGCCGTCCTGAAGTTGCTTGACGTTGTCTTTGTAACGTTCTTCGTGTCGACGCTGCAACCCGATACCCACTGCAAGTCCTTTTTCCTTGGCTTTCTTGGCCGAGGCCAATACCCGCCGTACGCCCGCCACGTCACTGGCAACCGGTTTTTCCATAAAAACCTTCTTACCTTGGTTAATGGCATACTCGAATTGCTGGGGCTTGAAGCCCGGAGGAGTTGCAATCACCACCATATCCACATCTTCATTGATGGCCTGTTTGTATCCGTCAAGACCGCCGAAAATACGACCTTCCACATCTACACGATCTTCTCCGTATTTCTTCTTGAACGCAGCGATTTTGTTAGCGGACTTTTCGGGAAAGGCATCGGCAACGGCAACCAACTTGGTGTTGCAACGGATGTTTTTGTCTTTTGCCAAATCCTTCGGGGCATCCAAAATTTGTCCGATGGCTCCGGTTCCTCGACCTCCCATGCCAACGACGGCCACGCGAATCGTATCACTTTGCAAATTCTCTCCTCGGGCAACGTAGGGAAAGCTTGCCGCAGCTCCCGCCAAAGCGGAGGAACCAATGAATTTTCTTCGGGTTATGGAATCTATTTCTTTCATAATTTATTTAACGAATATATCGTTGGGATTAGGATAATGGGTTATTGTTTGGATTGAGGAATTGACTCGGATGGACCCTTGATGTCTCCCAAGGCCCACTGAATGCCATCCAAAAAATGCCGCAACATAAAGGGAGTCCACCAAGTTGCCTTATTGTGACCGAAATTAGAATAAAAGATTCTTCCCTTGCCGTAGGAACGAACCCAGGAAACCGGATAATCGTTGGAAGGGGAATTGCCTTTTTTATCGGTTTTCAATGAATCCAAGCCAACCAAAACCCGAAGTTTGCTGCGATCATAACCTTTGTATTGATAAATCTCATCCGAGAATTGAAATTCCTTGGTTTCGAACGCTTGGTTGACCGGATGATGCTCGTCGGCAAGGAAAAAGGGCCAGGTTCCACCGGCATTCCATGGATGCCCGGCAAAACAACCGCCGATCATATCGGTATACTCCGGCCATTGCGGAACACCTCCATCGGAAGCCGAGTGGAAGGCTGCAAAGGATTTGCCTGACTTGATGAAGTCAAGGATGGCTTCCCTTTGCGAACTCTCGGTAAACGCTTTTTGCACATGGGTACAGTTATTGAAGACAATCATATCGTACTTCGACAAACCCTCCTTGCTGAATTCATCCGTCTTCAAAGTGAAGAAGGCCTCGAATGCCTTGGTTTTGCTGGCCATTTCTCTGAGAGCCTTCACACCCGTAGGAATGGAAGAGTGCTTGAAACCGCTGGGGTGGGAATAAACCAAAACCTTGTGCTGCTTCTTGGGTTTGGCGGAAGGCATTGAAGGCATGGCCTTGCTGATCCTCTTGAGTTCCTCGTCCGCGAAGGCAAAACAAGTAGCTATGCAGAACAAAAGCAAAATGCGAATTACAAGTTTCATTTGTAGGAGAAGAAAATTTTTCACAGGGAATGATCGAACTGGCAAGGAAGATATCTTGTTGCGGGCAGAATAATTTCAGATGGCTTCCCCAACCGGAAAACGAAATGGTGCGTCAGGAACACTCCGGGCACAGCCCGAAGACTTCCATGACATGAGAAATTTCAGTGTAACCAAACCCTTGGGCCGCCTCTTCCAATTCTTCGCCCTTGCAGAGATCGATCCTTTCGGCAGTTCCACACTTTCTGCAAGTCAGATGATGGTGGTGACCATGACCGTGGCTCAAACAATATACCTTCGTGCCGTTCTCTCTTACCCCGCGTTCGACGATACGAGCCCGTTCGAATTGTTCGAGACAACGGTAGGCGGTCACGAGATCACACGTATCTCTTGGCAAAGAAGAGAAAGTTTCCTCGGCAGAGGCGGGAGACTCGGCATCCGCCAAGACTTCCAAAATCGCCTTCCTTTGCTTGGTCAGGCGCAAACCCTTTTCCCGAAGCTTGGAAATTGCCATGTTAACCGAAGTACTCACTGATTTAGAATTAGCGGATTCTCGCTCGAAAGATCAACCGAATTCAATCCGTATTTTCGTATTGAAGGAGACTTTTCGAACAAATACGAATAAGGTCATGAAAGATATATTCATATTTTGCCTCCTCTTTGCCCTGGGGCTTTCCTCTTTGTCCGGAAAAACTCATGAGGAGTTGCTTGCTCCATACGAGGCAAGGATTTGGGAAGGTGATGAAAGCAAAAGGTTTCTCTATCGAACGGCTTCCCCCGACAAGGTTAAAAAGGGAGAAAAGTACCCCCTGCTCGTTTTCTTTCACGGAGCCGGTGGAAGAGGAAACGATAACAAGGGACAGTTATTGGATGCTGGAGGACTGGTTGCCTTCCAAAAAGAAGCGATCAGAAGCAAAAGGGAGTCCTACGTTTTCGCCGGACAGGTCCCCAAAGGCTCTCGCTGGGTCGACGTTGGCTGGAATTTGCTCGGTCACAGAATGCCCAAGGTTTCGGATTCGATGAAAATGGCTTTCGACGCAATGGATGCATTCATTGCCGAGGATAAGATTCAGGTCGACTCTAAGCGAATTTACGTCATGGGCCTGTCCATGGGTGGATATGGAACGTGGGATGCCATCCAAAGAAGACCCGGCTTTTTTGCCGCAGCCGTTCCAATTTGCGGTGGTGGAGATAAATCTCTTGCCAAGAATCTCATCCAGCTTCCCATTTGGGCATGGCACGGCGACAGGGACTCCGTGATCAAACCGGTGCGATCAAGAGAAATGATTGAGGCAATCACCAAGGCAGGCGGTTCTCCCAAGTATTCGGAAATCAAAGGTCGGGGTCACAACTCTTGGGTGGACTGCTGGAATTCTCAAGAAATGTGGGATTGGCTTTATTCCCAAACAAGAAGGTAATACTCACCTTCTTTCTAATGGATTTTGTGGTTTTGCGAAGACCATTTGCAGTTCGTCGACTTTTTGACATTGGGTGTGCGTTTGATATTCAGTTTTAAAGAGCCCATTTCTTTTCCATGTTTCCTCGCGCATTTACTTTTGCCTTAGCTCTCTGCAGTCACTTTGTAGGCGCAAAGACTCACCAAACGCCAAACATAGTCCTATTTATGGTAGATGATATGGGCATTGGTGATTGCAGCGCTTACCTTGGACTTAAACTCATGCCGAGCTCTTCTACGATCACCCAAACCCTGAAGACCCCAAACATCGAAGAGTTTGCCCAAGACGGCATGATTTTCACGGACGCGCATGCCCCGGCATCCATGTGCAGTTCGACTCGTTACTCTTTACTGACCGGACGACTTTCTCATCGTTCCTATCTGAAAAACCAAGGCTGGCTTCCCCATGGTCCGAATCGTCCTATGATTCAACGCGCCTTGACCACTCTACCCGAGATGCTGCAAAGAAATGGCTATCGAACTTGTGCGATTGGAAAATACCATGTGGGGATGGATTTTGACGACGGCTACGGAGTGCCCGCCGATGAGTTCGATTTCCAAGACGTCGACTTCTCCAAACCCATTCTCGATGGCCCGACCCATCATGGGTTCGATGAGTTTTTCGGCGTCCCCGGAAACACCGAAGATCCACTTGATACCGAGCCCAGAATTTATCTGCGCGATGACCGATGGACCTTCACCGACCGCTCGCAGATGAAACTCATTGGCATGAAGCAAAGAAGCGGGCGTATTTTGGCCGATCCGAACTGGGACCTTTCTCAACTGGGACCCGATTATCTTCGGGAGGCCAAAGCCTTTGTCTCGCGGCAAGCCCAAGGCGAATCACCCTTCTTTCTCTACTACGTCCCCAATTCCAATCATCTCCAACAGAACCCGAGTGGCCCCTATGCCGTCCCTGACTCGATCGCCAATATCCCGATCAAAGGAAAAAGCGTTTACACCAACGGTATCAAAGCGGGAGACCGAGAGGATATGGTGTTGGAAAACGACGTCGCGTTTGGAGCCTTGCTCAAGACCCTTCGAGAAACCGAAGACCCGAGGCGACCCGGTTACAAACTCATCGACAACACGATGATCATCTTCACCAGTGACAACGGTCCCAACGTCGGGGACAATTTCGGAGTCAATCGGGAGAGCGGAGGTCTTCGCGGAAAAAAAGCCAAGCTCTGGGAAGGAGGGCATCGAGTGCCTTTTATTCTCTATTGGAAAGACCATTTCGAGGGGAAACGAATCAATCGCAACTTATTTTCCCTAACGGACCTTTTTGCCACCATGGCAAGCTTGCTGGGAGATTCCCTTAACCCGATGGAAGCTCAGGATAGCCTGGACTCTCTCGCCTATTGGAAAAAGCCCGAAAAGAGCGACGCCCGCCCTCGATATTTCTTTTGTCATTTGGGTCCACCCTTTGAAAACGACGCCTTGGCCATCCGAAAGTCTTACACTAAGATCATAATCCGCGGAGGACTTGCCCAACCCTGGACAAGCGGAGGCGCCCAAGGATCTTCCCGTAAAATCATACGCTATGATTTGAATGAGAATCTCCTCGAATCCGAAGGGTTGAGCGAAGACACCGAAAACGAAGAGGAAATTTCCTCAATCGGGGAACTCCTTAAAATTCACAACCAAGGATTTTCCCGAGACCTCAATCTTGCGAAGGGACAGGCATTGATCATCGATGACGGGTGGCATAACCTGAGAAACGATCTGAATGGAAAAATCGGCTTCGACTTCGAATTGCTGGAAGACAAAAAGGTCACCCACCTTGGCATGTGGGACGACCATGATCGGGAAAAACCCACCCGCCCGGCTCGTGGAATCGCAACGGAGGATCAAAGCGACCTTCCGAGTCGATCCGGGAAAAACCCGAGAAACCTAAGCGGCAATCATCTAGTTTCGCTTTGGACGCTTTCCGGGGAACGGCCCCTTTCACTTGCCGAAGTGGATTTCGGGCCGGAAAACAAAGGAGTCCTCGAGGGGGAATTCAGATATATCAAGCTTGAAAGAACGGTAAACCTGAAAACTGGGCTCCGTTACCGACTGACCATGTCCACGCAAGCCAATGACGGAGATCACTTTCACGACCCCGTTTCCTTTGACGGACTTTCCCCTCTGACCCATCCCCTGGTCCGAATCATACGGAGCATCTATCTTAGAAATGGAAATTCAGTTCAACCCGAGATGGTGCCGGCATTTTCCGACCTTCACCCAGACTATTCCTCCCATCGCCTCCCCGTCGGACCCACCCTCAAATTTTTAAAGCCCTGAAACCTCACGTCTCAACAAATCGTTTTTGATATATGAGATATGATTGATATTTAATAATTACTGCTTTTTATTATCGTCACATGAAATCCAAAGCCTGCAAACTTCTCGGACTTATGCTATTCGGCGCAAGCTGCCTAAGTCATGCCTCATTCGAAGCCATTCCCTTTCACAAGGTCGAAATGAAAAGTGACTTTTGGCGACCTCGTCTAATTACTCAAAGAAAGGTTTTGGTTCCCTTCGCCTTTGAGAAAACCGTCCCTGGAGTCGAACATCTTCAGGCGGCGGCGGATTATCTGGCAGGAAAAAAAGTGGAGAACCACCGACCCCATCGCTTCATCGACTCGGACTTGTACAAAGTGATGGAAGGCGCTGCCTATCTCGCCCAACTGCAAGACGATCCTGAGCTTGAGGCCCAATTCGACCGCATTGTGGAAGTGATCGCAGCGGCCCAGGAACCGAACGGGTACCTGTACCCCTCTCATACCACGAAGGTAGGCACCTCCAGAAGCATGATGGGAGACGAACCCTACACTTTCGTGGTCCATAGCCATGAGCTTTACAACATGGGTCATCTTTATGAAGCGGCGATCGCCTACTACTTGGCGACAGGCAAAGACAAGCTCCTTGAGGTTGCCGAAAAGAATGCCAGGCACGTCAATCAGGTCTTTTTTGTCGGAGACCCTAAATACAACGACGGCAAGCCCATCCGCCAAGCACCGGGGCATCAGGAAATGGAGTTGGCTCTGGTCAAGATGTATAAGGTAACCGGGAAGGAGTTGTACTTGGAGATGGCTGAGAAATTTCTTGAGATTCGGGGTAAGACTTACGTTCCCGACGGTGAGGGGGTGATGTCCCCTACTTACGCTCAACAGCACGCTCCGCTTGAGAAACAAAAAGAAGCCGTTGGTCACGCCGTTCGAGCCACCTACCTGTACTCCGCCATGGCCGATTTGGCCGCCCTCAAACAAAAGAAATCCTACACTCAGGCCCTGCATAGGATTTGGAGCAACATAACCGATACGAGAATGCACATCACCGGGGGTCTTGGCGCAGTCCATGGGATCGAAGGATTCGGCCCCCAATTCCTATTGCCCAATGCGGATGCATTCAACGAAACCTGCGCCGCCGTGGGCAACGTTCTCTTCAATTTCCGGATGTTTCTCGCTCACAAGGACGCCAAGTATCTGGACGTTGCGGAAGTTTCTCTACTCAACAACGTGCTGGCCGCGGTCAATCTCGAAGGAAACAAATTCTTTTACGTGAACCCCCTCGAGGCCGATGGGAAATATCCCTTCAATCATGGAACCATGGGTCGGGCGCCCTGGTTCGGAACCGCATGTTGCCCAAGCAACATGGCGCGCCTGCTTCCTCAGGTCCAAGGAATGACCTATGCGCACGACGATCGGAATCTTTATCTTGCAATGTACGCCGAGACCTCGACGGAATTGGATATTGGGGGCAGTCGTCTTGCGATTTCTCAAACCACCGAATACCCGAACAAAGGCCGAATCGAAGTTTCACTCGATCCACAAAAGCCCGCCTCCTTCAAACTACATCTTCGTATCCCCACTTGGGCAGGCGAACAATTCGTTCCCGGAAAACTCTACCGATACCTGAACCCATCATCGGAAACCTGGAAGCTTTCGGTGAACGGCGAAAGCGTTTCCTCCAAAACGGAACTGGGATTCGCGACCATAGATCGAGAATGGAAAAAAGGGGATAAGGTCCTGCTCGAATTACCCATGCCCTTGAGGCTTAATCGTTGCGATGAGCGGGTTGAGGAAAACCATCATCGTCTGGCTTTCACTCGCGGACCCTTCGTCCTTTGCGCCGAAGCGATTGACAATGATGGAGCAACCCAGCGTTTTTATCTCGATCCAAAGCCTACCATTGACAAGGCGAGTCTTTCTAAAGTGAGCCTTCCCGCAGGATCTTTCCTCAAGGCGACCACCCAATCCAATGCCCTGACCGAATCCGGCAAATCCGAAAAACGAAGCCTTTCCCTCGTACCCTATTACGCTTGGAACAACCGTAAGCCCGGTTCCATGACCATCTGGTTTCCGACCAAACCGAAACTTGCGGTCTTCGACCCCCATAAACTGCCCAAGGAGAGCGTATTTACCGTCATCGAAGCCTCGCATACCTCGGACCTCGACACCGTGAGCGCCATCGGTGACGGCAAGGAACCTCGCTGGTCCAGCGGAAAGGACGTTCCTCGCTGGACAAGCAGACCGCAACTTGGCAAAAAGCAATGGGTCGAAGGAAGATTTTCGAAACCAAGAAAGGTTCGAAGCGTCGGGGTCTATTGGATGCAGGATCAACAGGACGTCAAGTTTCCCAAGGAATGGTCCTTGGAAGTTAGAAGCGGAAAGGAGTGGAAACCTTTCGAGCTTTACGTCACCGACCGCTACGACAACCGGGCCAACCAATACAATGTGGTCCATCCGGCTGCCCCTCTCACCTGTGACGCCATACGCATTCACATGACCCCCAACGAAAATTCGGCGTTGGGTATCCTTGAAGTGCAAGTGGCCTTTGAGGAATAACCTTTTCTGGGTGGCAGTAGGATGTGGAAGTTATTTGGTCCTGCCCTCTGCCTGTTCCCCGCCTGCCTGATTCTCACCTGCGCGGAAACCAAGCAACGGGCGAGCGACCCTTGTGAAAGGCTCGAACAATCCATTCAAGGACGAAAGCATGGTTTTCTCGCCGGCAATCTCGCCTACTACATAGGAGGTTTTCATGCCAGTTGGACTCCGGTGGAAGATGAAACCATTGGCTTGACTCATCCCTTTTTTCACGACCTCAGAAGCCGGGGGGTGGGCTTGCTGAACAGCGAACTCCCGGGAAGCGAACACACTGGAACGGGAAATGATTACCGGGGGTGGGAATTTTACAAGGACACTCGGGTCTTGTATGGCAGCGTGCGGATTGGAGAGAAGCTTTTCAAGCATCCGGTTCCCTCCCGGATGATTTGGCGACCGGACAAGATGGTTTGTGAATATGAAATCAATGGCGTTTTGATCCGGGAAGAGAAATTCATCGCAGCCAATGATGCCGCCGTTGCCCGGATCACCTCCTCTCAACCCGTCATCCTGAAATTCGACGGGCACAGTTTCTTCGTTCGCCACAGCGTCTCATCCACTGCCTCGATTCGTTACGACGAACAGTCCAATGCGATCCTCGTGACCGAGGGAGGAACGGTTAAGTCTCTGCCGGACCCGGACCGGCGGGAGAGAATTGGTCCGTGCGTCTACCAAGGCATGACGACCGCCCTTTCGGCCTCCGAGGACTTTTCCCAAAGCATCCAAATGAAAAAGGACGACCGTGGCGTGTGCCAGTATTCCTTTGAGGTGCCCTGTGACAAGAAGGGCGTTACCGTGTCCTGGGCCATGAATGACGATCAGGCAAAGGCAAGGGAAGCCTCCCGCTCCGCGATTTTTCAGTACGAGGAAATGGGCGTGGCCAAAACTAGGGAAATGAACCGTCTGCTGAGCCAGCAAATTCCTCAATTTCGTTGCAGCGACCGCAAGTTCGAAGAGATTTATTACTTCCTTTGGTCGCTCTATATGATGTATTACATCAACGTGCAAAAAGGATGGGAGATGGAGAACCATACCCAATCCGCGGTTAATAACTTTCTGGGCATCCACAGATATGATGCCTGCTTTCAAATTAAAGTGGGCGCCTGGACGAGAGATAAGCCGCAATTTGCCTACGGCAACGTTCTAACCTGGAAACATCTTGTCGAAAACGGTCGCTATCGTGAAACCCCCAATGGCATGATCATGCTTTCGGACAACAAGGGAATTGGCTGGCACTCGGGGGCATACGGAGGAGAACTGGCCGAGCACGTTCTCGGAGCCTGGCAAATCTATCAGCATACCAATGACCTTGATTTCGTTCGAAACTGCTACGAAGGCTACTTCCGGAAAGTCTTCTGGAAGAGAATGGTGGGATTCGCAATGAACGATGCCGAAGTGGGCGAAGTTTTGGAAAAGATGGCCATGCTCACGGGCAACGAAAAGGACGTTGATCATTGGAGGCGACTGATCAGACAGGACTCCGAACACCTGAGGTTGATGTTCGAACAGCGTTGGCAAGCCAACGGGCACGAGAATTACTTCATGGGGCCAAGAAACGGCATGCTTATGACCAATGCCTTTTGGGCAATGCGCTCCAGGCACTTCCCTCGAGAATACGCTGCCAAAATGATTCATTCATGGGCCCTGAACAAGGAGCAAGGCTTCTATGGAGAGTTTTTTCCGCGGGCAATGGCGAAAAAGGCGATGAGCGTTTTCTCTTCCGCCGATGACTTGGCCTTCGGTTATACTCCGGATACGGCCTACTTCACTTTGGACGGAATATTTCGCCAGGGATTTCCAAAGGTCGCTTCCGAACTGACTCTAAACCATTTGCAAAACTACAATTACCACAAGGACTGGGGCGTGCCGGTTGCGCCCGAAGCCTACACCCGCGCCTTGGATCTTTTCGGAGATCAGTATTCCAACTTCAATGCCGGAAAAATTCTTCTTTATTTGGAAGGACTTTTCGGCCTCTCCTACTCCCTCCCCGACCAGACCTTAAGCATTCGCGACTCCATGCCCACGAATTGGGAATGGATGGAAATGGATATTCCGGTTGGCGCCCAATCCGGTTGGACGAAAGTTCGGATCGAAAGAGACAAAGGGATTTTCGGAGGTCTCAGGAAAACCATTTCCATCCAAAATTGCCCTCTTCGCATCAAGGCGGAGACGTGGCTGCATGGGATGAACGGTTCCGGCAAGCCGAGCTTCCGGGGGGCAAACTTCCAATCCGTTCCCGCGCACAGACCGGACTGCCTCGCCTTCGAATCGGACGGCGTGGCAGACCGGTGCTCCATAACCATACCCTTGAAATGAATGGAAAAACCATAATCTTACTGCTGCTATTTTGCTTGTTTTCGCTTGCCTTTTCAAAAATCGATCGGCCAAACGTCATCTTCGTTTTGGCCGATGACCTCGGCTGGTCGGAGCTTGGATGTTACGGCAATTCCTTTAACGAAACTCCGCATTTGGACGGCATGGCCAGGGAAGGACTCCGTTTCACCCAAGCCTATGCCGCCGCTCCGGTGTGCTCGCCTTATCGGGCCGCCTTGCTGACCGGACAGCATCCCGCCCGAGTTGGCATTCTCGATTACTTGAGGCCCAACTCCTCCAATGCTCTCCCGGTCAGCCAAGTGACCTTGCCCAAAATCTTCGAGCACAATGGCTATGCCACCGGCATGGTCGGCAAATGGCACCTGACCGGATACAAGTATCAGGATGCCCAGTTTGAAGTTCGACCGACCGACCACGGGTTCGGTTGGAATCTTGGCAGCGAAATCAAAGGCGTTGGGAATGGGGCCAACTTTTGGCCCTACGTATTCCGGACTCAACCCATTCGCTGGCTGGATCTGCCAACCAACCGGTTGGGAAAGGACGAATACCTGACCGACCGCCTCAATCTCGAGGCAGTGGATTTCGTCGAGAGAAACAAGGACGGGCCTTTCTTCCTTTATCTCAGCCACTACGCTCCCCATACCATCCTAAACGGTCGCCCCGATTTGGTGGAAAAGTACGTTAAGAAACACCCTCCCGGACCCAGCGATCGAAAAAACTGTTACCTTTGTGAGGACGCGGGGATTCAAATGGACAACTGCACGCATTGGGCGAAAAGCCATAATCCGCATTTGGCTGCGATGCTGGAAAGCATTGACGACGGTATCGGTAAACTAAGCGCGAAACTGGATCAACTTGGCTTGGCTCAAAACACGATTTTCATCTTTTCCAGCGACAACGGAGGGGAGACGAACGTCACTTCCAACGCACCTCTACGAGGGGGGAAAAGTCAGCTCTACGAAGGAGGTATCCGCGTACCCCTGATCGTACGCTGGCCAAGGGGGAAGCTGCCCGCAGGCAAGGTCTGTGACCAACCGGTGGTCAACCACGACTTCTACCCCACCCTGCTCGAAGCGGCGGGAATCGATGCCGACCCATCCCAAACCCTCGACGGCGTATCCACTTTGTCCACCTGGAGAAGCCCCGAGCTAACGCCCAAACGCAAAGCTCTTCACTGGCATTACCCATTGGACCGGCCACATTTCCTTGGTGGTGTCTCCTCGGGAGCCATTCGTGAGGGAAGCTGGAAGCTGATTGAGTATTTCAATCCCTCCAGGTCCTCCAGGTTCGAGCTCTTCAATCTGGAAAAGGATCCTTCGGAGAAGCGCGATCTCGCGGAATCTGAAACCAAGCGGGTGAATGACCTGCATGGGAAATTGGTCTCTTGGAGGCAAAGAACGGGAGCGCGGATACCGTCACGACCTCTTCTTGCCACTCCCAGAAACCTGATCTTCGGTGAGCATTTTTCGGAAGGTCAGGTAAGTGAAAATTGGTTTTTTCAAAAAGAATGGGAAGTCAATGAAGGGGTTCTTCGCCGAAATGAATTGGCGGGTGAGAATAAGCGGCTTTTTTACAAAGATCCGAGTTTTCGAGACGTATTCATACGCTTTGATTTTCGTTTCGATGAGGCCAGGGACCTTCGATTGGTTACGGGTTCCCATGGTAAGTACAACACCGTTCTTCACATTCGCAATGATCACTTTTTCATTCAGACCGCACAGGACAGCAGAGGCCCTTGGTTTTCCATGCGCCATGGAGAATGCGCTTATGACTTCAAGCCAGGCAAATGGTATGTGATGACCATGGAGTTCATCGGTGATCAGGTAATCGCTCACCTTGGTCCGCAACACTTCGCCTATGCCAAACATCCCATTATCGATCAAGAGCGCACCTACCTTGCCCTGCAAGTCGACCGGAGCGGGGCTTGTTTTGATAACTTTCAAGTCTTCGGAGCCTCACGGCATCCGGAACAAAAAGCCAATCTGGAAAGGATCGAGAGGCAGAGGGGGCAATTCCCATTTCGGAAATCCTTACGGGAAGAACACGACATCCGCAAACGAAACCTCCACGCCCGCTTCCATATGGAAGATTCGAGATACAGAAAATTAGTGGAGCAAGTTGAGCTTTTGGATCAGGAAAGGAAGGCTCGCTATCCCGATGCCTTTTCTTCCAGTAAGGAATTTCGGAAAAAGATAACGGATGAGCGGAAAAGACTTATTCAGGAGGATCCTGCCTTCAAAGAGACTCTTTCGGCCACCTTTCGGGCAAGAAAAGCGGTTGAAGGGTATTTGATGATGATGAATCCGAGCATTGCGGAGGAAGAGGACTTTCGTAAGAAAGCCTCTCTTGAACGCACCCGCACCAAATACCTCAATGACCCGAAATACCTAAAACTCCTTCGAGAGGCAGAGGCTGCTCAAGAAAAGCTCAAAGAGGATTACCCTCAACTTTTTGCGGACGACGAATTCCCTCAAAAACGGAACCAAGCCCGACAAGAGCTGAAAAAAGATCCTGCCTTCAAGAGCCTCATTAAAGCAAGAAGCGAAGCCTATGAGAACCAGCAAAGGTACCTTTATCAAAACGACCGTACGCTAAAGTCACTCAAGCTGGACTTGGATACCGAAAAGTCGATATGATTTCGTTTTGGAACCTGGCTTGGGAAACTTTGCGGTTGTACTGTGATTGGGGAGTATGAGTTTTTTTAAGATCCTCAAAGCATTCTCCGGACATTCATTTTTGACTTCCCTCATCTATTGGTAAAAATGCAGGTAGATATCATTCGGTAAGATGAATATTTATCTTCACAGAAACGGAAAAAACTATGGACCGTATTCTCTTTCCGCCATCCGAGATTTTTTGAAATCAGGGAAGTGTCAAGAAAACGAACTGGTTTGTTGCGATGGGAAAAGCTGGATCAAGTTGCGGGAACTTCCCGGGCTTGCGGAAAGCCCATCAATCACAGAATCGAAAGAAGTAAGAGCGAAGATGCCGGAGTCCGAGGCAAGACCAAAACCTGCCAAGAGAAAGACTCTCCTATTAGGCGCAACCTCATTCCTTTGCGTCCTTGCCGTGGTCTCCGCTTTTCTTTTTCCGGGTGAGGAAAACGAGGAGCAGGTTCATTCGGAAGATGCCAGCCAAGGATCGGCCTCCCAGGGCGCCGGGGCAAAAGGGAAGGATTTTGAGACACAGGACGCCGCCGATAGAATCGATGCTTTCATCCATACCCATCTCGAGGGGGAGAATCTTAAGCCAAATCCTGAAATTAGGGACGAACAGTTCGTCCGTCGGATTTACTTGGCCATCATTGGGCGTATCCCAACGGTGGAGGAAGCCACTCTTTTTCTTCAGTCAGGATCGGCGGACAAACACTCATCGCTGATTGATGAGCTTCTTGCCAACGACGCGGGTTACGTTGCCCATCATTACCAATTTTGGGCGGACCTCCTTCGCATACCCACCCGCATTGACTACACGCTTTACTATCGCGAATGGATCAAGGAGCAGATCCGGGAGAATCTGCCTTATGACGAACTTGTCCGACAACTCGTTAGTGGACATGGTCTCATTTTCGAAAACCCAGCGGCAGCCTACTACCTTAGGGATGCGGGCATGGCTTTGGACAATATGTCCAATTCGGTTCGTATCTTCCTAGGCACCCGATTGGAGTGCGCCCAATGCCACGATCACCCCTTCGACAAATGGACTCAAATGGATTATTTTCGCATGGCTGCATACACCTATGATTTCGACGTTCGCATGGGCGTAACCAAGGAATCGAACCGTCAGAGAATTTATCGGGATTTCGGGAAGAGAAAATGGGGAGCCTATGCGGAAGCGGCGGGGTTTGAGGATTTCCCCCATCTCCATGACGAATCCAAAGTCGAAGAGTGGCTAGGTCGATCCTTTGCGCCAAAATATCTTGAGGAAAAAAACCTGACCAAGACTCAATTCAGGGAAGCGGCCAGAAGAGGTTTTCTGGCCCGCAAAAAAGCCGAGGACTTTGACCAACCCGTTTCCCAGTCAATCAACATGCTTTATGGGCATATCTCCAACGTTCAGGTAAGGCATCATCGCGACAAACCCTTGACCCTTCCTCACGACTACCAATATGACAACGGTTCCCCGGGTGACGTGGTCAAGCCCGGAACCATGTTCGGTCCCGAAATTCCTTTCTTCGAAGAGCAAACCGAACGTAAAAACGCATACGCCGAGTGGCTGACTTCTCCCGAGAATCCACGCTTTACCCGGGTGATCGTAAACCGACTTTGGAAACGGGCCTTCGGACACGGTCTTTTCGAGCCAACCGACAACCTGACCGACCGTACCGAAATCAGCCATCCGGAGTTACTCGCTTTTCTCGAAAAGCTCATGCAGGATTTGAAGTTCGACCTACGCGCATTCCAAAAGGTTCTTTTTCATACGAAGCTCTTTCGGCGTGAGATGCATCGGGAAGACCATTCCATGGGCATAAAGTTTCACTTCGCAGGTCCTCTTCTCAAACGGATGAGCGCCGAACAGATATGGGATTCGATTACGACGCTGATTCTTCCCAACGTCGACACTTACGCTCCCAACCGCAAACGGATTCTGGACCGAATCGCTCGTACCGAAGCCATTTACCAAAGCCTCGAGGGCAGACCCTTCGAGGAAGTCTTACCCAGGATAAGAGAAGCGGGCGCCCAAAGGCGAAAAATTCAAGAGCAGCAAATCAGTTACGAGAAGAAAATATCCGAAGCCTACGCCTCCGGTGACAACGCTCTGGCGCGAAGGTTTACCGAAGAACTCAAGCAAAAGGTCCGCGACATGGAAAAGCAAAACCGCGACTTGGTCTTTGTGAAACTGAGGCAAAGTGACGAAAGCTCTCCGAAGATGATGGGGAATTCGATGATGAGCGATGGCATGACCGCAAACACTCTTGAAACCAACGAACGCATATCCAAGGCCAAACCGCGCAAAGCACCCGAGGGTCTGGATCAAAACCAACGCCGACTTTGGGATGAACGAGAACGCCTGTCTCTGCGACACTTTCGTGAAGTGGTTCGACTAATGGCTCGAGCGGTCGAGCTCGATTCCCCTGCTCGCCGTGGACATTTTCTGAGAGACTTCGGGCAATCCGATCGAGAAGTGATCGAAAACGCATCCTCCCATGCCTCCGTACCCCAAGCCCTCTACTTGCTGAACAGTCCGCTGCATCTTGCCATACACAATTCGAATTCGGTACTCGGCTCTCAGTTAATGGGTTTGGAAAATCCGAATGAAAAAATCGATCGCATTTATCAAGCCATGCTTTGTCGACAACCGACCGAAAAAGAAAAACAAAGGGTACTTGCCGATTTTAAAAGTTACGGAGAGGAGATTTTCGAAGATCTCATATGGGCTCTACTTAACTCACGCCAGTTTATCTTCATACAATGAATAAATCCGATTTCAACCGACGACGTTTCCTTGAACTTGCAGCCGGCAGTTTTCTCGGTGTGACGTCCTATGACAGTTTTGGCGCCGCCGGAGAAAAAAGTGCCCCAGCCCCTCTGACCAATCCCGCAAAGCAGCTTATCTATCTCTACATGGAAGGTGGCATGAGTCATATCGACACATTCGACTTGAAGACCGGCCACGAGAACCAAGGTTCGACCACCCCTCTGAATACCAACGTCGAAGGAATCAGAATTTCCAGCCATCTCCCCAACCTCGCCAAGCATGCCGAAAAACTCTGCATAGTGAATTCACTCACCTCAACTGCGGGAGATCATGAAAAGGGAAATTATTTCATGCATACGAGCTACCAGCAAAGAGCCACCATTCGGCATCCCGGTCTTGGGGCTTGGCACCATAAGCTCCGTGGCAAACTCAATCCCACGCTCCCGGCATCCGTATTCATTGGAAAGGAAAGCCGTTTTCACGGAAGCGGCGGTTTCTTCGAACCCGAATTCGAGCCCCTGGCAATCAACGAGCCTCAATCGGGGCTAAAATACGCCCATAGTCTGGTGAATGAGGATCGCTTCGCCCGCAGAATCAGTCTGGCCCATGACATCGATGCAGAGTTCATCAAACGATACCACCCAAAATCCGTACGAGCCTATGGAGACATGTACGCCGACGCCGTCCGGCTTATGGACAGCCCGGATTTGTCTGCTTTCAACATACATAAGGAGGATGCGACAACTCGAGACCGTTATGGGAAGGAACCTTTCGGACAAGGATGCCTGCTTGCCCGCCGATTGATCGAACGCAACGTACGCACCGTGGAAGTGAGTTTTGGCGGATGGGACACGCATCAGAATAACTTCACTTCGCTCCCCGAGCTCTGTCACACCATGGACCAGGCAGTTGCAGCCCTGCTCGATGACTTGCATCGTCTTGGAAAACTTCAGGATACGATCGTCGTACTGACGACCGAATTCGGCAGAACTCCGCTTATCAATCAAAACGTCGGGAGAGATCACTATCCTCAGGCATTCACCAGCGTAGTTGCAGGCGGAGGATTCAAAGGCGGATACGTACACGGCAAGACGTCGGAGGGTGCGGAAGAAGTGATCGAAGGGGCAATGACCATACCCGATTTCAATGCGACGATTGCCCATGGATTGGGCATACCCGTAGATCACGTGCTTTACAGCCCGACGGTTCGCCCCTTCACCGTAGCTCACAAAGGCAAACCACAACTTGCGCTTTTTTCCTAGTCCGTTCCCCCTTTCTGCGGTTTTTGAGAAAGAGCGAGTCACATCCTTCATTCCGGAGGTATTCGTTACGCAATCGCAGACGATTGAAAATTGCCAGTCTCGGTTTTCGAACTTAAAAATCAAAAGCATGGAAGTCATCCAAAGAAATAAGCTCCGCATGAGGAAATTGGCGGCCACCAACTCCAATCTTTCGCAACAAGTCGAAACGCTCGATTGGGACGAACTCGAAACCGCTTTGATGGAATGCATTTTCAAGAAGGACGAAACCGGTTTGCCCGAAAGCTATGGCCCAGCCTCCTACTTTCCCCTAATCCCCGAGAACTCAGAGCAAAAAATTCTATATGAACAAGCGTTTGAGCATGGTGAGAGCCTTGTGCGAGCAGGAAAGATCGCGGCTTTCACCGTAGCCGGAGGTCAGGGAACCCGCCTTGGCTACGATGGGCCCAAAGGGACACTCGCGGTCAGTCCAATCAATGGGAAGCCTCTCTTTCAGCTCTTCGCCGAACAGATTCTGGGAATGTCGGAGAAGCACGGAGTCGTCATTCCATGGTACGTTATGTGCAGCCCCTTGAATTTGGAAGCCACCGTTTCCCACTTCACCAAGCGTAAGTTTTATGGTCTGGGCCAAAATAACCTCAAATTCTTCGCCCAAGGGGTAATGCCTGCGACCGATTTCGACGGTAATCTTCTGCTGGCCACCGAAGACTCCCTCGCACTCTCTCCCAATGGACACGGAGGTTCGCTGAAGGCCCTGATCGATTCCGGTTCGATCGCCGACATGGAGACCCGAGGAATCGAACACGTCTCATACTTTCAAGTGGACAATCCATTGGTCAGTCCCATCAATCCCTTTTTCATAGGACTGCACGACTTGAAGAAATCGGATATGTCCAGTCGCTCCATCACCAAAACCGGCCCCTTTGAAAAGCTTGGTAATTTCGTATCCATCGGCGACCGTCTCGCGATCATAGAATATTCCGATCTGCCGAATGACAAGGCTTTGGAAAAAGATGCCCTAGGGCGCATCAAATACCGTGCCGGCAGCCCGGCGATTCACCTCCTACGCAGGGATTTCATCCAGCAATTCGCAAGCGGAGAAATCAAGTTGCCTTACCACCGGGCGGAAAAGAAAGTCGCTCATCTGAATGAAGCGGGAAAGCTTATCGAACCCGATAATCCGAATGCGGTTAAGTTCGAAACCTTCGTATTCGACGCCCTACCTCTCGCCAAGAACCCTGTGATCCTCGAGGCCGACCGCTTGGATCAATTTTCTCCGGTCAAAAATAGGACTGGCGTCGATTCCTTGGAAAGCTCCCAAGCCGATCAAATCAAACGAGCGAAGCGGTGGCTGAAAAACGCGGGCGTTGCCATCAGGGAAAACGCCGTCGTGGAAATCTGTCCTCGAGCCTTCCCCGATCAAAAGGATCTCCAGAATGCCGATTGGAAACGATATGACATGCAATCGGACACCCTTTATCTGGACTGACCATTCTCCGGAAATAAATCGTTCGCTCCCCTATTCGGTCGCATTCGCTTCGCTTGGAAGGAAGCGGGTTGTCTCGATGAAACGCAGGCAGCACTCGAAGGTATCACGACAATTCATAATGAAGGTATGCCCATGGTTCAGAAGTGCCCAATCCGCCATCCCCTCAAGCTTGGTGGATCGGACGGTGACCACCCCGTCATTAGGTTCGTTGAAGGTCAGCTTCTGACCCTTGTCCCCGGCAATGACTCCAAAGGGCACAGTGGGGACGGGGAGCGTTTCATAGAAAGCCTCCTCGGATAATTTCTGTCCGCTGTCACCAGTCATCCAACGGTAAATCGGGTTTCCTTGCAAGAGCTTGGCCAAGTGAGCCGGGCGATTCGGAGGAGCAAGCATAATCACTTTGCCCAAACCTTTGGGGTATTCCTTTCGGAATGCGTCCCGAATAAGGATGCCTCCGAGCGAATGACCTATGAGGTGATAGCTCTCGGTCTCTACCTTGGTTTCGATGAATTCGATGAGTTGGCTGGATATCTCATTCAAGGAATGAATGGCTTGGTTGTAGGGAAAATTCGCCGTCCGAAATCCAGCCGAGGCAAACCTCTTCTCCAAAATTACCATGGAAAACCTCGTTCTACCCTGTCCATGAACGAGAACGACCGTCTGCTTCTCCTTCACGGTCTTCTGCATGGATGCCTCCGAGATTTCACCTTCTGGTTCTGGACTCCCGGAAACGCGAACGAAGAGGAAAAGGGCGGGGAGAATGCAAAACGATGCATGCCTCATCCCGGACCGGAAAGGTTGCGATGGAAGTCGATTGCCAAGGAGGAATCTATCATAATCGAGCATTGGATTCGAAATCTTGGGGCAAAGGCAAGGAAAAGCTTGCCCAAGCTATCCTTCGAGCAGATAAGAATCTTATGTTCAAGAAGTCGATTGCCTCCCTTTTTTCCCTCCTTCTACTCTCGCCCCTTCTCGCCCAAAAGGTGGATCCCACCTACAAACAGGTTTCCTATGGACCGCACGAGGAGATGGTTCTTAATTTTTGGAAGATCGATTCCAAAAAACCGACCCCCCTACTCGTTCATATCCACGGAGGAGGCTGGATTGGCGGCAAGAAAAATGAAACCGTTGGGACAAATCAATTAAGCAATGGTTACAGTTATGCTTCGATCGACTATCGTCTTGCCGGCAAGGCTTTGCTTCCCGCAGCCGTCCATGACGCCGCCCGGGCCATTCAATTTTTGCGGACCAAGGCCAAAGCTTGGAATTTCGACCCCACCCGCATTGCCGTAACCGGTGGTTCGGCTGGAGCCGCATCAAGCATGTGGCTTGCCTACCACGAAGACCTGGCTGATCCCAACAGCAAGGATCCCGTGCTCCGCGAATCCTCCCGTGTCTGTGGCGCCGTAGCCATGGGGGGGCAAACAACTCTTGATCCTTTTCTGTTGGAGAGGAAAATCGGCCCGGCTTGCATACGTCACCCCATGATCTGGAAAACCGTCGGGGCAACCAGCCACGAGCAGCTCATGAAGGACTGGGACAAGTATAAGGCGCTTTCCCTTGAATGCTCTCCCCTCACTCACGTTACCAAGGACGATCCTCCGGTTTGGATTCGATACGGCAAACCCGCCCCCGTACCGGTAGTCAAGGGTGACGGAATCCACCACGCCGGATTCGGGCGCCTGCTCAAGGCGAAGTGCGAACAGGTTGGCATCCCATGCCACATCTCAGTCGCTGAGAACGAGGAACCGGAAATGAACAGCGCCGATTTCCTCAAATACGTTTTTCAACAATCGGTGGGTGCGCAAAAGCCTTAAGCCAACTCCCACTCCTTGCTTCCTTTCCGAAACGCCTTTTTGCCTTTTTCAAGATTACAAATGTTCATATAAGGGTATTCGTCTCCCCATAACTTCCACTTATCGCCAACCATTGAGGTTCAATCATGCGTACCATAAACCTGTCCACACTTCTCCTCATCAGCCTAGTCTCATCGTCTTTTGGGAAATATTCGCTGCCTCCGCTTGAAAAGCCAATCGTTGACCCATCCACCGGACTGAACGTACCTCCTGGTTTCGAAGTCGAACTCATTCACAAGGTCAACAAGCAAAAGCACGGTTCATGGATTGCCATGGCTTTCGACAAACAAGGTCGCCTGACCGTGTCCGATCAGCAAAAAGCGGGCACCTTTTCTTTGGAAATTCCCAAAGCCGGGGAGAAGGTCGACGAAACTAAAATCAAAAAATTGAACGTGGAATCCTCCCTTTACGGAATGTTGTATGCCTTCGATCACCTTTACATGATGGGTAACCGAAAGCTCACGCGGGCCAAGGTGATGGCGGACGGAAGTCTCGGACCAACGGAATTTTTGGCCGAGATGGCCGGAGGCGGCGAACACGGACCGCACTCCATAATCGTTTCTCCGGATGGCAAAAGCATTTACGTGATTGCCGGGAATGCCACCCAAGCCCCCAAATTCCAAAAGTCGAGAATTCCCACCAATTGGAAAGACGACGTACTTCTCGAAAACTACGCCTATGGACATATGTCGCAAGGGAAGGCTCCGGGTGGATGGGTGATGAGGTTGAGCCCGGATGGCAAGGAGCGTGAAATGCTCAACATGGGATACAGAAACCCATGTGACTTCGCCTTGAACCGAGATGGAGAGTTGTTTGTTTACGATGCCGACATGGAGTGGGATATCGGAGCTCCCTGGTACCGTCCCACCCGGATCAATCATGGGGTGTCAGGTGGTGAGAGCGGATGGCGAGCGACTTCCAAAAAATGGAGAAAATACTTTCCTGATACGGTCGGATCCGTAGTGGACGTAGGTCCCGGATGCCCAACCGGAGTGATCGCCGGAACCCATGCCAAGTTTCCCACCCATTACCGGGATGCCTTGTTCATATGCGATTGGACTTTTGCCACCATGTATTCCATTCATCTCAAGCCGAACGGATCTTCTTACGTTGGAGAAAAAAGAGAATTTCTCTCCAATACCCAAGGGGCCCTGGCGTTGACCGACGTTGACGTAGGACCCGATGGAAACATGTACTTCTGCGTGGGTGGTCGGGGAGGTCAATCCTACCTCTACCGGGTCTCCTACAAAGGAAACGCTTCGACCGAGTTGTCCGAACTCGACACGACCAGTTTGCATGCCCAATACCGGGCAACGAGGAGAACGCTTGAATCCTTCCATGGCAAAAGGCATCCGAGAGCAGTCGAAGCGGCATGGCCTTATCTTGCCAGTGAAGACTATCATATCCGTTATGCCGCTCGCATTGCCCTGGAGTGGCAGGACCCAAAAACCTGGGCAGGTCTAGCCTATGCCGAAACCGTCGATCTCGCTGCAATTCACGCACTCCTTGGCTTGGCTCGCAGCGATCTCGATGGCAGCCTCGAACCTAGCGTCAAACGCTTGCTCAAAGTCAATTTCAAGGCTTTGGGAAAATCGGGCCAACTCGCTCTTCTTCGAACCTATTCCGTAATCATGAGCCGTGGCGGCAAACCTGGCACCCAAACGGCAAAGGCGATCGGCGAACAACTTGATCCCTTTTTCCCGTCCGAGGACGACAACCTGAACGAAGAGCTGTGCAGAGTCTTATGCTTTCTGGAGCATCCTTCCGTAGTTCGCAAAACCATCGCGCTGATGAAGACGACTCAGGCAAAGATTCCCGATTTTGACACTGAAGTCATGAAACGTCACAAAGGTTACGGAGGACGGATTTTGAGTACCATGGAGGCGGATGCCGCCCCCAACGTCCTTAACATCCATTTGCTTTTCTGTCTGAAGGACGTGCAGTCGGGTTGGTCCATGGACGATCGAAAAGCCTACCTGGAAGAGCTCCAGAAACTCGCCTCCAAAAAGGGCGGAAACATGTTTTCCGGTTATATCCAAAAAATCCGAGAATCCGCCATCGCCTCCGTTCCGGAAAGGGAGAGGGTCTCCTTGCAATACCTCATGGGAGAAGTGAAAAGCGTGGATCTTGCCAAGCTTCCTCGAGCCGCAGGACCCGGGATTGCATGGACGGTCGAATCCGCCCTCAAAGAGCTGAACAAAGAACCCTTGGCTGGCCGTAACTACGGCAATGGGAAAAAAATGTTCTCGGCCGGGCTATGCGTTGCCTGCCACCGTTTTGGAGATGAAGGCGGCGGGGTTGGCCCTGACTTGACGAATCTCGCGAAGCGGAGTGATTACAAATCGATCCTTGAATCCACCATTCACCCCAACATGGTGGTTTCCGAACAATTCGAACAGCATGAGCTCACCATGAAAGATGGTTCCATCGTTATGGGACAAGTGGTCGCCGAAGAAAACGGAGAATATGCCCTCGTTCAATCAGGATTGGATCCACTCAACTTAAAAAAAGTCAAGGTGGCGGACGTAAAAGCCAAGAAGGGATCGAAGATTTCCATGATGCCGGGTGGTCTCATCAATTCGATGAATGCAGAGGAGCTTAAGGATTTAATTGCTTATTTCATCTCTGCGGGGGACAAAAAACATAAAATTTTCCGGCCCCTCCAAAAGCTTCAGATTGAATTGCTCAGCGCCATTTATGGGGAAGCGGGAAATCCAAAACGCCAGATGGACGTTCGCAAAGTCATTCAAAAACAACTCGATGATTTCCAGTACGATTTTGCCATGACAAACAAACTTGCAGGCAAAGATCCGGCAGGTGGAACGGTGAAGGTTCTTGATCTGAAATATAAGTTGGACGGCAAAATCTACTCTAAGAAAATCAGGGAAAACCAAACGGTTTCCTTCATCGATTGAAGATAAACTCAACCACCAATCGTCCGTCCCGCTTCGAAAACCCCTGGAATCATATGGAGAAGAAAGGATTTGGAGGGGCCTTCAAAAAAGGAGAATCCATTCTTGGTCCATGGGAGAAGGCATTTGTCCTTCGTTGGGTAAACCGAATACCCAATTGGTTGGAAACCTATCACCTCACCCTGCTTACGCTGGTGTGGACCGGTTTGGTAATCTTCTGCGCATGGAAAGTCCGCGTCTCGGGACAAATCCTTTGGTTTTGGGGAGTTTCTGTTGCGATTGCCCTCCAGTACCTGACCGACCTTTTTGACGGAGCAGTCGGACGAACCCGAAACACTGGGCTCGTGAAGTGGGGATTCTACATGGATCACTTTTTGGATTTTGTGTTTCAAAGCGCGTTGATCATAGCGTATGCAATGATTGCCCCCATCGATCAAGATCTGGAATGGTGGTTTTTTGCAATTCTAGCAATAACCAGTGGCTATATGGTAAATTCGTTTTTGAGCTTCGCGGCCACCAACGAATTTGAAATCTATTTTTTGGGAATAGGCCCAACTGAAATCAGGGTCTACTTTGTGGCCCTCAATACTGCGATCATTCATTTCGACCCTGCCCGTAGTTATTTTTCCATCGGAGTGCCGATTTACGCCGTGATCCTGGCAATCGGCTTGGTTTTTCTGTGCCATCAGTCTCATCGTAAGCTTTGGCGTCTTGATATGAATGCCAAGAGATGAATGCTTCCAGCGTCTTTGCGCGCCCTCTCGGCTTTGATCTTTTCCCTATTGAAAAAAGTAAGAAGGAATAAAACTTCAACCGCCCTGCATTCCTCATATTGTTTTCGGTAAAGGGAAAAGCTCTTGCTAGCCGAAAAACTGACGTGGAGAAAAATAGCTTTGATTAGGGCAATTATTTTCTTGCATAAATTAATCTTAAGCTGCCTGCTTTAGCTTTAACCATTAAACTGAAATTTCAGCAGAGGGAGCAAAACCATGAATGAGGTCCTATTTTTCAAAACGTTTGTGCTAGTCGGTGGCATGTTGGTGATTACGTCCATCGCAGCAAGAATCAACAAGGCTTACGAAACGACCCTAGAATCGATTCTAACGATTGGAGGCACCTTTCTCACCCTTTTCATCGTTTGGAACCAAGCGGACGTTTTTCCGAATAACCTCTATGCCCTGGCCGCCTTTTCCTTTTGCATCGGATGGAGTATGGGGCCCACCATCACCATGTTCGGGGAGTCATTCAAATTTAGAAAATACAGGCAAAAACTCGGACTTAAGAGCAAAACCGTACAAATGAAGAAAAGCTTTTGGGGAGGGGACGAAAACAAGAAAACCGTGTATTTTTACGTAGACTCTCCCGAAAAAACTTATGAGGCCGACTCCCAGGAAATGATTCAGGTTCATAACAGGTTTAAGCAAGAAGTGCTGACCCAAGACCACGATCCTTATTCTCAGAAGTGGCAAAATAACGTTTTCTTCGCCTTAGTCGCAACTACTCTTTCCGTTTTCATGACCGCAGGAATCGTATATTTCTCGGAAACCGATTTCGGCTTCTTGGGCAGTTTTTTGTTTTTCTTCATTTTGGCCTTTGTGATCCTTCGCCTTTTCAAGGCTTACGTCATCAAAGACAGTTCTTTCAGCATGATTCAGACGATCGGGGGCATCGTCCTCTTCACCTTTTATCTCATATATGATTTCAATCGTTTGGAAAAAGCCATGGCCAGGGGAGACGAATCGTGGGGAACCGCTGTCGATTTGGCGGTAAACATCTACTTGGACATCATAAATCTTTTTCTGCTTATTTTGGAAGCCCTCAGCGAGAGTAACTGATCGACGGGTTGTCAATCTTACGATCCGTCTCTTCAGTTTTTTCATAGGCGCGGTTCCATCCTTTGAGCTACGGAAACCCAGCGCGCGAAACTAGGCTTCCTTACTTTTCGGGCTTTGCGGGGCGTTTGGTTTCGAGGATCGGGGAAAGACGGTCCTTCCAAACCAAATGGAAAGAGACCAATCCGAGCGGAATTTCTCCCACCCCCTTTGCGTTTACGGTATAAGCCGAACTCTGGATTCCGATGAGCTTCCCATTCTTGAGGATGGCGCCTCCACTCGAGCCAACCCGATAATATCCCTTGGCCAAATACTGCATTCCGCTGGATGTTTGAGCAACCCCAACCACCTCAATCGGATTGATCAGGAAAAAGGGGTCGGCCGGTTTATGAGGGAAATTATAATGGCATAAGTATAGGGTTTCTCCAATTTCCATATCAGGCTGGCTCTGAGAAAAGAATTCGATTCGAGGGAATCTCCCTTTCCCCCTTATCTTAAATACACCCAAATCCGCTCCGTCCAAGAATCTCGAGCCCTCAAAACGAATCTGTTCGGCCTGATAGTAAGTCTCCAAGAAGCTTGTCCCCTCGCGATCCGAAAAGCGGGTGGTGTGCCGGTGAACTTCGCCTTCGGGCAACCCGTTCTTCTTCCCACGAAAACTAATCCGAAACCGATTGGAATAAGCCCTCTCCTCTTCGAGCCAAGAAGCATGGCCCACGGAGATCACCAACCCATCCTCACTGAGCACTACCCCTTGACCCCGATTCTTAATTTTATCGCCACTCGCCTCAATCAGCACAAAGGGCTTGGGATCCATATTCGCGAACCTCTCCAAATCATCCAACTTGCCGACAGCACCAAGCCAGACCTGAACGTTGGAACCAAGGCAACCCAAAGCTAGGCAAAGGAGACGTCTCCAGAGAAAAACTCCGATCATAAAATCGAATACCCTGGGAACAAAGATGGATCTTCGGTTCACGAAGAGTAAGGGGCTTTATGGCTCATCTTGTTCGTAGAGAGATCCGAAGAGTTGAAACTATCCTGAGTGGTAAGGAAGGTCGCGGCCATCAGAAATCGGGCGACGTTGATGAGGATCATGCCGATGAAAATTTGCTTTCGGTCTTTCAGATTCATTCTTTCTTTGGCTTTTTGATTTGAAAAACGGCCAGAGCTTCCTCCCAGTCCCGTTTTTTTCCCGGAAGGTTGAAAAGCTTTTCCTTTGCGTTCTCCAAGAGAGCAAGCTCACCGCAGCTAAAGCAAATCATAAGGAAAAACTCATCCTCCTCCGCCGACCAGGCAATTCCAAAGTCCGGGTGGAATGGACCGCAGTCGGTTTGAACCCGTTTTGCACTAAGCCCCCCCGTCGGACGAAGCAAACGTAACAAACGCTCCCTATCCCTCCCTTTCGCCTCGGTTTTCTGGGAATAAAACCTATGGCCATGAATTTCCTCATTCTCCTGTCCACTTCTTTCCTTTTCGAACAAGACGCGCTCTCGAAAGGGATGAGGTAAGCCTTCGTAAACGAAAAGCTTTTCCGGATGCTTGGGCAGGGACAGTGAGGGAGGGGCAAAGCATCCATTGCCAGAGAGCGCAAGGGCGAACGCGAGAATTGTAAGACAAACCTTCTGATTGCGCCTCTTCATAGCTTTCCGTTTCTGAAAAAGGTGATATCTCGGTTGGGAAAACTTATTTTCATTTTCGGGCCATCTATTTTTCCATACAAGAGGTAATGATCATCAGATGTCCAATTACCATCGACTAAGCTCATTTCCCTGAAGGGTTCATCAAACTTAAGTTCGATCGCATTCCCCTCAATGAGGTAAGTTCCGAAACCGTTGATCGAATAATCGTTCACTAAAGTTTTCGAGGATCTGTTATGGCTTTTCAAGGTAAAGGCCTTATCCGAAAACAAATCGATGGTATGTGAAACCCCAAATAGAAAGTCTTGCTTGTTGAAACGCCAGGTTCCGGCTGGATAAGGAAGAAATTTTTGCTGTATGCAACCACTCAAAAGAATCAGCAGGCACGCAAGGAATGGTAGCTTGAACATGGGAAAGGTTTTTAAGGAAGGATCAGATCCATGCTCTTTCGATCAGTGAGCGAGTGGCAAGCATGAAATCTACAAGCGCAAAAAAAACGCGCTCACATCAAGTAAAGCGCGTTCTCTTTTACCTAAAAAATATCAGGTTTCGTTGGTTCTCAAATTACTCGATATTGGCTCCGACCACCGATGCCATTTGCATCATGTTGATGGTTTCGCCTTCCTTGAGATTTCTTAAATCAGTTACTTTACCAGTTTTGCTCGTGGTGTTGGTGTTTTTTAAGATCGTCAGAAGCTTCGCGTCTGCAACAATGAACTTACCCGCGTTTTCGGGCTGTCCATTTTCAGTTCTTGTCTGCAACTTGTTCGATTTGATGTAGTCCCAAAGTTTTTGGGTGATTTCTGTACGAGGAAGCTCGGAGGCTCCAAGAAATGCAGCCAAGTCGCTTTTCAGTTTTACGGGTTTACTCAGTCCTTTTGGTTCTGCCATTTTGATTCCTTATCGTTCGGGTTAATGTAAATTTATCTGTATTAATCAGATTGGACAATGTCATCTTGTAAGTGCGCTTCCATAAACACAATAAAATATATGTTTACTTGAAAGGTCCCTGCGCATCTCCAAATCAGGGTCTACAAAGCAATGAATTTCAAGATTAAAATCATAAGGGTTTGATTTTGATATTCCTGAACCAAACGGGTTGACCGTGATATTGGAGACCGAAATGACCCTTTTGGGGGAGCTCGTTCAAGGCGGTCTTGAACTTGTTTTTGGATCCGTCCGGGTTTTTATTTGGTTCATTCCAGTCATCAATATTGAGATCGATGATTTTCTTTCCGTTCAAGTGAGCGGTGAACTCAGACCCCTTGCAGATAAGTTTTAACCTATTCCATTCGCCATCGGGTTTTCCTGCTTCAACCATGGGCTCCTTGGCGTCATAGAGGGAGCCAACGACATGTTTGCCACTGTAAATGCCAGGTGAGGCGATCTGGATTTCAAACCCACCCTGAACTGCGTTCTTCGGATCCGTTCTGAAGAACAGGCCACTGTTGGCCTTGTTGGAAGTTTTGTATTGAAGGCTGATTTCGAAGTCATCGAATTGTTCCTTTGACCAAATGATGCCACCGGGAGTTTCGGATGGGAAAAGAATCCCTTTTTCGAGAATCCAGTTCTTGTTTAGGCTTATTGCCTTCGGCGTCAAAAGATCGATCTCCTTCCCATCCACGGCGCTGAGCCCCGAAAGGCAGAACAAAGTTGGTAAAAGAAGCAATCCGCCGAGACGAAAGTTTGGTTTCTTGGTTTTCATAGCCTTTCAGTAAAGGCCAAACCCATGCCGTTGTCTAGGCGGATTCCCAAAACGCATTCCCTCCTTTGCTTATTCCTTTCAAGGGTTTGAGCCCTTGATCATGAAATCGATCGGAGCAAGGGGGTTTGAAGAACTCGTAGGTCATCTGGTCTCGGTTGCCCTTCACAAACTCGACCTTGGCATTTCCTCGCGAGAGAAAAGATTTCTTTACTCCAAGCTTGAACGCCAAGCGATGAGCATAAACGGCGCCCATAAGTGAAAGTACGGATAACAATAAGATCATTGACCTTATCTCAAAAAGGGAAACTCCTTCACAAGGAACCTTTGATCAATTCCGGTCGGTCGGTGGTGATGGATCGAATTCCGAGAGCTTTCAGGTTTTTGGCGGTGGTTACGTCATTGACGGTCCAGGCATGCCATTCGTAACCTGCCCTCATGACCTTCCGGGCAATCTCGCTGGGAACGTTCTTGCTGGAATCCAGTCCATCCGCGTTGGTATCTTTGAGCGTCATCAGGACTTTGTCTAGGGTCGGACGCCAATCCCCAGCCTTGTCTTTCTTGAAACCGGATAACCAAAACGCCTTGTTCTGCGGCAGGACTTGCTTGAATGCCTTGATCACCTCCTGATCGAAACAAATCAATATGATTTGCTCGGGCTTCAGATTGCTCTTTCCGATTTCCTTAACCAAATAGGGAATGATTTCCATTCCACATTTCACCTCGATGAAAATTTTCTTCTTATCCGGAATGGTCGCGAAGACCTCCGAGATGGTGGGAATCCTCGTTCCCTTCCAACTCAGGTCCTTGTGCGAACCCACATCCAGTTCTCGCAACTCCTCAAGGGTGGATTCGCCTACCACAAGATTGCGATTCGCCAAGCGCTTGGTCGAATGGTCGTGAATACAAACGATCTGTTTGTCCTTGGTAAGCAGAAAATCCCCCTCAATCGCATCGGCTCCTTGCTCCCATGCCAGTTCAAAGGCAGGGAGGGTATTTTCAGGACGATCGAAGGAAGAGCCTCTATGCGCGACGATCAAAGGTTTAGCCCAACCTGCAACACAAAGCAGTGGGGCACTGATGATCGCAAAACATGCACCCCTCATGCTTAGAAAGAATTCAGCATGTTCAAATCCTCGGACAGGGCCTCCAGCGCAACCTGTCCATCCGACTGGGGTCCCTGAAGGACAAGCATTAATTGCTGTTTCCCCGTCTTTTTGCAATCAATTGCAAGTTCCGTTTCCCTTCGACCACTCGGTATCTCGATAGGTTCCCCTTCAAGGAACAAATCCATATTGCTTGAATCTCCCTTCAAGCGGACCTTGTGCTTACCCGCTCTCGCCACCTCGACATGGGTTCGCAAAACCTGATATTCATCGGACCGCCTTTTCAACGCCACCGGCACTTCATCAACGGGAATTCCTCCCCCCACCATGGCGAAAAAGGGCTTCCATTCATACCCACTGAACTCTTGAGTGAACATACCGGCTCCATAATGGTGAATCGTTCCGGGATTGGGCGAGCCCGCCGGCAAGACTTCCCATTTTCGGGCAAAACGCCGGGAGCTGGTTTTAAACTCTCCTTCCTTTCCAAGTTCGACCATGAAACGTACCAAGTCCACAAATTCATCCTCACGCAACTGAGAGGTCAAACCAACCGGCATAAGAGAAACCGGCGATATCGTCTGACTGGCAATGTCCCTCTTCGCGACTCGGTTGCGCTTTCCGGTAAGATCACGAACAACCACTTCACTATCCGTTTCGCTAAGAATACCGCCCGCGTAGGAATCACCGTTATTTAGAATAATCAGGTTCGTGTGGTATCCTTCCTTAATTTTCTTACTCGGTTCCAAAAGAGACTCGATCAGATAGTCAACGGGTGCGCTGGCTCCAATCGAAACCAAGTTTGGACCGATCACACCACCCACTTCTCCAATCGCATGACAAGCGACACACTGTAAGTTTTCTCGACGATACACACTCTCTCCGCGGATTGCATTTCCCTTTGTGTTGACGCGATCTATCATGGCAATCATTTCATCTCTCGAAAGGCTCATCTTCATTGGCTTCAACCCTCCGGAAGCTTGAAGCGCCCTTATCAGAGCCTGCGGTCGCGTGGGGGCGCTCTCCGCCAACTGCATTCCTTTCAATGCGACGTCTTCCGGCAACTTACTGTTCTGAAGTTCTTTGGTCAGAGCCTGCAAGGCACCCTTATTGGCAATGAAAGCTGAGAAGAGAGCGTTGGGTTCTTGTCCCTTTGGAATACTACGCATGAGATGAACGGCTCGGCGGGCCGCCAATTGGGGTTGTATTTTCAGCTGTCCTTTGATCAATGCGGATTTTAATGGGTAAGAAACTTGCGGATTTTGAATTTGCTCATCGAAGAATTTCCGCGTCTGTTCTCCGCCCATAGCGATTAGGGAATCGATTGCCGCATACTTTCTCACCCGCCTGGAATCGGTCTGTTTCAACGTAGCTTCCAAATTTGCACGGGCAGATTCCAGCTTCCACAATCCTGCCAATTCAACCGCGGTACTCCACACCGTGTCATTCTCGCTTTGCATGAATTGCCTCACCGCTTCAAGGCTTCCTAATGGATTGATTTTTCGAATCTTCTTTGCGGTAAGCATGGCATTCAAATACGCATGCCGCTGACTTACCGACGCCGTTTGAAGCGCAAGATCCAGCAATTTTTGCAGATGCGCGGGAGTGCCCTTATTGGCAATCCAATTGGCAACTTCCCAAACTTTCTTGTCTTCCCTAATCTTACCCTTTGCCAGGGAGTCCAGGATTTGATCAGCGCCCAGAGGCTCTCCGATTGCCGAAGACGCAAAGAGGAGTTGAGAAAGGCTATCGAATGGATTCTCCCCTTTCGTTTTCATCTCATTCACCCAGCGGTCGCGATGCTCCCTGCATATGGACCAGACCGCAAAGTCAAGAAAGTCATCCACCTCCACACCCTCGAGAGCGCGCAAGGCTATGGCAACGGTTTGGGGATCATTAAGTTGAGCCAACAAACTCACACCCCATAGACGAACGTGGGGAGATGGGTCCGAGACTGCTTCTTCGGCAATCGACAATACGTTTTTGTATTTTTGATTGGATGCATCGTAATAAATGGCACGCAGACCAGCCGCCCTTGCATTATGTGATTTCGACTTTGTCAATTGTTTGGCCAAACCAATATCCAACCGATTTAAGGCCTGAGTTGCCCAAACTCGACGGACTATGTGAAGATCATCTTTCAGCTCCAGAGAATTTAACGCCGACAACATTTTATCAGCATCGCGGGTTCGTAGTTCAGCAGTGGCCAGCTCCCTGACAATATTCTCTTCCGAAAAAAGTAACGCTTCTGCAAGAGCCTTGGAATTCATTTCTGCAGGCTTGGTAAAAGGCGCCGGGGGATTCTCCGGAAAACTGATCCGCCAGATTCGTCCATGCTTGTGATCACGTCTGGGATCACGAAAATCCACTTCACCATGCTGGATGATCGGATTGTATAAATCTGCCACATAGATTGCTCCGTCAGGTCCCATTTTAACGTCAATCGGACGGAAAGCTCCATGCTTGGATGCAAGTAACTCCTTATACTCCCTCGATTCAAATGCGCTCCCCTTATCACTCAAACGATAGGTTTTAATGCGATGACCACGAAAATCAGGTGAAGCCAACGCACCACGCCAATGCTCGGGTATATGAGTGCCGGACAAGACTTCCAATCCGCACAGCTTGGGCTGTCCGGGATTGAGCCCCTGCACTCTGCGAGGCGCCCCGGGTGATGCCACGAATACGGCTCGAGGATAAACAAAGTTGATTCCCTGTCCACCAGCTCCATCGGTCATAAAGCTTTGACCCCACTTGTCAAAAACGTGCCCCCATGGGTTGACCAACCCTTTCATAAAGACTTCCGACCGTCGGGTTTCAGGACGATAGTGCCACATTCCGCCTCCAAGCAGTCTGCGAATGCCATACGGGGTATCCAAATGAGTATGTATGTAAATGGATTGATTCAGCCACATCATTCCCTCGGGCCCCCACCTGAAGGTATGAACGATATGATGAGTATCCTCCGTACCGAAACCGGAAAGAACAACCTCCCGATGATCTGCTTTCCCATCATCATTGGTATCTGCCAAAAACAAAACATCATTGCTGTTGGCCACATACACGCCACCGTCTCCGGGAAGAACTCCTGTGGGTATGTGCAGGTTATCGGCAAACACCACGCTTTCATCCGCAACTCCATCTCCGTCGGTATCCTCGAGAACAACGACTTGATCGTTTTCCTCCTGACCCGGCTTGATATGAGGGTAAAGCGGACTGCCCACCACCCACAATCTGCCTTGTGAATCCCAGTTCATGTGAATGGGATTTCGTACCACCGGCTCACTGGCAAAAAGATTGATCTTGGCTCCCTCTGGAAGAACGAAAGCATCCAGTTGGGCTTGTATCGAGGTATCGGGAATTTTGGTGAGACCGCGTTGCCCGTGTGCGTAAGATGATAAAAGAGCGACAAGGAGGAAATGAGAAACTTTATTTTTCATGAGAGAGGGAGGTGTGCGGAAAAGTTAACCTTGAGAACCTTTGAAAAATTCACTTCGGGCCCTTTCAATTTCCATTTCACTTTGTTCGATGAGCGGGTCAAATTGAGGTATTTCCTTCGCATTGTTCCCCTGCTCATGTTTTCTGAAAAGATACAGATAAGTTTCGTTAGCCGGTCGCCATCGATGGAAGAATAAACGGTTTTTCTCAATTACGGCCTTTCTGATTTCTTGAACCGAGGGATCATCGTCGAAGTTATTCCGAGGCGGTCCATAGCCTAGTACCGAAGAAAGCGCACCCGCCAATTGGCGGTACCCCATATCGGTAAAATGCAAACCATCATGGGTCAACGGTTCCGTCTCAAGTCCTTTCATCGCACCAAAAAGATCTGCGAATTCCAAATGGTTTTTTTGAGCCAAGCCTTTAAGAGAACTGCAAACTTCAGCCAGCCTGCGATTGGTTTCCCTATGGTCGGGTAAAGGCACCCCCAAGTTTTCCAAAGGGGGTGGCGTCAGGATTACAATCTTACGAAGTTCAGTTCCCGCTTCTTTCCTGATTGCATCAACCATCTTTTGAAATCCTTCGGTAAAAACATCCAAGCTTTCCTTCCATGGACCCGAGCAACGGTCACGCGCAATGGGTTCGTCCGTCCATGCCCGCCCATATGACAAGGCAACCTCTGACCCGTAATTAAGCAAGACCACGGTGGGCTTCCATTCCCCGATGATCTTCCTTAACCTCTCGCGACCTTCCTGAGGTTTTCCAAAATAGGACCGGGCATCATTGAAAACCGTGTCTCCGCTCCATCCCAGATTTCGAAATTTCAAGCCAGTCACTTTGGGGCCCGCGCCAACCGTAAGGGCAGTCTCAAGATACCCATTCAATCGGGCCCGCTCGATCAATCCTCCTCCCACGATGGCAACACGGTCTCCGTTACGCAAAAGTGGTTCCTGACCCGACCTATCTTTTTCGGAGAATGAAGGAGTGAGGAAGGAGTTGGCAAGCAATGCCAACGCACATAAAGGGCCGAAACTTATTTTCATAATTACGTATGTCTCGTATTTCTCAAATCTTACGGAAAAACCTCTCTGTCTTGTGTGAATGCTTTGGACAAGCCCTAATACGGAGGTCTCTATTTTCTGACCTTCGAAAACATCCAGTCGTAGAATTCTCTGCTCGCATAAACCACTTGGCGGGCATTGTGACCCTGATCCGCATACACTTTGATCTTCGCCTGCTTGCCACCTGCCTTGCGAATCGCGGCGACCATGCGTTCGGATCTTTCGGCAGGCACGACCCGATCCTTCGCTCCGGCGAATGCATAGACCGGCACCTTGGCCAAATTCAACGCCCAACGCTCCAATTCCGGAGAAACGTCCTTGGGCCCGCCCGGACCGATTCCCCCAACGATTGGCGCGATGGCCGCAAAATGCTGGGGACTGTTTCCTCCCCAAGTCCAGGAACCGTATCCGCCCATACTGTTACCGGTCAGGTATATTCTCTTTGAATCAAAACCAAGGCTGGACTCAAGTCCCTCAAGTAAAAGATTCAAGTCCTCGGGCTCCCAGGTTCCTCGTCCTCCGTCTTTTCGAATTCGCGAACATTGAGGCACAACCACATGGCAAGGTCCTTTTTCAAAACGATCTATTCCCTCAAGCAAAGCTTTGGCCTGCCCTTGCAGGCGACGAACGTCATTGCCGACTCCACCGCCTCCGTGAAGATAGATCAAAAGCGCGGGTTTATCCTTACCCGTTTTACTTGCCGAAAACAAAAGGTATTCGGGATTTAGGCATTGGGTTTCTTTTGCGAACTTGGAATCCAAGGTTCGTATTTCCGGTTGTTCAGGTTGACCAAATAAAGATCCAAGTAAAAGTAATGAAGTGATTGAAACGAATGGTTTTTTCATACGGTCAATCATTTGAAATAGCCTCCGAAAGAACAAGGCCTGATTACACGTTTTTCACTTATTATTTTTGTCTGCATCACGCTTATCCACGAACTGGTCGAAAACTTTCTTGTCATGATTGATCGCACGGTAGGTGCGGATGTTGTCTTTGATTTCAACTTCAATGACGTGTCGGGTTGGTTCGAATTTTTCAACGTACCAATACTCTTTGGCTCCGGGTTTACGAGTCCCAACTCCCCAGGCTCCATCCCCGATGTAAAGAGTACCATCCTGATGCGCTTTGTCTCCCTTCAAAAGTTTCGAACGCTTGTAAACGTGGTGATCGTTTTCAAATGCCGCATCCAAACCATATTGGTCAAACACGGGAACCCAATGTTTTCGAATGCTTTTACTTATCGGACTATTCAAACCACCCTTCATAATTCCGTAAGCGGGGAAATGATAGAGAGCAAATAAGTGGGTGCGAGCCTTGCGGGAAGAGAGCGAGGATTGTAAAAATTCGACCTGACTTTCGATGGAATGCGTGTGGGAGGTGTCAAGTACCACAACGGATAAATCTTCGTAGAGATCGATGGCGTAAAAGGATTTCAGTTTTTTTGGAAGTGGAAATAGGTTGTAAAACATAGGCGCTTCCTTGGGAGTTTTTCCATATCCGCCGTTCACCTCATGGTTGCCGATCGCCACAACCAATGGAATGGAATAACCGTCTTTTGATACTGCATGGTCCGCATACTCCTCAATCCAGTCGAGCCACCGCTCCCACGACTTTCCGTCTGCATAAGCCAAATCTCCTCCCAAGAGCGCAAAATCGGGGGATCTGGAGACCATCGCCTTCACCCCATCCTTGTGCCACTCGGGAGAATGCATCATATCTCCACCGGTCACAAAACGGATGCGATCCGGTCGTTTCGCCGGCAGCGTTCGCGCGCGAAATTCCTTGTCGCCCAAAAATACCCGGTAACCTGTATTTGGGCTCAACCCCCTAAGCAGAACCTGACAAACCTCTAATTTGGAATCCCTGTAAAAAGAATGTCTCTTAACCTCCGCAGAACTTGGATGCGGATCATCCATTTTGCCCCAAAGAAAAAGCGCTGGATCTTTTTCTTTTACCAACCAAATCACATTCAGTGTGGTAGACGGTGAATCCGTCCAGGTAAAAAGAGCTTCCTCAATACCCTTGGCTCCCTTCAAGGAAAAAGAGTGCATGAGAGATGTAAATGAAAGAAGGATGGGCAAGGGTAATTTCATAAATTTTATTGGATATTCACAGATTGGGAGTCATTCCTTAAACCATATTTAAGCGAAGTTAACGGATGAGTAAATTTATTCTCCAAGCAATAAGCTTCGGTCGGACTCTCTGCCATAGCCCGACACCTTTAGCTCGTCCCGATAAACACCAATGATGGAGTAGGCGTTGTTTTCCGTTTCCACCATTCCTTTTAGGGTAAGGAAATGAATGCCATTCTTTTTGCCGTATCCACCCTTGTGATTGTGACCGTTGAGGTATGCTTTCACACAGGAAAACTCCTCCAGCAATGCAATGACTTCCTTCGCATTCCATAAATTGTGGGGGTCTGCGGGATAAACCGGGAAATGACAAAACAAGATAACCTTCTCCCTTTTTTCTTCCGCTTTCCGCAGAACGTGCCGTAGCCAGCTTAACTGCTTTTCTCCCACAGCTCCATTCCACTTGGGAGAACTAATCTTATTCTCCTCGTAATATCTCTCTGCCTCATGATATTGCGGACTATTGGGGGGATAGGCATGAAAACTGACGTCATTCCCATCAAGAACTACAAATCGCCAGTCCTTTACGGAAAAATCGTAGTATTTTGATTTCATTCCCATACGCTTGGGCACTTCAAGCTTCCATTTGTCCGCGACGTCAAAGTCATGATTTCCAAGAGCGTGATACGACGGCATTCGTAAGGATTGATAAATGGGTAACACCGTATCAAAACTGGAGTAATCACGATCTATGAAATCACCAAGGTGGACAACAAATTCGAGATCGCGCTTATTCAATTCGGCAACACATTCTCTAAGCTTTCCGGCAGAGGCGGAATAATGCCTGGAGCGACGATTGGGCCCAGAACAAAACTGACAATCGGCAATCGCGCCAAACGAGAATTTATACTCGGTGACGTTAGCTTTTTGCTCAAGCCATGGGCTTACCTTATCAAACCATGCATCGGCATGGGCCTTCAATCCCGGACCGCTAAAATGAACACCCTGTCCGTCCTGGGCTCGCAGTTCGCCTTTTAACCGATCCGTATCCGGGCCCTCAAGGGATACTCCATTTTTCCAAATACTTGCCTGCGCTTCACGAATGTTTGGATCCGATTCGTCACCTGGAACATGGTATGTGGCTTGTGCCACAAACCATGGCGCGTCCCATTCCAGATCTATTCTGGTCTTTGAAATTAATTGGGTAAGATACTCTTCATATAGACGACCTGAAAGGGTGCGTGTCGGATCTTTTTGATTGGCATCGCTTTCTCCCTGATGCCAAAGCACGGCACGGAAACCATTCCTTCCGAATGCTTTCATACGCTGAACAAATCCGGGATATATCATTCCCAAACTTTCCCACTCTCCATCTTTTATTTTTCGAACCTTATTTTCAACGGTTGGTGGATTGGGAAACCTTGAGCCTTGAGGCAACCATTCACGTACGCTTGTTCCACCCTGCCCGTAGGCGATGATTCCAACTGGCAGGTTAAATGCCCTACTCAAAGCATCCCCGAGCAAAGGCATGATACTTCCACCTCTTCCACCAGCCCCCGGTTGAGGGTCCTTCGCCAGTTGCCACTTCTTATTGTCGAAATCAAAAGCGGAAACCAATCCCGTCTGAGTCGATTGTTTCACCTCCCCGTAATTTCCGGAATTTGATTGCCCTGCCACCACAAAGATTTCTCCCACGCCAAATCGGACCGCTCTCGAAGGAAAGGCGGGGTTTCCCTCCTCTCTTAGATGAAGCCTGTGCCAACCACCATCGGGCACTTGGATACGACTTCTAAAAAGATCCTTCTTCCACTCTCCCCTTAGCAATTGCCAAATGCCCGGTTTTCCGTTTTGGTCCAATCGATATTCCATTGTCCTGTGGACCAAGGATTCCGGGGTCGCGGCAACCTTCACTTCGACCCATGTTGGATCACCCTCCTGCCTTTGAACAACTTGGTACTCAATCGGAGAAAGCACATCATAGGAACTCTCGGCGCTTTCGACCTGCATACATCGAGTGAATACGCCTAAGAAAAGTACCAACGGTAGTAAGTTCATGAAATTTGGGAATGGAATCGGCAAAACCTATGGACGCGCTCTCGGCAGACCGAATGGACGCCCTCGACCATTTGGACTGCCACGCAGCCTCAGAGGTTCCGCTTTAAAGTATCGGGGGATGACCGGCCAGCCCTCGGTCAAAAAATAGGCGTAGGTGCCATCGGGGTATTCTTTGGTAACGGTAAAGCGACCATTGCATTTATCCAAATCCCCAGAACCTTCCACATATTCGTAATCCTTGCTGAAAGTACCATCGAACCTACCTCCCGGAGGATCGGGTCGTTTTCCTTTCTTCAATTGAAAACTACTTGCCATCTTTTTGACCCCCCCTTTGGGGTTCTTTGGGTTTTTATACCCGTACAAGGCATAGATCGGGAATCCGTCCATGGCATAACCAATGAGGGGTGAATGTTTCTTGGATTTGACGCCCAACTTTTTCAAAAAACCCGTGGGTAGACCGTGATAGTGATAGGATCCATTAGGCTGCACATGGCCATGGTTGGCATCCAACCCCAACAACACCGATCCACTCAGAGCCTCATAGTTCCAATCAGCATGTCGGTCACCCATGTAAAATTCCGCTGTGCCCGGATCGAAAAGAACACCGTTAAGGGCAATCCCAAAGGGGATATTGGGTGGCCCGCGCCCCGTGTCATTATGTAGAGGAATCGGTTCCCTTGCAGGCTTCGGGTTGAGAGGTAAGGAAAATTCATAGGACTGTTCCCTGACTTCATTGGGGTTGTACCTGCTTGGGAATCGTCCAACCTTATGTTCGGGAATTCCATTCGCGTCCACCTTTCTTTCATTCTTTATCGCCTTGAATTTTTTGACCTGCTTGAAGAGAAGCTCATCTACTGCGGGAATCGTTTTCAATTCCGCCCTTTCGGTGATCGTATGCTTGCGAAGCGGAGGACGTCCGCCTGGGTTCCTCTGTTGCGCATCGCTTGGGCAAAGGATGATCAAAAGCCAAACTGGGATAAGCTTAGGCATGACGAAGTTTTGAATCGTCCATGTTGGGAGTGAGTTCGGAGCGGAATTCCGCTTCCTGAAAGAATGAAAGGTGAAAAGTTTCAAAAACTAAGGATTCTACAATTGGGTAACGCTTTCTTGAGAGCGCCTACGCCTTTGTCTGTGATTAGGATTTTCTTGCGGAGCAGTTCGTATCTGGCTTGATTGATTGTTTCGGGCATACTGGATCGCTCGATTTTTTTGATTTCCTCCTCGAGCGTATTGTTCAGCGTCAGGCTCTTCAAATTCATTCGCTGGCTCAAGGCGATCAGACCATGATCCGTAATCTGGGTATTTCTCAAATTCAATTGACGAAGAGAAATCATCCGGGAAAGATAATTTACTCCGAAATCAGTGATTCGGTTGTTGCTTATTTCCAAATCCCTTAACAATCGTAGTTTGGCAATGCTTTCCAATCCATCATCTCCAATGGAAGTAAAATTGACGAACAGCCTCTTTAACAGAGGAAGCCTTTCCAAGTGGGTAATGCCTTG
>Ga0160422_10000071_pt1 | contig 52612 bp, 39 predicted proteins | sample Fk160mmetaG_FD_108192 | JGI IMG/M metagenome (GOLD analysis project Ga0160422, IMG submission 108192) | Marine microbial communities from the Central Pacific Ocean - Fk160115 60m metaG | ecosystem: Environmental > Aquatic > Marine > Oceanic > Photic zone | place: The Central Pacific Ocean... | reverse complement strand
GGCGAGCCCAATTGAGTATGACTGAGGGACAACGAGTCCGTTTGTCGTGTTAGAAAACACCTCTAATGTGTCTCTGATGTATTCAAAATCACCGGATAAATCGTAGGAATAAGTTGTACCGCTACTTCTTGAATTTAAATTTGACTCTGGACAATATGTAGCGCCTAAAATCAAGTTTTTGGTTCCCATCTCTGTTAAATATTGAAAACCAAAATCATATTTGTAATCTCTCGCGGTATAAGTATATTCATCTCTTCGATTAAGTATGTCTGATTGTGAAAAAACAACGTCTCTGTCCTGTTGTATTTTTCCGAAAATCATTGACGCTGTTGCCCCTAAGGAAAAGCCCTTAAAAAGCTCGGCTCCGGCGTTAACATATGCCCTGTTAAATCCACCTGAACCGCTAAGGTTTATATCATAGGACAGGTTGTTCAATCCGTTCGATGAATCTGTGTTTTGTTTAAGCTCAAAACCTTTAAAAGAATATGGTAATAGGCCGCCGCTAATGGCAATACCGTCGCGAATTGGAAAGCCCAAACTAAGGTGTGAAAGCGTTGATGTAAAAGACTCTTGAGACAACGTGTTGTCTGTCAGATAGCTCGCAGTACCCATTATTCCTGCTTCAAAAACTGTTGTGTTTATTGCACTCAATGAGGCTGGGTTTAAGGGGTTTAAATATCCCTCTGTTCTTAATGCCGCTCCAACGCCGCCTAGCGCGTTGTTTAAAGAAAACTCTTGTGGTTGAACCTCACCTATTCCAAAAGATGAATATGGTGAAATCGTGTTTTGTTGGGCTATTAGAATTGCTGGTAAGAAAATAAAAAGAATTTGTACCGATCTGTATTTACTTATTTGCATATTGTTTTTGTATAAAATACATTCCTTTTAGTAAAATGTCTTCGTCGGCAAAGATGCTATTTTTTAATTTCTTATCAAAAAAACCTAAGTCTCCCCCCGTAATTACAACTTTTATATCTGGATAACGTTTTTTATAGGCATCTATTGTTCCGTCAAGCTCTTTTAAAGCTCCGTTAACAACACCAGAAAGAATAGACTCTTCGGTAGAATCTCCTATAAGGTCATGTGGTTCAGATAACATAACTGAGGGAAGCGCGCTAGTTTGGTCGCTTAAAGCTTTTAGCCTCATTTGCAGGCCGGGAGAAATAGAGCCGCCTAGATGTTTTTTTTTGTCGTCTACAAAATCAACTGTTATACAGGTGCCCACATCTATGATTAAAACTGGTTTATTTGAAAAAACAAATACTGCACCCGCAACCAGGGCAAGCCTATCTGCGCCGAGTGTTTTTGGTGTTTGATATTGGGTTTTGAATGGCATTTCTAATTCAGAAGACAAAACAATAAGCTCGCCCCTCTTGTTAATTTGTTTCGACAAAAAGCTATCAGGAATTGGTTTTACAGAGCTTAACATAATGTTCTTCCCCTTTTCCGAATAATCAGATATAATTTTTGATAAATCCTCCAGTCTACAAACCCCCTTTTCCTTAATTGAATCGCCAACAAAGTATGCGTACTTTGTTTTGGTATTTCCTATGTCAATCATTAAACTCATAAAAGCTTCATTGTTTCTAAAAGTATTAATAATCTAAATTATTATTCCTTTTTCTTTGACAGATAAAATGCTTGTGTTTATATTTGCTGCCTCAGCAATTAAGGTGCTATAGCTCAGTTGGTAGAGCAAAGGACTGAAAATCCTTGTGTCCCCGGTTCGAATCCTGGTAGCACCACAAACGGAACCAACTCTTTTTTGGTTCCGTTTTTATTTAAACCTATGCCTATAAACAGGGCGATAGGCGTCTGTTTGACCGTCTTTTTTGCCAAAAACAAAAAGCCTTGTATAAACAAGGCTTCATAGGTTATTCTTTCACCGTTAAAATTATTGCTTCTTAAAAACAGAATACAAAACTAATAGTGTCGCTATTCCTATGAAATTACTTTGTCCCATTGAGTTAATTGCGTTTTGTATGTTTTTTATTGGGTTCCAACCAAAAAGACTCTCACCAACAATTAGTTGAACCACAACGCCTAGACACAAAAGAGGGACGGCAACGTCTAAGGTGCTTCTCAAATACTTTCGGGTTCGCTTGAGTTGTTCTTTAAGTTTGTCTCCCATTCCTTAATTATTTAAAAAATTAAAGCCCTCACCAAAATGAGGGCTTTAATTATGTTAATTATTTTTTACCCATAAAGGATAAAATTACTAGTAATGCTATTAGTCCTGCGAGATCTGCTGATGCAAATCTAGATACTAGACCCGTTATTGAGCCAATCACATCAAATCCGCTCCAGCCTATTCCTAAAACTTGAGCTGTAATTCCTAGCCCTACTAAAGACATTAATAAAGCTGTTAAACCTGAGATTAAATCTCCTAGCATTTTAAAAGCGTTATTCATAACAATTTGTTTTTTATTAGTTAATACGCTCAAATATAAGCACATCAGAATTTCTCCTCCAAAAAAAAACACCGCTTTCCTTTTGTTGCAGTGTTTTGTGTTTTTCACCCCCCCTCCTTCTTTTATCGGCCATAATGTTTTGACCTTCAGCTTTTTATAACTTTTTCTTGAATAAGGGACCTCGTTTATTTGTTATGGTTATCAACATCCATTTGTTATTAACTATACCCGCCTCTTAAGTGTTGATTTTGTTGGGTTTTTGGTGAAATTTTGCCCTTTTTTTCGCTTTTTGAGTGTCTTTTTTTGTTTCCTCAATAATTTTTGTCTTTATAAGTTCATTTCTGACTTGATTTTAGCAATTTTTTTAGACAGCCTTTCCTTTGTGCTTAAATATTCTGATTTGGATGAAAGGTGTTCTTGAACTGAAAAATAGTATTTAATCTTAGGCTCTGTACCGGATGGGCGTGCTGTCACCTTGGTTCCTTTGTTTGTAATAAATTGTAAAACATTTGATTTAGGTAAGCCTGTTTTATGTGATTCTAAATAGTCAACAACCTTTAAAATCTCTTCGTTGGCAATTGTTTTAGGCGGGTTTTTTCGTAAATCATTCATCTTTTCAGAAATTTCTTCTTGTCCTGATCGCCCCTTTTTTGTTATAGATATAAGGTCTTCTAAATAAAAACCGTGCTCCATATATATATCTTCCATTAAGTCAAGCAGCGTTTTGCCTGAAGATTTTGCCCAGGCAGCCATTTCTGCTATTAATGCGCAAGACATTACTGCATCCTTGTCTCTAACAAAGTCACCCGATAAATATCCATAGCTTTCTTCTCCCCCTCCTATAAACCGCTCTTGGCCTTCTAGTTTTTTTATAATTGCCCCTATGTGCTTAAAGCCTGTTAGTGTGTTATAAACCTTTACTTTGTTTGCGGCCGCTATTGTGTCTATTAAGTCTGTAGTCACAATTGTTTTGGCAACAAATTCATTCCCATTAATTTTACCTAGTTCTTGCCACCTTGATATTAAATAATTAACCAATAATGAGCCTGTTTGGTTTCCATTTAATAAAACGTATTCACCTTCTGGGGTTGGAACGGCTACACCTACTCTATCTGCGTCCGGATCTGTTCCCATCACCAATTCTGCACCCTTTTCTTTAGCTAGTAATATTGCCTGTTCTAGCGCAGCAGGCTCCTCTGGGTTGGGCGAGTGTACCGTGGGAAAGCTTCCGTCTATGACATCTTGCGATGCAACTGTTGTGACATTATTAAAACCAAACGCCTTTAATGCTTTTGGGACCATAACCACGCCGGTTCCATGTATTCCAGTAAAAACTATTGGAAGATCTTTTTGTTTGATTATCTCCTCAGGAGAAAGGCTTAGTGTTTTTAAGCGCGCCAGATAAGTGTTGTCCATCTCATCCCCCAAACCAAATATTAACTCTTTGTTTACACTAAAGTTAACCTCATTTATTGACAAGCCTCTTACTTTGTTAATTAATTCCGAGTCAAATGGGCTTACTATTTGGGATCCGTCTGCCCCGTACACTTTAAATCCGTTGTATTCTTTTGGGTTGTGAGAAGCCGTTATGACCACACCTCCTTCACAGCCCAACTCTCTCACGGCAAAAGAAAGTTCGGGTGTTGGTCGTAAAGAGTTAAATAAATAGGCCTTTATTCCGTTGGCTGTTAGAACCTCTGCCACGTTTAGTGCAAGTTCATTAGAGTTATTTCGGCTGTCATAAGCAACCGCAACAGAAAGACTTTGGCTTTTGTGCGCGCTAATTAGGGTGTTTACTAAACCTTGAGTGGCCTTACCGATAGTATATTTGTTAATTCGATTGGGTCCAACTCCCATTATACCTCTCATTCCTCCTGTACCAAAATCCAAATCTTTATAAAACGACTCAATTAACTCTTCTCCACCCTTTTCAATAAGGGCCTTAACCTTTTCTTGTGTTATTTTATCATAAGGAGAGGCAAGCCAGCCCTTCGCTCTTTTTAAGCTTTTTTCGTACATTTTTTTATGACTTGTTGGTTTTTGAAAACGGCATTTAATATTACCCCCGAAAGTAGTAGGAATATTCCAAATACACTCAAAAATGAATAGGTTTCTTTAAAAACAAAATATCCGTAAATAAACGCAAAAACAACACCAACGTATTTATATGTCATTATATTTCCTGCTGAGTCGCTTTGTATGCCTTTGGTCATAAAAACCTGTGCCACTTGTGTTACTCCTCCAAGTGCTAGAATATAAAACCAATCCAATCCCCGTGGATTAACCCAATTAAAAAATGATAAAACCCCCATTATTGGTGTTGCCACAAGAGGAAAATAAAAAACAACCACTAGTGTTGATTCAGTTGTTCTTAAATAGCGGATGCAATTGTATGCCAAGCCAGAAAAACAAGCTGAAACAACCCCAATTAGAATAAAATAATACGATATTTGACCCGAAACATCAAAACCCTTTAATAAGCAAACTCCTGTAAAGGCAAGGACAAAAAAAGCCCACTGCAAATTTTTTACGCGCTCTCCTAATAAAACTATGGCAAATAGTGTTGTAAAAATAGGTGACAAATATTGTATTGTTACCGCTCCTGCTAATGGGATGTTTTGAAGGGTTATAAAAAACAGGCACAGACCAATTGTTCCAAATATCCCTCTTGCAAAAAGTACTTTTTTATTGTTACCAAAAATTGGTGTTTTTCCTTTGTTTAAATAAAAAAAAGTAATCAATAAAGACCCTAACGACCTAAAAAAAACTAACTCAAAAACTGGTATGTGAGGCATAGCTTTAACACATAAATGCATTAAAGAAAAGGCAAAAGAAGAAATTATCATATAATAAGCTCCCTTTTTCATTGATTTTGTTTTTCGCAAAGATAAGCTGCTTTATTGTAAATTATTGTTTACTCAATTATAACGATGGAATTTTTTAATTCTTCTAATTTCTATCTATCAAATTACCTTATATTAGCTCTTTACCTGAATTAAAAAAATGACACCACCGGTAGATAAAAAACTTTTTCTGTTTGACGCGTTTGCGTTAATATATAGAGCGTATTTTGCTTTTGCTAAAAACCCTAGAATTAACTCCAAAGGTCAAGATACGTCTGCAGTGCTGGGTTTAGTGAACACATTAATGGATGTTCAAATGAAAGAGCAGCCAACTCATTGGGCTATTTGCTTTGACACCTCAGAACCAACAGAACGCCATATTGAATACAAGGAATATAAGGCTCAGCGCGAGGCGATGCCTGAAGGAATTTCTTCCGCGCTTCCATATATTTTTAAGTTAATGGAGGCTCTTAATATTCCCGTAATAGCTAAGCCCGGTTTTGAGGCAGATGATATTATAGGGACTCTTGCAAAAAAAGCGGAAAAAGCGGGCTTTGTTACTTACATGATGACACCTGATAAGGATTTTGCCCAGCTGGTCTCTGATAATATATACATGTACCGGCCTCCACGAATGGGAAATAGTGCTGAAGTTTGGGGGATACCAGAGGTTCTAAAAAAATTTGAAATAGCCCGTATAGATCAAGTCGTTGATTATTTGGGAATGATGGGGGATGCCTCAGATAATATCCCTGGAATTCCTGGTGTTGGAGATAAAACAGCAAAAAAATTATTGGCACTATACGATAATATGGATGGTTTGTATCTTAATACCCACGAATTAAAAGGAAAACAAAAAGAAAAAGTAGAGGCCAACAAAGACTTAGCTTTTCTTTCTAAAAAATTAGCAACGATAAACACAAATGTTCCTGTAGAATTTGACTCCGATAGTCTAATTCGAAAAGAAATGAATAAAGATGCGGTTCGTGATCTTTTTGAGGAGTTGGAGTTTCGACGTTTAGCAGATCGTTGGTTTGGAAAAGACCTGCCCAAACCAAGTTTTAAAGCTGTCGAAGGGGGTTCGGCTAAGGTTAAGCCTTCTAAAACAGGGCAAATAGATTTATTTGCGGCTGAAGAAAGCGATGCTCAAAAATCCTTTTTTGTCTCTTCATATGAGAGTATAGAAACCACTAAGGTTAATTATACTTTAGTTGACAACATTTCTGACTGTTACTCTTTAGTTGAAAAATTGATGATTCTTAAGTCTTTTGCTTTCGACACGGAAACCTCTTCGTTAAATGCTTTGGAGGCGGAAATTGTGGGTATGTCTTTTTGTTATAAAGCTAAAGAGGCTTATTATGTTCCTACCCCCGCCAACCCAAAAGAACGAGACGAAATTCTTGCTATTTTTAAACCATTATTCGAAAATGAACGCATTGAAAAAGTTGGTCAAAACATTAAATTCGACTATCATATTCTTGCCAATTATGGCATTGAATTAAAGGGGCGGTTGTTCGACACAATGATTGCGCACTATCTAATTCAAGAAGACATGCGTCATAATATGACTGTTCTTGCTGAGACCTACTTAAACTATTCTCCAATTAAAATTGAATCCATTTTAGGAAAAGGAAAAACGCAATTAAACATGCGTGACATGCCCGCTATAAAAATAAAAAAATATGCTTGTGAAGATGCTGACATCACCTGGCAATTAAAAGCTGTTTTTGAATCCCTTCTAAAAGAAGATGATTTAATTTCTTTATTCCGAGAAATAGAAATGCCCTTAGTTCCCGTATTAGCAAAAATGGAGCGACAAGGAATTAATTTAGACCAAGAAGGTTTGCAATTATTTTCTAAAGAATTAGAATCTTCAGTAAAAGAAATTCAAGACGAAATATTCGATATCGCAGAAACGGAATTTAATATTTCATCTCCTAAACAATTGGGAGAAATTTTATTCGACCACATTAAAATAGATGATAAAGCAAAAAAAACTAAAACAGGACAATATTCTACATCCGAAGAGGTGCTTTCTAAACTAAAAAATAAACACCCAATAGTAAAAAAAGTTTTAATTTTTCGCTCCTTACAAAAACTCCGTTCTACATATGTAGACGCCCTACCGGTGCTTGTTAACCCTAATACACAAAGAATACACACCTCATTTAACCAGGCTGTTGCTGCTACGGGAAGATTAAGTTCTAATAATCCTAACTTACAAAATATTCCTATTCGTACAGAAAGAGGTCGCGAGGTGCGAAAAGCTTTTATTCCTCGTGATGATAATCATGTTTTGCTCGCTGCTGATTATTCTCAAGTTGAACTTCGATTAATTGCTGAAATGAGTAACGACACGGTAATGATTGAGGCTTTTAAACAAGGTTTAGATATTCATACTGCTACTGCGTCAAAAGTGTTTAATGTTCCTTTAATAGATGTTACTAAAGAAATGCGTTCTAATGCTAAAACTGTAAACTTCGGTATTATCTATGGGGTTTCCGCTTTTGGCTTAAGCCAACAATCTTCTTTGTCACGAAAAGAAGCTGCTGAAATCATAAAAAACTATTTTACAACCTACCCTAAATTAAAAGAATATATGGATGCAAATGTTGCTTTCGCTCGTGAGCATGGTTATGTAAAAACTATTATGAATAGAAAACGACGATTAAAAGATATTAATTCTAGAAATGCTGTAGTTCGCGGTCATGCTGAAAGAAATGCTATAAACGCCCCCATACAAGGTTCTGCTGCTGATATAATAAAGTTGGCTATGATTAAAATTCAAACAGAAATAGACGTTTTAGGTTTGCAATCAAAAATGTTATTACAGGTGCATGATGAATTGGTTTTTGATGCTTTAAAAACAGAACTCCCTTTGCTTAAAAAATTAATAAAAAAAACAATGGAGGGTGTTTTAAATTTAACCGTTCCTCTTGTTGTTGATTTAGGTGAGGGTAAATCTTGGTTAGATGCACATTAATTTTTTGTGTTTGAACAAACAAATTCTGTCTTTGGTATGTTTGTTCTTTTTATTGCCACATACCCTCCTATCACATCTATTAAATTTTTATATCCTTTTGATTTTAAAATAGAAATATAAATTACTGAGCGATAGCCCCCTGCACAGTGTATATGATATTTTTTTTCTTTATCTATTTCTTTATGGTGATTAAATAAATCGCCTAATGGTTTGTTTTTTGCTGATTCTATATGTTCTACATTATATTCTGTTGATTTTCTTACATCTATTATATTAATTTCTTTTTTGTTTTTTTCTTCTAGCTCTGTGGCGGTTTCTTGTATAATTGTATCTGTTTTTCTTCCCGTTTTTTCCCAGGAAAGAAAAGATCCTTTTAAATATCCTACAGCATTATCGTACCCAACCCTTGCTAATCGGGTAACAGTCTCTTCTTCTCTACCTTCTGGGCAAACAATAACTATTTTTTGATTTATATCTTTTATTAAACTTCCTACCCAAGGTGCAAATCCTCCATCAATTCCTATAAACCAGGAGCCAGGAATAAATCCTTTAACAAAATCTTTTTGGTGTCGAACATCTAAAATTAAGGCTCCTTTTCTTACTTCGGTATCAAAATCTTGAATACTTAGTGGTTTTGATCCTGTATTGATAATTTCTTCTACGCTTTTATTTATTGTGGTTTTATTTAGTTTTACATTTTTTGGAAAATATTGTGGAGGTGGTAAAATTCCATCTAAAACTTCTTTTATAAAATCTTCTTTTTTTAAATTTTTATTTAACGCGTAGTTTGTTTGTTTTTGATTTCCTAATAAGTCAAATGTTTCTTTACTTATATTTTTTCCGCAAGCTGACCCCGCACCATGTGCAGGATAGACTATAATTTCATTATCTAAAGGAAGTATTTTATTTCTTAATGAATCAAAAAGGAGTCCTGCTAAATCTTCTTTTGTTAAGTTTGATTTAACTGCTAAATCTGGTCTACCAACATCTCCAATAAATAATGTGTCTCCTGAAAAAAGAGCTCTTTCTATTCCTTTTTCATCGATTAATAAATAACACGTCGATTCTATTGTGTGGCCAGGGGTATGTATGGCTTTTATTTTAATTTTTCCTACTGATATTATTTCTCCATCTTCTACCTGCTTAAATTTAAATTCTGTTTTTGCATGAGGTCCAAAAACAATTATTGCTCCTGTTTTTTTTGCTAATTCCACATGCCCAGAAACAAAGTCTGCATGAAAATGTGTTTCTAAAATATATTTAATTTGAGAATTATTTTCTTTTGCTTTTTCTATATAAGGATCAACTTCCCTTAAGGGGTCTATAATTACTGACTCCCCTTCTGACTCAATATAATAAGCGGCTTCTGATAAACAACCTGTATATATTTGCTCTATTTTCATATTTAAACTAAATAAAAATTTTATTTAATAAAGTTCTTTTAAAAATATAAATACTGCTATGGATAAAACAAAATAGCCAAATATTTTTTTTAGTTTTTCTCCTGATATAAATTTACTAATATATAACCCTATAAGAACCCCAAATAAAGAAAAACAACAAAAACTTAATAAAAAAGGCCAATCAATATTTAATGATAATTGAAAGTCTCCTATTATTCCAATTAATGATTTTAAGAATATAATAATTAAAGAAGTACCTATTGCTTTTTTCATAGATAAACCACCAAACAAAACCAACATAGGAATAATTAAAAAACCCCCTCCTGCACCTATTAATCCAGTAACTAATCCTATTATTAATCCCTCTATCGTAATAATTAAATAATTAATTTCTTTTTTTATTATACTCTTGTTTTTTATTATCATTGAAACGGCAGAAAATACCATAATAATTGATAAAAAAATTAATATTAATTCATTAGTTTTATAATAAAAGTTATCTGTTATTTTAATTTTTTGAGGAAGCGAAGGTAAAATAAATCGTCTTGTAAAATATATAGACAATAAAGAAGGTAATGTAAAAATTAACCCTATCTTAAAATCTATATTCCCTTTTTTAATATTTTTTATTGCACCAAAAAATGCAGTCACTCCAACAATAAATAAAGAATATGTTGTAGCTAAAATTGGTTCAATAGTAAAAATATAAACTAAAACAGGAATAGTTAAAATAGATCCTCCACTTCCTATTAAACTTAATATTATTCCTATAATAATAGCGCTTATATATCCTATTATATCTATCACTTTCTCATAAAAAAAGACCCTTGTTTGGGTCTTTTTTTTTTTTTTACATGTTGTTCTTTAAAAATAACATAAGCTCTTGTTTACCTTTTGGCTTACTTACAATCTTCATTTCCCTATCTAAAATAAAAAAGGCAGGGGTTTTATTTATTTTATAATCTTTACAAACAGGGGATTGAAAATTTTTAAACTGACTTACATTTATCCAGTTGAAGTTGTTGTTTTGTATTGTTGTTTTCCATTTTGTTTCATTTATATCTAAAGCAACGCCAATTACTTCTAATCCTTTTGGTTTATACTCATTATAAACTGGAACAAACCCCGGTAAATCTCTCATACAATGCCCGCAATGAGAAGCCCAAAACATAACAATTGTGTATTTATTATTAGCACATATATTTTTTAAATTTACTTCTGATCCATAATTACTTTTAATAGTAAAATCTGGTGGTATATTTCCAACCTGTAAATTTTTAATTAATTGAGCTTTTTGTCTTAATAGATCATTTATTTCTATTTCTCCACAAGCTTCACCATAAAAATATTCTTCCATTATATAAGTAGCAATATCTTCTAATCCTGAACCATAAAAACCATCTAATAAATTATATAAAGAAAATTCGAATACTTTTTCATTCACTTTTGCTTTATTCATAATTTCATCTACAGCATTATAATATCCTACCTCTGTATGTCCACTATGTTTAATTATATAATCGGTAAATCTTGTTGCAAATACTTCTGATCTAATAAAAGATTCATTATTAAAATCTAAATCATCAAAATATTTTTTCTTATCATCCTTGTTTTTCGCTTTACTAGCAACCTTTGCTTTAGAAAAATAAGTATTTGGGTATTTATTAATTACATTTTGTGTGTGGTTAAATTTTTCCTTTTCTATTTTTTCTATTTCATTTTTAATTTCATTCACTTTTACTTGATTACCTTGAGATTTAAATTGTCCTATTTGTTTTTTTAAACCTTTAATAATTTTATTTAATTCTAATTCTTTATTTTTAAATTCCCAGTACGCTTTGTTTTCTAATGAATTAATTACGGTTACATCTCTTTCTAAATAAACTTGACCAAATTCTAATTCCACTATTGGTTCTTTTGGATTTAAAATAATCTCTATTATATTTTTTTCATTAACTAATGATAATTTATAATAACCTAATTCATACTTTTTATTAGGAAATATAAATGATCCATCCATATTAATTTTAACACTATCTATTTTATATTTATAATTTCCTTCTGTTCTATAAAGAAATAAATTTTTGCCTTGTTGCCTTTTGTTTAAAAAATTTCCTTTTATTGTTTGTGCATTCACAGCCGGTTTATTTCCACAGCTTAACACAAACAAGCTCATAATTATCAATATTATTTTTTTCATTTCTCTTATTATTTTTATTGAAAATTTAGAAATACTAAAATAGTTAAAATTATTAATGCCTTACAAAGCTATAACATTATAAAGCATTTTTATATATGTATTTAATTATTAAATAATAATTAACATTTTTTAATATATAATAACATACTTTTTATTTTAAAAAAAGACAAAATATATAATAATAGTAATAAGGTGTTAATTTCTTGTATAACATTACGAAGTTTTATTAGGAAATGTATTTTATTAAAAATAATAAACATAATTTAATAACTTTTAAACATATAAAAGTCAATATAATTAATAGAATAAGTTAAAAATTAACAATTGTTTATAAATGAAAAATGTAGTTTTAATACAATAAAAAGTTATAATTTATAATGTTAAAAAGCATTTTTAAAACACTAATTATGATGTAATAAATAACAAATAAATAACATTGACTATTTGAAATATATTACCCAATATAAAATTTATAAAAAAAAAACAACATAAAGTTTTAATAAAGAATTAACGAATAAAAAAATCAATAAATAAATTATTGTTAATAATCCACCTTTGAATATTAAGGTTTTATAAAAAACATGAACAATATTTTTTATAATTGTTGATAAGAAAAAAACACGAAGAATAATTACATTTAATACTTAAAATAAAGAGTTATGAAAATAGTAATAGCATCCGATCATGCAGGGGTTGGTTATAAAATACAGCTGGTTAACTATCTGAAAACAAAAGGTATTGAAATAAAAGATTTTGGACCTATGAATGAAGAAAGTGTAGATTATCCGGATTATGCCCACCCCGTAGCTAATGCAGTTGAAAAAAAAGATGCTGATATAGGAATTTTATTGTGTGGAAGTGGAAACGGAATTAATATGAGTGCAAACAAACATCAAGCCATTCGTTCTGCTTTGTGTTGGAAAAAGGAAATTGCTGAACTAGCTCGTTTACATAATAATGCAAATATTTTAGCTATGCCCGCTCGTTTTATTTCATATGAAGAAGCACAAGAAATAGTAGAAGTTTTTTTAGAAACAAAATTCGAAGGAGGTAGACACGAAAGAAGGGTAAACAAAATAGCGTGTATTTAAAAATTTTTATTATCTAAATGCTTCTGGGTCACAAAATCGACAAGGTTCTTTTCTGTTTTTATGTTCAAAAGGAATGTTGGGGTTAAAAATTTCTTTTAATAAATTCTTAAATTTTTTTTCAAAATCACCCAATAAATTATGGTTTAAAAGCTTGTTAACCTTTCCTTCTTCTATAAATCCAGCAGGCAGAAAACCTTTTTTCAAAGACCTAAAACTCACAACACCCGTTTCCAATAATTCCTGTTCTGGATACATTTGTTGATAGATATAAGCATAGAGATATAACTGGAACCCTTTATGGAATTTTTTATCTCTTATTAATTTATCCATATCATTGGTTTGTAATTCACCAAGCTCTACTTTACCTGTTTTATAATCTATAATACGGAGTTGACCGTTGAGTTTATCTACTCGGTCGGCATTTCCATTTAGCTTGACAGCGAAGTCGATTTCCTCGATACAAATTTCGGTTTTTAGCTCTTTTTCCAAGCCTTTAATATAAATTTCATTTCCTTCTGAAATTAATATTATCTCTTTTTTAATAAAAGAGTGTAAAAATTCTTCGGCTACTGTGTAAATCAGTTTGTTTTTACCCTTGTTGAATATTCCGCTTTTAAATTCTTCCAAGAAGAGTTCTTTCAGTTTAGCAGGAATTTTAGCCAGCATAGATTTTAGATCTTCTGTGTTGATTTCCCGATTTAAATAAGGGCGGTAAAAATCTTCTAAAGCTCGATGAACAACAGTTCCTAAAGTCTTGGCCTCAATGGTTTCTTCCATTACGGCTGGTTCTTTAATATTTAGTATTTTTTCATAATAAAATTGCAATGGGCAGTTTTTGTAGGTGTTTAATGAAGAAGGGGAAAACCCTTTACCTGTAGCGAGCTCTTTTAATCGTTCTTTTATAGCCTCATCTTTTATAATAGATAACTCTTTAGGTTCTACTTTTTTTAGTGTATGAGATAAAATCTCTTCGTTAAAAGTGAATTCTTTAGGATACTTAAGCGTAAGTTCGTTTTCAAGCTGAGTGATAAAACGACTTTTTTCTCCAGAATTTAAAGCGTCAGTTTCTGTATTGTAAATCAAGGTAAGCGACTTACATCGTTGTATCAACCTGTAGAAATGATAAGCAAAAACAGCGTCTTTATCTATATAAGTTGGTAAACCCGTCTCTTTTCGAATATCGAATGGGATAAAAGAGTGATCGCTTTTTCCTGTTGGGAGAAATCCTTCGTTAGCAGCGAGTAAAATAACATGTTTAAAATCCAAGTTACGAGTTTCCAACATTCCCATCAATTGTAAACCGGAAAGCGGTTCTCCGAAAAAAGAAAGAATTTCAATTTTTGCACTTTGTTGAAAAAGGTGGTGAAGCGTTTTTAACTCTTTAATAAACCCATATTTATCTTGTAAATTTTTAATTTGATTAAAGAGTTTTGTAAAGGCAAAAAGTTGCTCCAGAACCAATGAATCTTTTCGTCCTTTCGCAACGATCTCATTTTTTATTAAAGTGATTAATTTCAAAGTATTATCAATAAAATCTAAAGGGTTTGAGTTTTTATAATTTAGCAGTGCATTAACCCAGGGAAAAAGATCTGATTCACAAGAATTTAAAATATCATCTTTTGATGGAAAAGAGTGGTTTTGTTTTTGTAGACGAGACTTTAATTTTTCTAAGGAATTAGCACTTCCAGAATTTTGGAACGCCGGGTGTTGCCATATTTTAACTAGGTCCTGGTAGTAGAATTTTGTTTTACCGCTACTCAACTTTTCTCTATTGATATGTAATTGAAAGAACGCATCAAAAAATGCGTAGAAATGAACGTTTCGCAAGGAATTCCCCATAGTGATGTTCAGTTTATCAATGGAATTTGGTAAGAATTCCAATACAGGCAATAGCATTTTTTCGTCTGCCAACACCAGGGCAACATCTTTTAATTCTTGTTTTTTTGCTATAGATTTATCAAGTAAAGAACCTGCTAATTGTGCCTGGGCAACACCCTTAGGAACCCCGTAAACATTTATGCTTTTTGGTTTTTTTAATTCTGAGCAAACCCAGTTAAATTCACGATTCTCGAATTCCGGCCACTGTTTATATTCTCGCAAATACTTCCCCGCTTCCTGTTTTTTATCCTTAAGGTAATATTCATCAGCATCCCAAAATACCTCTGCAATATCTTCAGCAATAAGTGTTCGCATAATATGAGCCTCACAAGGGTTCATGGCATTAAACCCGAGATAATAAACAGAAGATTTAAGTGGGTTATTTTTAGTGATCCACTTTGAAATATGGTCAGAGGCTTTTCGATAGGCCATTCCTTGAAAAGCTATATTTTGTTCTTTTAAGCGTAATTTAAAATCAGTAAAAAGCAAACCCATCAGCTCCCAAAAATGAAGATAGTTTTTAACCATTTTACTCGGCTCTCCACCTAAAGGAGTCCATGCTTCAATCTTTTTTGCTTGATGGATGTAGTTGAATAATTTTTGAGGGTGCTCGAAATAAGAGTCGATATCGTTGAAGTCGGTAAGTAGCATTGGCGACCATTTCAAAAACACTTCAAACGAGTCTTGCTCATCTTTAGGAAACACGTTTTGGTATGAAATATACATTTCAAAAAGTAACTGCGTTTTATCTATAATGGTAAAGCCAGAAAGTTCCTCCAGCCACTCTTCAATAGAATAAATTTTAGGCATCCAAAGTGGAATATCGCTTAAGTCAGAAAGAGCTTGCTTAAAAAATATTCCGGCTCGTTTACTCGGTAATACAATACTAAGCTTTTCTAGTTGATGCTGTTTTGTATCGTAAATTTGTTTGGCTATTTTATTGATAAATTTATCCATACTACACACGCTTCAATTTTATAGACTCATCGTTGATATAAACTAAAAGACTCTCTTTTACCTTATAGCCCATGTTTTCAATTTCAGTTTTGTATTCCAAAATTTGTTTTTTGTGTATGTTGTTTTCCAGGCCAGTTTTATAATCAATAATGGTCACTTCATTTTCTTCAAAGACTAATCGATCAGGCCGAAGAATACGCCCGTTACTTAAAAGAATTTCTTCTTCATTTTTCACAACCAAACCCTGGGCAAAATAAGGTTTCATATCAACATTTTTAAGTACTATATTTAAGGTGGACCTCATTTCTCCCGCCTCACTGTTGGCAATTAAACCCAGGCGGAGTGCTTTTTTTAACGCATCATCAACATCGTTCACTGTTTTGATATAGGATAGAATTTCATGTACTCTTCGTCCTTTATCAGCCCCTTTTTCGGGATGATTGACTTCCCAGATTTTTGGTGCCTGACGACTAATATGAAGTATTTTAGATAAATCCTCTACAGGTTGCGAAGTCGGAAATTTTTTATTTTCTTTTTGTTTGTTATTAGTCTCTTTTACTTTTTTACCGAAGTTGTATTGAGTTTTTCCATCTTCCCAAAGCCCTTTTGATTTCAAAAATGCATCAAAAAAGATGTTTAAATTCTTACCCCTTTCTTTGGAAGAGGTAAAGATGTATAACCGAGTTTTAGCGCGCGTAAGAGCCACGTAAAGCATGTTTAAATTGTCTAGTAGAACTTTTGCTTTATGCTCTTCATAAATAACTTGTAACTGTTTTGTGCCAGAATTCAATTTATCATTTAACGGAATCAAGGAGCTTGGTAAACCTTCTAATTCCGGTTCATTTATTTCTACCCAGGATTTTGCATCACGCTCACTGGTAGCATTCCAGTTTGCAAAAGGAAAAAGCACCACCGGAAATTCCAACCCTTTAGATTTATGGATTGTCATTACCTGAACGGCATTAATACCTTCCGGAATAACTACAGACAGCTTGTGTGCATGATCTTCCCAATAGTTTAAAAAGCCAAACAAGTCTTGTGAATATTTGTTGCTATACACCCAGACCTCGTCGAGAAAAAACTGCACGTAAACACGGGCCGTTATTTCCAGCTTGAAGGCTTTGGTAATTTTATGACACAATTCGATGAGAGAAGAGGAGCGCCATTTTAAAAGGTCGAAATCGATGACAAGCTCTTTTAGAAAAGTATAAAATTGATTTGTAGAACCCTTACACAGCATTTCTAGTTTTTGATTAATCATTTCAAGCGGCCAGGGACAAAATGCGTTTTCGTGTAAAAATTCGATGATCTTAAATCGATACCGAGGATGATTAGGTTCGTTTAAAAATCGAAGGAAGTTTAATATAAAACGGATTTCTGCTGATTGTTCTAATAATAACGATTCAGAAGAAATTACTGGAATATTTTTTTCGGAAAGCGTTTTTACAATTAAAGCCCCCTTGGCTTTGGTGCGGGTTAAAATACAGATGTCCCCATAGTTAAAGCCATCTTTATTTAGTTCTTTTACCGTTTTTAAACAACGACCCAGTAGTAGTTCATCGTGTTCCGCACCATTTTCCAGATATTCTAAAGAAACATAGCCACCACTACCTTTTACTTCTTGTGCTTTGAGGTTTATAAAAAGCTCTTTGTATTTTTTATGCTCTATTTGATGAGCGATGGAAGAGAATAATTCATTGTTGAAATTGACCACCTCAGCCTTGGAGCGATAATTGTTTTTGAGAGACAAGTGTTCCATTTTATAGGCTGCTTGTGAGCTTGGGTCTACCGCTAACTGTTGTAAGTTTATAAATTGGTCTACCTCTCCGCCACGCCATCGGTAAATAGCTTGTTTTGCATCCCCAACAATCATTGCAGAGCCAGGTTTTTGACCATCAGCAATAGCATTTTCAATCAAGGGGATAAGGTTTTTCCACTGTAATTCGGAGGTGTCTTGAAACTCATCGATAAAGTAATTAGCGTATCGTTCACCCAACCTTTCGTAGATGAAATTACCCTCCTCATTTTGTAATACCTCAGCAATATTTTTATTGAATTCACCTATCGGGACGATGTTGTTTTGCTCTTTGATTTGCTGCATTTCTTTCGAAATCTCGTGTAAAACCGCCACAGAGTATAGGTTATGGGCGATTAACTTGAAGTGTACGTATTTCGGATATTCTTTTAAAATTTCAATTGCCCTTTTAACTAAAGGATAAAACTTTTCTTGAACCTCGTCAATTTGACTATACACCTCCTTTGGAGTCTTTCCGGCATACCAGTTTTCTTTTTCTATATTCTTGAGGATTGAATCACTAGGCTTGTACTTCTCCCAATTTTTAGAACTTAGATATTCAAAGTATTTTGGCAGGCCAGAACGAGCCCCCCCCGCAAACCATTCGTGCTTTAAGCAGCTGTTTTTACAATCAGAAAGAAACTTTTGACCTAAAGTTGAAAGTTCATGATCTATTTTATTCGTATAGCTTTGAACGTCGTTTCTTAGTTTAAAGAAGTTGTCTAGGCTTAAATTTTTTAAATTTTCGCAATGTTCCTGACCGCTTTCTTTTAAAAGTTCCTCGGCGATGGTGTAAAAGTCTTTTTCAATTAACCAGCTTTTATCGTCCGCGGTTTTATTTTGTATAAAATTGACAAATAGCTTTGTTAACTTTTCATCCACTCCGGCTTTATTAATTATTAAATCCACTGCTTGTTTAAGCAATAGCTTATGTTCCATCTCTACTTCAAAATTATTTGGCAAACCCAAGTCTTGTGCAAAGGTTTTAAGCACTCTGTGGGTAAATTTGTCTATGGTTCCAATTGCAAACCGGGAATAATTATGCAGGATGTTTTCAAAGATTAATTGAGCCCTAGATTGAAGTTCTTTTTTTGCAACCCCCGTCTCTTTTGCAATTAACATCATCATTTCCAGCTCGGTTTGTTCAGCTTTGTCCGGGTCTGAAAAAGCCTTTAAATTTTTTATGATGCGCTCCTTCATTTCAGCTGCCGCCTTATTCGTAAACGTAATAGCAAGGATTGACATAAATTTTTGAGGCGAAACTGCTGTTATACAAACCTTAAGGTACTCCTTAACTAGAGTGAAGGTTTTACCCGACCCAGCCGAAGCACTATATATTTTGAAGGGCGCGCTTTTCATTTGTACAAGTTTAAGGATTATTGATTAAATAAAACCAGTCTTTAAACAGCTAAAGTCAATAAAACCAAACACACAAACCACCTAACCTCAAAACTTCAAGGATCAATTGGCGTTAATTGTACAGGGCTGGATATGCGCCACGACTCAAAAACCACAGGAGTTTTTGGCTCGCTTTTTGATGATTTAATTTTGAACTAAAAGCAATTCTCGTGTCAGATATTATTGTCAAAACATTAGAAGAGATAAAGACAAAAGGAAAGCTAAAGCGCACGGACTTAGTAATTAGATATTTGAGGGTGAAGTATAAATTAATTCTCTCAAGAAGCGCTTTAAAAAAGAGAATAAAGGCGGTTGCTCATCAAACCAGAACGGCCAACAGACATTACCCCTAACACAGGGCGAAAGATGTTGTTTGCCAAATCAAAGAGATGTTAAGGTAAAAACAAAAAGGAAGCGCCTCAGAACTAACAACGAAACGCTTCCTTTTGATGGAGGTCGGAACCGGATTCGAACCGGTGTAGACGGTTTTGCAGACCGCTGCCTAAGCCTCTCAGCCATCCGACCATACCTAAGGACAGCAAATGTAACAAATTCAAGAGCTTTCACAAACAAACTAAAGAGATTTTGGGGCGGCTATTTTTTTGCCTCTAGCGTCACGCTTACACGCTTAACCTCTCCATCAATTGGTGCGGCATGCTTTACAACCACGACTTTAGAAGATTCTAAAGAGCTGAAGCTCCCCATCAAGCGGTTAATTATTCTTTGCCCTACATGCTCAATAAGTCTTGATCTAATTGCCATCTCTTCTTGGACAATTCGACTAACAGCAACGTAATCTATCGTGTCGGCAAGTAAATCAGACTTTGCTGAAACACTTAGGTCTGTTTTTAGCTCAACATCAACGCTAAAATCTGTTCCAACAACTCCCTCCTCTTCCATACATCCGTGGTATGCAAAACATCGAATATCTTCTACACGAATAATGCCCACAGCCTAATTTTTTAAAGAGTTTAAGGCGGAGTCAATTCTTTTTAAAACCTCTTCTTTACCTAAAAGCGCAGCGATTTCATTCATTGAGGCTCCAGCGCCCAGACCAGTAACAGACAAACGAAAGCCGGGCATTACGGCACCAAAGCCGAGGTTTTTTGATTCAAGAAAGGCCTTAAAGCACTCCCCAACGTTTTCTGAGTCGAAAGACGGAAGACTCTCTAATAAAAGGCTTAATTCTTTTATAATTTCTGGCGTTTGTTCTTTCCACTTTTTATTAACCGTTTTCTCGTCGTAAGAGGTTGGCGCCTCAAAGAAGTAGCGCCCATCAGTTAAAATATCTTTAACGAATGTTGCCCTTTCCTTCATCAGATTACAAACCTTAACAACATAGTCGCTTTCTGCGTCAAACCCTTCCTTTTTTAGGTAGGGTGCAAGCTCTTTAGCCAAGTTATCACCACTTCGGGTTCTTAAGTATTGCTGGTTAAACCACTTTGTTTTATCGAAATCAAATTTAGCCCCAGCCCTGCCAACACGACCCAAAGAGAAGGAGCTTATTAACTCTTTCATTGTGAACAGCTCTTGTGTTGTTCCAGGGTTCCAACCCAAAAAGGCTAGCATATTATTAAAGGCTTCGGGGTAGTATCCACGCTCACGGTATCCAGAAGACACCTCCCCTGTTTCGGGGTTAGTCCAATTTGTTGGAAAGACAGGAAAACCTAGACGATCTCCATCCCTTTTTGAAAGTTTCCCATTCCCATCGGGCTTTAAAATAAGGGGAAGGTGTGCAAACTTTGGCATAACACTTTCCCACCCTAAAGACCGATATAACAACACGTGCAAGGGGGCAGAAGGAAGCCATTCTTCACCACGTATGACGTGCGTAATACCCATTAGATGGTCGTCAACAACATTTGCCAAGTGGTATGTTGGCATTCCGTCTGACTTAAACAACACTTTGTCGTCAAGGTTGTTTGTGTTAACGCTCACCCAACCCCGAATAATGTCTTCAAATTTAACATCCTCGTTGCGAGGCATTTTAATTCTGATCACGTATTTGTCTCCTCTATCGATACGCGCTCTAACTTCTTCTGCAGGCAACGTCAGGGCATTTTTCATACCACTCCGGGTGATCGCATTATACTGAGGGGAGGCGACCCCCGCCGACTTCATACGCTCTCGCATTTCTGTCAATTCCTCTGGTGTATCAAACGCATAATAAGCGAGTTTAGACTCAATTAGCTGGTCAGCGTATTGACGGTAAATAGCCTTTCGCTCAGACTGTTTGTAGGGGCCCTTTGATCCACCAGCAGAGACACCCTCATCAATATGAATGCCACACCAACTTAAAGCGTCAACAATATAATTCTCAGCACCAGCAACAAAACGAGATTGGTCGGTGTCTTCTATGCGAAGTAAAAAATCACCACCATGTTTTTTAGCAAACAAGTAGTTGTAAAGAGCCGTCCTAACCCCACCTATATGTAGCGGGCCAGTTGGGCTTGGTGCAAATCGCACCCTCACGCGTCGGTTTTCCATTTGTGTTATAATTAAGGGATTAAAATTACGAATTATTAAATGGAAGGCGATAAATATATGGTTGAAAATAAAAATATCACCACCAAAAAAAGAAACAAAAAGCCATAGGTGTTGATGGCGTAGTTCTTGCGATGTGCCACCATCACCTCAACCAACCACAACAGTCTTTTATTACAAGGTTTAACAGAGATAATCAACCTAGAAAATAAGTTAATAAATAAAGAGAATAGTGTATTTTTGTTTTATGCAAGACGCCTATTCCATATTAATCAACAAGTTAAGCGCGTTTACCCAAAAGTATTATCAAAACCAATTGATAAGGGGGGTGGTTTTGTGCTTTACCACAGTTGCTTTAGGCTTTATTGTTTTTGCTGTGTTAGAGCACTATGGCCGTTTTGGTGTTATCACTAGAACTATTTTGTTTTGGGCGTTTGTGTTGTTGTCGACACTTATTTTATGTTTACTCGTCTTTAGGCCATTATTTAAACTAGCGAAACTTGGTGAGAGGTTAAGCGACGACCAGGCGGCAAAAATTATAGGAAGACATTTTCATGACGTATCAGACAAACTGCTTAATGTTATTCAGTTAAAAAAACAAAGTCAGGGTAATTTAGCTTTAATTGAAGCTAGCATAAAACAAAAGGTAAATGAATTAAGGCCAGTCCCCTTTTTAAATGCCATTCGGTTTTCTGAAAACAAACGATATATTAAACACGCCCTTGTCCCGCTTTTTATCTTTGCTGGCCTTTATGCATCAGATAGTGAAGAGCTGATTACAGAGAGCTCAGCACGGATAATTGATTATAAAACGGAGTATATACCACCTAAACCATTTGAGTTTACTCTTTTAAACGACAACTTGGTGTGCATACAACACCAGAATTATATTATATCGGTTCAATTACGGGGTAAAGAAATCCCGTCCGATGCTTACATAGAGCTAGATGGGCAACCGATCAAAATGAAAAAAAAGGAAAACCACATTTTTGAATACAATCTTGTAAATGTTCAAAAGTCACAAATATTTAAAATTAATGCGGGAGGGTTTTATTCCGAGCACCATCAATTAAAAGTTTTACCGGCACCTTCTTTGGTTTCTTTTGAATTGAGTGTTGATTACCCATCTTACACAGGAAAAGAAAGCCAGCGTATAGAAAACACAGGAGAACTCTTGGCTCCCGAAGGCAGCAAAGTGCAGTGGGATTTTTTTACCGAAAACACAGACACATTTAATGTGCTTTGGGGCGAAAAACTTTTACGTACGCAAAAAACATCGAAAAATCATTTTAGCTTTTTCAGAACAGCAAAGGCCTCTCTAAATTACACCTTGCTGCCATATAGCACAGACGTTCAAACGCTTGACTCTGTAAGCTATAACTTTAAAGTTGTTAAAGATGGTTTTCCTGTTGTAGACGTCTCTGAGGTGGTAGATTCAACAGCCTTAAAAACACGATATTTTCAGGGACAAATTAAAGATGATTATGGTTTTCGCAAACTACAGTTTGTCGTAAAAAACCAAAATAATAACTGGGATAGTATTGTGCCAATTAAAATTAATACCTCAACAAATATAGAGAGTTTCTTTTTTGTGTTTGACCTAAAATCCACTCAAATCAATCAGGGGGAGTCTCTAGAATATTACTTTGAAGTTTATGACAACGATGCCATAAACGGCCCTAAGAAAAGCCAAAGCAGAACCTTTGAGTTTAACGCACCCACCGAAGAAGAAATACAACAACAACAAGAGGTAAAAACAAAATCACTAAAAAAACAGTTAGAGCAAAATATTCAGCTCGCAAAAGAATTACAAGAAGACTTTGAAGACCTCCGAATGAAGCTTTTAAACAAGGAAGAGTTAAGCTGGGAGGACAGGCAGCAAGTAAGCGAGATTTTAGAGAAGCAGAAAAAGCTGGAAAAAAGCATAGATGATGTTTCAGAAAAAAATAAAGAAAACAACGCGCAATTAAACGAGTTCTCAGAGCAAGACAAACGAATTTTAGAGAAACAGAAGCGGTTGGAGGAGCTTATGGAGGAGCTTATGACACAAGAAATGAGGGACCTTTTTAATGAAATGGAAGAGCTTATGGAGGAAATGAAGACAGAAGAATGGATGAAAAAGCTGGAAGAGCTTCAAATGAGCAATGAGGATTTAGAAAAAGAGCTAGACAGAAACTTAGAAATGCTCAAAAATTTTGAGTTTGAACAAGCTCTTGAGGAAAGTATAAATAAGCTAAAAGAAATAATTGATCAACAAGAGAGCCTAAAAGAGTCAAATGACGAAAAGTCTCAACCACAAGAGTCAATAACAGAGCAACAAAAAGAGTTGAACAAGGCTTTTGAAAAGCTTTCCGACAAGCTAGATGGGCTCCAGCAAAAGAATGAAGAGCTAGAAAAAAGGGCCAACCTTTCTGACACAGATTCTCTCCAGACTACAATTGAGCAACAGATGCAAGAGAGCAAGGAAAACTCGGAAAAAAACAAACGAAAAAAAACCTCCCAATCTCAACAAAAGACACTTGATAAAATGGAGGCGCTAAAGGAAAAACTCGAACAAGCACAAAAAAAGAGCGGAGAGAGCGGGCCACCAGAAGACATGGAGGCTTTAAGACAGATTTTAGAAAATCTAATTGACCTTTCGTTAGATGAAGAAAAGCTCTTGAAGGACCTGTCCACAACCAACAATGACGACCCCGAATACGTTTCACTCATTCATTGGCAAAACAAGCTGAGTGACGACTCTAAAATATTAGAAGACTCTCTTTACGCGCTTAGCAAAAGGCAGGCCCAGATAAAGGCAACAATTAATCGAGAGATGCGAGCAATCAGTAACAATATCAAAAAATCCTTGGATAATATGTCTGAGCGAGAGTCAGAAAAAGCGGTTGGTAAACAACAACTGGTTATGACCTCTGCAAACAATCTAGCCCTTATGCTGAGTGATGTTCTTCAGTCAATGCAAGAGGACTTGGCTGACAAAACACCCGGACAACAACAGTGTGATAAACCAGGCTCCGGCAACCCAAGCCCATCAGATATTAAAAAGATGCAAGAACAACTAAAAAAGCAACTGGAGGAAATGAAAAAAGCCCCAGACGGCAATAAGAATCCAAAAAATAAGCCTGGTGGAAAAGACTTGGCCAAAATGATGGGTAGACAAGAATTAATTCGTCAACAGTTGGAAAAGATGGCTGAAAAAATAGAGGAGTCTGAAAACGGTAATTCAGACAACTTAAGGGATGCTATTGATAAAATGGAGCAAACAGAAGAGGATATTGCAAATGATAGGATTACTCAGGAAACTCTTAACCGACAAAATCAAATAATCGAACACCTTTTAGAGGCGGAAAAGGCAGAGCAAGAAAGAGAAAAGGAAAAGAAGCGTGAGGCAAAAGAGGCAAATCAACTCCCACACCAAGTACAAGAACTACTTAAAGAATATCAAAAGAACAAAATCAAACAATCCGAAATGCTTAAAACAATTCCTGCAAAGCTAAAACCATATTATAAAGACAAGGTAAAAGAGTATTTTCAAAATATTGATTAATAAATGAAGGAGTCAAATATTTCTTTTTACTCTGTCGGCACATTTTCACTAAAAACAGAAGCCGCGGTTGCAGCCTGCATTAAGGCAATAGCGGCAGAAGAGTCGCGCAAGGTTGGAGACATCACATTTGTTTTTTGTGACGACAACCACCTTCTTAAAATCAACAAGGAATTTCTTGATCACGACACATATACAGACATTATAACATTTGACTATTCCTCTGGAAATGAGATGATTAGCGAGATTTATGTGAGCACAACCCGAGTTGAAGAAAATGCTAAAAAATACAAGCAAACCTTTGAAAATGAAATACACCGAGTTATCATCCACGGCGTACTTCACCTTTGTGGCTACAACGACAAGACTGAAGAAGAAAAGCAAATTATGCGAGATAAAGAAAACCATTACTTATCTTTGTTGGCCTAAGGTGCTGTTGGATAGCACTAAAGAGTTATAAAAACCTAATAAGTTCCACGTGGAACTATTTGTATGTTTCTAAAAGAGTACGATGTAATAGTAGTTGGCGCAGGCCACGCAGGGTGTGAGGGCGCAGCAGCAGCAGCAAACCTTGGGGCCAAAACGCTTTTGGTTACCATGAACATGGACACCATTGCCCAGATGTCTTGTAACCCAGCAATGGGGGGTGTTGCTAAAGGGCAGATTATTAGAGAAATTGACGCCCTAGGCGGGTACTCTGCTGTGGTTACAGATGAGACCATGATACAGTTTAAAATGCTTAACCAGTCTAAAGGCCCGGCAATGTGGAGCCCTAGAGCGCAATCAGATCGAATGCTTTTCTCAAAAAAATGGAGACAAACATTGGAGGGTATAGACAATCTTGATTTTTGGCAAGAAATGGTTGTTGGATTGATCGTTGAAGACCGCAGGATTGTAGGCGTGCGAACAAGTTTGGGTTTAGAAATTAAGTCTAAAACTGTCGTATTAACCAACGGCACATTTTTAAATGGACTGATTCACATAGGTGATAAAAGCTTTGGTGGAGGTAGAGCAGCAGAGCGCCCATCTGTAGGCATAACAGAAGATTTAGAGGCGCTTGGTTTTGTTTCGGGAAGAATGAAAACGGGCACCCCTCCCCGAGTTGATGGCCGCACATTAGATTACTCAAAAATGGAAGAACAACCCGGCGACGCTAACCCAGGCGGGTTTTCTTTCATGCCCACGAATAAACCAACGAGCCAAAGGTCTTGCTATATCACTTATACTTCTGAAGCGGTTCACGATATATTGCGAACCGGCTTTGAAAAGTCTCCAATGTATCAAGGGCGCATAAAGGGCTTGGGTCCAAGATACTGCCCCTCTATAGAAGATAAAATAACTCGATTTGAAGACAAGAAGCGTCACCAAATATTTGTTGAACCAGAAGGTTGGGAAACCTGCGAAATTTATGTTAATGGTTTTTCCACCTCCTTGCCAGAGGACGTTCAAATAGAGGCGCTTCAAAAAGTTCCGGGTTTTGAAAACGCTAAAATGTTTCGCCCTGGTTATGCAATAGAGTACGACTACTTCCCTCCTACTCAGCTGAAACACACCTTAGAGACAAAATTAGTTGAAGGACTTTACTTTGCTGGCCAAATAAATGGCACAACGGGTTATGAAGAGGCAGCTTGTCAGGGCTTTATGGCGGGGATAAATGCAACATTGTTTGTAAAAGGAAAAGAGCCATTTATTCTAAGCAGATCAGAAGCGTATATCGGCGTTTTAATAGATGATTTGATTACCAAAGGAACCGAAGAGCCATACAGAATGTTTACTTCGAGAGCAGAATATAGAATCCTTTTACGTCAAGATAATGCAGATATAAGGCTAACTAAGATGGGTTTTGATTTAGGTCTTGTTTCACAAGACAGGCTAGATCGTCTTACTGAAAAGCTCAATTATGTAGAAAAGCTGACGCAGTTTTTTAATAAAACCTCAGCAATTCCTGGGGAAGTCAATCCAATATTAGATCGTTTAAAAGCCTCTGAAATTTCCCAAAAAATAAAGCTGATAAAATTAGTGTCGCGACCTCAGGTTGATTTCGACTCCATTGAACATCTTCAGTCTGTGCAGGACTTTTTATTAGAAAATGGAAAAGACAATGAGGCGATAGAGCAAACAATAATTCAAATAAAGTACAGTGGCTACATAAACAGAGAAAAGGAAAATGCTGAAAAGATCACGCGGCTTGAAAAGATTGCCATACCCGAAGATTTTGAATACAAAAAGCTTGCGTCACTTTCTTCCGAGGCAAAACAAAAGCTGGGCGCAATTAGACCAAAAACAATTGCTCATGCAGGAAGAATTTCTGGCGTGTCTCCGGCAGACATTTCTGTTTTGTTGGTTTATATGGGTCGCTAGTTCCACGTGGAACAGAATAAAAGTGCGAAAAAACGAAATAAAAGCCGATTGCGAGGGTTTTATCCAAAACAAGTCAGAACACCTTGACAAATCCTAAAAGCAAAAAAGAGGGTGCAAAAACACCCTCTTTTTTTTATCGAAAAGACTTTTTATTCGATAATTAGTTTTGAAATTTGATTTTTTTCTCCACCGCTAATTGTTTTTATAAAGTAAAGGCCCTTTTCCCAATTTGAACAATCTATAACGGTCTCATAATTTTTCACATTAAAACGACTGGTGCTTTCACCTAAAACGTTATAAATTTCAACGATTGAATTTTGTTTTGCATTAATTGAAAATGAGTTTTTTGCAGGGTTTGGATAAATATTAAATGTTTGTTCTGATTCAGTCAACCCTAAACCATATTCGTGAAAAGAAACGTTATCAACAAAATAAGAGTCAGGTTCGTCATCCATTCCGTTAGGATATAGGTTTAAGGCCGCAATAGTATTGCTGAGCCCAGTGCTTCCCTCCGACCAAGTCCAACTGTATATAGGTGTGTCGTCAAAATATATTTCAGCAACATCTCCATCAACATCAATGTTAACCTTAATCTCAAACCATGAACCAGTAGGATGAACGAACGTGGTGCCAGGATCTAAACCGGCCCCAGAACCAACAACAAGTGATCCAGCCCCGCTAGCATTAAAATACACTTGAACGGCCCAATTTGAAGCAGCAGCAGAAAAGTAGTGAAGCAGATTAAAATAAGCTCCGTACCCCTCTTCAATATACATCATATAAGACAGTGTCCAGCTACCAGAATTTTCGTTCCCTAAGGGTAATACCACATCGGTAACCCCTCCAGAAACAAGTTGAATACAATTGTCCGGACTAAAGGAGAGCGAATCGGTTACGTATGTGTCTTCTGGTGTGCCACCCGCGTTAGTCCAAGTTGTCCATAAGCCATTAGATTCTGTGCCAAGAAACTCTCCCGCCTTGTAAGAGTCAAAGTCATCATAAATATTTGTTTGCCCCAAGCATAAGGATGTGATTAAAAAACAAGCAATAGTTGGTAGAAGATTTTTCATGTAAAGAATAGTGTTAAATTAACATATCGAAATATGTGATTACAAACATGTGTTTTTTTAAATTAGCCACATTAATGATTTTAATAAATCATCAACCAAAATAGTGATTTTATTTTAACTAGCTTTAATTTTATGCACCTCTTATCTATTAAAAGCTCAATCAGGTTTACCTTGAGCTACCCCAAGGATGGAGTATGTTTCAATAGAAGATACAGACGTTATTGGGTCGTTCACAGAAATATATAATGATATAGAAATAGTTAAAGACGGCTGGGGAATGGCTTACATTCCAGACTTGAAAACTTAGAATATGCTAGAGGTTGTCAAATTAAAATGATTAATCAAGTTGATGACTTTCAGTTTGAATCTGTAATTGCAGCTCCAAGCATTTTTTTGTATAATCAATGATAGATTTATTCTATTTCAATTAGCTCAAACAATAGTAAGTCATCGTTGTTTAGATTTAAAATTGTGTTTTTTTGAGATTTTGGATTATAGGTTGATAAACTATAAAATTCATCATAATAAGTTTTTTGTGGATCTTGGTATTCTCTCCAGCCTTTAACAAAATACTTCGAGTTAATTATAGAGGGATTAATTTCAATACGCTTAACATTCTCTATATCATCCCATTCATTTTCTCTCCCCCAACGAAATGCCGAAACACCGAAATTTATTGAAAAATGTTTCTTTACATCCGACAAACTTAAGGCTAGATAACATTTATCTTCATTAATTATTAATGGAATATCTAATACACTTTTTCCATTTTGAATAAATCTAAAAAAGCTAACGCTATTATTAAACCTATCTTTTATTGAGTCTTTTTTAATCTCAAACATGAAATCTATTATAGAATCTTCATCAATTATTAAGCTAGCAAATTTTGACTTTGTGAACTCTATTTCTATTGGACTCACCACACTACTAACAGAATTAGATATTATTTCAGTAATATTTAAATTTACATTTTTTGGTGGGTTTACATAAAACTTTTCTTCAACATTAACATCATCACTTCTACCGTAACGACTTCCCTCCACATAATATGGTAAAATGGGCTCACCTTTAACCCAGTTAATATTTGTTTCAGTCAATGTTCTTATTTGACTTTTATCTAAATCTAAAAGATAATAATCTGCAGATATTTCAAATGCATCTATTTTTGTGATTTTTAATTTTTCTTTTGGAAAAAAAGCCCACCCCCCATTTCCAATATGGAAATACATTCCAGAAAACTCGATTTTAAAGGTTTGGTTATTGATTAAATAATGACCATCATAAATACTATCAATAATAGATGACGCAAAATAACCTTGGTTTTTTAATTTAAAAAACTCAACCTCTTGTGACAGATCCTCAATAATCACTGATAAAGAATCAATAATCTTATTTGTTTTGTTAATATGAAGTGTTAAATTTTTTGTCTCATTTTTTTCAATACTTAAACTATCTTTTAAAACAGTTTTTTCGGATATAACCCTGTTTATCTCGGCAGATTTATTTGAAATAATTTCATTTTTTTCTTGTATAGTTATATTTAATCTTTTGATTGTTTGCTCATGGCTTGCTATTATCTCTTTTTTACTTTGAGAAAATAATAATGAGGGAATAAAAACTAATATAATGATGAATCTCATATTATGGTATTAGGTTGTTGTAATTTGAAAATCAATCAAATATAGTTTATCTGTCTCTGTAAGTAAAATAAAAAACTAATTTTATTAAAAGTCTTAGTTTGATTCAATTTTGCCAACCCTTCACCCTTCAAATTGTTCGAACCACGAGAGTAAATTCTATCTTCTCCATTATTCCAGATCCTTGAAATCGAAGAAAACTAAAAACGGAAAACCGGTTAAAAGAAACCAATTTTCCGTTTGGGTGACCCCGGAGGGATTCGAACCCCCAACCGTCAGAGCCGAAATCTGATATTCTATCCAGTTGAACTACGGAGCCATTTGTGGCAAATATATTATTTTTACTTTCCTTGAGTTCTATATTTGAGTTAAATTTATCTCATGAAAAAAACAGTTTTTTTGAGTTGTATTATTTATACGGTTTTCACTCAGGCACAATCTTTAAGAGTGGGTGAGTGGCGCGATCACCTATCTTATAAATCAGCACAAGATGTTTGCGAGGTAGGAAGCTCGATATATGTTTCTACTGATCGCGCACTATTTGAATATAATATCGCGGATAATAGTTTAGAGCGCATTAACACTTTAAACAGGTTGTCGGACATGGGCGTAAGCTCAATAGAGGGGAATGAAAACTCACTCATTGTTGCATACGAAAACGGGAATATTGACATAATTAGAGGAAACAATACAGTAAATCTGCCAGACATTAAAAACGCATCGCTTATTGCAGATAAAAGGATAAACAATATTAATATAGACAACAATCTTGTTTATTTATCATGCGGCTTTGGGATTGTTGTTTTAGACCTTGATAGGGAAGAGGTTAAAGACACATATTTTATCGGAGAATTTGGTGCTCAAACGAATGTCTTATCAACAAGTCTGGCCCATAACTCGATTTATGCTGCCACTAATAAAGGTATTTATAGGGCAGATATAAGTCATCCAAACCTAGCGGATTACCAGGCGTGGGAAAAACTGCCTACTCATTCACAGTCAAAGGTTGACCTTTTAGAAACGTTTAACGGGCTCCTATTTGTTAACTTACATGGGGAAGAATACAACACCGATACTCTGTATCATTTTGATGGAAATAACTGGGTTGTTTTTGAGGAAGAGAGCTCTAACGTGTCAATAAAAGCAAATCATCAGAAACTGGTCTTAACACGTCGCTTTGGCGTTTCTGTATACAACCAAGACCTAAATAACACACACTATTTATCTTCTGGTGAATTTAATCTAGAAAAAACAGATTTTAACTCAGCTATATTTACAGATAAAAATGAGTTTTGGATTGCAGACAAGCACAACGGTTTACTCCACAATGCTGGCTCTTTTTTCGAATCAATAAAACCAAGCGGACCATTTTTGTCAGACGCAGGACAAATAATAAATTTTGGAGAAGAAATTTTAGTGGCGCATGGTGCCAAAAGCGAAAATTGGGACCCAAGATGGCATCAAAGCGAAGTATCTATTTTGAAAAAAGATGACTGGACATCATCAAACACCTTAATGGATGCAAATTTTATAGATGTTGTTGCGTTAAAAAAACAAGGCCCCACAACTTACTTGGCTAGCTTTAATGTGGGGATTGCAAAAATGACAGGGTTAAACTTAGAGGAGGTTTACAACGAAACAAATAGCAGTCTTCAAAAAAGAGCAATTCACGATGACTGGATTGAGGTTGGGTCAATTCAATTTGACAGTGAGGGAAATTTATGGTGCACAAACTCACAAACTTATAAGCCTCTATCAGTAAAGTACACAAATGGTGAGTGGGAATCTTTTTCATTAGGTAATGGAGTTACAGAATCACAAGATCTTGCCAAATTACTTATTGATAAAAATGATCAAAAATGGATTCAACTAAAAAACAATGGGCTTATTGTTTTTGATGAGCGTCGGCAGGGTATAAAAACTCGAAAACTAACGAATAGTGAAAACTCAGGTAATCTTGCTTCAAATCGCGTTTATTCATTTGCCGAGGATTTAGAAGGAGAAATTTGGATAGGAACCGATAACGGAGTTAGTGTTTTTTATGATTCAAATTCAATTTTTCAAGGAGAAAATGCCACCCAAGTTGTTGTGACGTTAGGGGACTATAATTCCTATCTACTAGAGGGGCAACAAATTAATGATATAGAAATAGATGGGGCTAACCGAAAATGGTTTGCAACTAACAATAGCGGGGTAATTGTCACTTCAGCAAGTGGTGTCGAGGAAATTTATCATTTTACAACAGAAAACAGTCCACTTTTTTCTAATAAAGTGTTAGATATAGAAATGAATGACGTAACAGGTGAGGTATTTTTTGCCACAGAAAAAGGTATAATATCTATGCGATCAGAGTCGACTCAAGGAAATACTGATTTTTCAGAGGTATTAGTTTTCCCAAACCCAGTTAAACCAGATTACAGTGGGCCCATAACCATTAAGGGGTTGATAACAGACGCAGTGGTTAAAATTACTGATGTTAGTGGAAATTTAATTTATGAAACGGTTGCCCTTGGCGGGCAGGCGGTTTGGGACGGAAAGTCATTTGATGGTCAAAAAGCCCACACAGGAGTGTATCTGGTTTTTTGTTCAGACCAAGAAGGCACAATATCTCACGTCACAAAGCTTTTATTTGTAAGGGGTTAATGCATCAATCAAGAGCTATAGTTTTACGCCAATTAAAGTACTCTGAAACGAGCCTTATTCTTAAAATATATACAGAAAAAGAAGGGCTTTTATCTTTTATAGCAAAAGGTGTGAGGGGTAAAAAAGGTAAACTTCGCTCAGCACAGTTTCAACCCCTTAACTTAATTGATCTAAGTTACCGAGAGGCGCGAAAGTCTGAGCTTCGACAAATTATAGATTTAAAAGTTATAGACCCCTTTATAGATTTACCCTTTAACCCCGTAAAGCGAACGATTGCTATATTTATAGCGGAGCTAACATACAACGCAATCAAAGAACAAGAGCCAAACTATAAATTATTTGAGTTTTTATACAATTCTATTCATTGGATTGATTTAAGTAAAGAAAGTTACAACCACTTTCATCTTTTGTTCATGATGAAACTTACCAAGCACCTGGGTTTTTATCCAATGTTAGACAGGGATAAAGACGCAAGATACTTTGATTTACAACAAGGTGTTTTTAGTAGGGGAGCACCCGCGCATCGATATTTTATAGATTCTGAGCAGCTGAGTGCCTGGAAACAACTTATTAATGTTAAATTGGAAACAATTAACAGCCTATTGTTTTCTAATAGTCTTAAAAGAAAGCTTCTACAAACGATGATGCTGTACTATAAATTGCATTTGATTCATTTCAAAGAGTTAAATTCGCATCATATTTTACAAAGCGTGTTTAACGATGAATAAACAAGTTTATATAAGTCTCTTTTTTTTAACCTTCGGAGTAATAAATGCCCAGGAACTCACCATTATTGATGAGCTTGGCAGCCCTATTAGAGATGTTTATCTTGTTAATAACGATGCAAATGCGTTTGCATTTACAAATAAAAGCGGCCGCGCGTCTTTAGTTTCTTTTTCAGAAAAAGACCATATAACAATAAGCCATTCGGGCTATTTAACCACGACGAAAACAAAAAAGGAATTACAAAATCAAGGAAATGTAATTACATTAATCTTTGATCCTGAAGCCATAGGAGAGGTTGTGCTGTTAACTCGGATTGATGATGAAAACTTAAAAACAACTGCAGACAGAAGGGTTATATTACATAGCAAAGAAATAGAGCGTTTAAACACCCAAACAACAGCTGAATTACTTGAAAAAAGAGCAGGGATTAATGTTCAAAAAAGTCAAATGGGAGGGGGCAGCCCGGTTATTAGGGGTTTTGAGGCAAATAGAATATTACTTGTTGTGGATGGAGTTCGTTTAAATAATGCCATATATAGGGGGGGGCATCTTCAAAATATTATTTCGATAGACAATACGACCCTCGATCAAGTTGACATTATTTTTGGACCAGGAAGCTCTGAATATGGGAGTGATGGCTTAGGTGGCGTTATTCATTTAAAAACCAAGCGGCCAAGGTTTACTAAAACCCCCGAGTTTAAGCATTCCTTCATGTCTAGGTTTGCTTCAGCCAACAAAGGAGTTAGCCGTCACTACGACATGCAGTATACTGGCCCAGACTTCGCCTTATTTACATCTTTAACTCATAGCGACTTTGGTGATTTACGCATGGGCTCACGTCGAAGTCATGGTTATGAAGACTGGGGTAAAGTACACCACTATATTGAAGACGGAGAGCAGGTTGACAACCCTAACCCCAATATTCAGAAAAACACCGGATACTCACAGACGGATATTATGCAAAAGGTTATTTTAAAGCTCCACCCAAAATGGAAGCTTACAGGAAACATACAATACTCGAACAGCTCAGATGTACCCCGTTTTGACAAGCTAAATGATTATAATTTGGTTAGTTATGACAACGAAAATGAACAAACAATCTATGAAGGATTAAAGTATGCACTTTGGAATTATGGTCCACAAAAAAGATATTTTTCTTCTATCCAGCTCGATCACTCTTTAAATACAACGCTTATAGACTCAGCTCAATTTATTTTTGCTTACCAGGATGTTTTTGAGTCTAGGCATGTGCAAAAATTTGATTCAAATGATGAGTTAGAGCGAGTAGATCGACACGAAAATGTTGACGTATACAGCATTAATATCAATTTAAGAAAGAAGGCTTTGCGCTATGGATTAGAATATTATTACAATGCCGTTAGCTCTACTGCATTTATAACAGATGATAGAGAAGAAAACAGACCTTACCCACAAACACGCTATCCTAATGGCGGATCATCTATGAGCTCAATAGCATGTTTTGCAACCTACAGTAAAAATTTCAACGAGCAATTTCGTTTAAATACAGGTCTTCGTTACACACAAAACAAACTAGACGCAACATTTCATAGCGTTCCGAATGTTTGGGAGCTGCCATATGACAACCTTTCATATAAATATACCGCATTGACTGGAAACATTAGCCTTGCTTTTCATCCAGACGACTCCTGGAAGATAGCTACAATTGCCTCAACCGGTTTTCATGCACCAAATATAGATGATACTGGAAAGCTTTTCTATAAAGGAAGTATTTTAACCATTCCAAATTTTAATTTGGAGCCGGAATATGCACGAACAGTAGAGCTTAACATTACTAAAAACGTCAACAATAGACTACTATTTAATGCCAACACATATTACACATTTATTGAAGATGCTATAATGCGCGTGAACACAAATTTAGATTTTCAGATTAATCAAGACGAGTTTTTTACAGAAGCAAAAACAAATAAAAACACAGGTAATGCAGAAATATATGGTGCTACAGCAAGCGTATCTCTTCGAATAGCAAGTAATTATACTCTTGAGACGGATTATACATTGATAAAAGGTCGTAATATAGATAACGACCTACCCTTTACCCACATTCCACCAGCTTTTGGAAAAACAGCTTTTTATGCTGACTTTGATGCTTGGCGGGCTTCTTTTTTCATCATGTATAACGGCAGAAAAGCTATTCAGGAATACGATATAGAATCGGGTACAGATAATGAAGAAGAGTCTCCTCTTGAGTGGGTTTTAACAGAAGAAGGTAATTGGATTGAAGACTACCAAGGAACGCCTTCGTGGTACACGCTTAATTTAAGCGCGATGTACAGGCTGTCAGACTCATTTACCGTCCAAATGGCAATTGAGAACATTTTAGACCAACATTATAAAACTTTTGCCTCAGGACTTTCAGCCCCAGGAAGAAATTTTATTGTTACACTTAGGGCTAGATTTTAGCACTCAAACGCTACAGGTGGCAAGCATTATTTTCCACATGCCTATTATTGCCAACCACGGCTTAATTTAAGCCCAAAAAGAATTGCTTCTAATTCAAAAACATGGGCCCGTTTTCGTTCGCCCGGGCAGTAGATAAAGCCTTCGGCATAGATTATTTTTTGCTTTTCTTCATCAAGAATCGCATAGGCGGTGTATGGGCCGCCCAAAAAGTCATTTTTCATAGTCCACAACCCCTTTGTTGCAAGAGTATAAGGTTTCTCTTTGACCATCTTGTAGTCTGGGTCATAGAGTGTTTCGGTGGCCATAAATGATTGCGGACGAGAACCTTCTACGTGTACCTTACCTATAGAGTCTCTCAATGCAATTAAGCTCTTTTTGTTGAATTGTTCAGGACTGAGATATGCTTGTGAGTGAAGCCAGATGTTAGAAATAACATTTGTCTTTGGATTGTCTTTTCGGAGCCAGATAAAATTGTCCTCTGAAGAGACAATTTTGTAGCCATTAGGAATGGTCAGATTAAGCCCATAAGACCTTTGTATCTGTTTTTCCATCTCTTTATCAGCAGAGATTTTGAGTTTTTGTAGCCGCCTTTGCTGATCCTTGTCTACAAACCAAGACCGAATGGTGTAAATGTGTTCTTTTAGATCATTTATAAGTGCTTCTTCTGAACTGTTTGATAGATGAACATAGAGCTGATCTTTAGACCACAATTGATCGACCCTTTCAAATTTTTCGTCTTCCGAATTAGAAACCCACAAGACATTTTTATGCGTTCTAAATATATTTGAAAAATCGTTAGCCTCAATGTTATAAACATCAAAAAGGGCCTCTTGTTGTGGAACGGCTTTAATGTTTTCTTGTAGCACATCAGTGATTATTCTCCCTGCTGAACCCGCCCAGAGTTCGTCAGAAATCACCAGAACTAGTTCTGACAAGTTTCCTGTGTTTGAGGGAAGAATTGATTGTGTATTGGAGGCAGAATTATTTTTATTAGTTGTTTTTTCCCCACATGAGGCGCACGCAATTGCAAACGAAAAAATAAAAAGAGCAGTGCGTAGTATCATAAATAGATTTTAAACATAGTCCGGACGGACATACAAGATTAATCTTTGCCCCACACGGATGTTGTCATTTTTTAAATTATTCCACTGTTGTATTTTTTTAACTGAACAACCATACCTCCGGGCAATTTTACCGAGGTATTCGCCCCCCTTTACTCGATGAACGATCCGCTCATCTTGCTCAGAATATTTGGGATAATTTTTGCGTTTTTGAGCATCTAGCTCAGCGAAATATGCATAGATGTCTTTTTCGTTCTCAACAAAGACCCCCATCTTAGCAACAGGTAATACCAGGTGGTAAGGCCTTCCCTCAACTTTTGGGATGACGTTAATTTTATAAGATGGATTTAAAAATTCCAGCTCACCCATAGAGATGTCTAATGAAGAAGACAAGTACTCAAAATCAATTTGATGCTTTACCTCTATGGTGTCAACCTCATGAAATAAAACGCGAGGTTTTTCAGAACGTATTTTATGATCAGACGCATAATTCATAGCGTAACACACTGCAATGAAAGCCGGCACGTAGCTGCGGGTTTCTTTGGGTAAAAAACGCCTTATTTGCCAATAATTTCTTTTTCCTCCAGAGCGTCTTATGGCTTTATTTACATTTCCCCTCCCTGAATTGTATGAGGCTAAAACCAAGGACCAATCTCCATAAACAGAATATGATTTTTCAAAAAACTCACAGGCAGCAACGGTTGCTTTATAAGGATCCATTCTCTCATCTACATAAGAACTCACCTTAAGATTGTATTCTTTTCCGGTGTTGTACATAAACTGCCACAAACCGGTTGCACCCGCCCACGATTTAGCTTTTGGGTTTAGTGCAGATTCTACAAGGGCTAAATATTTTAACTCTAGCGGTAGGTTAAATTGGTCAAGAATCTCTTCAAAGACAGGAAAATAATAAGCTGCAAGACCCATCATCCTTGACATTTGCTGTCGTCGTTGTTTTGTATATACGTTTATGTATTGTTTCACATACGGGTTGTAAACCAAGTCAATAGGTGTTTTAGTGTCCAGATGCTGAATACGAGCCAAATAAACACTATCTGAAAAAACAGGAGGGGTGGACACCTCTATAGCTGAGTCATAAGAGAAAAGAGCATCTGAAAATGACAGGTTTGATAGCAGAAGGCTGTCAAAACTAGCAACTATAGGGTTGTCTAAAAAAACCACATTTAAACTATCTTTGTTTCCATCGCCCCGATTTAACGAAAAAGCTATTTGGCTGAAACTCAAAAGGGACACAATAAATATTATAAGGCGACTCATTTTAGTTTCTGGAATGCATTAAAAGTTTAGAAAAATTTAGCAAGTCTGCCTCTTTAAAGGCGGCTCCCATCAGCTGAACACCAATTGGCATGTTTTTGGAAGAGACCCACAAGGGTAATGAAATGGCAGGCGTGCCAGCTAAATTAGCATGGACTGTGTAGATGTCTTCTAGATAAGCAACAGTGGGGTCTTCATTTTTAACACCAATATCAAAGGCGGTAGTAGGCGTGGTAGGCATTAAAATAAAATCATAATCATTTAAAAGAGCGGTTGTTCTGTCTTGAATTAGACGGCGAACACGTTGAGCTTTTGTATAATAAGCATCGTAGTAACCTGAGCTTAAAACGAAAGTTCCCAACATTATTCGACGTTTTACCTCTTCTCCGAAGCCCTCGGTTCTTGAAAGCTTGTAGGTGCTTTCTAGATCGTTTGCATTTGAGCTTCTATATCCAAAGTGTACGCCATCAAAACGAGCTAGGTTTGAAGACGCTTCTGCAGTTGTTAGAACATAGTAGCTAGGCACAATAACATCTAAATAAGAAAACGTTTGCTCTTCAACAACATGCCCTTGAGCTTTTAACTCCGAAATAAGGGCTAAAAATTTTTCTTTTATCTCAGGTTCTAATCCCGGAGACTCGAGATACTCTTTAAGATATGTAATTTTCTTTTTTTCTTTAGGCAACACTATGTTGAATGGCTCCACCTTAACTGAGGAGCTTGTAGAGTCATTATGGTCTTTCCCTGAAATAATTCCCGTCACTAAAGCGGCATCTTCAATTGATTTTGTAATGGGACCTATTTGATCGAAAGATGAGGCATAAGCGATTAAGCCGTATCTAGAAACGCGCGAGTATGTAGGCTTTAGCCCAACGACGCCACAAAACGCAGCCGGCTGCCTAATAGACCCACCAGTATCACTTCCTAGCGCAACTTGGCACAAGTCTGCAGCGACAGCAGCAGCAGACCCTCCAGAGGATCCTCCAGAAACTTTTTTAGGATTTTTAGGATTTTTAACGGCTCCATAGTATGAGTTTTCGTTTGCCGAACCCATCGCAAACTCATCACAATTGACTCTACCAATAATAATTGCGTCTTCATTTAAAAGACGCTCAACGACCGTTGCACTGTATAACGACTCAAAGCCGCCTAATATTTTAGAAGCAGCAGTAACTTTGTGACCTTTAAAACAAATATTGTCTTTTATTGCGACAACCATTCCTGCAAGTCTTCCTGCGGTTCCAGCAAAAATTTTTTCGTCTATATTTTTTGCGCGCACCAAAGCCTCCTCGGCAAAAACTTCTATATAAATGTTAAGTTCTTTATGCTCGTCAATACGATTGAGGTAATAATTTACCAAAGACTGGCAACTAACTGAACCCAGCTTAATGGATTCATGAATTTCATTTAAAGAGGTAAAGTTTTTCAAAGCCTTAAGTTTTTGTACTTAATTCTCGATTTTATCCTTTTCCTCTTTTGATGCATCTTTGAATTCTTTAATGCCGCTTCCTAGTCCCCTCATAAGCTCGGGGATCTTTTTACCACCGAATAATAAAAGAACAGCCAAAAGGATGACAATCCATTCGTAGCCGCCCATGAATCCAAAAAAGATAGATAAAAGTGTCATAACATTGTGTTTATTCCCTTACGGGTGCTTTAAGCAAAGGTAATAATTGAAAGTAGAACATTGAAGGGTAAAGCTTAAAAGTTAAGGATTTGTATAAAAGACGATTATAAAAAGATATAATAGAAGAAAAACTCTAGCCCACAAATTACTTTTTCATTAACCATAATTGTGGGTTGAGTTTTTGTGAACTTTTCCAAAGCTGAAAGTCAATCACAGTAGTGCCTTCCTTATGAGAAGTGTATACAATCCCGATGTTTTCTTTTGTTTCGATTTTCTGCCCTTTTTCAACAAAAACATCACCTAGATTAGAGTATACACTTATGTATTCTCCATGTCTAATCATAACGACCTTTGTTCCATTTGGCATGGTAAGAATACTGCTCACATTACCATTAAAAATTGAACGACAGACACCTTGAGACTCCGTTGCTATTTCGATTCCATTGTTTTCAATATTTACTCCAGCCAAAACAGGGTGCTTTTGTTTACCAAACTTAGAAATAACAAGTCCTTTTGAAACAGGCCATGGTAGACTCCCTTTGTTTGCGCTAAAACTATTAGAAAGTTTTATTGCCTCTGGCGTAGAGGCAAAGTCGATCGTTGCATTTATGTTTGTTGCTTTTTTAAGCTCATCAGCTATGATGCGCTCTATTTCTTTTTGAATTTTTTTTCTCTGAACCTTCTTGGCTTCTAAAGCTTTTTTAAGTTCTTTTTCTTTTTCAGATAAAGCCGCTAAACTAATAGCTTCTTGGGCCTGTTCTTTATTGTATAACTCGTATTCGAGTTGTTTGTTTTCGATTAAATTTTGTTTAATAGATTTTTGCTTAGTTAAAATTATTATACTGTTTTGGAGCTCCGTTTTTTTTGCAGAGATTATATCTGCTTGAGAAAGTCTATATTGAGAAATTTGACGCATATAACTTACTCTTTTGAATGCTTGCTGAAAATCCCTTGAAGAAAATAAAAATAAAACGCGATTAAAATGTTTTCTGCTTTTATATGCTTGTTGAATTAAATACGCATAGTTAATTTTTAGTGAATCGAGTTCTAATTCAAGATGCAATTTTTCATTTTGACTAAGTTCAATTTCTTGATTTATATGCCCAATCTCTTTTTGAATAGTTCGAATGAGTTGAGATCGAATTGCAATTTTTTGCTTCAAAGTTTTTAGTTGGTGAATCGAAAGGTCTTTTTCTTTTTTTGTCTGCTCTAGAACCTTATTGCTAAATTGAATTTCTTCCAAAAGTAGTTTTTTGCGTTCTTGTAACTTAGCTTTTTCTTGCGCCATTATATTGTTACAAAAGAGAAGTAACAAGAGAATTTTAGTGAATAATTTCATAGGTTTCGGGAACGGAAAAAGGAAACTTAAACGCCTTGTTTAAGTTTATTTTAGAATACGACAAATTTAAGCTTATTTCTTTGTTTGTTATAATGCTCAGTCTCACAGACTCAGCCATAAATAGGCCGTCGTGCACTTCAAAATCTTCATATTTAACATTAAGCTCTCTATTTAACTTTAAGTTTTTGTACCTCTGAGAATAAACTTTAGAAGTTTTTGGATTAATCGAAGCTAAGTAAATCTCATGACTTGGTTTTCTTTTGCTACGAATCCATTTTTTTATTTGTTTTTCACTAGCAGACGAAAGTTTAAATGTTTGGTTTTCTAGCCAAGAGTAGTGTTTTTTTGACTTAAGATCACCCATCACGTTTCCTACTAATAGAGATTGAATTCTCATGAAACTTAGAGGGCTTTGTGTTTTTTCGCTTAGCTCAGCGTAACTGCTTTTAAAATATGTTTTTTCAAATCGGTTCATAAAATGAACGGAATCTAAGTCTAAAAGAACGCGACCAAGCTCTAGGCCTAAACCTGGACTTATAGAAATCCAAATGAGGCTATCTTTACGAATTTTCATGTTTCCTTTAAAAGAGAAGCTCTGATTAGAGTCACTAAATTTTCCTGAAATCTTAGCGCTCATCCAGTTGAATTTAAAATGGGCGGATTCCACAGACTCTATTAGTGCTTCTGCCTTTGGAGCTTTTGTGTATAATGTTTTTGTGGTTTTTGTGGAACGGCAACTTGCGAACATCAAAAAAACAAAAATTGTGAAGAGCAACAGCCTATTCATACAACACACCTTCACTTACTTTTTTGTTTAGCAGCTCTGAATTGCCTCCAGTATTTTTAGCTTTTTTCCAGTATTCAAGAGCCTCTTTTTTTTGGTTTAGTTTGTAAAGCACATCTCCGTAGTGTTCTATTATGACAGGGCTTTTATCGCCTCCCTCAACTGCTTTTTTTAGCCACTCTTCAGCCTCATTAAACCGCTTTAGCTTATATAGTACCCAGCCATAAGTATCTTGGTAAGTGGGTTGATTTGGGCTTAGCTCAACACACTGCTTAGACATGCGCTCAGCTTTTTCTAAATCTTTCTCCCTCAGACTTAAGTAGTAGCTATAGTTGTTAAGAACGACGACATTGTCTGGAATCAAATTTAAGGATTTTTCATAGCACTCATCTGATTTTTTATCGTTTCCAAAAAAGTGGTATGAATCACCTAAATAATTATAAAACTCTGCTTTTAATGGTGTATTATTTACAACATAATTCAATCCTTTATTGAAAAGAGTTATGGCTTTTTCGTGCTCTTTGTTATAAGATGCGGCAAATCCTGAAAACAAATAAAGAGTTGGTTGTATAGGGTGCAACTTAATGGCCTTCACCCCGCTTTTATATACGCGGTCATATTCTTGAAGTTCAAGACCCAAAATCAAATATCTATTCCAAATTAAAAAATCAGTTACTCCAAAATCCAATGACTTTTCGTAGGCCTCAAAGGCTTTTTTTGAATCGTTTAATTGAAAATATATATCCCCTGAAAGCGCATGAAAGGGAGCTTCATTAGGATGGTTAATTAAAGTTTTGTTTAGCAAAGAAAGCAAAGGATCTAAATACTTTTGTTCTTCTATAGCCATTTGGAAATAAGAGTTAAGTATTTGAAATGCTGTCTGTAGATCGAAGACATCGTTGTCGAAACAAAATGTTAAATAATCGAATGCCTTTAAATGGTTGTTGTTAACTCGATAGTGTTCTGCCAAAGCGACATTTGCAGCAGAATTTTTTGGTTCCCTCTCTAAAATATCATTGTAAATAGCAACTGATTTTTCGGTTAGATTGTTTGCTTGATAAAGCTCAGCAAGCATGCCAAGAAAACGAATTTCATTTGGAAAGGCGCCAATTAGTTTTATTATTTCAGCAGCAGCCAAATCGACATCCCCTAAGGTAATGTAGAGGTATTCTTTAGTTACTGACAATTCTTCTGAAACACCAATTTTAGATTCAATTTTATTATAGACCTGTATGGCCTTTTTATAGCTTCCGCTTTTTGAATGCGCTGTTGCCAAAAGAAACAGATATTCAATATTTGACGGGTCTTTTTCGATTAGATCTTTATAGGCACTTAATTCCCCATCAATGTTTCCAGACATCTGGTAAAGTTGAGACAAGAGTTTAGTTACCCATAAATTGTTAGGGTTTAATTCATATGATTTTTTTGCATGAAATAAAGCGTCTTCTATCCTTTCAATTGCAACATATAGTGTGGCCATTTCATAGTGAGCGTCAGCATTTAGAGGATCAATAGAGAGGCACTGCTCCATTAGCGCAGCAGCTTTATCAAACTCTTCTAATGCTTCAAGACGTTGAGACTCAAAAAACATCGACTTGAAACGAAACTGATTTTTATAACTTATGTCACCATCAGTATATGAGTTAAGTTGCGTGTCACTTTTTTGTGAAACGGTTTTAATACTGGAGCAAGCCCCCAAACAAATTATCACGAAAAAAAGTTGTATGTTTACTTTTAGCTTCATCCTATTCTTGAGTAGTCACCAATACTAATTCGTTTTTTTCCACCCTTATATTCTACGTGATTTCCAATCATAGAATCTTCTAGATCAGCATCGACAATGGTTGTGTTGTTTTGAATAATGGTGTTTTTAATTTTGCTATTTATTATACAAGTATTGTTCCCAATAGATACATAAGGCCCTATGGTGCAGTTTTTTAATTGAACATTTGCACCAATAAAACAAGGCTCAAGAATATTGGTTTTTTCAGTGTTTAGGCCTTTTCTGGCCTCATCGTTTGCTGTATATTCTAAAACGCGCTTATTTGCACGTACTGCTGCTATCGGATTTCCACAATCAAGCCATTCGTCAACTTTTCCTGGATAAAATTCATCCCCCTTTTGTTTCATGTTTTCTAAAGCACTGGTTAGCTGAAACTCACCTTTTTCTGTAATATTGTTGTCAATTAAATATTGAAGCTCTTTACCTAATTTAAGGCCATCTTTAAAAAAGTAAATTCCAATAATGGCTAGATTAGACACTAATTCTTGCGGTTTTTCAACGAAATCGGTGATAACACTATTCTGACCCATTTTAACAACCCCATAAGCCCTAGGATCTTCAACTTTTTGAACCCAAATAATTCCGTCTTTTTCGGTATCAAGAGTAAAGTCAGCTCTAAATAATGTATCTGCAAAAGCAACAACCACAGGCCCCACTAAGGCTTCTTTTGCGCATAAAATAGCATGTGCAGTTCCTAAAGCCTCATCTTGATGGTATATAGCACCTTTTGCGTTTAAACTTTTAGCAATTTCAAGCAATTCAGCTTCAACTACAACCCCAAAATCACCAATAACAAAGGCAATTTCATCTACTTTTTGTCCGCAAACTCGGGTAATATCTTCTACTAGTCTCCGAACAATAGGTTTACCAGCAATAGGGACTAAAGGTTTTGGGACTGTTAATGTATGAGGCCTTAAACGTGAGCCTCTACCTGCCATTGGGACAATAATTTTCATATACTATTTTTATTTTTTTCCTGTACTTCCAAAACCGCCTTTACCCCTTTCAGTTATCGACAACTCTTCAACTTCAGCCCACCCCACCTTAGTGTATGGAGCCACAATCATTTGTGCAATGCGCTCACCATCTGCAACAACAAAATCTTCTTCTGATAAATTAATCAAAATTACACCAATTTCTCCACGATAATCGGCATCAATTGTTCCCGGGCTATTTAGTACGGTAACTCCTTTTTTATAAGCCAAACCACTTCTAGGTCTTATTTGTGCTTCATAATTGTCTGGCAAAGCTATAAATAAGCCTGTCTTTATCAAAGCCCTTTGCATCGGTTTTAGAAGTATTTCCTCATTAATATTAGCATAGAGATCCATTCCGGCAGACAACAAGGTTTCGTATTTTGGGAGTGGATGTTTTGAGCGATTTATAATCTCAATCTTCATAATTCTTTCTTCTTTATTTAGTGTTTGAAAGTACTTATTTTTTTTCGCTTTTCGAGTGCGACCACACTAAAGATATAGGTTATGCAAAAGAGACTGCTCATGATGAAGTGATCGTCGTGCCACAGCACCCAAATATAAAATAGGGAAAGTGCCAAGATCATGTAAAATGAAATGTATTTCCAATTGTAAGAAATAGGGTAGTGGTGGCGGCTAAACACATATGACATCACACACATAGATGCGTAACAGATAAGTGTAGCCCAGGCAGAACCCACATAAGACATGGTCGGGATCAGCAAGACGTTTAAACTGATGGTGATCGCGGCACCTGCTATAGATAAATAGGCGCCAAATCGTGTTTTTCCGCTTACCTTATACCACACAGACAGGTTGTAATACATTCCTAAAAATAAATTCGCCAACAATAAAATTGGAACAACATCAAGACCTGCGTGATAGGCCACGTCCTGAATGAAGTGTTTAATAATGTCTATGAATACGGTTATACTTAAGAAAATAAATGCTGTAAATGCTATAAAGTAGCGCATTACTATTGCGTACTGCTCTTTAGCATCTTTCTTTTGAGCTTGAGCAAAGAAAAAGGGCTCCGCTCCGTAACGGAATGCCTGTACAAAAAGAGTCATAAAAATGGCAATTTTATAACAGGCGCTATAAATTCCAACCTGAGCAGTAGCTGTATCTTTAGGGAGTAGTCGCTCTAATAATAAGCGGTCAGCCATTTCATTGGTTACATAAGCCAAACCACCTATTAAAAGAGGAAATCCATATTTCCCCATTTTTTTCCAAAGAGCAAAGTCGAACGAGAGTTTAAGTTTTAATATTTCGGGTGCAAGAAGAAGAAGCGTGACTGCGCTGGCGATCAAATTAGAAATAAAAATGTAGCCTATTCCCATAGCGGGATTGTAAAAACATTCCACAAAATCCGGGGCTACTCCCTGTTTTAGTAAATAGGGGCAGAGCAGGTAAAAGAAAAGGTTTAAACCAATGTTCACAGCAATATTCACCAACCGAATGTATGCAAAGCGCCAGGCTCTGTGATCCACCCTTAATTTGGCAAACGGCAAGGTTGTTAAAACATCTAAAACCAATATCCACGCAAGCCAATAAATAAAATTTGGATATTCCGAAACATGCAACATGTTTGCAATAGATTGCGAGTAGAATGTGGCAAGCAGAAGGAATAGGAGGGCGGTGCTTAGCAGGGAGACAAAACCTGTAGACAGCACTTTTTCCGAGTCTTCTTCTTTGTTTGTGAAATGGAAAAAAGCGGTTTCGAAGCCATAAGTCAATACCACCATAGCAAAAGCAACAACAGTCATTAGCACAGAGAATATCCCGTATTCTTCTGGGGCAAAAACACTGGTGTAGAGGGGAACCAATAAAAAGTTGAGCAATCGCCCTACAATACTACTTAGACCGTATATTGCTGTTTGCCCGACTAATGTTTTAAGTAAACTCAATTAATTTTTTGTTTATCTATTGATAGCTGAAACTAAAAATCAGCTTTTCTTTTTTCTAAAAACGCTCTGGTCCCTTCTTTAAAGTCAGGGGTTCCAAAGCAATCACCAAATGCATTTACTTCAAATGCCAATCCGTCAACCCCGGAGGTATAATTCGCATTTATACATTGAATTGCTTTTGCAATAGCCATAGGAGAGTTTTTAATGATCTTTTTCGCCATTTTTTTTGCGGTTTCTATCAGCTCTTCTATGGGCACGACTTTATTGGTAATGCCATAACTTAATGCTGTAGCAGCATCGATCATTTTGGCAGATAAAATCATTTCCATAGCTCGGCCTTTTCCTGCAATTTGAGCCAGCCGCTGTGTTCCACCATATCCAGGAATTACGCCTAATGAGGTTTCAGGTAAACCAACCCGTGCGTTTTCTGAAAATATTCGAACATGAGCCGCCATAGCTAATTCTAAACCCCCACCCAGGGCAAAACCATTTACTGCAGCAATTACAGGTGTTTTCATTTGATCAATCCGGCTGAATAATTGGTCGTGCCCTTTTTTGCTTAAATTCTTTCCTTCTTCAACAGAAAACTCAGAAAACTCAGAAATGTCAGCACCAGCAACAAAAGCTTTTTCTCCTGCCCCGGTAATGATAACTACTCTTATCGAAGCCTCGTTGTCTGCCGCAATAAGTACATGGCTTAGCTCCTCAATTGTTGCTTTATTTAGTGCGTTTAATTTTGAGGGCCGATTAATTGTGACCACTTGTATTGAGTTTTCCAACTCAACAAGGATGTTTTCATAATTCATTGTTAGTTTCTTTAGTATGTAAAATTAGTTTTTTCTTTTAAGTGCGGAATACTAACATAAAATGTTGTGCCCTCGCCCTCACTAGATTTAAAGCTAATAGAACCATTTAAATCATTAATTATTCGTTTAACAATCGCCAAACCTAGACCCATACCACTGTTTTTTGTTGTAAAGCTTGGGTTAAATATTTTTTTATGAAGAGCAGTAGGAATTCCCTCGCCATTATCGCTAATAGAAAGTTTAACGCATTCGTTTATTAGTTTTATGTTAACGGAAATTAGAGGTGTTTTATTTTCTGAAACAGACTCAATAGCGTTGTTTAATAGGTTGTTTAGTATGCGGATGATTTGACTCCTATCAGCATAAATGTAACATGATTTTGTTGGCTTTTCAAACACAATATTTGTTGTGTTAAAAAAGTTGATTGTATTTTCGGCTATTTTTGAAACATCTAACTTTTCTTTTTTACTCATTGGCATTCTTGCAAAATCTGAAAATGCAGAAGCAATATTTGATAAAGTATCAATTTGCTCTATAATAGAATCGGAAAAGAGCTTTACTTTGCGTTTAATCAAAGGCTTTTCAGCCCTCAAAGTTCTTTCAAAAAGCTGAACGTTAAGCTTCATTGGTGTTAATGGATTTTTTATTTCATGAGCAACTTGCTTTGCCATTTCTTTCCAAGCGTTTTCTTTTTCATTTTGTGCCAACATGTCTGCACTTTTCTCTAGCTCTTTTACCATAAAATTATATTGCCGAACCAATTGTCCAATTTCATCTTTAGAATTCCAACTTAGGGGCATGAACTTTTTCATTATTGCGGCTTCTCGCATGGTTTCAGAAAGGCGGCTCATTGGCCTAGAAATTTGACGAGATAAGATTAAAGCTAAAAGGTTTGCACAGATAAAAAGAAAAATATAAACAGGAATAAGTGCAAGCAAATAAACCTTAAGATCTTTTTTATAGCTTTCATTAAGCTGAAAGTATGGTATACTAATAATTGCTATCGGGTTTTGGTTTTTGTCAGTGATGTACTGATAAGAATTTAGATAATTTATATCAGCATGGGTTAAATTTTTTTTAACCCCACCCTTTTCTTCGGAGAGCCTTTCTAAAAGCGCTGTTTTAATTTTATCTGGAATGAGTTGTTTTTTTACCAGCCGATTATTTGAGCTTAAAACCAGCTCGCCTCTTAAGCTATAAATTATAATGTCTAAATTATGAATGTCAGCAAGTTCAAATATTTTCTTTTCAAAGAGCTTAAATATGTTTTTATCACTAGGATTAACAGCGTCAATGTTTTTTAAAAAGTAAGAAATAGAGGAGAGGGTAGCGGTTTCTTTTCTTGAGAGGCGCTTTTCGTGGTAGTTTTGGTTTTGTGTTTTAAAGTTGTAATAGGTAAAAACTCCAACAAAAAAAAACGCAGCCATCAACAAGGCAAGCATCGAAATGTATATTCGTGTTAGAAGTTTGTTGCGCACTTTAAATAGCTCCATTATTCTCAAAGATATAACAATTCTTGGGTTGGCAATTTATATAACCCATGTGTTCTACCGGGGCATTAATAATGAATAAAGATAAAGTAAAGATTCTTGCCTATAAAACGTTTGGAGAATTCAGAGAAAGTTGAGATAAAATTCATGTAAGCAGTTAAACCAGACTGGTAATAATTTATGGATTAATATATAGGCTGGAAATATTTTTTATATTGCTTAACCAAGTTTTTAAAGAGATGAAATAAATAAAATTTTATGAGCACTGCCACAATGTTGATTCACTGTCCTGACGAAAAAGGGATTATACTTTCTGTAACAAAATTCATTTCTAGGAATCACGGAAACATAGTTGACCTAGATCAGCACGTAGATAGTGAACGAAAAACATTTTTCATGAGGGTTGAGTGGACCCTTAACGACTTTAGCATCCAAAGAGAGAAAATTAGCGCTCATTTTGATTCTTCGGTTGCTGTGAAGTATCAAATGCAGCACAAGATCTACTTTAGAGATGAAAAGATTCGAATGGCGCTTATGGTTTCTAAAATGGACCATTGTTTTAATGACATTCTTTCAAGATACAGGTCGGGGGAGTGGAATGTAGAAATTCCTTTGATCATTAGTAACCACCCCAACTTGCAAGAAATAGCTAACAGTTTTGGCATACCATATTATTATATTTCTGTTTCTAAGCAAACTAAGGCTGAGCAAGAAAAAAAGCAGCTTCAGCTTTTATCAGAACATAATATAGAATTTGTTGTCTTAGCAAGATACATGCAAATTTTAAGTGAAGACTTTATAAAAGATTATCCTAATAAAATAATTAACATTCACCACTCTTTCTTACCCGCATTTCCAGGCGCGAAGCCATACCATTCTGCCCACGAGAGAGGGGTTAAAATTATTGGAGCAACTAGCCACTATGTGACCACAGAATTAGATGCGGGCCCTATTATAGAGCAAAATATAGCTCATATAAGTCACAAGGATAGTGTGGAAGATTTGGTCAGAAAAGGTCGTGATATTGAGAAGGCTGTCCTTTCAAGAGCGATTTGGTATCACGTTAATCGACGCATATTATCTTATGGAAACAGAACTATTATTTTTGATTAGATCAACCAATCTCTTGGCGCCCCTTCTTTATGTGCTAACCATCATTTAATGCTTCAGCACCCCCAACAATCTCAAGAATCTCGTTTGTAATAGCAGCTTGACGCTGACGGTTGTATGACAATGTTAATTGATCCTTTAACTCCTGAGCATTATCGGTTGCTTTATGCATGGCCGTCATACGCGCACCATGTTCAGAAGCATGAGAATCTAAAAGTGATTTATAGAACTGAGTTTTCAATGATTTAGGGATCAGGTCAACAACAATAGACATTTTTGAGGGCTCAAAAATATAGTTAGCGTTTATGTCGCCCTCATCATTTTCTTCTGGTACAACCGGAATAAATTGTTGGGTAACGACTTCTTGTGTCGCTGCATTTTTAAACTCATTGTATATAATTTCTACCTTATCAAATTCCCCTTGAACAAAAGCATCCATAACCTCTTGCGCCATCAACGCAACATGCTCATAATTTAGGTTGTTAAAAATTTCTGTATTTGAATTAAAGACAGTGTGTTTTCCGGCAAAGTAATCAGCAGACCTTTTTCCAATGGCGTAGATTTGCACCTCTTTTTCTGCGTATTCTTTAATCCGATTTTCTGTTGCTTTAAAAATATTCGCATTAAAAGCACCACACAAGCCTCGATTTGAGGCAATAGCAACTATTAAAACCTTGTTGACTTCCCTTTCTTGACTGTAAATACCCTCAGCAGAGCCTTCGAGCGTCGAGCTAATATTGACAAGGATCTCACGCAGCTTTTCAGCATAAGGACGCATTTGTGTGATTGCATCCTGAGCTCTTTTTAACTTTGCTGCCGACACCATTTTCATGGCGCTGGTAATTTGCATCGTAGAAGCGACAGAGGTTATCCTGGTACGTATTTCTTTTAAGTTAGCCATTTCAAAATTTATTGAAAGTGATGGCCGAAACCACCACTAGTTCAGTCTTATTGGTATTTAGCTGAAACCTCGGCTGCAGCACTTTCAATTGCTGCCGTTGCTTCATCGGTTAATTTCCCCGCCTTTAAAGAGGCCAATTCTGCAGCATATTTATTTCTCATAAAAGACAAGAACTCAACTTCAAACTCTTTTATTTTTTCAACAGGAACTTTAGACATCAGGTTTTTAGTACCACAGTAAATGATGGAAACCTGCTCTTCTACAGGTAGTGGCGCATTTAACCCTTGCTTCAACATCTCAACGTTACGCTTTCCTTTATTGATGACAAGTAAAGTTGCGTCATCAAGGTCAGAGCCAAACTTAGCAAAAGCCTCTAGTTCTCGGAATTGCGCCTGGTCAAGTTTAAGTGTCCCAGCAACTTTCTTCATTGATTTTATTTGCGCAGATCCACCAACACGCGACACAGAAATACCGACGTTAATTGCAGGGCGAACACCAGAGTTGAATAAATCAGCCTCTAAGAAGATCTGGCCATCTGTAATAGAAATTACGTTAGTTGGAATGTACGCAGAAACGTCACCCGCCTGAGTTTCGATAATTGGAAGCGCAGTTAAAGAGCCCCCCCCTTTAACGATGCCTCTAATAGATTCAGGGAGATCATTCATACCCTGAGCAATTGTGTCAGAAGCATTTACTTTTGCAGCGCGCTCTAATAATCTTGAATGTAAGAAGAATACATCACCCGGGTATGCTTCACGACCGGGTGGCCGTCTTAACAGAAGAGAGACCTCACGGTATGCAACCGCCTGTTTAGAAAGGTCATCATATACAATTAAACCATGACGACCGGTATCTCGGAAAAACTCACCAATGGCAGCACCCGCAAATGGCGCATAGAATTGCATTGGAGCAGGATCAGAAGCATTGGCAGCAACAATAACTGTGTAGGCCATCGCACCAGCCTCTTCTAATGTTTTAACTATGTTTGCTACCGTAGAACCCTTTTGCCCAATGGCAACATAAATACAATAAACAGGTTCACCAGCTTCGTAAAATTCTTTTTGATTGATAATTGTGTCAATGGCCACAGAAGTTTTACCTGTTTGGCGGTCACCAATAATCAATTCACGCTGTCCACGCCCGATAGGAATCATGGCATCCACAGCTTTAATACCTGTCTGTAAAGGCTCGTTTACCGGTTGACGGTAGATTACACCAGGAGCAGTTCGCTCAAGAGGCATCTCGTATGTTGTCCCCGTAATGGGCCCCTTGCCATCAATAGGATTTCCTAGTGTATCTACGACACGACCGAGCATTCCGTCGCCAACACTTATAGAAGCGATACGTCCTGTACGTTTAACAGTATCACCTTCTTTAACTTCTTTAGAAGGGCCTAATAACACGGCACCAACATTGTCTTCTTCGAGGTTTAACACGATACCCTGAAGTCCTGATTGAAATTCTATTAATTCCCCAGAACTCACATTACTTAGTCCATAAACACGAGCAATACCATCTCCTACCTGAAGAACGGTACCCACTTCGGCAACTTCTGCTTCGGTTTTAAGACCGGAAAGCTGCTCTCTTAATATTGCTGATACTTCAGCTGGTTTAACACTTGACATATTAGTATTCTTTTATGTATGGATTGGAAAGAAATTCTCTCTTTAATTTTTGAAGTTTGTT